>Ga0209668_10000469_pt1 | contig 16460 bp, 15 predicted proteins | sample FrelakmetPLP11PL_FD_187150 | JGI IMG/M metagenome (GOLD analysis project Ga0209668, IMG submission 187150) | Freshwater lake sediment microbial communities from the University of Notre Dame, USA, for methane emissions studies - PLP11 PL (SPAdes)... | ecosystem: Environmental > Aquatic >... | reverse complement strand
CTCTATGCCGAGTCCGTTCTTGCCGACGAGCGTCAGGCGGCGCGGCAGGCTCATGATCTGATCCCAGCCCGGCGTGGGCTTGGCGCTGTTGATGTTGAAGATCACGAGCACGCCGCCCCGCCCGTCTCCATCAGAAAGAATCCTGAAATCCCTTCGCAGCCGTATTTTAGGTCTTATAATGGATTGTGTAATGATGAGCAGTGCAAGGTTGTTAACAATATGCTTAACCTCTCTTTTATGAAAAAAATATTACTGACAATGATAGCCTCATTTTTAATATGCGGTTGCAGTGAAACCACCATTAAGCAGATTGGCGAAACCCAATCAAGCCAGGCAATAACGCAAAACACGCCGGGAGTATGTTCGGAATCCAACCCTCCAAAAGTTGAAGGCGGTAAATTCGGTTACACTCTCAATCGTTGCGGGGAAAAGACGAATTACAGCGCTTACGAAGTCCCTGACAAAAAATACATATTGTTTACGGTCGATGTCTGGAATGAGGACACCCGTGAACATGAGTACACTTTAATGAGCATCGATACCATCCCGCCGTTCACCGAATCTGCAATCAGAAAAGGGATTCCTCCTACGGATTCAATGAAGGGACCGTATGTCCTGGATAGATCCAAGTCGATAGCCTGGTTTACCATGGCAGACGCCCCCGGTTCCCTATTTTCGCTGTTCATTTTCAAACCTGATACGAAGGATTATCTGTTTTTGGAAAAGAACTGCAACAGTAACTTTGATTGCGACACAAAAATGACTCTTATTGGTTCAAAAAATGAAACCAACCTAAACTTTTCTGAAAGCAATGCGACCGAAGAAGAGAAGAAGCTGATGGCATGCAACTTATCTGACAGCATGGGGATTTATCGGGATTTAACAAGCGGGGATGAAGAAGACGTGAAATCGATGCTCGAACAATATGCGGGATATGTTCCCGATAAGATTTTCTGTTATTGGGAACCGCCAAAAGTCACGGGCTACATTGATCTGATTAATTATAGATTTGTAGCGACGTTACAATTATGAAAAAATTTATTATCTTCCTCGCTATACTGCTCTTGCCCCCCGGAATCGTACTCGCGAACTTTATTTCTTATGAACAACATATTCTGTTTTCATCCCTGCCGTCAGATTTAAAGACTGAGGTGGAATTCCTGGGCGAGGGGCCAAATGAGGGAATATTTTTCCGCGGTGGCGGCTTGTCGACTTTGAAATTCAACGATGGTAAAGAAGGTTATTTATATAGCAATGAAATATTAATGAATCCACCCGCTCCGGGAAGGAACAGCTATAATTTCTGGAATATAAGCGGGACATATGAAGACAAGAATTTCTTTATTTTCGGCTATACGATTGATGTCGGCGGAGATACATGGGTGGAAAACAGCAGTCTGACGATTGATATGATTAAATTGATGCTTCTCGTTTCCTTTATCGTAATAATCATTTTCTATATACTTAAAAAGCAAAAACATCCGCTGACAGCGCGTTAGCGTCTAATTCAAAAATTTTATGAGAAAAAGTATCAAATATTTTCTTCCGGGGGCCGGATTCGGACTGTTGATGTTTGTAGTTATGCTTTTTATGTCCGGTATAAGCGTAGAATCGTTCCCGGGGAAACTTCTGACGATAGTCTATTTCCCTGCAGGTATAGTTAATGTCGTTGATAGCGTTCTTCATTGGATAGCGGATGTTTTTAACAGTGACATCGATCGCGGGTTGGGATTTGATGGTGGTCCGCTGGAATGGGTTGAATGGTTGTCGATCGTTGTCTCGATGATCGTATCTTACGGCTTCATTTCCCTTATAATCGCAAAACTCGTCGAGTTTTTCAGGAAAAGGCTTGATTCATAAGGGTGGCAAACCGGGTATGATATAATCGTGCCATGATTAATAAAACCACTCTTAAAAACGGGCTGAGGGTCGTGACACAGACTCTGCCCGGGACAAAATCGGTAACCGTGCTGGTTCTGGTCGGCGCGGGGTCAAGGTACGAAAACAGGAAAATCAACGGCATTTCCCACTTTGTTGAACATATGTTTTTCAAGGGCGCTAAAAAGTACAAAAACACCAGGGAAGTCTCCGAGGCGATTGACGGTGTCGGCGGCGATTTTAACGCTTTTACCGGCAAGGAATACGCCGGATATTTTGTGAAGGTCGCTTCCAGGCATGCTGATCTGGCCCTGGATGTGCTTTCTGATATGTTGCTTTACGCCAGGTTTGACCAGGCCGAAATAAACAAGGAAAGGGGAGTCATCATGGAGGAATACAATATGTACCAGGATACTCCGATGTACCAGGTCGGATGGGATTTTGAGCGCCTGATCTACGGCGACCAGCCGATGGGATGGGATCAGGTCGGAACAAAAGAAGTCATTGCTTCCGTCAAACAGGAAGATTTCCTGAAATATAAAGGGAAGCTCTATTCCCCCGATAACACGGTGGTGGCGATCGCCGGGGATCTGGATCACGATAAAATTACGGCTAAGGTTAAAGGGTTTTTCCCGTTTGAAGGGAAAAAGAAGCTGGAATTTGAGGCCGTAAAGCCGAACTCCGGAGAGCGCAGGGTCTATCTGCGGAATAAGAAAACGGAGCAGGCTCATGTTTTGCTGGGGTTTCCCGGGTATCCGGAAGAGCATCCCGATCATTATGCCGCCAAAATTTTGAGTATCGTGCTTGGTGGAAACATGAGTTCCAGGATGTTTCTTTCCGTGCGTGAAAGACAGGGGCTTGCCTATTACATCAGCACTTCCACCGATGATTACTCCGATTCGGGGACGATTACCACAAATGCCGGAGTAACCGTGGAAAAGGTTGACCAGGCGATTACTGCGATCATGGGTGAATATAAAAAGGCGCTGGATGAGAAAATACCGCCCGCTGAAGCGAACAAGGCTCGTGAATTCCTTAAGGGCAAGCTTGTTTTGCGGCTTGAAGATTCGGAAGAATACGCCCATCTGCTGGGCAAGTTTGAATTATTGTACGGGAAGGGTAAAACGCTTGATGAAATCATCAGGCATGTTGACTCGGTTACTCCGGCTGATATGGCCAGGGTCGCGAAAGACCTGTTTAGGCCGGATAAAACTTATCTTTCCGTGATTGGTCCGTATGACGGAGAAGACAGGTTTGCGAAGCTTCTCAAGTTTTAGTATCATCGGGCGCGAAACATCTATTTAACAATAATTTTATGGATTTCACAGGCGTTAAAGAAAAGACACTCGTATTGGTGAAGCCCGACGGGATACAGAGGGGATTGATTGGAGAAGTGGTTACCCGTTTTGAGAAAAAAGGTCTTAAGCTCGCGGGAATAAAGATGATGTCGCTTGATGAAGCTTTGCTTCGAGAGCATTACGCGCATATCGCCGATAAGCCGTTTTTCCCGGGCGTCAGCCATTTTATGCGGAGTTCCCCGGTGATTGCGATGTGCTGGGAAGGGCTTGAGGTCGTTCAGGCGGTCAGGCTGTTATGCGGAATAACCAAATCCAGATCTGCCGAGGCCGGCTCCATCCGCGGGGATTTTGCGATGAGCGTCGCCTGTAATGTGGTTCATGCTTCCGATTCGGTTGATACCGCTTCAAAAGAAGTCCCCAGGTTTTTTAAGGCGGACGAACTCTTTGATTACAAAAAGAGCGAGTATGAACATGTCTACGCCGAGGACGAAAGGAAATAATCTCAAAAATGGCAATTATCAAGTCGGCATTTGAAAAAAGGCCAATAGGTGAAGGTGAAACTCCTCAGTCTTTTTTTGAGCATGTCAGAAGAAAGCATGCTTTTTTGCTGGAAAGCTCCCGGGGTGTCGCGAGGCCTGGCCCAGGGCGGAGCGATGGCGAGCATGTTGCGAATGGCGAAGGGGCTGTTGTTGGCCGCTATTCGTTTTTGGGCTGGGATCCTTTTATGGTTGTATCTTGCGAGAAAGGGGTTGTGCATATGGATAATCTGAAAGATTTTGCCGATTTCAAAAAAAGCGCGGTGAGGCAAATGGTTGATGGCGAACCTATGAAGGTTTTGAGGGATATTTTTTCCAGGCTGAGGTTCATGGGGGACTTTCCTTTTCCTTTTTGCGGAGGGTCGGCCGGTTTTTTAAGTTACGATTACGGTTGCGCTTTCAACGGAGTAAACCAAAAGGTTTTTGATGATTTGGAGTTGCCCGATTTTTGTCTGCTTTTTACCGACAAGCTGGTTGCGTTTGATCATGAAAATAGTGATGTCTATTTTGCCGGGTTCGCGGAAACCGAGACGGCGGCGAAGCGAAAAATCGATGAGATCGGTGTTGATTTGGAAAGGGCGCCTTCCATCCGCGGCAAGGGCGAAATTGGCAGGATTGAATCGAATCTCTCCGCCAAATCTTATCGTGAAAAGATCGCGAAGGTGAAGGAATACCTTGCGGAAGGACAGACTTACCAGGTTAATTTTTCTCAGAGATTCAGCGCTGAATGCACATTTGACGGATGGTCGGTCTATAAGAATCTTTCCGTAAAAAGTCCGGCGCCTTTCTCCTGTTATTTTGACATGGGCGATTACGAGATAATCAGCTCTTCGCCGGAACTGCTTTTAAGAAAAAGAAATGAAAAGCTTGAAACATGGCCGATTAAAGGGACGATTGGTCGCGGGGGTACGGCCAGAGAAGATTCCCGGAATGAAAAACGGCTGCTGGCTTCGGAAAAAGATGAAGCCGAACTTTCAATGATTGTCGATCTTTCAAGAAATGATTTGGGAAAAGTCAGCGAACCGGGTTCAGTGGTTGTTGATGGGCATCGCGAAATCATGAAGCTGTCTCATGTCATTCACACTTATTCAAGGGTGAGCGGGAAAATGGCAAGGGGAAAGGATTTGTTTGACGCTATCGGGGCAGTTTTTCCCGGCGGCTCAATCACCGGATGCCCCAAAAAAAGGACCATGGAGATCATAGACAGGCTTGAAGATTTCAAACGGGGCGTCTATACGGGGTCGGCCGGATATATAAGTTTTGCCGGGGATTGTGATTTGAATATATTAATCAGGACAATGCTGTTGAAGGACGGGAAAATCCATTTTCAGGCCGGAGGGGGAATCGTTATTGATTCGGATGCCAAGGGTGAATATGAAGAAACGATGGATAAGGTTCGGGCAATCATTGAGTCTTTAAGTAAAGATTGATTTGTCGATTGGTTGGTGTAAAATGTCCGCGTTCTAATTTTATTATATTATGGCTTCACAGAGACCCGAAGAAAGTAGACATGATGATTTTGAGTCCGGAAGTGCACGCTCGGAGCAGATTTACAGGGAATTTTTTGAAAAAGGTTTGCAGAGAAACGATGTTCCGAAGAGTGGAATGGAAGATATGCTAAATCCTGATACTGTTGCTGATAAGCAGGGCGTTGATGATTATGAAGATACTGATATCAGTAGCGTAAGGATGTTGACCGGAATAATGCTGGAGGTAATTGGAGCGCCTGAAAATGACCCTTCAGAGGAAGTGAATTTAGGTGAACTTGATTATGATTTGGTTGGGGATACGGTTCGCTGTGACGCTCCTCCAAATGATGATGTCGTTTCCGGAGCCGTTCCTGTTTTTACGAAACCGGCTGATATGCGTGTTGTGGAAAGCATGGTGCCCGTTTTTGACCTGGATAGTGACAGGTTTGATGATGACTGATTCTGTTGTATGATGGGTTCGCGATGTTCGTCTTATTAAACGGAAAATTCATTAAAGCGGGTGTGGCCAAAATCTCCGTTATGGATAACGGGTTTCTTTACGGAGACGGTGTTTATGAGACTTTACGAACATACGGCGGCAAAATCTGGCAGGTTGATGAGCATTTGTTAAGACTGCGGTCATCGGCGGCTTTGTTGAAGATTGATGTTCTCTGGGATGATAAGAGGCTGGTTTTGTGGCTCAAGAAGCTATGCGTTTTGAACGGATTTGGGGAATCCAGAATCAGGATATCGGTGACGAGGGGAGTCAACGGTATGGATTTCAACGGCGCTAAAAAGCCAACGATATTAATGCAGACAACGAAATTGAAGGAAGTTGCGCGTTCGGTAAAAATGGCGGGGGTAAAAATCGTGACGGTGAAGATGAAAAGACTTTTGCCGCAAGCGAAGTCGATCAGCCTTTTGCCGATGATTCTGGCGAGGCAGGCCGCTGATAAGGCGAAGGCCTATGAGGCTGTTTTTGTCGACGAGAAGGGGTGTGTACTGGAGGGGACAGTGACGAATGTGTTTATGGTAAAGGGGGGGGTTGTCTATACGGCGGGTAGGGGCGTTTTACCCGGTACAACCGCGGGGGCATTGATCAAAGCGGCGCGTTCCGCCGGGATAAAAGTGGTGCGGGGGAGCGTGCCTTTGGCTGTGTTCAGACGGGCCGACGAGGTTTTTTTGACGAACGCGCCGCGCGGGATCGTGCCGGTCGTCCAAATCGACGGGAAGAAAGTCGGAAGCGGCAGGCCCGGGGAAATGACCCGAAAACTCATGTCGGTTTTTGAAGAATACATATGCAAAAATATCTGATTAGCCGCGGGAGGAAACTGTTGTTGGTGAAGCCGCTTATCATGGGTGTGCTGAATGTCACTCCCGATTCTTTTTCCGACGGGGGCAGGTTCAAGTCACCGGGGGACGCGATTAAGGCGGCGATGAAAATGGTGAAAGAAGGCGCGGATATCATTGATGTAGGCGGTGAGTCGACCGGGCCGAATTCAAATGATGTTTCTTTGGAAGAGGAGCTCCGGCGGGTGATTCCGGTGATTAAAGGTCTGCGAAAAAAAACGAAAGCCTGGATTTCGATTGATACCTGGAAGGCCGAAGTGGCGCGTGCCGCTATAGAAGCCGGTGCGGACATGGTGAATGATGTTACTGCTTTGCGCGGAGATACCCTGATGGCAAAGACTGTCGCGGAGCTGAAGGTCCCGGTGGTGTTGATGTACTCGAAGGATGCCGGGCCGCGGACCAGTCTTGAAAAAAAGGTTTACGCTAATGTGGTCGGCACGATCATCGCGTTTTTGAAACAAAGGCTTGATTACGCTAAAAAGTCCGGTATCGCTTTGGACAAGTGCGTGATTGACCCCGGGATGGGCGCATTCTTGAGTTCTGACGCGAAGTACAGTCTGCAGGTGTTGAAAAATCTTGAGAAATTCAAGGTGTTGGGGCGCCCTCTGTTTGTTGGGGCATCACGGAAGTCTTTCATCGGCAAGGTTCTGGATCTGCCCGGTCATTCGCCTGCAAAGGACAGGTTGGAGGGAAGCTTGGCCTGCGCGGCGGTAGCGGTCATGAACGGAGCAAATATCATCAGGGTGCATGACATAAAAGAGACCCGGCGGGTGGTGAATATGGTTTTTGCAGTGATGAAGGCTTGAAACTCTGCCGGGTTATTTATGCTACTTCCCGTTTTGTCTTCTTTGCTATCTTCTTATCCCAGATAAGAGCGCCTTTTGTATAACTGTAGGGATCGAAGCTAAGCTTATGTATACCTCCAAAATCAACGATCTTCAGCTTTCCTTTTTCATCCTGCAGTCTTGATGCTTTGATAAGAACGGGAAAATGCCCTTCACGATTTGTGCAAGCTCCTTGGATTTGATTATCCTCCGAAGGTACAACCACTCCATCAAAACCGTTCTCTGCGGCAAAACTGGTAACGGTGTCATAAAGGTAGTTGTAACATTGTTCCGTTGTGACCTGTCCAAGAAAGCTTTGAAACGGATTTGGCCCGAACCAGAGGTATTTTTTGCCATCTGCCGCTTCAATTTTGAGTAACATCACAAGCCCTACGCACATACCTGTTTCTTCATCTTTCATTACAAATTCAATATAATTCGGGTTCTCCCACATGCTTTTGTCACTTGCAATACAGAGGAATGCGCCCATGCGCGCGTTGGCGGTCTCCTGCGTTTTGGTGAAATATCCCCGGATTTTGCGCTTCTTAACTTTTTTTATTATTTCTTTCTCACGGCCATCCCTGGTTTTTATCTTCTCTATTTCTTTTATTTCCTTATATTTGGCAATTTCCTCATTGATTTTGTCTATATCCGTTGAAAAGAATTCTTCCAGTCTGCCGTTTAGGTCAAAAAGATACTTTTGGCGGATGGCTTGAAGTTTTGGTACCACTTCCCTGAAGAAAAATTCCTTTTTCGGGCCTTTGCCGCACTCTGCAAGAACTTTTGCCACATCATCCTTGCACTTGTTTTTATCCTGCTCGTCTTTGAATTTCAAATTTGTCAAAAAGATGTCATTTACCGGTCTACCCAGCGCCCCCATCTTTTTTTCATCAGGGATTTTGGGGTTATCAAATACCGCCTCAAGCCTTGCCATGGATTTTTCACCAATCTCATCCTTTTCACCTTTCTCCGACAGCAGCTCATCAAACGCCATTTCAATTGATCCCTTATTGCCGCCTTCATTGGACAGTTCCTCAAAAAGTTCGTGGCGCAAAACATGCTTCAGGTTTTCTCCGTATATGGCTGAAAGCTCTCTCCACTGGTTAAAATTTTTGCTGACCATGTCCTGAAGTTTTTGTGTTTCATCCGCTGTCCTTTGGATATAGGTTTCCAGGTTTTCGCAGAAGGCGTATTTGTATTCGATGATCAGGTCGAGGATGGTGGGGTCAGGCTTATGGTTCTTATGCTCAACTTTCTCAAGCACTTCCGTGAGGAAAAGGGCAAGCATTTTTTCTTTGACGCTTAAGTCATTTATTGCACGCAGGCGCTGATTGGTCCGGCTGTTGAACATATCGTCGACTTTTTTTTCAAACGCCTTTTGGAGCGCTTTATTGTCCGGCCCGCGGCTGGAGACAAAATCCCTGATATTGCCCAGGCGTTGCTGATATTCCGCCAGAAGTCCGGGGTTTTCCTCCTGTCCTTCGGTTAATTTGTATCCTTTCAGCCCTGACATTTCAGTAGGATAGCCGTCACGGTCAAATTTGTATTTTTCCAGATGTTCCATTTTATCGCCACATTTCAAGTTATTATCATAATTTGAATAATTGCCCGCAGGGAAAACACGCTTAACCATATAATTATATGCATTGTCTTTCCTTAACTCCGTTGGGATTTCTGCACCGATCATGCCTTTGGATTTCTCATTAAGACCGTCAATATAAGCATTTGCGGCTTCAGCTCCCTGTTTCTCGTATATTGCGATGAAGTCTTTAATGGCAGGCATATCATATATATCGGTTAGCTGTACGTACTCGGCACAGATACTCATTTTCTGCGGGTCATTTCCAAAGGCATCTTTGATGCCGAGAATTGTTTCCAATGTCTTGCCGCCGTATTTTTTAGCTACATTCGCACATGCCTGGAACATTTCAATGTTTTCATTACATCCGATCGGTCTGATAGTCTTTCTCATGGATTTACAGGCATCAGCGTCAAGGCCGTGAATGGCAGCGGCACAGGCTTTTAATTTTTCCGTGTCATCCTCATAAACAGTCTTTGCTTCGGTCAAAACTTCAACGATCTCAGGGCCGTCGTTTTTGGCCACGTCCGCGAAAAACCTGAAGAAATCGATGTTTCTTTCATAGGCAAAACTTGCTTTTCCCAAGGCTGCACAGGCGTTGGCATCAAGTCCCCGTACGATGTCGGCGCAGGTTATAAATTTAGCAATGTCGCCGTAATATACGGAATATGCTTTGTCAAGAGTCCTGCTTTCATTATCATTCAGATTTTTTGCGATGTCGGTAAAGGTCTTGAAATTCTCGAGATTACCTTTGAAAATCGAACTGGCTTGGGAACATAGTTTTGCGTACTCGTATTCACCAGCATTTGGCATATCTGGTATCGTATCCACAATTTGTTCTAATTGATCCGTATCCGGAAAAGCATCGGCTATCCGGGACAGGATAAAGAGGCGCTGACTGTCATTCTGCGCCATTTTAAGCAGGGATTCATAATTGGCGGCGCTGTGCTCAAACAACGGAGTACATTTGCTCAAAAAATGAATATCGCGGATATCTCCTCTTTTCAACATTTTTAGTGAGCTTGCTACTACGTCTGCTATCCAGCTCTTCAGTTCATCAATTGTCTGGCTGATCTTTACGGGATCCGCTTGATTGAAATTATTCGTTGCTGCAAGAATTTTTAAAAACGCAAGATAATGCATTCCTTCATATCCCCCCGGACCCCAAACATCCTTGTCCCCGGCAATTTCAAGAAATGAGCGAAGGATCTTATCATTTTCAGAAAAAGCCTGAATATTTTCCGTCATTAGTTTCATCAATTTGGCACCTGCATCTTCGGGATTGTAGCGACGGTCAAAGTTGAAACTTAAAAACAAACCGGCTGCTTCCGCAAACTTTCTTAATACATCCGGTTTCCCCGAGAACAGAGGGGCAAGTTTGAGCAACGATGGTAAAGAATCCGCTTTTAGACCGGATTTCACCATGTCAGCGCATAATTTCATTTTCTCCAGGTCTTCGCCATAGATTATTTTTAGTAACACCAATATCTCAAGCTGTTTTTTCGCATAACTGGGGTCGGAGGATTTAGTGATATCACGGAATATCTTAAATTTCCTTGGATTTTTCTTTATTTCGGCTGAAATTTCATCGTCGGAGAATAGATTTTCCAGCATAGATAGGGTATTTGCATCATTACGCTCCAATAATTCCGAAGCCTCCTCGAATTTAGCAATGTCTGTACCATAAAATTTTTTTAAAAATATGAGGGTATCCACATTGTTTGCCGTTAAATCCGGTTTTTTTTGCAGCAAATCAAAGAATTTTTCCATAAACTCGACATCATTTCCGTATATTTTTAACGCCTTCAGGAATATCAATAATTTTGCGAATTTTTCTTTAATAAGCTGTTCGCGATTTTCTTTTTTTGCCGCTTCAATTGCGGTAATATCCTGGTCTTCAACAAGCAGAACAACTTTTTCGATTCCCTGAAAGTGGAAATTGGAGTAAATATCGCCTATTCTAAGGCTAAATCCCGATAATCCGCTGTCGTTGCCATCAAATCTCGCCGTATCGGACAAAATCTTCATTATCCTTTCTGTTTTATTAAAATCCCGGTTTTCCCTTTCCTTCATCAAATATGCCAAGTCCTGTTCTTTCTTTGACCCCAAGGCAGTCAGTGCTTTGAACTTTATGGATCTTGCAAGTGATCGGATATCCTCGTCGTTCAAACCGAGCTCTTCCTTGAGATGCTCGTATTTGTCTTTTTCCGGTTCCTGGCCCTCATTGTTTGGTTTCTGGTCCGGCATAATGAATGTGATGTAAATTTATTATACCATAAAATAGCCGTTTTGTAACTTTCAGGGGTGGGAGTAGGGGGTTATAATCGCTGTATATCCGCTAAAAACTCTTATGCTCATCACAAAAGAATTCTCGTTCGATTCGGCTCACTATCTGACCGATTACTACGGCAAGTGCGAACAGATGCACGGGCATACATATTGGCTTAAGGTCACGGTTGAGGGCAAGGTGCAGGAGAACGGCATGGTTATCGATTTTGCCCTGCTCAAGCAAATCGTGAAAAATCGTATATTGAACAAATTGGATCACAAGATGCTGAATGATATTATCCCTAACCCTTCTGCGGAAAGGATTGCGATTTGGATCTGGAATAAGCTTGTTGATTTGAGAAAATTACTGAAGGCCGAAGGAGGGGATCCGAATATGGGAGAAAATATTCGCAAGATGCTGAAGAAAAGCGGATTTGAAAAGACCATGCGTCTGTATGAGATTACGCTTTGTGAAACCGAGGGCAGTTGCGTGACATACCGGGGGGATTGAGTTAATATGTGCCCCTGTTAATTTGCGCAAATGGATTCGCTTAAGACGGAAAAAACTTATCTGGGGATTGGTTCCAATCTTGGAAAAAGGGGAGAAAATCTCAAGAAGGCCATGCTTAACCTGGAACGGTGGGGGATTAAGATATTGCGGGCTTCAAGTATTTACGAGACCGAGCCCGTGGGTTATGCCAATCAGCCGTGGTTTTATAATATGGCGGTTTGGGTGGAAACAGGGCTTTCTCCCGAAGAGTTGCTGAAGGCCATTTCCGCGATTGAACTGGCCATGGGAAGGCAAAGAACGGGTTTGAATGGTGGGGAGCCGGTCTTGAACGGTCCGAGGCCGATAGACATTGATATTCTTTTATACGGGGAAAAGTCTGTGGAGATGCCGGGTCTGATCATTCCCCATCCGCGAATGGAGATGCGGAATTTTGTGCTGGTTCCGATGGTGGAAATAGCTCCGGAACTGGTTCATCCTCTCTTGAAAAAGAGCATGAAGGAACTCTTGAACGGGTGCGGTGATAAGGCTATAGTCAGGCCAATTGCTTAGACGCAATTGGCGATTAAAAATTACGAATTAAGGAATATGGAGTCGTTCAAGGATTATCTACAATTTTTAAGGAGGACGGCGGCGGGTCTTCGGATTGACCTGCTTGAGTCTTTGCACGCGGCGCAGTCGGGGCATTTGGGAGGTTCGCTGTCGGCTCTGGATATACTTGTGGCGTTGTACTACGGGCAGATCCCGGCGGCCGGGCAAATCATGAATTATGATCCGGAAAAACCGGGTTGGGACGGGCAGGATTATTTTGTGCTTTCCAAGGCGCACGCGGCTCCGGCATGGTACTGCGTGCTGGCTGACGCGGGATTTTTTCCCAAAGATGAACTTAAACATCTGCGCCAGTTGAACAGCATTATGCAGGCTTTTCCATCAAGGAAAGTGCCGGGGATACCCGTTTGTTCCGGTACTCCCGGGCACGGGCTGGCCGCCGCGGTCGGTTTGGCGATGGCGGTCAAAATGGATAAAGGCAAGAACCGCGTTTTTTGCCTTGCCGGTGATGGAGAATTGCAGGAAGGCCTTATATGGGAAGCGGCGCTTGTAGCGGCCCAGCAGAAGCTTGATAATCTGATTCTGGTCGTGGATTATAACGATCTGCAGATGGACGGGACGGTCAGAAGTATTGTTGGCGTTGAACCGATTGCGGACAAGTTTCAGGCTTTTGGCTGGAAAACGATTCCGGTGCGCGACGGGCACGATTATGAGGAATTGATTTTCGCGTTTGAAAGAGCGATGGAGAATCAGCGAAGGCCCAGCGTGATCGTGGCCAAAACGGTAAAGGGCAAAGGTGTTGAATTTGCCGAAAACAAGGCTTATTACCACGCGGAGGTCTTGAGCGATCAGGAAATGGCGGAAGCCATCCCGAAGCTGAAAATAGAAATCGCCGAATTGGATAAGATTAAAAAAACATGATCAACCTGTTTCTCATATTGTCTTTTTTTGCGGCCAAACTAGCCATTTTTTCACCGTTCATGGTGGATGGGCCCTCGATGTTGCCGACTTTGCATAACGGCGATATTTTTATTCTGAACAGTGCCGCTTATGCCGAAGCGGCGCCGCATAGGGGAGATGTCGTTGTGTTTTTTGAAGAGGATAAGCCGGATTATTTTTATGTTAAAAGAGTGATAGGGCTCCCCGGAGAAAGACTGCATGTGACTTCCAAGGGGATTTTTGTTGAGAAGAATGGTGCTCGCAGGGAGATTCCGGAGCCGTATCTTGAGAATGGTGGAGGAGGTCTTGTGGCAAATGCCGCCGAGGCTGACAAAAACTATTCACTCAAAGGTTACAAAGACGAGCTTTTCATCGTACCGGAGGATAAATATTTCGTACTTGGGGACAATCGTCAGCACAGCCTTGATTCAAGGTCTTTTATCTACCCTTTTATTCCTTTGCAGAACATTAAAGGAAAATACATCATTACTTTACTGGATCTATGAAAAAATTTTTTATGAAATCGCGGGTGGGTTTTGGCGCGAGGGGAACTCTTTTTGCGTCGCTTGCGGTTGCCGGTTTTGCCTTACTGCTTGGAGGATGTTCTTTAACGACGGATACGAAGACGGTGACGGCGAAAGGTCCGACAATCGTGCTGGAAACCTCAAAAGGCCGGACGGAAATAGCAGTTGAGATTGCCGATACTCTTGATGAAAGGACAAAAGGTCTGATGTTCAGGGAAACCATGCCGAAGGAGTCTGGAATGTTTTTTATTTTTGAAGAGGAGTCGGAGAAAAGTTTCTGGATGAAAAACACGCTGATACCTTTGGATATGATTTTTATCGATGCCGGATATAAGGTGGTGAGTATCGCGAAAAACGCTCAACCCTGCAAAGGTGATCCCTGCGCGGTTTATCCATCGGTCAAGCCGGCCAAATTTGTGCTAGAGGTCAACGGCGGGGTTAGCGATAGTGTCGGTCTGAAAGATGGAGATAAAGCCCAGTTAATTATCTGATTAATGCAATATAACCCCGACATCCAGCAGTCAACTCAACGCGCTTTTGTTGATGCTTTGACAAGAGAGGGCGGCAGGTTCAGAAACCTGGTATTGCTGAACAGCAATATGTCCGCCGCCGCCGGACTGCAGAAATTCGCCAAGTCCTACCAGGATCGCTGTTTCAACTTCGGCAACGCGGTTGCGGCTATGATGGGGGCGGCGGCTGGCTTCACCGCCCGCGGCAAGATCCCTTTCATCTGCTCGTTCGCGATGTCGGCAAGCGGGGAAAGTTGGGATCAGGTCAGGAATTTTATCTGCGCTTCCAATCTGAATGTAAAAATTGCAGGAACGCACGCCGGTATTTTGCGGGCTGAAGAAGGCGCTTTTCACCAGTCACTAGAGGATATCGCCGTGATGAGGGTTTTGTCCAACATGAAAGTCGTCTGCCCCGCCGACGCCAATGAAACAAAAAAAGCGGTTGAGGCGATCATGATGGATTATGGCCCGACATATCTGCGTTTAATGGATAAGCCTTTACCGGATCTTTATGATGAAGAGCATGTCTTTAAATTCGGGCGGGCGCATATTTATAAGCAGGGGAGCGATGTCTGCATTTTCTCGTTCGGGGTTGGTCTGCATATGGCTCTTGAAGCCGCGGCCTTGCTTGAACGCGACGGCGTTTCCACCATGGTCGTGAACATGTCCTCAATCAAGCCCATGGATGAGGACCTGGTGGTTGAGTGCGCGAAACAGATTCCGAATCTTGTTACGGTTGAGGATCATAATATTATTGGAGGATTGGGGTCGGCGGTGGCCGAGGTGTTATCGGAAAAATACCCGGCAAAACTTTTACGAATCGGTATGGAAGGATTCGGCGAATCCGGGAAAGTGGACGACCTGTTCAGGAAATACCGCCTTGATGCCGTGGGCATCATGGAGCAGGTGAAGGAGTGGATGGTACGGTCCGTATAAACCTCCCCGGCAGTAGGGGTGTTTGACGTTGTGTTTTTATGGGCATTTTCAGCCCACTAGCTTGTGGGCTGAAAAGCCACCGTTTTTTTTACTGCCAACTTTCCACTTCCGGATTGTCTTTGCCGTATTTGCGGATGAAGCGTTCGTGGTCGCGGAGGGCTTTTTCGCACGAACGGATGACTTTGCGGGCTTTGACGGCGTGAGCCGGATGGGTGGCCGCATATCTTTCGCACGCGTCGATTGCGAGGTGGAACCTGCTGGTATGGTTAAGCACCATCATTTCGAAAGGCGTGGTGGTCGTGCCTTCCTCGATGTAGCCGTGGATGGAGAACCTCTCCGCGTGTTTATGCCCGAAGATCAGCTTCTTGATCACTCCCGGATAACCGTGGAAGTTGTAGATGATTGGTTTGTCCGCGGTGAAATATTTCTCGAAGTCTTTTACTCCGAGACTTAACGGGTGTTTTTCGTCGCCGACGCCGAGTGCGGTCAGTTCGGAAACATTCACGAAGCGCAGTTTCATTTCCGGGATATGCTTGTTCAGAATCTTTATTGCGGCCATCGATTCCTGGACTAGCGCGTCGCCGGTCGCGGCCATCACTACATCCGGGTTTTCGGCATGTTTGGGGTTGATCCAGCTCCAGATTCCGATGCCTTTCTTCAGCTCTTCGCGGGCTTCTTCAAGGGTCAGCCATTGTGGGAGCGGCTGTTTTCCGGCAACGATGACATTTATGCCGTTTTTTCGTTTGAAACAGTCTTCTACGATTACAAGCAGGCTGTTGGCGTCTGCCGGAAAATATACACTGCTGAATTTACCGTGTTTTTCCAGGACGCTGCTGATAAATCCGGGGTTCTGGTGGGAAAAACCGTTGTGTTCCTGTCTCCAACCGACGCTTGTAAGCATGTAATTTAATGATGAAACCGGTTTTCTCCAGGAGATTTTCTTCATCTGTTTGAGGAATTTGGCGTACTGGTCCACCATGCTGGCGACGATCATCGCGAAGGCCTCGTAGGTGACGAAGATGCCGTGTCTGCCGGTTAGCAGGTAGCCCTGCAACCAACCCTGAAGGTTGTGTTCGCTTAAAACTTCCATGACGCGGCCCTCCGGTGAAAGGTTTTCGTCGTATGAATGTACGGGCCACATGTAAGCGCGGCCGGTGGCTTCAAATAGCGCCTGGAATTTGTTTGATTCGGTTTCGTCCGGACACATGAAGCGGAATGTTTTTGGGTTTTGTCTGATTATGTCGCGCATGTATTTGGCCGATTCGCCCGTTGAACTGACCAGAGCCGTGTCGC
>Ga0209668_10000468_pt1 | contig 16469 bp, 14 predicted proteins | sample FrelakmetPLP11PL_FD_187150 | JGI IMG/M metagenome (GOLD analysis project Ga0209668, IMG submission 187150) | Freshwater lake sediment microbial communities from the University of Notre Dame, USA, for methane emissions studies - PLP11 PL (SPAdes)... | ecosystem: Environmental > Aquatic >... | reverse complement strand
GTAACCATATACTGCAGAAGGATTTTGATTTAAAATAGTTTATGGAGCGTAAATGTGCGCGGTCTTTTTGATAACCGGTTTATATCACCACCAGAGAGCGCGAGGGGGGATTGTTACCATGAAACCGGGGCTTCATGATTAAAAAAACATGGCTGATAATTTACTTCATGATATTTCCATCCTCGTGATGGGGTTCCGGAATTACCGGATCTTCCTGTGAAAGAGAGTATTTTTAAACCACAAACAATAAATAATAGATAAATAATGACAGAACTGATTCGCTGGCTTAATAAAAACCGTTCCTCTTTTCAACCTGACGAATCGTTCTCGGTCCGCGCCATCCGACACATTAGTAACGTCGAAAAAAACAAGTTATTTTCCCCTGATATCGAGCATATGCGGACTGCAGAAGGAAGGTGGTTTGAAGCAATCGTATACGAGATGTTCCGGGACATTGGAGAGACCACCGATGAAATAGGCGGGGTAGCAATTAAGGGGGCAGATGCTCCAAGGGGAAGGAGGAACATTCACCTTGGGCAGAATGGTTTTTTTTATTCAAGAAATGGAGATATTACCATCCGGGGCAATGGTCAGGACCTTGCCGAATTTGACCTGCTCCTGCTTGACCGTGACAAACGGATCGCTTTCGGAGAGGTTGTAACGTCACCATCCGATTTGAAAGAATTCGAAAAAGAGGTCGAATACAAAAAAAGACTTCTTGGATATCTCTTTGCCCAGCCAAGCGTGCCATTCCTTCTGATTTCATCATTTGATATTTCACATTTTTCAGTTGTCCGCAGGCTTATGAAATCAAGGGATAATATCAATATCCAGACAATCTCCTGTGAACAGATAAAAGCCCTGGTAAACCGGAAAGGTCCGGGGAAAGATTCGAGGCAGGTCCGCGACCATAAAAAAACCTTCCTTGCAACCGACCTTATCCAGAAGAAACCGTTTGACTACCTGCGATATCATGACTGGGAGAGAAACAAGGTCTTTTCACAGGTAAGCAATCATGTGAATGTCAGGAACACCCCTAATCCAGAGGAAACCGCAGTACTTGTTAAAAAAATTCTCTACGGCGGACTGTATCCTTCTGCAATAAAATCCCTCTGCAAAGAGCATGAGATCAGTATCAGGGGTGAGAGACTTGAATTCGATGACCTTATGAGTAATTTTTCCAAGGTAATTCTCGCAACGGATCTTCCCGGGTATGATCCACTCGTGTATCTTCGGCCCAGGCAAAAACGGGAATACCTTAAAATGGTCCAGGATAAAGAGGGAAATTTCAAGTACGAACGCCGGACACCGCCAAAAGTAGGGTTTTTTCTCTGGCTGGAGTCCCTGCCACCCACACTTGGGACGAAGATAACCCACCAGATCCTTGATGCATTTTCACCGGCGAATGGCAATGGAAATGGCAGACCACCCCTGGTGGAGGTCATGAACCACCAGAATTGAAGATTTCACTTAGCTAACGTCGAAAGAATAACTCCACCATTGCATCAATTTCTCCCCTTTCAAAAAGTATAATAGACAAACGGTAGAAAGACCTAGAAGGGTAGAATAGTTCTGCCGGGGATCTATCATGTCATACCGGACGCTCCTGTCGTATTTTTTAACCATAATTATTATTGTTTCAGCATGCCTTGCTGCAGGATGTACTTCGGGTCAGGGAAAGGCCGGTCCCGCGACACTGGCTACCATTACTCCCGAAACCCCGGCGACCACTGTTACACCAAGCATCATGAAATGGACAAACCAGTCGCTTAATCTTACAATCAATCAAAACGCCGAAATGCATGCAGGAAATTTGTCTCTCGTCTTTTCTGTCAAGGATAAAAGCCGTGACCCAGTTAAGCAGACGGTAAGTTTTGAGCTGACAGTAAAAAATGTGGGTGATGAGGCGGTCGCCGAACTGCAGAAAAAATTATCGGATTTATACGCTGTCGATCGATCCGGAAAGCGATATACAGTGCCTACTCATGTTGCGCTGCTGGGGCTTAAACCAGGGGAAATCCGAAGCGGTACCGTTGAGATTGCAAATGTCCCGGACCAGGCACTTCCGGGACTTGTATTCCACTACCGGTTCGGCAACGAGGAAGCATCCTGGGTGATCATCCCTGAAGCACCCGTTTAATCATTACAGGGAGAACGGGACACCAGGGATTTCTATTTTTCCCACGATAATCACCGGTATAATATCTCCGGGTATTCATTCAATTATCTGAGATAAAACTTTTTGTGACCATATTGGGATCTTCTTCAGTAAATTGGGTACGCCCGTCCCGGTGAGAGAGGGGATATGGTACCACCTGTATCTCCACCGGGGGTATAAACACCGGGAGGGCATTTCACCTGACCATGTTTTAATCAGATCGAGAAAGGGCTCATGGCCGGTCCATGACAGGGTCACCCGTGATGAAAAGAGCCCCGGTGGCCATCGTTCAAATTCTGAATGGGTTACATTGGAAATAATGTGTAGATGCTGTCTGGGCATACCAGTTACCGAAAAAAGGAGTCACTGACCCGAAGGTCCAGTGATTCTTGTCAATCCATCAGTCAAGGAGGATGCTGTTTGCTTTGTCCTTGTATGCATCCATAACATACGGGATGCCTGATATGCGGCTCGATTCCTCTGTTAATGCCATCACATCATTTCGGGATATTGTCTTGAGATTGAAATTCCTGCTCCCTGCCATCAGCTGCTGGAGACCGGTCCTGAATTTCTGTGCATACGTGTAGATACCGATTGCGCCCATCGGGATCTCATTAAACCGTGACCCGTACTTCTCTTTCAGCTCTTCATAAGAGACGAATATTTCTTCGGCCTTTGTTCCGTACTTCGAAACTGACTTGGGAAGATCCCCATCTTTTATCCACTTCCCGATGTTCTTTCCTGTCATCCCTGGGATCATGAGAGCACGGCCCATACAGACTGCCTTGACATAGGGGCTGCCCATCGCGATTGACTTGAAGACATTTGGTTCATCGGAGAATCCACCGGCAATTGCAATATCCGGTACCCTGATACCTCTCTTTTTCAGCTTCTCGCAGTACTGGTTGGCCAGTGCCTGCAGGTAGAATGTGGGAATCCCCCACTCGTTCATCATTGGCCACGGGCTCATACCGGTCCCACCGGAAGCACCATCAATGGTCAGGAGGTCAATCTTTGCATCTGCCGAGAAACGGATTGCCATTGCAAGCTCGACTGCTGAATATGCCCCGGTCTTTAACGTGACACGTTTGAACCCGATGTCGCGGAGACGGTCCACCTCTTCGAGGAAGCCTTCTTTTGTAACGAATCCAAGACGGGAATGTCGCTCGAACTCCTTTATTGCTCCCGCCTCAAAGGCTTTTTTATTCTCTGCAAGTGTGGGGTCCGGCAGGACAATATACCCACGCTTTTTCAGCTCAATCGCTCGCTCCAGAGAATTTACCTTGATTTCTCCCCCGATGCACTTGGCACCCTGACCCCATTTCAGCTCAATGGTATCGAGGTTGTGCTTTGAAGAAACGTATTCTGCGGTCCCGAGACGGGTGTCCTCGACATTCATCTGGACGAGCATCTCTCCATACCCGTCATAGAACTTCTTGTAAATATTGATCCTGCGGTCCATTTCAGGGGACTCGATCACTTTGCCTTTATTATCGAGTTTAAGGCCGGGATCAATCCCACAAACGTTTTCACCGCAGACGATGGTAATACCGGAAATTGCCGCACCAATGGCAAAATGTTCCCAGTTGACCCGTGCAATTTCTGTGGACCCCAGTGCTCCGGTAAAAATCGGCAGGCGCATCGTTACTTTCTTATCCCACCCATACTCGGTTTCGGTGTCAACTGATGAGAATACTGCCGTATCAGGACCGATTTCTGTCCCTTCTGGAAGGCCTTTTGCACCAACCGCGTATCCCTGGATATTCAGGTGTGAATAATCGACCGGGTAATTTTTATCCGCACCTGCCGTGATCTCTCCAAAAGGTCCGGGGTACAGGACTTCACGTCCACGGAATGACGATAACCAGGTCTCGCAGCTTCCTTTACATCCATCGGTACAACGGGTACAGATCCCTGACATGGGCGATACGTCCCGGGAGCGGTTTACCGTTCCGGTCGCTTCGTTTGCGTTCGGTTGTCTAAGATTCATTAACTCTCTCCTGATGCTCTCTTTACATAGCCTTGAAAAAAATCAAGGGGGGGTCCGAGCGACAGTGCTCAAACAAAAGAGTTTAGTTTTTATAGGGATATAAGCACTTGCCTTCTGTTGCGTATATAAAGAGTAGGGGCACCGTATTGAAAAACGAAAGGAAAAAAGAAATCTGAATAAAATAACGTCAGAATATTTACTTTTTCCTGGCCACCCGGTTGATCATTCTGGAAAAAAAGAATTCGGGGTTCACCCGGTGGAAGCTCTCTGCCATTAGGTCATTACAGTGGGACCAGTTCGTATTCTGATGACCCGAGACCGATCTCCACCCCATACCTGATCTGCCGGTACGCATCGGTATGTTGTCTGAGTCCTTTGAATTTATCCGCTCCCTTGCGGTGATTCTGTTCAAGCAGTGATCCGGGATTTCCCTGCTGGCTATTGACAAGGTCAAAGCTGGCGGCATCGATCGCAACCGGGTCTCTTGACGCAAGGATCCCGATGTCAGGGACGACCGGGGCATCACTCCAGGGAACACAATCACAGTCTGGTGTTATATGAGTCAGGAAATTCATATAGCCCGTTCGCGATTCCTTCCCCTTGATGGCCCCGATAGCGTACTCAACAATGCGTTCGATGAATTGTGGGATCTCTGTCACCCAGTCGATATCGATTGCCCGTTCGGGACAGATGGTCATGCATTCAAAGCACCCTATGCATTTTGACCAATCAATTGAGAATTTTTCATTCGTTAATATTATTGCAGTTTTCGGGCAGACACGCACACATTTGCCGCAACCGGTGCAGGCATCTTCGATAATTAAAGGCCGGGCCCCATGCTGGGCCTGTTTTCCTAACGCCGATGCACAGCCCATACCCAGATTTTTTATTGCCCCCCCAAATCCAGCCACCTCATGACCTTTGAAATGTGAAAGGACAATCATACTCTCCGCTGCAGCGATATCTCCCGAAATTATTACCTTTTTAAAGTGCTTTTTCTGAATCTCAACAGTTTTTGTGTTACCGCCGGAAAGCCCGTCTGCAATGATGACCGGGGCACCGACCACAGAATAATCAAACCCGTGGAGGACCGCAGTTTCAATATGGTCTGCTGCATTTGACCGGCTCCCGAGGTACAGGGTATTTGAATCAGTGACAAAGGGTTTTCCCCCGTAGGCCCTGACCTTATCGACAACCTGCCGGACGAATACCGGGTTAATATAAGAATCATTCCCGAGTTCGCCAAAATGTAATTTTATCGCAGTCAGCCCGTTTTTTCGTACCGTCTCCCCGAGTCCGGCTGATTCGAACAGGCGGTTAACCTTCGAGACGGTATTATCCCGTGGATCCCTTGCCCTCATGTTTGCAAAATAGACTTTTTGTTTTGCCATTGGTGTGCTCCATAGAAATATTGGTCCTGGTGGTCCCGGGTGCCGGGTAATTATTGATCCATAATCCACAGGAAGGATAAAACATTTTCCAATCGAAAAAAAAAAGAAAGGGAAAACCGGCGTCAATAAAAAGGCAGGCTGCATAATCCTGCACACGTCTTTCAATCCCGCCCATCAGTCAGACGAGCATGATGATTCGGTGAAACTTCTTCCAAAAAAAATGGCCTCGGGTGTTGAGGCACGATACCACCCCGGTCAATTCCCAATTCAGGCCTCCCCTGACGCAGGGTCGTTAATTTCAGACCTGCACACCTATTCAATTCCGGTCAACCCATGAAAAAAATCCGGCCCTTTTCCGACCCATTTATAGCAAAAATAAGGGGGGTTAACACCATTGCACCACCCTTTAACTACCCCCACTCCGGCAAGTGCCCTGATTTTTGGTCCTTACTGCCATTATTCTTGCCATTTTCCTGAAATTGCCAATTTCCAGGCATATTTGCAAATACCCCCGATTTTCCCTTGTTATATCCGTAACCGGGCCCATAATGGACCTTGATTTACTAAGCCCTGCCATCAACCCATTTTTTCAATCCCTGATACCTTTCTTTCTGCCACCTCAGGGATATATGTCTTTAATAACAGTGACAGGCTCACGACGGTAACCGAACTCAGGGCCATTGCAAGAGCAGCAAGCTCCGGCCTGAACATTATTCCGAATGAAGGATAAAGTACCCCTGCCGCAACCGGGATAAGGGCCGCATTGTATGCAAATGCCCAGAAAATGTTGCCCCTGATCCTGCCCATGACTTTCTTCGACAGCTGGATCGCCGCAACTGAATCAACCAGGTCATCCCTTATCAGGACAATATCACCGCTCTCAATGGCGACATCTGTACCGCTGCCAATGGCAATTCCTACATCTGCCCGGGCGAGCGCCGGGGCATCGTTAATCCCGTCACCAACAAATGCTACAATCTCCCCCTTTTCCTGAAGGGCCTGGACTTCAGACGCCTTGTCCTGGGGGAGCACTTCCGCTACAACCTTCGATATTCCGACCTGCCCGGCAATGGCTTCAGCCGTGCGACGGTTATCGCCCGTGATCATCACGACCTTCAGCCCCATCTTTTCCAGGCTCGAAACCGCCCGGTATGCCGATTCTTTTAATGTATCGGCGATCCCGATCACTCCCGCCATTCTTCCACCGGCCGCGATAAGGACCGCAGTTTTCCCTTCCTGTTCGATCAGGGTGATTTTTGATTCAGTCCCGTTATCAACAGGCACTCCCTTGTCCTGCATCAATACCCGGTTACCAACCAGAACTTCTTCTCCAAGGACCAAGCCAACGACTCCCTTCCCATTTATCGTATCAAATTTTTCTGCCGTTTCCTGCAAAACACCCTTTCGTTCAGCTTCCCGGACTATTGCCCGGGCAAGCGGGTGTTGCGAGCCGGTTTCCACTGCTGCGGTAATGGATAGTAATGTCGCTTCAGGTATTCCAAACCTGATGATATCGGTCACCTCAGGCTGCCCTTTTGTGAGGGTCCCGGTCTTGTCAAACACCACCGTAGTAATTTTTTCTGCAACTTCAAGGGCTTCGCCATTTTTTATTAATATTCCAAGTTCTGCACCTCTTCCAACCCCTACCGTCACTGCAGTCGGGGTTGCAAGCCCCAGTGCACATGGACAGGCAACCACAAGCACTGAGATCATTGCTGTAAGGGCAAACAGCAGCCCTGCTCCAAGAAGGTAATACCAGGTAACGAATGTAACAATGGCGATTATCAATACTACCGGGATAAAGTACGTAACCGCGATATCCGCAACCCTCTGGACAGGAGGTTTCGATCCCTGTGCGTCCTCGACAAGCTGGATAATACGGGCGAGGACAGTCTCTTTTCCAACCTTCAATACCTTGACAGTAAGGACACTGTTCTGGTTTAACGTGCCCCCGACTACCTTGTCCCCCTTGCGTCGAAGTGGTGGAACTGGTTCACCCGTGATCATTGCCTCATTGACATAGCTCTCCCCTGCGACCACTTCGCCATCCACCGGGACTTTCGCTCCCGGTTTGACAACTACCATATCCCCGGGTACCACATCTTCGACCGGGACCTCCTCTTCGATACCGTTACGAAGGACCACCGCACTTTTTGCGCCGAGCCCCGCAATTTTTTTGATTGCATCAGAGGTCCTGCCCTTTGCCTTTGCCTCGAGGTAACGACCAAGTATCAGAAAGGATGCAAGCATTATTGCAGCATCGTAGAACATGAACCCCGGGTCAAGGACGATATTAAAAGTCCCTAATACACTCGAGAGGTAAGCGATCCCGGTACCCATTGCATACATAACATCCATATTGAGTGAATGGTTCCGAAGTGCCATGCTCGCAGCACGGAAAATCGGGTAGGCAACATACACGAAAACCGGTGTTCCAATGATGAACATGATATACGCCATGTTCTGCATGGTTATGGGCAGGGGTACCCACATCATGAGCATCAGGGGGATACTGACGGCAAAACCAATGGAAAAACGGAGTAATTTATCGTGAAGGTCTTTTTCCCGTGCCTTTTTTTCAGCTTCTTCACTGATTTCCCCGGCAAGACCAAGGTACTGGTACCCCGCGTCCTCGATCGCAGATTTCATTTCACTTATCCCGGTTACTGACGGGTTATAGAGCACATATGCCTTTTCAGTTCCAAGGTTTACCGTTGCAGATACCACGCCGGGAAGTGCACGTAATGCCACCTCGATGGTCTGTACACAGGTGGCACAGACCATCCCACCGACCTTGATAACCGCTTCCCTGTTTACCACATCATACCCGGCGTCTTTTACCACCTGTTCGAGGTCCTTAATCGAAACTTTTGCCGGGTCAAATTCAACATGTGCTGTATCGGTCCCAAAGTTTACCTGGGCATTCGAAACACTTTCCACCTTTGAAAGGGACTCTTCAATATTTATTGCACAGGTCGCACAATGCATCCCTGAAATCTTTAGTTCAGCCTTTTTCTTTTGTTCCCCGGGCATATGATAGAACTAAAACGCCCCGGTTATTTAAATTGCATCAAGCTGCAATGTTCAATATTTCTATGGCATTGTATGGTTGAACCAGGCCGGATGGCCTTTTCAATCAGAAAATCGAGAGCCACACCACAAATATCACACCGGTTACAAGGGAGAAGGGTATACCGAGTCGCATAAACTCCATGAAGGTTATTGTCTCACCCTGCCGTTCCGCATTCTGGATCACAATAACATTACTTGCGGCCCCGAGGATTGTCAGGTTACCAGCGAGCGTGCTTCCAGCCACGAGCGCCATCGTCGCGGATACAGACATCCCGGCCTGTTGCAGCAGGGGGTTAAACAGAGCAACAAACGGGACATTGGAGATAAACTGGCTGATTAATAGACTTGTTGAATACAGGAGTAATACCGACGATGCTGCTGCTGCCGGGACCGCAGCCTGGAAAAAACCAGTCGTGAACACTGCACCCATCAGGACAAACATGGAAATGAAGAATACCAGTGTGGGCCAGTCTATTTTCCGGATTATTTCCACTCGCTTTCGGGAGAGAAGAATTACCGGAGCAGCTCCGGCAATAGCAATCGCAGGTAATGGTACAGAATATACCACACCGAAGGGATGCAGGGTGAGCAGGACCTGCAGAATGATGCAGAATGTGATGAGACCGATAGAAATTTTCAGGACCCGGGCAAGCTCCGGGTCTGCGAGTGGTATTTCTTCAGTTATGCAGATATTTTTCCCCATATCCTCCGGGAAGAGTACCCGGATAAAGAAGACGAGTAGCACCAGTGAAATTATCGTGGGAATACCAAGGTACAGCAAAAATGTCCCAAATGGATTTGTAAACCCGCCTTCTGTCGCAATAAGCAGGTTCTGGGGGTTGCCAATCGGGCTCAGCACACTCCCGGTGGTAATCGCAAAACAGAGAGAGATTAGGAGCATTTTAATGCTAACACCTAGACGACGACCGAGATACAGGGCAAGTGGTGTCCCGATGATCGCCAGGGTGTCATTCATGAGGAATGCAGAGAGAAATGCCATCGAGAAAATAAACAGGAAAATGAACTGCCAGGAATTACTGCAATATGACACCAGGCGTTGCGAAATGGTAAACAGGTAGCCACTCTCTGAAAGGGCTTCGCCGACAATAAACATCCCGAGCAGGAAGACCAGTACATCGATGTTTACAGAACGTGCGGCATCGGGTAATGATATCTGGCCTGTAATAAGTGCGGCAACCGCTCCAACAAACATTACCTGCCAGATACGGAACCGGAAACGCCCTACCTGGCGGACTGCTATTAACAAAAACACGGCCAGGAGAATAATCAGAGCAAGTTCCATGTTAACACCGGATTTTTTAATTCCTCAAGGGCGTCCACATCAACAGGGGGGCGATGCTATTGCTGTGAATCGTTTTTCAAATTCGCAGAACCCGGGGGAGCCACTACCGGAAAATTACCCAGGCTGACTGGGCGATTTTATACGCCAGTGAAGAAGTACCCCTTCATCGATACGGACCCATTCAAGAAGATCCATCCTTACAAATGGATCGGTACTAGAAAATCCCTCGCCATCGGCAGGAGTGGGGGCGTCCCTGCCACCGAGGACAATGTTACCAATATACTGGTACATCTCATCCACGAGTCCCAGTTCAAACATCGACCAGAGCAGGGTCCCACCTCCTTCAACCATGAGGGTCCGGACCCCCATGTTATACAGCTGGCTGAGTAATCCTTTGAGGTCGACCTCTTCCCTGCCTGCGATAATCACCGTTGCATGTAATTTCAGGGTGCGATGGGTGGCGGGATCAATTGTTTCTGCACAGCCGATTACTCGCTTTCCCGGCCCCTTGCACAGGACCGCCGCATCTACAGGAATACGCCCACGGCTATCCACAACTACCCGTATGGGGTTTTCATCGAGCCCCCGGGAGGCCCTTGCCTGTTTTAGTTCTTCGGATTTGATTGTAAGTGAGGGATCATCAGCAATAACGGTGCCAATACCGACCATGATCGCATCACTCCCGGATTTCAGCTGGTCAACCCTTGTGAAATCAGCCTTCCCGGAAATTTTTAACTGCCGCCGCTCTTTCGTAGAAATTTTGCCGTCTGCACTCATGGCGAAATTGACGGTCACATATGGGCGCATATATTACTGTTCGATATCGTTGTATTAGTTTATTCTGGGGACAATCCCAGAAATCCTGGTTGCGATTAATAAAACATTACAACGAAGGGCAAAGCGTATCGTGCCCGGGGTACCAACAGGGGTTACCAGGCGGAATGCTGAAATCAGCATAAATTATCAGTCTGTTTATGGAGTAATAGATTCGGGCTACCTTTACTACTCAGGGCATTTGCAATCCCCCGGATAGCGGGTTATTCATTATTGAGCCCGACCAACCCAATATAGAACTATGTCCCCGACAGAACCTGGTACATCAAACCTGCCGGCTCCTGATGACAGGATATTACGTTTCTTTCAGTCACCTTTTTTTTTAAGTATTACCATCGGTATACCGTTTTGTATCTACAAATTCATATTCGGTTCTGTTGCCATCCGGAACGGGATTGAGGGGGAGCAGTTACTCGTCCTGCTCGGAGGGCTGATTATCGTCTGGGCAGCACTTGACCTGACCATGAACGTTGCGCGGGCAGGCCTCGAACTTTTGGGGCGGAGCAATGTAATCGAATACTGCACTATCGCACAGGTAGGCAGGTATTTTCATGCACCAGGACCTTTTCTCGCGTTTGATACCCTGCTATCATTCTCAATTATCTGTATAATGCTCTGGTCCGGCTGGATTGCCAGGCTTTCTTCGTTTGAATCATTTCTCTGGTATACAGCGACCACCCTGAACCTGATCAGCCTGTCCCTGGTTATTATGTATGATGAGGCATTGAGGGCCCGCAGGAACGCCCGGGAAAAAAATTCTTAGTCAAGACCACACCCCGTTAGAACTCCTGCGATTTTTTTTATTGTCCCCGTGTTACATGTTTTTTTACCGTGCCGGCATTATTTACCAGTCCTTACACCTAATCCCATTGCAAGCAGGGCGACAGAAATCGAAATTATTACCACGGAATTTGATAATGAGGCCTTCTTTGTCGTTGCAGGGTTCACCGGTGTAAATGGTGCAGCCTGTGGAACAGGGGTATACGGGATAGTGGTTACGGGAGAAGTAATTACCTGCGTCAGTTCGGGGATCATTGTCCTCTGAATCGATGCGAATGATCCCGGGGCAACAGATACCTGTTCGACAATCATCCGGTACCCCGGATATTCAAATCTTATTTCATGGTCCCCTTCAGCCAATCCACGTGTCTGGGGGGTGAGACCGACAGACTGGCCATCAATGAAAATCTCTGATGCCACCGGGGTCGTGTTAAAAACAACGGTCCCTGATGAGGTATCTGGTTCTCCGCTGTATGTAAGTGACACGCTGATCGTACCATATACGGCACTACTCACGCTGGATTTTCCAACCGGTTTTTTAGCTGCATACACCGTGTAAATCCCTTCTTTCAGCGAAAAGCCTTGTCTCGCCGTGTTCCAGGTAAAAGCCCACCTGTCATTACTCACATCAGTGACGGTAAAACTCGCCGGCTCACCGGTAATCACCGGGACTTTCATATTGTCCAGTCGAACGCCGTCCGAAGGCAGACCTGGACCTGTTACAAACAGGTAGATAGAATCTGCGCTGACTGCTGTGCCTTTCATGTCCACATGGTTCCCGATTTTTTCATTGATATCCGCACCGGAAGAATGTCCTGAATACACCAGCAATGCAACGAGAACGCACAGGAGAAATAACCCGCTTCTTGATTCAACACCCAATTTTAACCACCATTATCATTTGAGTTGAATATCTCCCGGTAACGTAAGTAAATTTTGTGCAGGATCAGATTAAAGGTCTTTAGAAAGTATGGGTTTCTATTTGTTCTAAAAAATGGGAAATCACCAGATATTTGATCTGTGTTGCAAAATGTTCTTTTTATTACCAATACAACCAGTTTCCAGAGGAGTCAACCCGTTATTGTTACAATCAGGGTATCAACAGCGGATAAGGTCCCCGATACTTTCTTTCTTCACGATAATGGTCCCGATGTTTGTCATGTCAACGATGTTGGCCTGGTGAATCGCAGAGTTCCGGGCGGCCACAGCATCCTCTACCAGGAAGGTATGATACCCGAATGCAGCCGCATCGAACACGGTGGTCCTGATGCAGTTCGGGGTCTGGATACCGGTAATAAATACGGTACCGATACCGAGTGATCGTAATAGCAGGTCGAGATCAGTGTTCATAAATGCACTCATACGATTTTTACGGATAAGGTACTCTCCCTGCGTGGGCAGGAGTTCCGCAATTATCTCTGATCCGGGGGTCCCCTCCACTGCAAAAGGAACTTTTTTAAAGATTTCACGTCGGAATATCTCCACATCGGACCCATCGCTCCGGTGGACCCGTACAATATGAAATACCGGATGCCCCTGGTTGCGGAATGCCTCAAGCACCTGCCTGACATTGACAATAATACCTTCGGCTCCCGGCATCTGCATGGGTGAACCCGCCCGGACAAAATCATTCTGCATATCGATAATCAGAAGCGCTGGGTTTTTCATTCGCTTTTCTCCTTACACCACTTTTGTCGGACAGGTATTAAAATATTGATTTGAGCTTCGTCAGATGGGTTTTTTACTGGGGGAATACAAAATCCTGGCTTATATAAAATCCTGATAATTTTAATCAGCACTTTACTTTTTCATCGCTACAGATGGGACAAGCGTTTTCCGGGATATCCGTTACCAGTCAGCCAAGTTAACTTCGTGATCCTAATTTTTCTGTAACCTGATCAAACACTATTGAGACGAATAATGGCGGAGATAATTTCAGAGGGACCTGTGACAAAGGTCAATGTTGGCAGGCTGACAAATGCCATCTTTGTTTTTACCCTCCTCTTGTTGTTCAGGAACGTAAAAATCCCTACATTCGAGAATTTTTCAAATACAGGGAATACAACGGCAAATTTATACGGACTGACGCAACTCCCTGATATTTTCAGTTTCCTGAATGCCTTCATCATTATCGCGATGTTGTGGATAGTCCTGTTTCATATTTTCCACCAGTTGCAGAAAATTGATCGTACCTACCTGTACATCCACCTCATGACCCTCATGATGGTAATTTTCATTCCCATTTCGAGTCACCTCAACGTTATTTTCCCTGGAAAATCGGTTTTTCCTCTTCTTTTTAACCTGAATATGCTCATAATAGGGTTATTGCTGTTTCTCGAATGGTTCCACATATCCCACAAGCCAGAAATTCACTCACCCCGGATCAGCACGCGCCAGATGAATTGCACGGGAATAAAAATGCTCTATATCCCGATCACTGCTGTATTCGGCGTTGTGCTCTCGATATTCGATCTTCAGTACACTCAAAGCGTGTATTTAATCACGATGATCGCGTTTGCACTTACTACCATTTATTTCCGGAACCGGAAGAAATCCGGGGGGAGTGAGTCAGTATGACAGGAGAAAGCAAGGATACCGTGGGGGCATGCGAAGACCCAGGCTCCTGCACCGGCTGTAATGGGGTCGTTCCCCAGGACATGTTTGAGATCCTGATGAATGGGGTTTTTGCATTTGTTATGACCCTGATCGTCAAGAACAATATCCCGCCCCCTTCTGCCAGCAATGCAGAGGATTTTGCATTCATTACCAAATATGCCCATCAAATCTTCAGTGAACTGACAAATGTGATTTTTACATTTGCAATTCTCGCAGTCTTCTATATCCTGTTTTTCGAGATTATGCGTAGTACCAGGCTCATTGACCGCATTTTTGTTTACATTTCCTTTGGATTCGTCCTGGCAATCATTTTTATCCCGTTATCGTCACTTCTATGGACCTTTACGGATAAGCCGATGCCATTTGGGGTATTATTCCATGTGAATATTATCTGTTGCGGGCTTTTGATGTATATCCTATGGAGGCACGTCTCGCTCGATCCGAAACTCATTCTTCCGGAAATCAGCCAGAAAAAAGTCAGAAATATTTCGCTGCGCATTCTTCTTTTCCCTGCAACCGGGATCGCCGGGTTGGTTATTGACGGATGGGACGGCTCCTTTGGGAGCATTCCCATTACCGAGCTCTACCTGATCCCAATCGTTCTGTTCATTATTTTTTCATGGGATGCATGATCAGAACAAACAGTTCAAAGAAAATATGCGGGTATCAGCATCCTGCCAGTTTAGCCAAAAAAATCCGATACTCCCGCAAATCATGTCAAAAAGTAATAAGCAAAATATGTTTTATTTCTGCTTTAAATTTAATTATAGCAGTATAAAACACTCTAATCAAGAAATGTGCCTCATCCCGGATTTTAGTCATGTCTCGTTCAATGCCTTTACACAGCGTAAGCCAAGGCGTCCCAATAATAGATGTGTGGAAAATTATTGTCCCCATTATGAGAATTCCTGCACTTCTTTTCGTTCTGCCGTGTCATCATCAACCTGGGTGACATTCACGCGTTCGATTGCAAGGGCCACCTGGTTGGCGAATGCCGTAAGGAGTCTTGACTGTTCGGGGTTGATTACGCCATCCGCTTCATCAGGTTTTACCCCTAGAATTCCGATTGTTCCCCGGTTTGTACGGAGCGGAATATATCTCAACCGGGATGAGTGGAGCGTATCGGTATCATACCCTGTAATTGTATCATGTGAAAATGCCCAGGTTGCCACTGCAGTTTCATCGGCATCGAGGACGAGCCCCGGGCTCCCGGAATGCTGCATGAGGGAGCCGTTCTCATTGATCAGGAAAATACATTCCCAGTTGAATATCTCTCCGATATGCTTCGTGACTGTGTTGATCACTGCGTTAATATCCGGAGCAATGGTAAGATCTTGGGAAAGTGCAAAAAGGGTACTTGTCTCTTTTTCGCGTTCCTGGGCCGCAAATGCATGTTCCCGTGCCCGGGCAACAAGCAGGCTGATAACACCTGCGACCACGATCAAGCCGATAAATGTGATAATATACTCCGTATCTGATACCCTGAAACTCAAGTAGGGAGTAACGAAAAAGAAGTCGAAGGCAAGTACCCCGAGAATCGCACTCACAATGGCCGGGCGTAGTCCCCAGAGGAATGCGGTCAGGACAACCGCAAGCAGGTAGAACATGAGGAGGTTGGTCTGGGATATGTATGGCTTGAGCAGCCATCCTATGAGGGTGGTCAAAATAATAAGCCCTATACACCCCGCATATCCTTTTGGCGGGGTTGCTGGCAACAGGGGTTCCATTTCAACTGGCTTTTCGGGCCATTTTTCCTGGCTGCTGATTACATAGACATCGATTGTCCCGCTGTTGTGGATGAGCGAGTCCACAACTGAGCCGAAAACAAACTCCTGCCAACGGGGGCGGATTGTCTTTCCGATTATAATTCGTGTGATGTTATGCTTTTTGGCATACTCGATCGCGGTATCGGCTACACTTATCCCGAATATGGTTGCTGTAGTCGCACCGAGTTTTTCGGCGAGTTGTAGGTTCCGCCAGACCTGCTCCTTCGCATTTTTTGAGAGCCGGTGATGGGACGGGGTCTCGACATAGATTGCGTCCCAGTTTGCATTAATCCGGTCTGCTTGCCTCCTTGCAGTCCGGACAAGCCGTTCTGAAAGCGGGCTTGGGCCCACACATACAAGTATCCTCTCCCCGGCATGCCATGGGCCGGCGATAGAACGGGTTTGCATGTACGAGAGCATCTGGTCATCAACCCGCTCTGCCGCACGGCGGAGGGCAATTTCACGGAGAGCATACAGGTTTCCCTCGTTGAAGAATTGCTCAATGGCCCGGGCAGCCATTTCCGGGACATAAACTTTCCCTTCACGCAGCCGTTGTAAG
>Ga0209668_10000467_pt1 | contig 16516 bp, 11 predicted proteins | sample FrelakmetPLP11PL_FD_187150 | JGI IMG/M metagenome (GOLD analysis project Ga0209668, IMG submission 187150) | Freshwater lake sediment microbial communities from the University of Notre Dame, USA, for methane emissions studies - PLP11 PL (SPAdes)... | ecosystem: Environmental > Aquatic >... | reverse complement strand
CATCATTTAGCTCCTTAATTTATAGGGGTTAGAGTCACATTGTGTGATCAAAACTATATCATGTGCGCTCTATGATGTGTACCGGTTTTTTAATTGATTTTTAGAGGAACCCTTAAGAAACTATAAATAAAACAGTCCTTTTTTCAGTCCTGCAGCGCTCGTTATTTTACAATTAGAGGATTTGTCTGATCGGAAGAGAATGCGATAGGTAGATATTCAGTTGAGTAACAAGAAGCGGCTCCCCATCCTTAGATAAAAAAAGGGTATAACTGAGGGGAAAGAGTGTCAAGCATATAGTAAATGTAGATTTCGGATTGCAAATAAAAGTCGCTGTCATCTTATCCCTCTATTTACCCGAACAACCCCTGCCCATATCTTATAACGGACATGCAACGGACTTTTTATTGACTCACAATAATCACCGGTCTATACTTACTTCATCCGAAAGCAAGCTCCTTTAAATTATTGTGGCTTACCACTCTTGTCCAAAATAGACTTTAATTTGGACAGCATTTTTAATATCGTGCCCTGATTTTTTTTAAGCATTACCACAAAAAATCAACAGAGAGGGCTTTTTTAAGGCTCTTGAGCCGTTTTTGTGCTTGCAATTATTGCGTTATCTTTATTCCTATTATATTGGACAGCATCTGAAACATACAGACAGCCTGTTTTTTAAACTTGAAAGCACCTAAAGCAATATCAAACGGTTAGATTGTCCAAAATGCCAATTTCAGATTATTTTGGACAGTAGTGGTGGCTTACAAAATTTCAAAAGATATATTAACCCGTTGAATAACAAGAAATCGTTCACAATAAATTCGGGTATTCAACCCTGATCTTTTATAAAATAGACCGGTTGCTTACGTTATATGCAATTCACCGGGAACTGCTGAGAAAAAGTGCACAATATTAGAAAAAGTTATCTGGTGTTAAGTATAGTACTGACAGGTTTCATCCTATCAGTAGTTTTTCATACTCTTATGGCAAAGGTGTTCGGGTATGACTACTACCCCTATAATACGTTCTTATTCTGGCCTGAGGACCGGTTTAATGACTTTTTTAATCATTTTTATAGAGCCGAACACCTGAATCCATATTACCCGCCAAATCTGTTCACCGTTTATTTCCCATTCACCTACATTTGTGTCTATCTGCTCACGTTTCTGCCTGCCAAGGTCGCCTTTGCTCTTTTATTCGGGATTTTCATCTGCTCTTTTGCCTTTTATGTTTTTCGAAACCTGCCGGCTTCCAATTACTGCGGAAAGATATTTGGTGTGATTGTTTTGACCTTCCTGTCCTATCCGATTCTGTTTACGCTGGACCGTGGCAATCTGGAGGCTCTTGTTTTCCTTTTTTTGCTGCTGTTCGTGAATTACTACCAGAAAGGAGACGACGTCAAGAGTGTGATCTTCCTTTCGCTTGCTATTGCCATGAAACTATATCCCGGCGTGTTCGTCGTTCTTTTTTGTGCCGACAAAAAATACAAGAATATTATCTATACGGGAATACTGGTGCTTGCTCTTTCGGTTCTCAGTGCAGCGGTCATGGAAGGGGGAATCCAAACCTCACTTCAAGGTCTACAGAACAATTTGGGATTGTTTAAAGAAGCCTATATGCGTTCAGTTATGGGGCTTCACTTCAATACTTCCCTGTATGGGGCTATCACCATTCTTGGGAAAAAATTTACCTTTCTGTCCATAGTTATCAAATATTATACTGTCCTCGCATTGATCGCCTTCGTATTAGTATCCCTGTTTATCGTACTTGCGGAGAAGGAATTTTGGAGGAGGGTTTCTCTCCTTTTTTTCATGATGTTGCTTCTGCCGCAAGTAACATTTGATTACAAGATGATACATTTATATCTTGCCCTGATGTTGTTCTTGAATTCTCAAAAACAGTCACAATATGATATTGTGTATACCATATTGTTCGGTCTGCTTCTAATCCCCAAAGATTATTTCTTAATAAAACCGGACATCAGCATCGCGGTATTGCTCAATCCCCTGTTAATGCTGATGATTGCCGGCACCATACTGTTTGAAAGAACATCGAGGAGAGTCTAAATGGTTACTTTTACACCGGGGGCATTAAATTCCTCGACAAACCCATTATTATCTCTGAGCTCTGATTGACATGGCCACCTCAAAATGAACAAAAAGTACACTCGTTATATTCCAGCAGTCGTTTTTTTCATATTGGGTGTTTGTTATAATTATTTTACACCCTTGTTTATACCCCCTGATGAAGAGCGCCACTTTACATATGGCGAATACATTGCGCAGAAACACACTCTGCCGGATTACAAATCTGCTCCTGAAGGCAACAGTGTGCATATGGCATACCATCCGCCCTTATATTACCTGATTTGCGCGCTTCTTTTCCCTGATGACCAGCGTTTACTGAAAGAAGAACTCTCTGTCAATGATGGCCCCGGTTATCGTCGCTTCACCCTTCCCAACCAGGAAACAGAATTTCCCTATTCAGGGAAGGTCCGGACTGCCTATCTGCTCAGGCTCCTTTCTTTGGTATTGGGCGGGATAACTATATTGCTTATCTATTCTATTGCCCTGATGTTATTCCCTGGAGACCAGCTGTTTGCTTTTGTAACTGCAATCTTTGTCGCTACCATTCCACAATTCCTGCACATCTCAGCTTCGATTTCAAATGAGAACCTCAGCATAACCCTTTCTACAGCCTACCTCCTTGTGCTCATTTACTACCTCAAGGAACCTGCTCAACTCAAGTGGCAAGTGGGCTGCGGGATACTACTCGGGTTGTGTCTTCTCTCAAAAACATCCACATTGTTCTATCTGCCGGTGACAACGCTTTTTATTTTTTGGCTGTGGCTGCGAGACAGGAGAAATCCATTCCAACCTCTCGTTCTTATCCTCGGTACGGCTATCGTTGTATCAGGGTGGTGGTTTTTCCGTAACTGGCTGATGTTCAATGACCCCGTGTTCTCGAAAACCTATGAGACATTAAATGTTTTTTATCTGCGCGCTGTTCCACTCTCTCTGGACTATTTTAAGACGGTGATTGAAAAAACATTCACCACTTTCTTCGGTTTTTTTGGAGCGTTAGAATTTTCTCTTTCCGAATTTCACTTTGTGATCTATGGAATTATCATACTAATGAGCACTCTCGGGCTCTGTCTGTTATGGGCAAAAAAAACACTGTCGTCATTACAGGTTAATATGCTGGTGCTTTTCTTGCTCGTTATATCAGGGGCAGCGGCAATGTATGGGTATATAAATATAAAATTCACCGGCTTTTGTTTAGGAAGGTATCTCTATATAGTCATAGCACCTCTTGTTGTGATAATGATCATGGGTTTTCAGGCACTATTTTCTCTGCGCTGGAGAAATCCTTCCCTTGTGTTGCTCTCTTTCATGTGCTTTTCCTTAGCATTATATGTGCCTTTCAGGATTCTCAAACCTGCCTATTCAGAGCCTCGTCTCTCCTTGGGAGTGGATCAGTCTATGTTCTGCTGTTTCAAGCAAGCGACCACCACCATAAGTCAGACTTTTGTCTCACCGAGCAACAAGTTATGTGCAATCCGGGCCTTGTTTTCCTGTCAATCCCAACGAACAGATGGAGACCTTGTGTTTGTGCTGAAGGAGACCGGAGAGCAGGAAAACGTTATCCGTCAGATGTTTTACCCCATAAAAAATATTAACGGTATTGTGAGGTGTTTCTTCATTTTCCCCCCCATTATGGACTCTCGCGGCAAAAAGTATCAGGTTTCTTTCGGCTCTCGGTCGGTATCTGCCGGAGAAGGAATATCTCTCGGGTATGATGCAAACGATAGGTATCCAGGGGGAAGGATGTTCCTAAATGGAGCGCCGGCAGAGGGTGATCTCTATTTCCAGACATACTGTTTTACCGGCGCCCACCCAAAGACAGACTGGGAAGGCAGGAGAGAAGTCATAATGGATCAGATGTATGTAAGTGTCAGTGAGCTTATGCTCTACTCTGAAATGTCAAAAGAATTAAGGGAAAAAACTAAAATCCATGAAAAATTGCTACGGGCAGAAAAGGCGTTACAGATAGGTAGCTTCCCTTGATGTTTTTTTATTTCAGCCTGTTTCAAACAAAGTTTTTTAAACAAATTATAAGGGCGCAGACCAAATGGTCCGTATTTTCTAAAGCAAGTCTCAAACTGCGAGGCATCGCGGATATCTCCCTGAATGGAGGAATAAATGTCCCGCAATACAGTTGTTTTTATTATATTTTTAATAGTTGTTTCTATTCTTTTTACATTAATTGATTATAACCATTTCCCATTTTCTGACGGCGCAGAACATGGGGCTGCAGTACGCGCGCTGGCAAAAAATCTCATCCACCCCGGTGATCCCATGCTTCATGCGGTTTCAGGAGCATCACCCAGGTATGTCCCCTCTATTTTTATAATGGCGCTTTTTATGAAAGTATCGGGGCTTGATGTGCTGGTGGTGCTCAAACTATTTGAAGTCGCTGGCCTTGCCTTCTTTCTCATCTCAGCAGCTCTTTTTTGCAAGGAATATTTTAGGGATAGAAGACAAGCGCCATGGTCAATTGCCTGCCTGTTGTTTCTCTGGGGACTTGGCTGGAATGGGGCTAATGCCTACATGTTTTCTGCGATTCTCTACACAGCTTATTATCCATCTGTAATATCCTTTTCCCTTGCATTTCTTGCCCTGTATTTTCAGCTACGTTTTTTGCGCAGTGAACGGCGCGCGTTTCTTGCCGGAGCACTTCTTTCAGGAGCCATCTGCTTTGTCAACCATCCTCTAACCGGAACCTTTTTCTTTATTTGTTCTGGACTTCTCTATCTGGAAAGGGAGGGCTTGAATAAAAAAGCGCTATCCTGTTATACCCTATCTATAATAACTGCCCTGTGCCTGACCGTTCTCTGGCCGTACTATAACTTCTTTGCCTCATTAATGACTATTGCCTCTGGTGAGATGAAAAAAACTATTGACTACAGTCTGACCCAGCAATATCTCTACTCAAAGCCGCTGTTACGCTCAGGGGCTGCCCTCGCAGGCATCCCCATAGCGATTTATTATCTCATGCAGGGACGTTATGTATTATTATGGGGAGGAAGTTTACTGTTCGGACTCCTCTATCTATATGGGTTCTATAGTACCATCAGCCTTGCTGAGCGTTGTATCTTTTTTATGCTGTGCCTTTTACAGATAGCTGCTTCCAGATTATGCCGTGGATGGTCTGCAAAAAATGTCTGGACGTCACAACACCTCGGTAATAAAATCTTCTTTTCCTTTTTAGTCTTTCTTCTCGTGGGCGGTATAGCAATACAGGCTGCGCTGGTATTCAAAGAATTTATAGCTCCTTCCTTTTCTTTTGCAGCAGGGGCGGCGTTTCCCCGGTATGTAAACCCAAATGCAATGCAGCATGAACTGAAGAAGTATCTCCATGATGGCGATGTGGTGTTGTCAGAAATCTACTCTTCATGGTTTGTTCCCGTATATACCGGAGCAAAAATTGTTGCGCTCTTTCACACGGCGCCTCATGTAAAAGACAATATACAAAGAATTGCTGATGTCCAAGCTTTTTATAACGTCGCAACACCAAATTCCGCGAGAAATGAAATTTTAAAGAAGTACAGCGTTACTCATGTCTTTTTGAATTTCAAGATTAACGGAAAAAAAATTGAACCAATTTTAGTGGGGAATGGATATAGAGCTATTGTGCGCACAGAATTGTTTTGTATATTCTCAGTGCCAATATCTGAGGGATAAAAAATTAGTAAAATTTATTGGGGATATAAGCTCTTCTTCAGAGCAGGGCATATATAGGTGCGTTTATATAACAAGAGGATCTGCAAAACTAATGGTCTTGCCTCTTATAAATAAAAATATTTTGCCCGACATACCTTTCGGTATTCATCTCAACGAATTTCGTCAAAAACGGGCGTGATCTATTACCTTTATCCCACACGATACAATACTCAACCCTGTATTTCTCCATTTCTTTGTCTACTTCACCGTCAGTCATATTCTCAGTGCTCGCATAGATTTTTGATTTCAGGTGATACGTCAGGAATAAAGAGTCATACCAGTTGCTATCACAAACCAGTTTTGAGCCGGGAGGAATGTATTTTCTAATTGACAGGCTCTCGAGATAAAGTGCTTTTCCAGTATTAAGATTCTGGTACAGGGCTTTCGCTGGTTCTATTGAAAATGAAGCTATAAAAGCAACAAGCAGGATAGTTTTATTTATTCTCGCCAAAGAATAACGCTGAAATATTCTATCAAGCACATGCCCCCCCATTAACACAAATAAAAAACAGATTGGCATGAGATATCTTCCTTCAACCCCCACACTGCCAAAACAATACCCTACTACGAAGGGCACGATGGCCAGAAGAAAAAATATCATTTCTCGGTCTGCAGCAAATTCTCTGGGACTGATAAGTAAAAACGCTAAATATCCGCAGCACAGGACAAAAGCCATTGGCGAAAAAGAAAATAATATCAACAGGCTCTGGATCATATGGCGCGTGGAGAATCTTACCAGATGCTTGAATGCATCAAAAGATGCAAAGGGGCTCCAGGGAATATGAATAGAACCTGACATAAAATAAAAGTAAGGGTCGTCCCATATGCTCACGGCTGAGTTGTCAGGAGGTTCTATAAAATAGTTTAATTTTGGTCGCGGGATTGGGCTCATTGTTACAAAGTTGGCATAGCCCGTGGTAGAAAATGTAAGCTTTTCATATTTGCAACTTATAGCAATGATATAGGGGCTGCTAATAAGCGTAAACAAAGCCAGCGCGCTAATAAAATTGAGCACAACTGTTTTTCTAAGGCGTGGGCTGTTATTTTTCAGGTAAAGGATCGCATTCATTAGGGGGAAGTGATACAGAAAAAAAGGCAAGTTGAAATGTTTTGATAAATAGGCTAAACCGCCCAGCACCCCACAGCGCATCCCTGCTTTGAAGTCATAAACATAATCACGGGAAAAAATAAAAACGAAATAAAAAAGCAGAAAGCATGTTTGAAGAGGATCCGGGCTGACGAGAGAGAGGCAAAACGAGAGTACTATGGGTACCACTGCAACCAGTATCGAAATCCTGATTTTATTACTCAGTGAGAATGAAACGCATAATAAGTGCATCGCTATTATAATACCCACACCGGCAAACAGGTTTATAAGTTTCACCGCCAATGAGGGGTCTATTCCAACATATAAAAAGGGAATTAACAGTAGTGAATATAGCGGACTCCAGTGGCCGGTAATGGCATTATAGAAATCGCCTCGCAATAATTTTTGAGCACTTGAGATATAAGAAATGCCATCAACAGTTACCTGGTATTTGTAAAAGGGGAGCAGGATTACGCCGAGTATTCCATATAGTAAAAGCACTATAAGAAGAAATTTTTGGGGCCCTGCGAGCCAGGAGCTTTTGTTTAATGGCATGTGGTTCATATAGCGGTGCTCACGATTTCTCCCCAAGGAAAATCAAGGGGCAGATATCTCTGTAGCATGTATTATGAAATTAAGGGTAACGTGGTTGCTGCTATCCCTCTATTACTAATTAAGTAAGCTTTAATTTGAGAAAGGCTACCCGGCACATTTTAAGCATTATCCATGCATTGCGCAGTCTGCCGGTCATTTTGGTCTGGCCCGCTTTACGGCTTACATAATGGACCGGCAGTTCGAGAATCTTCAGGTTGTGCCGTGCTGCTCCGAAAATCCAGTCATAGTCTCCCCATTTGTCTGTACTGTTGAAATAGTCCCGCGCTTCAAGGATCTTTTGGTAATCTCTTTTGAGAATCACCTTTGTTCCGCACAGGGTGTCTTTTATCGGCTGCTCCAGGATAAAGGTGAAGAGCATCGCGAACAGCTTATTGCCGATAATATTGGCAATCCTCATCGCCTCTTCTTCCATGGGGTACAGGAGCCGGGAACCGTTTATAAACTCGCCTTTTCCCTGTACAATAAGTTCAAAAAATTCAGGCAATGCCTCGGGCATCACTGTCATATCAGCATCAAGGATCATAAACACGTCATTACGGGCTATGGCAAAACCCGCTCGGCAGGCTGCTCCTTTCCCAACGCCGGGGCCGGCAACCATCCGGATATTTTCCCCGGGGTGCTGTAGTATCTGCTCCTCGATTTTTTGTGCTGTTGCATCGGTAGATTGATCATCAACAAAAATGATTTCCGTTCCTCCACCTATCTCGGGAACCCGTTTCACAATTTCTTCAATGTTGTCTTCCTCATTTTTACAGGGTACCACAACACTTACGGTCATTTTCTCCGGCTTATCCACAGGGATGCGAGGCCGCGCAACAGTATAATAGGTAAACCCAAGATGGCGCAAAAACGGCATGCGCACCAAAAAATTATTCAGTAGTGCGGACAGCAGCGGAACCCGCCGGGGCAGCATGGTCCGGTAGCCCTCGCGCACCATTTCAAAATCAGTAGAGCTGAGCAGGCCGTGGATGTCCTGCGGCGTCAGCCAGTTTTCAGTGGGGCTTTGCGGCCTCATGCCCAGCCGTGCGCCCAACTCGATAACCGGTTGCCACAGATAATTATAGGCTATAATAACCAGGCGGGTTTCCGGGGTCATAACCCGATAAATGCTTTTCAGGCAGCGTCTGATGTCGGTCATTTCAGTGATGGAATTTGCAGAAATCACAAAATCGAATTTCTCGTTCAGCGCAGAAGCTGCTTCTATGTCCATGGCATGAAACGTCAGGTGCGGATAGCGCGACCGCGCCTCTGCAATCATTGATGCGCTGAAATCCAGTCCGACGCCGTAGGCAGGGCGGGTGTGGGCGAGGATGTGACCGATCCCGCAGCCTATCTCCAACACCCGTTTTCCCGGCGGAATAATAGTTGCGATGAGCCGCTTTATTTGCGCGTAATAGTAGCTGTTCTTGGCAACCCATTGTGCTGCATAGCGGGGGGCCTCGCGGTCGTAGAATGAGCGGATGGTATTTTTTTTCTTCTCGAGATATGCTGAATAGCAGTCTGCAGGGGTGATGTCGGTTGACATGGTTGTCTGTCTATGAAAGCTTTTCCTGTTCAGCCGTTATTATCTCATCAATGATGGTTTCCAGGCTTTTAGTTATTTTCCAGCAGGGATAATGCTTTTTCAGCTTGCGCAGATCGCTTATGTAGCAGATGTGGTCACCCATGCGCGGCTCTTCAACATAGACCGTCTTCATCTCTCTGTCGAGGCGCTGCTGAATCATTGCAATGCATTCAAGAACGGAGGCGTTGTTTTCCCTCCCGCCGCCCAGATTGTACACTTCGCCGGGCCGGGGGTTCTGAACAAAGGCATCGAACGCACTAATGACGTCAAAGCTGTGTATCTGATCGCGGACCTGTTTCCCCTTGTAGCCAATGATCGTATAGGTTTCATTACGTACGGCAACCTTTACCAGATACGAGAGGAATCCATGCAGCGGCACTCCGGAATGGGCACTGCCCGTCATACAGCCGGCACGGAAAATCCCGACCCGCATGCCGAAGTATTTACCATATTCCTGACACAGGATGTCTGCAGAGGCCTTGCTTGCACCGAACAGGCTGTGCAGGCAGTTATCAATCCGGCAGGTCTCGCTTATCCCGGGGTAATCTTCCTCCCGCGCATATTCCCATCGGGTGGGCAGCTCCTTCACGGTAACTTCATTGGGCGCATCTCCGTAGACCTTGTTGGTGCTGGCAAATACAAAAACTGCATTAGGAACATTTTGTCTGGTAGCTTCGAGCACATTTAATGTGCCAAGAGCATTTACCTCAAAATCGTCGAGCGGGCGGTCTTTTGCCAGGTCGTGGCTTGGCTGTGCTGCACAATGGATGATAATATCGGGCTTTTCCTTCCGGAACAGATCAAAGATGGCAGCACGGTTGCGGATATCAATGTCCCGGTGGGTAAAATGCTTGCAACTGCGCTGCAGCGTTTGTAGCATCCAGGCGGTGTCGCCCGCAGGGCCGAAAAAATCACGGCGCATATTGTTATCAATGCCCAGGACAGAAGCCCCCTGCCTGTCATAATACAAAACTGCTTCAGATCCTACTAATCCGTTTGAACCGGTGACAAGAACTTTCATGGTATTCCTCGGTGATTTAACATTATGGTAGCGTGCGAACTATGCATCGGCAGGACGGGACATAAAACTAAAGGCTTCAGTAATAAAAAAATATGGATTTACCCGATGATGAAAGCTTCCTGCGCTTTAAAAAATACTCTATTTCCTTCTCCCTGACAATCTTTTTTTATCTTTTTTCAGGGGGTATGCGCAGGCGCCCTTCCGCGTGGTGATTACCCGGGAAGGGCTACTCACGGAAAGTGGCGGAGGAAGTGAAAATTCATGCTTGACCCCGCGGAAAAAATGCATGATTATGAATTGATGGGGTCAATGGAATGAAAAAAATGTTATTTTCCCTACTGGCTGTTATTTTACTCTATGTATCCCTTGAGCTATGTTCGCTCCTGGGGCTCGGACTCTTGAAAAGAGTTCGAAATCTCGAGTACAAACCGGTATTAACAACCGTGCTGAGCCCGGATCACCTGAAAACATTGCAAGACCTTATAAACGGCAAAGCCACCTACCTCATGCACAGCCCGATGCTGGGATGGTCTATAAAACCAAATGGATTTTGGCAAGATTTATATCGTGCGAACTCAAAAGGCATTAGAGCAAATAAGGAATATCAGTTCTCCCCTGATGAAAAAATAATCAGGGTTGCTACTTTTGGGGATTCATTTACCCATGGTGAGGAGGTAAAAAACGACGACACCTGGCAGGAGCAATTGAACCGGCTGGATCATAATCTGGAGGTGATCAATTTTGGTGTCGGCGGGTATGGATTAGATCAGTCATTTCTCCGATATAAAACCGAGGGGAAAATATATCATCCGCATATTGTTCTCATAGGATTTATGCAGGAGAATATTAACCGGTCGGTCAATGTATTTCGTCCATTTTATACAGAGGGCCTTCCGCTAACAAAACCACGTTTTATTGTGGAGGATGATGCCCTAATTTTATTGCCTAATCCATTGACTGATCTAACTGACTATAAAAAATTACTGAATAATCCCGCACCGCTATTATCTCAATTTGGAAGAAATGATTTTCATTTTAGCGCAAGGAGCAAGGCAAGTGTTTTTGATGTTTCTCCTTCATTTCGCATACTTAAATTGATCTATCAAAAGCTCTATGCGCGGTATGACGATAAAAGCATTTATAAAGGTGGCTACCTTAACACAAAGGCAGAAGCGTTTGTCATAACAAGGAAACTGTTTGATGGGTTTTATGCTGAAGCCCAACACAATAATTCTTTGCCAATCATAGTGTTGTTTCCCTGTCGAGAAGATATTCAAGGGTATTTCAAATATAAAACAAAAGTTTATGCACCACTCATTAACTATTTTGTTTCAGAACATTACCGATATATTGATCTTCTTGATGCATTTGAAAAGCATGCGCAATCAGTTCCGCTGAAAGATTTATTTGTGCAGGATCACTACTCTTCTTTGGGAAATTCAATCGTGGCACAGGGTCTCTTAGACTACCTGACTGAAAACAGGTTGCTCAACCCGCAGGGCATACAATCATCTATCCACAAAAAGCAGGGCTCGATGTAGAGTGAAAGACAAAGCAAAATTATAATGGTAGCTGGCATAACATTTTTCATCATATTTCTTATAAGAATTATCCCGGTAGCTCTCATAGGTGCGTTTGTAAATAAAGGATTTATTGATACTGGGCATTTTGATCCACTTCTTTACCTTGGCGGCGCCCAGGCAATAATTAAAACAGGAAGTAACCCTTTCTCCTATTTCCCGCCCCTTAATTTCCTTTTCATTGCAGCATGTCTGTATCTCGGCCACGGCAGCCCGCTTGTGCCCATAACTGCAATAGCAGTTGTTGGATGGTTGACCGTAATAGGTATCTACCTTCTCGCAAAAGAATTGTGGGGAAAGGAAACAGCTCTGATGGCTGCCCTTATCAGTGGCCTGTACCCTAACTTTGTTTTTTATGGAATCAGTTTCTATTCAGAAACACTGGCGCTGTTCTGGATTGTATGCTTCCTCTTGATGTTGGTAAAATATTTCCGCAGCGCTCGCCTTTATCAGCTTGTGTTGTCTGGGGTGTTTTGGGCGTTAGCGTCGCAGACGAGGGCAGGGTTAAACTATTTTGCGCTATTTATCGGGGCAGTAATTTTTATGCATGGCTTCAAGAGGGCGCGAACACTGCAGGTGCGCCCGGCAGGTGTTTTTTTATGTTCCTTTTTTGTAACGTTTTTTGCTATCGGCATTGCTGTAAAACCAATTCATGGCGAAAATGCTTTTAACTCAAAAAACGGGGTTGTGGCAGTAGCTCTTGGGGTAAACCGAATCATGAGCCCCTGTTGTGATTATGGCGATGTTAAAGGCAGTCTTTACTACGATATAGATTTATTTGCCCGCGACCAGTGGCCGGCTGGAAGTCGGGTCGATCCACTGGAAATAATTGACATGGAAACGGTGCCGGCTGCCGTGAAACTTATAGGCTTCATTTTGCAAGATCCTTTGATCTACATAAGGAACTCTTCCATTAAGCTGAGCTGTTTCTGGTCTGCGAATCAATACATCATACAGTATATTAAAAGTGCGCTGCAAAACTATAACGGCTTGGCTATTGACAGTGCGTGTTTAGTTCTGGTTCTGCTATATGCCGGCATTGTATGCGGGGGTATCTGGGGGGTAACCATAGCCAGAGATGCGCTGCGACCTGTTTTTATCCTTTTTATAATTTATTATTGTATCTTGATTTTTTTTACTGTGGGTCATTCACGCTTACGCCTGCCCCTGATGCCATTTTTCGTAATCTATTGCTCATATTTTGTTATGCAGTTTAAAAACAGTTCCCGGAAGAGAGCTTTTTCAAATAAGTGGGTTTTGATCATTATTTTAATTTTCTTGGGTAATAGCATTTATAAGTATCCTGAGATACTGCTCTCCCCTGCCGAAATTCAGGTGCGCAAGATAGAACTTTGCAATCAACTTGGGTTTTCTAAAACAGCACTATACCTTTACGAAAAAAATAAAAATTATATATTTACAAATGATCAGAAGAAACGCCTGAAAGCTACCGAAGCAGTTGCCAGGGAAAGGCTCTTGACAGGGAGGAAAGAACACTGAGGCATATTTCTGAAAAATTTTACTTTTTCTGCAAAATATACTAAAACCTTTAAGTTAAGTATTCATAGCTTTACTTATTAACTGGAACGCATTGTGATCGAAGGTGAGAGGGCCTATTCTAAATGAGATTATCTATAGTCATCCCCGTTTATAACGAAAAAGAAACTATCCTGGAACTTATTTCCCGGGTTAACAATGTTCCCGTAGAGAAGGAAATTATCATTGTTGATGACTGCTCCATGGATGGTACACGCGAGGTGTTGCAAAACTTTTCTCACAATAATGTAAAAATCTTTTTCCACGAAACCAATCAGGGGAAAGGCGCAGCACTGAGGACCGGATTTAAACAAGTGCAGGGCGATATTGTCATTATTCAGGATGCTGATCTGGAATATAACCCAGATGAATATCCACACATCATCGCTCCTATCATTGATGGCCATGCTGATGCGGTGTTTGGCTCACGCTTCTTAGGGGGCCCGCACCGGGTGCATTTGTTCTGGCACTATGTGGGTAATACCCTGCTCACCACGCTGTCTAATATGTTTACCAATATTAATCTTACTGACATGGAAACCTGTTATAAGGCATTCAAGGCTTCGCTTCTGCAGCAATTTACCATTGAATCAGATCGGTTTGGCATTGAGCCGGAACTTACCGCAAAGCTTGCTCGGCTTAAGTGCAGAATTTACGAAGTCCCTATTTCCTACAGCGGGAGGGACTATACTGAAGGAAAAAAAATTGGCTGGAAAGATGGACTGGCCGCAATCTATTGGATTATTTATTACAACCTAAAGAAGAGCCTGCACCACAAATAAAAACATTGTCTGCCCCAAGGATATTTTCCTTAAGCAGTCCTGTTCCGCACGTTCTTTATCTTTTTAGCTGCTGATTCCTTCCCCATTCCCACAGAGCCTCTCTTGCTGAAACATCCGAAAAGAACGACCCCGTCAAACCCCCTTTTTCTGCCCCTGCTGCATACGTTTGCATGAGCATTGCGTCTGCACCCTGGCCGGGTTCGCACCGTTCCCCGGACATTTTCAGAAGCGGCGTGAAGCATCATAAAAACATTTCCCCAAAGCGTCTTTTTTATATATACCTTGAAAACAGGTGAAGTACATAGTACTCATAATTATATTAAAAAATCAGGGAAAACTCGTCACCTGCTATGGATCGGTTCACGCGGTTAACAAATACCTGCAGCGGTTTTTTGAGAAGGGGTGCTTCTTTCATTGCCACCCTGCTCGCCTGTGCGCATCTCTTTGCCGGGCCGGCATGGAGCGGAACCATCGTTGCCCGGGATGATTTTGATTTCAGGCTGATGGTGAATGATCGCTTTCATACCTTCAATAAATTTTATGACTACGGCAATAACGACTTCAGCAGCACCAGAAACTATCACATTACCTATATCAACCCGTATCTGAGCGCGCGCCTGGGGCCGAATATGCGGGCAGTTCTTGAGCTGGAAATGGATTTTATTCTCGATCTGGATAACCGCCATGTTAGCGAGGATACCGAGGTAAGAAACGCCTATCTCCAATGCATGATCCCTTCTGTAAACTGGGTTTCATTTACCCTCGGCAGACAGGCCCTGCGGACCATTGACGGGTTGCTCTACGATTATAATGCGCCTGCTCTCAAAGCCTATGCTGATATCGAGCGGGGGTTTGATATACCCCTGAAGACCCAGCTTTTTATTGCAAAGGTAAGCGACAACAGTCCGTATTTTCACAGCCAGCTTACCTATAATTTTTCCTTTCTGGAATCTATCACCGTTGCCTATGACTGGTTACGGGAGAACAATGACGGCATGGCGCGCATTGTTAACCGCCTGGATAGCGACCGGCAGTTTGATTTTAACAGCGACGGCACGATACAGTGGTATTCATGTTCTGTAGAAAAATTTGTCTCTAAATTTCTGCTGAATGCAACAGCCATGTATGAAAGAGGCCATGCCCATCTGCGGGCAAACGGCCAGAAGGAAAAAAAACTCAATACTGAAGGATATCTCCTGTATGCAACCGCGGATTACAGCTTCTCGAAAAAGCTGCTGGGCACTCTTTTTTGCTATCTCTCAAGCGGCGACCGTGATCCGCTGAAAGGCACTTTCACCACCTTTCTCGCCATTGATCCTTACATTGACATAACCAGTATCTTTTTTAACGGAGGGTTTGATCGTCAATTTTCATCGCGCAACCTGGGATTAAACGGCGTCCAGCTCAACGGCGTGATAGCGCCCGGGGTGACGCTATATTATCGACCCACACGACGGATGTCGCTGAAGGGTGTTTATGCCTATCTCATTACCCATAAAGGCGCGGGAGTAATGGGCAATACCTACGGCTGGGAAACAGACTTTATGGGTTCTTATGACATAAATGAGCACTGGCAGCTCATTGCGGAAGTTAATGTTTTTACCCCCGGCCACTACTTTAAAGAGCTGACCAGCGGGGCAGATCATGTGTCGAGCGAGATACTTGCCGGCATAACATATAATTTTTAATGTTTTATTAAATAGTTACATAATTGGTTCGGGAAAAATTTAATAAAACTTTCAGATGAAACAGGTGTTTAAATAACTAAGCATAGGACCATGCATGGTTGAAGACCGGCACGCGCTACTGATGCTCAGGTTCCAGAGTGGAGATTCTGGCGCTTTCCATGAGCTGTACGAAGACTATAAATTTCCTTTGCTCAATTTCATATATCGCTTTTGCCAGGACCGGAGAGTTGCCGAAGAGCTTTGTCAAGAGGTGTTTATCAGGGTCTATAAGTCGGCGTCCTCCTATGAGGCCAAAGCAAAATTTTCAACCTGGCTTTACCGCATCGCTACCAATATATGTCTGAATGAATTGCGGAGCGGGAAGTATCAGTATGAGCTGGTCCCGTCATCTTTGGATAAAAATGAGCCTGGTAAAGAGCCGCTCGGGTTTGAGGATACTGATCAAGCCAGAGCCGATGACGGCATGGAAGCCCGGGAACTCAATATTGCAGTCAGGCAGGCTATTGCCCAGCTCCCCAAAAAACAGCGGCTTGCGGTACTGTTCAGCATCTACCAGCAGCTCTCATACAAAGACATCGGGGAGCGGATTGGCTGTTCTGAAGGGGCGGTGAAATCGATGATACATCGCTCCAAGATATTTATTAAAAAGAAATTAAAGAAACACCTTGGTGATTAACAAAAGCATTTGAAAATCGTTACACAAGGATGCCTACCATGAGCAGGGATTGTAAAAAGATTCAAAACGACCTGACGGCGTATCTTGATGGAGAATTAGCCGGGAAGCAGTCGCTATTTGTCTCAGGGCACTTGACAACCTGTCCGTCGTGCCGGCAGGAGCTCGAGACGCTCAGGCAGTCTCTGGC
>Ga0209668_10000466_pt1 | contig 16538 bp, 14 predicted proteins | sample FrelakmetPLP11PL_FD_187150 | JGI IMG/M metagenome (GOLD analysis project Ga0209668, IMG submission 187150) | Freshwater lake sediment microbial communities from the University of Notre Dame, USA, for methane emissions studies - PLP11 PL (SPAdes)... | ecosystem: Environmental > Aquatic >... | reverse complement strand
ATTTCGCTTTACACCTGTACTTGTCAATACATCTACTGCGACTGTAGATGTATTGACAAGTACAGGTGTAAAGCGAAATACATCTGCATTTAATACAAATGTTGTAGCAGGAACTCATTTATGGGCAGGCATACGAACAGTAATGGCTACAACACAGCCTTCAATATGGGGTTTTGGATTAGATATGGCACAAGGATCAATTTTAAGAACAACATCTGCAGCAGTATTTGCTAATGCAGGACCTTGGACAGGGGCAATAGTAGCAGCGGCAACTGCAATGGCTAGTCCTGATTTGAGAGTTACTTTAGATTAATGTAAAATGTATTTAAAAAAATGTAAATTAAATAATATTAAAATGAAAGGGAATTATGTCTACATTAAGTTTGACGATTATAGTTAATAAGGGTGAAGCTTTTGAACTTAATAGGTGTTTAGAAAGTTTAAAAGGAAATTTAATAGATGAAATAATTATCACACAGACATTTGAAGATGACGAAGTAAAAAAAGTAGCAGAAAAATTTAATGCTAAATTGTCATTTTTTAAATGGATAAATGATTTTTCTGCAGCAAGAAATTTTAATTTAAGTCAAGCTACTTGTGATTATGTGCTTTGGTTAGATGCAGATGATGTAGTAAAGTCAGATAATTACAATAAATTATTATTATTAAAAAGTCAATTACATCTACATGACATGTATCATATTCCTTATATTTATTGGCATACTGATGAAGATAAACCTCACAATGTTCATCCTCGAGAAAGAATTTTTAAAAATAAAGACAGTAGATTTAAATGGCAAGATGCTATTCATGAATATATTACTTATGATAGTTCAGTTAAAATAAAACATATAACTGATATTTTCATTGATCATTATAGGATGAAGCCATATGCACCTTATAGAAATTTAACAATTTTAAAAGAACAATATCTTAAAAGTCCATCTTCAAGAATAAAGTTTTATTATGGCAAAGAATTATTTGATATAGATGAATTTGAAAAAGCAGTACCAATATTATTAGATTTAGTTAAAACAAGTGAAGGTAATTTTGATAATTTAGCTGCATCATGTATTCGTTTGTCAAAGTATTATTTTAGTCAAAAATTATATGATAAAGTTAAAAGTTTTTCATTACAAGGTATTTCTTTTTCAAATAATTATGCAGAATTATATTATTATTATGCAGATGCTTGTTGGAATTTGAATGAAATTGATAATGCAATTAAATTTTTTGAATTAGCATTAACAAAGAAATTTGGATTTGCTGGTTTTACACAAGAAATAGATTATTATGGTCTTAAACCTGCAAACAATTTGAGTTTGCTATATTATCATAAAAAAAATGATTATTTAAAATCTTTGAAATATAATTTGATTTCTTTAAAATCAAGTTTATCAGAGTCTTTATTAAATGATTTAAAATTACTTTTAACATATCATGTAAAAATAAAAATAGTGTGGTTAATACCTTATTTTGATATAAATTTTCCATCAACTAGAATTAGAAGAAAAAACATAAGTGATTCATTAAATAATTTTGGTATTAAATCAGAAATTATTACAAATTATTATTCTATTGCATTTGATAGTTTAGTTAGACAATTGTATGATTTTGATGTAATTATTTTTACGCAACATAATGAAATAGATTTTAGATTAATTAAACATTTTAAAAATAAAAATAAAATTTTTGATTTTTGTGAAGCATTGTTTGATTCAAGTTATTTAGCAGGTTGCTTTTCTAAATTTGATAAAATAGTTTGTTGCTCTACTAAATTAGCAGAAATGACAAATGAAAAAGGTTATTCAAATACAGTAGTAATAAAAGATGCTATAGAGAAAAAAATAGTTGATCATAAATATAGTAATTCAGGAAAATTAAAAGCTGTTTATATGGGAATGGGAGGAAATGCTGAATTAGTTGATAAGTTAAGAGCAATGATTGAATTTGCAGGATATGAATTAATAATAATAAGTGAATGGGAAATCGCTACAATAAAGTGGGATTTGAATACATGGCATGAAGAATTAAATAAATGTGATGTTGTATTGTGTCCTCAAAGACCTAATCAACCAGCAAAATCTAATGTTAAAGTTACGACAGCAATGTCATTGGGATTACCGGTTATTGCAAGTGCAAGTCAAGCATATAATGAAGTTATAAAAAATGGAGTTAATGGATATTTATGTTTAGATGAAAATGACTGGTTAAATGCATTAAATGAATTAAAAAGTGAAAATAAAAGGCAATTAATTGGTGAAAATGCAAAAAAGAGTTTGAAAGATTATTCTATTGAAAATATTTCTGTTCAATGGATTCAATTATTATATGATTTAAATGAAAGTTCGTTATCTAAAAATACTAAATTACAAAATATGAAAGAAAATGAAATGAAAACTGAAAATGACTCTGTAGATATTATCATACCAAACTACAACAATTCAGAATATTTAAAACTTTGTGTCGATTCTATTATAAAAAATACAGACGGTGTTTATAGAATTATTGTTTCTGATGCAGGTAGTAATGATGAAACTTGGAATTATTTAAATTCATTAATTGGTGTTACAGTAATTGGAAATAAAGACAAACGATTAAATTATTCTCAAGCGTGTAATGAAGGTATTTTAAAATCATATTCTAAATATTTTGTAATTTTAAATTCTGATGTGATTTTATCAAAAGGATGGTTATCTAATTTAATAAATAAAATGAATACTGTTCCTAGATTAGCAGCCTGTGGTGTTTTATCAAATTGTGATAGAGGCTGGTTAAATAATGTTAATGGTAGGCCTTCTTATAATATGAGACTTGAGTCAGGAATTGAATTAGTACCAGCAATGAAAATTGGTCAATTTAATATTGATGATTTATATAATTTTATGGAAAAATCTAATATTGAACATAAAGATAAATATACGAGTCAACCATGGGTAGCTGTTTATGCAACTATGTTTGCTAGATCAGCAATAAATGAAGTTGGTCTTTTTGATATAAATTTTAAAAATGGATGTGAAGATTTAGATTTGTGTGTTAGATTGAAAAAATATAATTATGAAATAGGTCAAGCAATTGATAGCTTTGTGTTTCACTTCGGCGGAGTTAGTCGCGGGTCATATGAATTAGAACATAATACAGTGTATAGAGAAGAAGATATTTATAATCACAAATATTATAAAAATAAGTATGAAAAAGAAAGAGTGATTATTTATACCGGACCTGCTTTTGAAAGATGGAATAAAACTAAAGTTATGTCTGGAATGGCAGGTTCAGAGACATGGGCTACAGAATTAGCAAGTGCTTTAAGTACAAAAGGTTTTCATGTTACTGTTTATAATGATCTTGATATTGAAGATATTGGTTATTCAATTATTGAAAAAGATGGAGAAGTTTATAGACATTATTCTAAGTTGAATGAAGATATTCAATATAGTCATATAGATTATTTTATTTCATCAAGATCATGTGATATTTATAGTAACAATATTCATTGTTTAAATAAGTATGTAATGATTCATGATATTTGGTTATCTCAAGATGCAAATTATGATACTAAAAGTTGGCAAGTTAAAAAATTCGCTGTTTTAAGTGATTGGCATAAAGAATTTGTTTTAAGTCATCATAAGAGTATTCCTAATAATAAAATTATGTTGACTGCTAATGGCAAAAACTTAAATGAATATAAAAATGTTGATAAGATTGAAAAGAAAAATAGAATTTTTTATAGTTCAAGTTTAGATAGAGGATTATTGATATTATTAAGAATGTTTCCACAAATACGAAAGGCTATACCTGATCTTGAATTAGTAATTGCGTATGGGTTATTTAATTGGGAACAAGCAATAAAAGCTAGAGGCAATCTTCAACATGAACTAGATCATATAAATGAAATAAAAGAATTGATGAAACAACCTGGTGTTAATTATGTTGGTAGATTGTCAAAAGTAGATTTAGCTAATATACAAATGACATGTAAGGCCTGGTTATATCCTACATGGTTTTGGGAGACTTTTTGTATAACTGCAGTTGATGCAGGTCTTTCAAAGTGCGCAATTGTTTGTTCTAATTTAGCAGGATTAAAGACTACAATAGGAGATGCTGGTGTATTAATTGATGGTGATTCAAATTCAAAAGAGTATCAAGATAGGTTTATTCAAGAATCAATAAAAGTTTTGTCAGATGATAAGTATAGTGAAGAATTAGCTAATAAGGCATATAATAAAGTTATTGAATATTCATGGGATAAAATAGCTGATGATTGGATAAATGAATTTAAAGGAATAAATAAAGTACAAAATAAAGGTTTAAAGAAATTAAATTTGGGTTGTGGAGGGAAGAAAATTGAAGGATATATTGGTGTTGACATTTTTAAGGGTGCAAATGTTGATGAAGTTTTTTCAATGGACAAAATACCATATGATGATTCTACTATTGATGGTATTTATAGTGAACATTCATTAGAACATTTAATGCATCTTCAAGCAATTGTAGCATTGAAAGAATGGTATAGAGTATTAAAAGTTGGAGCTGATTTGATTTTGAAAATACCTGATTTAGAACAATGTTGTCAATATTACTTGAATCCGCCTGAGCATATTTTAAAAAGAGGTGTTAGTCTTGAAAAAGCTAGAGCTTGGTTTAAGTATACTATTTTTGGATATCAAAAAAGTTTGTCAGGAGAACCAGATGAAGCACAAATTCATAGAACTGGATTTTCTAAGCAAGAAATAACAGATATATTAAAACAAATAGGATTTAATATCATTTCTATTGAAAATTATGATGGTTATGATACACCTTCGATTGAAATAAAAGCACTTAAGTAATTGTTAATTATTTTTAATTTAAAAGCATGATTTAAAAGTTATGCTTTTTTATATTGTTTGGTTTTTAAATGTTTGAATATTTTTAATTATTTAGCATTAAGTGTTATTTGTTAACAAAATTATAATAAAAGTTAAAAATTTTAAAAGAAATTAAAAATGAAATCTATTAAAGTAAAATTATATATTAATCATTATCAAAGTATTGTACTAAATACTTTATCAAATGAACATAGACTTTTATATAATCATTTATTATCTTTTGTAAAAATAGATTTTAATTTCAAACAACTTAATGAGCAATACAAATTTTTCAAATCTTCAAATAATCTTACCATTCAATCAAAGCCTGCACAAAACACTTGTAGACGTTTAATCAATTCAATCAAAAGTTTTTATAAATTGCATAAAAAAGATAAAGCTTATAAATTTCCATATAAGTTTAAAAGTTGGAAATATTTTACAACTATGGAATTTGATTGGAATAATGGTGGTGGAGGATTTAGTTTAAATGATAATGTACTAGAAATATTTTTAGAGCATAATGGTAAAAAATTTCATAAAAATTTAGTTATTGAATTACCAGAATATTGTAATATAATTACAAAAGATAATGTAAAAACATTACAAATTTTAAAAGAAGATAACAATTATTTTGCTATATTTACTTACAAAGAATCAAAAAAAGAAATTATAATTAAACATGAAAAAATTATAGCAATAGATCCTGGATTAAGTTCTATATTAACTATTTATAATCCAGTAGATAATGAAGCAATAGAAATAAAAAATAATCAATTTCACAAAAAGATAAGTAAACAAATTGAAATAATACAAAGTAAGAGAGATAAGAAAAAAAGAGGTTCAATACAACATAAAAAGTTTGCTAAGTTATATAAAAGAGTTTTTAAAAAACTATCTAATAAAAATAAAGATTTTCAACATAAATTGAGCAGACAAATAGTTAATTTATGTGTAAATAAAGATGTAACAAAAGTTATTTATGGTGATATAAAGACAAAAAATTTAGTTATTAATGATATGAATTGTAAAGAAAGTAAAAAAGAAAATATTGAGAAAAATAGTAGATTAAAAGCAAAAGAGCATGGATTAAATAAATCAACTCAAAATCAAGGTAGTTTGAGTAGATTTAAAACCTTCGTGGAATATAAGATTAAAAATGAAGGAATAGAATTTGTTAAGCAAAATGAAAGCTTTACAACGCAGATCAACTGTTTAACAAATAAATTATTTGACAATAAAATTAAATTGTCAAATAGATTAGTTACATTAACTAAAGATTTATGTATAAGTAGAGATGTTAATGCAGCTATTAATATTTATGTAAAAAACCTTGGCAAACCAATAGTTAAGGGTGAATGGTTAGCCCACATTAAGATGCTTAAGTCTTATGAAATGTTACTAGATATATTTAGTAATGAATTAATTTTGAATAAAGTTAAAATTGCTTAATTTTATTCATTTTTTTGACCATAACTCTCACTTTTTAATAATAGTTATCAATTTAAAGTAAGGACAATTATGAGACAATTTAGACGAGGTGATATAGCTGATTCACGATTTGTTTTTATAGATGTAAATACAGAAGAACCAATAAATGTTATAAATACTTCATGTAGTATTTCTCATTTTGTCAATAATGTAAAAATAATTGATGCAACAGGTCTTTCATTAGTCAACACATCTATTGGCGAATATATTTTTAGTTGGCAAATACCAAACAATGCTGTAGAAAATGAAACATATTATGTTGTAGCTACTGGTGAGCATCCAGTTGATGGAACAATTGCAGAAATTGAAGATTCATATTTTATTGTGCCATCATCAATGTTTTCTGATATGATTGTAAAATTCACTAAGGATTAATTATGATTTATCTTGGTAAATTATTAACTAAAGATGATTTGCCTATTTTCTTTTTTAATACTGACGGTATTACAGCTACAGATCCTTTTTATGTTTCATACACTATATTTGATTTAACAAAAGAAAATCAATGCGTCATAAGACAAACTATTAATAGTAAACCAATGTGTTTTGATGTTGGTTCATATTTTGTGCCAATTCATTTAGATCCAAAAATATTTAGACCAGGCAAATATGCTATTAAGTGGTCATACAAAAAATTTATAGATTCTAATTTATTATCAACAGTAAATACTTTTGACATTGTAACTCCAACAAAATATGGTGGAGAATTTTGTAGATCAACATATGCAAAAGACAAGACAATAATGTAAGGAAAATTATGCCAATAGTTCATGATTTAATTACAAGAAATTTGATAGTTGATACAGTTTGTGATTTATATAATGATTCTGTATTAATACTTCAAACAGCTGCAAATATAGAAGTAGGTAGAATTACGTTAGATAATGATGCTTTTGCAAATTCAATTGATGGTCGAGCAGTTGCCAATGGATTTCCAAAACAAACAACAACTATATATGCTGGCGAAATAAAAAAGTTCATTCTTCAAAATAATTCAAGTAATATTTCTGGTACTGTGTCAATACCAAATGGTGGTGGCGATATTGAATTGGCAAAACTTGATTATATAATTGGAGAAACAATCATTTTAAATCAATTAATCTATAGGGTACGACAATAATGGACTTTTTTGGATCAGATATAAAAGCTTATGATAATAACGCTTTAAACATGACTAAATTGATACCAATTTTTGTTTATGTAAATGATCAATTATATGACCCTTATTCAGTAAAATATTCTATTTATGGTGTTTGTGGTAAACCTCTTCAATCTAATGAAGAAGCATCTAGATTTAGTGTAGGTGAATATTATGCTAATTTTAATTGGATGTCTCAAATACAAACATTGTTAGCAGGTACTTTTAAAATAATTTGGGAAATACAAGAATATCAATTTAGTCAATTAGTATCAATAACAGATGAATTTTCAGTATATAAACAAAAACAAGAAACGTGTCAAGCTTCTCATATACCAACAGGTTTTGATAATAGTAAAAGACAATCAGGCACTTGTAATATGCCAGATTATGGATACAAAAATGCAGTTTATAAATATGCTTATGCGCCTTATTATCAAGCAGGTATATCTTGTGGTTATAGTTCTGTAAGTTTTAGAAGACAAAGCGGTTCTTGCAATTATCCATTTTGTTAAAAGGATTTAATAAATGAATGCATTACGTAGAGGTGATACTACTACAAAAGATAATTTGAATGTTTTTATATATGATAGATCTAATAGATTGAAAGATCCATATAGTATATCATTTGATTTATATGATGTGACTTCAGGTATTCCAGTTATAATTGGAGGATCTGATAGATTGCCAATTAAATTTGCTGTTGGTAGTTATTTTGCGCCTTGGCAAATTTCAGATAATGAATCTATTGGCAAACATAAAATTGTATGGAAAATACGAGAAACTGCTACAAGTAATATTTCATCAAGCACAGAAGAATTCGAAATAGTATCAAAACTTACATTGATTAATGAAGAATATCCAGAGCCAATGAAACGCTTAATTCACAAACTTAGAGTTAAGCTACGTGATGTAAATCCGGAAAGAGACTATCATTTCTCGCCTCCGAGCAGTAGTCAAGAAATAGCTGGATTTAGCGAGACACGTGGTTTTAAATGGGAAGATGATCAATTGTCTAATCATTTGGAAGATGCATCAAATTATATAAATTTGTGGCCGCCTGCTACAGATTATGAATTGATGACATTTCCTGCTGCATGGGAGCCGTTAATGTTAATGGAGGCTCAAGTGTATGCATTATATGATTTAGCTATTTTATGGGCAGGTGAAGAATTTAATTATTCATTGGCAGGTGTTAGTTTAGATATAAGAAGATCAGATAAATATTCTGGTTTAGCAAATACAATGCAAAGTGTAGTTGACAAAAGATTAGAAATGGCAAAAAAACGAGTAAAATGCATTGTCGGAATGCGGCAGGACAGGTATACTTACAGCCGCGGAGCGGCTATGGGGCCTTTTACCTCAGGCGCTAATATAAAGCGCTGGACAGGCTCTCGCTTCAATAGAATTCAAATGGGATAATTTTTGATAAAGTTTATTAATGTTGAAAGGTTTTGTTATGGAGAATAAGAAGATAATAGCTGTTGATTTTGATGGTACTATAGTGAAAGAAAAATCTCTTGTAGATATTTATGCTAAGGATTTTGATTTGTTGGATAATGCTAGAGAAGTTATGTTGTGGTTATATGATAATTTTTATGTTATTTTGTGGACATGTAGAAATAATGAAACTTTAAAGTTGGCATTAGATTATTTGGATCGTGTAGGGATAAATTTTCATGCTGTTAATGAGAATGCTGAGTTTTTAGATTTTGAGACGTCAAATAAGATATTTGCTGATGAATATATTGATAATAGAAATATTAATTGTAAGATTGATTGGTTAGAGATTAAGAAATTTTTAAGTGATAAGTATTTATCTAATGATACATCAATTATAGTTGATAAAGTATTAAATGAACATTAATAGTTATTGTCTAATTTCACCTATCTGTCGTAATCAAGAATCATATAAAATTTAAAGTAAATAGTTAATTATTATCAAAAATAGGCCTATCTAAATGACTTCTAATAGGTTCTAATACATTTTGAAAATCAATCAGTTATAGTACATTAAAAATCAATCAGTTATATAAAATGTGAGGATTCATGATAAAATTTCAAGGACATTCGCCGCAAAAAAATTCTATTGGAGTATCAAGAACATCTCCAATATATTTTGAAATTAGACATGATTCTTCAACAATTATTGTTATGAATTCAATAAATGTTGAAATTAATGGTGATATTGCTATTTTAAATGGTGTATTTCAAGCTAATTTTTATGGAATAATTAGTGAAAATACTTTTGGATATGATGTATTTATTCAACATAACATTTTTAATAAAGGTCAATCTATAAATGTTAATATTTCTGTTAATTTAGAGTATTTTGATAATTATGATTTTAAAATTATAATTGATGATTCGATTGCACCGGTTATTATGGCCAATCCTAAAGGTGGAATTGTTAATTCTAGTCAATCTGTTTCACTTATAAGTAGTAAACCTAATACAGTTATTTATTATTCAATAGATGGGTTTATGCCAACTATAGATTCATTAATTTATAGTTTGCCGATTGTTATTAATAATAATACAACTCTTAAATTTTTTGGAATTGATGAAGACGCAAATAAAGATTATGTTAGAGTAGAATTGTATTCATTTTATACATCTATTAATGACAATGTTATTCCTGTTACATCTGCAAATTTTGCTAGTGGTACTTATTATGAAAGTAAATTTGTAACTTTAACTTCAAATAAACCAGCAACAATTTATTATACATTAGATGGATCAAATCCTACAGTAAATTCTAATAAAGATACTTCGCCTGTAACAATTTTTATTGATAAAAATACTGTATTAAAATATTTTGCTGTAGATGAATTTTCTAATACAGAAATTGTTAAATCAAATTCATATGTAATATATCCAAAAGAAAATAATATTGTGCCTACTAATGTGTTTGTGAATTTTCCGTATATTAAGTTTACAGCTGATATTTGTTGGGACAATATGATGGAAATTTGTGAAGATGTTGTGGGTTATAATATTTATAGATCACAGCTTGATGGTTTTTGTATTCAAAATCTTATTTCAAGTGATGTTTTGACATCTAGTAATGTTTATTCAAAAAATGATAGCACATTTATTAAAATAAATAAAGAGTTAGTGACATCAACTTTTTATAGAGATAGTAAGCTTAATAAGTTGGTATTGAAAGAAAATGTGTCTGATCAATTTAAAAACTATACTTTGACAGACGCCAATACTAATTTTGAAGGTGAAATTGTAGATGCTAATAAATGGCAAGCAATAGACAATGATAGATTATTTAGTCAGTCTAATGGCATTAATTTTATTGATGTGTATGGATATAGAGAAAGTTGTTTTCAGTCATTGTTTAAAATGAAGGGTAATTTTGACATCGAGACTGAATATGATTTGTTTGGATGGCCATTAACAGATTCTATACATTTTTCTGAAATTTCATTTATTGTTGCATTTAATGAATTTTCATATATTAAGTTGTCTAAGTTAAGAAAAGAAGCTATTGATTATTATGTTAGTTATTTGTATATTGATTCGCAAGAAGTTAGTAAAGTTGAAGTTTTGAATTCATTTAAGAATGGCAAAATTAAAATAGTTAGAGTATCTTCAAATGTATCTACTTATTATTATGATGGCATTAGTTGGATATTATTAGATTCATACATTAGTTTTTCAAATGATGATTTACAAGTAAAATTTAATAGTCAAAGTTGTGATAAAGGTATTAATGTTAAGTTTTTATATTTTCATGTTAATAGTGGATTGTCATATTTGCCTTTTATTACTAATGAAAGAGGTGAATATTCTTTTTGCGTGAAGCATGTGCCTATAGTCACTGATAGAACAAATAAGTTATATACTGATCAAGTTTTTGACGTTGATGTAGAAATAGATGGTGTTAAAGCAATTGTAAAGTCAGTTGATGGATTGGCTGGTAAAATAATTCTTAAAACTAATAGAGAATTCGATTATGTTAAAAATGTTTGGATTGAGCCAATTGTTCCAAAGATAAATTCTATAATAACAGTGACATATATGTATGAAGTTAATAAGTTGAAAATGAATTTGGGAAGTTTTCCATTTTATAAAGTCACGTCTGTTTTGAGTGATGGTAGTGAGACAAGATTACAATGGTGTCCTTCTGTAGAATTAGGCAGAGATACATTAGATTATATGTATCAAGAAGCTGTTAGACGAAATAATTGGTTATTAGATAATGCAGGAGAAAGAGTTTTATTATTTATTAGAAAGACTACTGGAGAAAAATGTGAATGTTATAAGAGGAATGAAAGAACACATTCTCAGCCTCAAGTTGGTTCTTGCAAAAAGTGTTATGGTTCTGCATTTGTTGGTGGTTATGAAGGACCGTTTGAAATAAGAATAAGCCCATTTGAGTCTGAGCAAAAGATAAGATTGACAGAGAGAGGTTCAAAGTTTGAAAATGTTGAAAAGACATGGACAACAATTTCACCTACTATTTCACAAAGAGACTTTATTGTTAGAAGGAATAGTACTATATATGCAATTGGTCCTGTGTCAGCACCTGAAGTGAGAGGTGTCGTTACTCAGCAGCATTTTAGTGTTGAAAGTGTTGATACTACTGATGTTAGATATAACTTTCTAATGTCTTTGAATTTGTTTAATTATAAGGATAATATTGGTTTGAGAAAATCAAATTTGCATTATACAGATGAGCCGATAATAATTAATGGTGAATCTATTGCAGATGATAAATTAAGAACTAATAAAGGTCCAAATTTAGATAGTCCAAAAAATAGAAATTTGAATTTTGAAAATATGATATTTTAATGGTAGGAGTTTATTATGAGTGATATTGATAAAAAAATGAGAGATGAGGCAGCTCAAGATATACTTGTTAATGCTTATTATAATTTCGATACATTTAAAGAAAATTCTAAATTACCTTTTGATGAAGCAAAAAAAGAAGTAGCAGCTCAATATGGTGAGCCAGAAGTTGAATATATTGATGCACAAGGTGAAATACCTACGCAAATTCCTGGTGATACTACAGGTACTATACAAGGTGTGACAGGATTGCAAGGCGTAACTGGGGCTTTTGGAGGACCTCAAGGTGATACTGGTTTACGAGGTGTAACTGGTGCAGGTGTAAAAGGAGTGACTGGTTTTCAAGGAGAAACAGGAATACAGGGATTGTTAGGAAATACTGGAGTAGGAATTCAAGGAAGTACTGGAGTGCAAGGTGTTCAAGGAAATACAGGTATAGCTGGAATTGGTTTTACTGGTTTACAAGGAATGACAGGCGTGAATGGTGTACAAGGTGTTCAAGGAGCTACTGGTTTTGGAGTCGATGTTGGAAATGAAATAATTTTGGGAAATCCAATTGAAGGTTTTTATAATGGAATATTTCCATTAAATGATGAATCAATTGTGACAAGCACATTTAATAGTATAAATTCGTTGTTATTAGCGATATCACCGGCAGCTCCTGATATTTTGTCAGGTAATTTGACTTTAAGTATAGTTAAGTATTCAGCAATTTTGCCAATTGGTCTTAATAATGCATGGTATCAGAATGGTGTTGTTGCAGGCAGTGTGATAAATGATTATATTATATTAAATTCGTATTCATTAAGTTCACAAAATCCTTCAACTGCTTTTAAAGTTGGTTCTACATTTAATGGTGATGAAGGAGTTATTTGTCACGTATTGAATGGCATTGAAATAAGTACTATTGATGTTATTCAAGGTGTTGGTGTTTCAGGCAGTATTCAAATTACATCTCTTGTAAATTATAATACTATATGGAGAAAAGCTAATGCTAGAATAAATTATTTAGATAATAATGAAGGATTTAAAATTCATTCTATTAAATATAGAACTTTAGTTCTTAATCAAAATACAAATAACACTTTTGTGTGGTATGATGATTCTGATTTAATGCCGGTTGTTTCATCAGTTACTATTTCTCAAGCTACATTGAATAGTAGTAGATATTTATCTGGAGTTAGATATTATTCATTGACAGATACTTTTAATATTGCAGCTTTGATTGATAATATTGCTAATAAGACAATTAGACCAGTTAATCCAATAAGTTATTCTATGTCAGGCATTAGTTCAGTTAATATTGCTATTGATGGATCTATATTTTCATATAATGCGCAATATGGTTTGAATAGAAGTATTACTATTACAAATTCTAACGTGTATAGTATTGATTCAAGATTGACTGTTATTGGTAATAAGCCAAGTGGAAAGACTGCTTCAAGTTTATCAGGTTCTGCAAATAGATTAATTAATACATATTCAGTTAATAATAGTGTAAATGGTGATATTACAATGTTTGATGAAAATTATAGATTTCCAATGTCTACTGATTTTTCATTGATACCAGGATCATTAACTGGAAATTGGAATAGTTCACAATTATTAGTTAGTGGTAATGTTTTATTGTTTGGAGGAGTGTGGAGATATCCAAATATAAATTTTTCATCATATTTGCCTGTTCAATCTGTTGATTATTCTGGTTTTACTGGAGATCAATTTTTGGTATATGCTGTGAATATTGCAAATGCTCATTCTAGTATGAGAATTACTTTTACAGGAATGAATTACACTAGTATTTCACCTGAAGGTTCTGGTGATTTGAATATAAGTATACGATTGCCATCTGTTACAGGTTGGTTAGATTGTGGTCGTAATTTTGGTGATGGAGTTGGATGTAGATTAGGTTCAAGTAGTGGTAATATTTTAAATTTAAGTTTTGGTACAAGTTCATCATCAGGTTCTAGTGGTATTGTTTTTATTAGAATTACTTTAAAAAATTCGTCAGTTGCTCAAGTTTCAAGAATGGTAATTTTAGGCACTTAATTTTTGGAGAAATTATGGATGTATGTTTACCAAATACAAGACTTAGAGATAACAATTCATCGTCAATTAATGAAATAGCGAATATGCCATTAGGTACATCTGTTGCTATTGTAACGAAGTGTTTTAATGATGATGATGTTATTACTGACCAAATAAATCATTTGATACCTGATTCTGTTACAAGAAATAGTCAATATAATGAGCAGCAATTGAATTATAATAAAAGAGATTTAGTAGGTAAAAAGTCTAAAGTTTTGCCATCATCAATATTTGATCAGCAAGTCGTGCAAGAATTTAATATTAGGAATAATGACAAGATTGCTTTTGATGAATATCGTCATTTAAAATTGTCTTATTATAATTTAGTTTCTTTTCCAATGACTAAAATTGAAAAATTTGTGATACCATGATTAAGTTAAAAATTGGTCAAACTAAATTGAAATTTGATATCATTTTCAATAATGTTAGTAGTATCAAACGAAATAAATTAAATTGTAGGAATGAATTAGCAATTTTGATTAAGTTGAATCCTGACAATAAAATTGTAGATTTGTTGTTTGATGTTGTAGATAGAAATGTAGAAGTTTTAAAAACAAATGATATTTTTTTATTGAGTTTATCAAAATTGATGTTTGACAGATTTAATCTTAGGATTATAAAGTGCGATTAAAAGCAAAGATTGTTGGATTTAGAACTAATAAGTTAAGAAAAAGAAAAGATGCAATCATGAAAAAAGTTGCATCAAAGGGTGTTAGTATATTTAAAAAAGAAATTCGAAAAAGAAAGTTGATAAATACTAAAAATTTGATAAGTAGTGTTGGTGCTACTATTAATGTTAATAAGGTTATATTTGATATTGGTTCTGATTATGCTAATATATTAAATAGAGGCGTTAGAAAGCATAAGATGAAGTATTTGTTAGATTCAGGACCTATTCCTATAATTACTAAAACTGGTGAAAAGATTTATAGAGTAGTGTCAAGAAAAAATTTAAAAAATGGTTGGACACATCCTGGATTTAAAAGAGGAAAAGGCTTTTTTGATATTAGTGTAAAAAAAATAGAGAATGTTTGCAAAGAAATAGTAATAAGTGAAGGATTAATTTAGATTGGAAAAATATGAGTTTGCAAATTTTTGCAGGAGATGTTTGTTTTGGACGAATGAGAATGAATATGCCTGAATATGTAAAAATTATTGGTAGAGCTGTTGGTGATGTAACAATAAAAGATATTGACAAAAAAATTTGCTATAGTAAAATTATTAGTATATCTATTGAAGAAGCGAATCAATCAAATGATTTAATTAATGCTTTTAATTTGGGTTGGATAGATATTATTTATGGTAAAAAGTTTTTGACAAAATTAAGTAAAAGTAATGATAGTGTAAGATATATTGATGAAAAATTGTCAATAAAAGAAATAAAAGAAAAAGTACAATCTATAGAAGAAAATAATAAAATGAGTATTGAACAATTAATTTCAATTAAGAAATATGTTGATAATGCAATAAAAGAATCAACAGATACAATAATTAGTCAATTACAAAAAATGCAAATGTCTAATATTGATGTCGAAAGTATTTCTAATCAAATTGCAAGCAAATTGAACATTACTAAATCAAAAAATGACATTACTGATAATTCAGGCGTATTTATTGATTTAGATGAAAATAGTAAGAATATTGAGAATGGTGCAAATTTAAATAATGTAAAAGTTAGTAAAGGTGAAAAAGTAGATGTATCTAGTTCTTTAGAAAGAATAAAACGATTTAAAAAATAAATTAAATAAAAATTAAATAAATTCTTATGAAGTTAACTAAAATTAACCATATAAAAAATGTACGATTTAGTAAAGGAAAAAATATGTCTAATGAACAAGTTGTAGACACAAGAAAAAAAGGTATTGGATTAGATTGTGGAACGATGTTTTTTGTTAATGCAACATATTTGAAAGATGAAATAATTTTCAAAACACAGAGAGATTCTTTTATTGATATAGAGAACAATTTTATATCAAAAAATATGTTAAATAAATTGAATGCAAGTTTTATTGAAAGCTCAGATAAGAAAAATTTATATGTTCTTGGCAATGAAGCTTTACAAATTGCTACATTTTTTAATAAAGAATGCAGACGTCCATTTGCTAAAGGTGTCATTTCTACAAGAGAACAAGAAGCATTAAGTATGATAAAAATAATGCTTCATAATCTGGTTG
>Ga0209668_10000465_pt1 | contig 16548 bp, 15 predicted proteins | sample FrelakmetPLP11PL_FD_187150 | JGI IMG/M metagenome (GOLD analysis project Ga0209668, IMG submission 187150) | Freshwater lake sediment microbial communities from the University of Notre Dame, USA, for methane emissions studies - PLP11 PL (SPAdes)... | ecosystem: Environmental > Aquatic >... | reverse complement strand
CCTTTTAGTAAGCAGCCGCTCGGATTTATCGCCCCATTTTTTGGCTGGCCGCGAATGGTGAGTCTGCGGAGAAAAATGACCATGCCCGGGTTCCGTTTATCGAGGTCTGTTGTCGCTCTTCTTCCACGCCACCGCAACATCAGGATAGGTCCTGAGATAAGTATTCACGGCTTCGCCGATGGTCGGAAAGAAGACCTCCGCACCGAGCCGTGAAAAGAGCCCAAAGCGCTTCAGCTTATCCTGGACGGGATCCTTCATCTCGGCGAAGCACAACTTGATGCCGGCCGCACGCAAGGTTTCATCGAGCTTGGCGACGATGTCCGCAGCGGTGACGTCCACGCTGGTCACTGGTTCCGCTGTGATCACCAGCCAGCGCACCGGCGTTGGCGAGGCCGCCACGGCGTCGAGGGCGCGCTCGTGAAACCACTCGGCATTGGCGAAAAACAGGGGTGCCGCCCAGCGGAACAGGACCAGTCCCGGAATAAGGCGGGCGTTGGGGTAGCGCGAGATGTCGTGGTAGCCATTGATGCCCTTGACGCGACCCAGTACGGCGGAGTCCGGGCGCCAGCCATCCCAGAGGAACTCGATTACCGCCAGCAGGATCGCCAGGCCAATACCGGGAATGGCGCCCAGCACAACCACGCCGATGCAGCAGCCGATCGATAACCAGAACTCCCAGCGCTGAATGCGGTAAATGCGCCGCAGGTCGGCGATCTCGATCAGTCCGATGGCTGCAGCGATCACCACGGCGGCCAGCGCAGTGTTCGGCAGGTACTGGAGCAGGTTGGGCGCCAGCAACAGCAGCAGGGCGACAGCAACGGCGCCGACGACGCTGGTCAACTGTGTCCTGGCGCCGGCGGCTTCGGCTACCGGGGTGCGCGACGAACTGCTGCTGATTGGAAAGCCCTGAAAGAATCCGGCCGCCAGGTTGGCGGCCCCCAGCCCCACCATCTCCTGGTTGGGGTCCACATAGGCGCCGGTCTTATCGGCATAGGTACGCGACAGCACGCTGGTGTCGGCGAAAGAAACGATAGCGACGGCAAAGCCACCCATGAGGACAGGAACGACATCGGCGAGCGTGACCCATGGAATGGCAAAGGCCGGCAGGCCCTGGGGCAGGGCACCCAGCACTGAAACGCCATAGCTGTCGAGGCCGAGCGTCGCGACGAGGACGGTCGCGCCGATCACGGCGATCAGTATCCCCGGCAAGCGCTTGTTGCGGTTGAGCAGCATGATCAGTGCCAGCGTGCCGCCGCCGACCATCAAGGCGGTCGAGTTGGTCTTGCCGGCCAGCAGTGCCTGGGCGAACTGCCAGGCCTTGTTGAGCGGATCGTCGGCGTCGATCGAGAAACCGAATAGTTTGGGCAACTGGCTGATCAAGACCGTCAGCGCAATGCCGTTCATGTAGCCGTAGCGGATCGGTTTCGAGAGCAGTTCGGTGACAAAGCCCAGACGGGCGACGCCCGCCAGGATGCACAACACGCCCGACACTACCGCCATCATGCTGGCCAGAGCGATGGCGCGTAGCGGGTCGCCGCCGGACAGCGGCAGGACGACGGCAAGGATCAATGTAGCCAGCGAAGAATCCGGCCCAAGAACGAGAATGCGGCTCGGGCCGAACAGCGCATAGGCGAGCAGCGGGATGATCGTGGCGTAGAGACCATAGATACCCGGCACGCCCGAGGCCACGGCATAGGCAATGCCAACCGGCACCAGCATCGTGGTCAGCACCAGACCCGCGGCGACGTCATGGCGCAGCCAGGCAAGCTCGTAGTGACGCAGGGTCTGCAGTCCCGGCAGCCATTTGAGCCAGCCGGCCTGGTCGGTAGCACCCTGTCGAGGCGCGATGCGGCCCGCTTCCGGGATTGGGTCGCTAGGCTGCGATTCACCCATGGCAGCTTGAGGAGAGAAAAATCATCGGCACCTGCGGGAGTATCTCTGGACCGTATAGCCGCGGTCAATCCTGGTGAATCGCTCCTTGGCCTTCCGGCCGAAGGGATGGAGTTGAACTGTTCAGGGTCAGAAGTACGCGTTCGCAGGATCGGAAAGCTTCCGTTCGGGACGCTACCTTTTCGAGAGGCGGCTAAACGTCGTATTGCTGACTTAGTTACTCGGCAAGTTGAATGTCGGCAATGGCCGAGCTAGAGACGGCCAGTCCGGAAGCGCGAGTGACAGGATAGAAACCAGAATGCGGCCAGACCGATTGCTAATGACGTCATGCAGAGATTGGCCGGCCAGGATAGGCCGTGCGAGGGCGCCCACGCTTAGGCGGTTGGACCAACATGGGCGGCGTGGCGCGGTCTGCGTCCAGTTTTTCATCGAGCCATTGAAAGAACGCATCGGGGTGCCAGTAAACGCGTCGGCCAATAGCAGAGGGGGCGATAATGGTGCCGTCGGCGATCCAGTTATCGATGGTTCGCTTCGAGACCGCAAGAAGTTCAGCGGCGCTTTCTTTTGTGATGGGCTGGTAGAGGATGGTCATGGATATCAAGCGGGGGCATAAAAGGAGTATAGGCACCGCTCGACAAGTTGCGAAAAATCCAAATGAAATATGCGATTGTCCTTAATTTTTCCGAAATCGTGCTCCAATTCTGCTCCAATGAACCTGAAAACTGTGGTATTTTGATGCACGTTGCTGCATGTTGTTGCGCAGTAACGTGTTGATTTTATTAATCTGTTTCACGGGGTTCCTGTAGGCAAAATGCTCTGGAACGGGTTCGGGACGCAGGGGTCGCAAGTTCGGATCCTGTCGCTCCGATCAATTGGAACCCCTGTAACTCGTTGAGTTACAGGGGTTTTTCAGTTTTGGTCAAGTGGATGTGCGCGTGCCAGTGCTTTAGGCGCGCCAAACCGATGCCTTCGAGATCGGGCAGCACTGCCATTGCACCGGTGAAATCATCGCGGCCCGTCCAGAAACCTTCCGTCACCAGCACCGGGATGCCTGCACCCAGCGCAGCACACACGCCATTCTTCGAATCCTCGATGGCGAGGGATCGCCCGGTAGTCCCGGCTGATTGAGCACCCAGCGGTAGATGTCGGGTGCGGGCTTGTTGGCCGTTGCCTGTTCTCCAACGCCGATCACCTCGAAGCAATTTGCCGGACGATCGGCCAGAGTGATGGCGAGCAGCACGTCGACATTGGCCCGGGAGGTGGTGGTGGCGATGTGCCCCCTCGGTGTCCGCCAGCGTGCCGTCGACGTCAAAGATCACCGCTTTCAGGGTCGTCGCATGACGCCAGCGTAATTCCGCGGCAGGCGACCGCCGTTCCGATTCATGAGTCTTGCCTCGCCTGAAGATGCAACCGTGCTTCCAGTTCCTCGGCCATCAGCAGCAGTGCCTTTTTGCGGATCTTGGCCGCACCCTGATGGTAGTCGCGCACGGTGCAGGTTACCGGCTCGTGCAAGGCGGACCGGCCGGCGTCCTGAAAATCTGCCCAGCATAAAACGGGCATGTCGTACAGGCTGGAATCGACCAGCACCCATTCCCGCTCGTCTAGCAGCATGGACATTGGCGGCAAGTCTTCCATGCCGAAGCAGGTCGGCCGACGGTAGCGCATCCAGTAGCGCCGCCAGACATTCCATACCGCGGCCGGTATGCTCGAAGGGTACTCGTTGAGGGCGGGACAGTCGCGCAGGCGTTCGTACATGGCCAGCCGGTCTCTTCACTCATCCTCGCCCAGTTCAGGATCCCAGCCCTTTGACCGCGCCCTCCGGATTGCATGGTCATAGAGTTCGCCATGCCGCTTGAGCAAGTCCGGCGGCAAGCGGCTGGGCAAGTTGCTGTACTTGTCCCATTCACCCTGAACCTGTTCCATCAGGTTCTGCATTCGGCTGCCCGGCCAGCCAGTGCAATCTTCCGACTCCGGAATCAGGCCGAAGAGCCAGCCATCCAGCACGATGCGCCCCAGTTGCGTGAGGCCGTGCTTGTCGCTGTTCAACCCCGGGTAAGTGTTTTCCATGGTCTTTCCTATCGGGTAAGGCCGGCATACAGCAGCGGCAGTTTCTCGGGCAGGCGCTGGACATGATCCACCACCATGTAGTTCTTCTGGCCAAATATCCGCGAGACGTAATTGTCGGCGCGCGGATCGAGGCTCATGCAGTAGGTGGTGACACCCAGTTTAGCCACTTCCTCGACAGCTTTCTTGGTGTCGTAACGCAGGTATTGCGGGTCGCGTACATCCACGTCGGCCGGCTCGCCATCGGTAATGACGATCAGCAGCTTCTTGGCCGAACGTTGCAGTTGCAAATGATGACCGGCATGTCGAATCGCCGCGCCCATGCGGGTAGACAGTTGCCCGGTCATGCCGGCGAGTTTTGCCTTGGGCGTTTCATCCCAGTGCTGGTCGAAGTCCTTGAAGCGGTAATACTCGACATCGTGGCGGCCATCCGAGCAGAAGCCGTGAATGGCGAACGGGTCACCGACCTTGTTGATCGCATCGGCCAGCAGGACGCAGGCCTGCTGGGTGAGTTCGCGCACCGAATACTCCTGATCCTGTACTTTCTCATTGGTCGACTCGGACAGGTCGAGCAGCACCAGGATCGAGAAGTCGCGGGTCTTGCGCACGCTGCGCATCATGATGCGCGGATCGGGCTGATTGCCCAGGCGAATATCGGTGAAGCTGGCGATCGCCGCATTGATGTCGATCTCGTCGCCATCCTCGAGCCGCCGGATGCGTTGCACTCCCTGCGGCTGCATGGCGTCGAGCAGGAACTTCATGCGATGGATCTCGCGCTTGTACTGCGCGGTGATGCCTTCGATGATCGCCAGGTCGCCGGACTTGGCGCGCTTTTCCAGCACGGTGGCCCAGGCGGGACGCTCGAGCTGGATCTGGTAATCCCATTCGGAATAATGGAAGGGATCGGAGACCGGTTCCTTGCCTTCCAGTTCGTTGAAACTCTTGCCATTGCTCTCGTCGCCGATGTTCTCGTAGGGGAACAGCTCCGTGCCGAGCACCCAGATTTCCTCGGCATCATCGCCGGCCGTCTCGACATCGATCTCGTTGGCCATCTCCATCACATTGACATACTTGCGTACCTGCTTGATGGACTCGTAACCTGCACCGGCGGCCTTGTTGAAATCGAATTCCTCGAATTCCCAGAAATAGCGGTTGTCGTCGCGATAGGGGGCGGTGAGGAGATCGGTACGCGGATTGAATGGAATTCGTTTCTGGCTGAAGCTGTGCGCGAGCTGGACGCCGATTTCCCATGAAGTCAGGTTGCTATCGAGTTTGTCCTGCGCGAGGGCGAACAGCGCGCGGGCCTCGACGATCCACGGCTCGTTGTCCTGGTAGCTGTCGTCGAGCAGGGCACGGGCAAGGCGGTTGAGATAGTCGCCCATGTTGCCCTTCATCTCGGGCGTGGCCGTGTGCAGCTTGCTCCAGAGTTGCTTGAGACCGGGGAAGCGCCGGATCGACAGGGCTTCCACCCGCGCATCCTCGATGACGCCGATCACCGCCATCTGCATGGGATTGAGCGCTTCGGCGGAGATCGGCAGCTTCGTCTCGACCACGTGGGCGGCGCTATGGGCGGCGGTGGCGCGATAGAGTTCAAGACCGGACACCGGCTCCTGCCCCTCGACCGCGAAATCGTCGAACGCATCCGGTACGTGCAACAGGTAATCCTCGATGTAAGGGCGGTAGCCTTCGCGGGTTTCAAAGTCGCCCGATGTAGGACGCATGAAGAAGTCGCGGGCCCACAGTGCGCGCAGATACATGTTGATGCGCCGCTGCACATCGACCAGCAGGGTGCCCTTGCGCTCCTTCTGCAGCATCGCCAGCGACTCCTTGGAGTCGAGGCTGAAATAGCGGATCTGCTCTTCGTAGTTGGTGCGGTGGGCATGCGCGCCCCACAGCGCCCAACGGCGCAGGCCGCCGAGGGTGAGGTGCTGGAACAGCACCTCGAGCTTGTCCAGCATCGGCCGCACGCCGCGCGGCGCTTGCGCGATCAGGGTATTGATGAACCGCAGGTACTTGATGAAGAGTTCGGCATCGCCCAGACGATTGGCGGCGGTGGCCGAGGTGGCGAGCAGCAGTTCGATCACCGCCCCCGAGGTGCGCGAGGCCAGTTCCAGGGACGCGGTGGCCAAGTCGCCGACGACGTCCTCGCCAACCTCCTTGGCGACCATCGGCGCTTCTTCGATCCAGGTTTCAACCAGCGAGTCGCCCTTGCCCAATCCGCGAATGGCGGCCGCACCCTTCAGGTAGTTGTCCAGGCCGCGCGGCGAGAATACCTTGGTCGCTTCATGCCAATTGGCCCGCAAGGCATCCTGGCTGTGCGGCGACAGGTCCTCCAGCAATTCGGCGTAGTCAGCAAGATTGAACGACATGGCAAGCGAGCCTTAGAAGAAGGTGGTTACCGCGGCATCCAGCGCATCGCGCATGTCGGGATCGTCGGTGATCGGTCGTACCAGCGCGACACGGCAGGCGGCCTGCGGGTTCACGCCCTTGGCAATCAGGCTGCCGGCGTAGATCAGCATGCGGGTGGACAGGCCTTCGTCGAGGCCGTGGCCCTTGAGGTTGCGCGAACGCTCGGCGATCGACACCAGCTTGCCAGCCATGTCGGCGCTGGCGCCAGATTCATGCGCCACGATCTCGGTTTCGATGGCGTGCTCGGGATAGGTGAAATCCAGGCCGCCGAAACGCTGCTTGGTCGACTGTTTCAAGTCCTTCATCAGCGACTGATAGCCGGGGTTGTAGGAAATAACGATCTGGAAGTCGGGGTGGGCGTGGACCAGTTCCCCCTTCTTTTCCAGGGGCAACACGCGACGGTTGTCGGTCAGCGGGTGGATCACCACGGTCGTGTCCTGGCGCGCCTCGACTACTTCGTCGAGGTAGCAGATGGCGCCGTGCCGCGCTGCGATGGCCAGCGGACCGTCCTGCCACTCGGTACCCTGGGCGGAGAGCAGAAAGCGGCCGACCAGGTCGGAGGCCGTCATGTCCTCGTTGCAGGCCACGGTGATCAGCGGCTTGTTCAGCTTGTGCGCCATGTATTCGACGAAGCGGGTCTTGCCGCAGCCGGTCGGGCCCTTGAGCATCATCGGCATGCGCACGGAGTAGGCCGCTTCGAACAACTCCACCTCGTCGGCGACGGCGCGATAGTAGGGTTCCTGGGTGATGCGATATTGATCGACGATATTGCTCATACGGGGCTCCTTGATAAGAACGTGGATTTGTCCACGCATAGCGCGCGAATCTACGGGCGCGCTATGCGTCGGCAAACACCCGGCTAACAAAAAGCCCCCACTGCGCTTGCCGCGCAGCGGGGGCCAGGTACAGCCAACCGCCGCGCGACTTAAACCGTCTTGCCGCGGAAGATCACCATGGAAGCACCTTGCGACTGCTTGAAGTTGTCGTAACCGACCAGCCGCACGTGGTTATTGGGGTTGGCCTTGTGGCAGGCTTCGGCTTCAGCCAGTACACGATCCACGTCGGTTTCGCCGAACATCGGCAGCTTCCACATGTACCAGTAGGAGTCCATAAGGTACTCGGGTTCGGTGTGCTCGATGGCCGGGTTCCAGCCCTTCTTGACCAGATACTCGACCTGCTTGCGGATGCTCGCTGCGTCCATGGCGGGCAGGTAGGAGAAGGTTTCGAACTTCCGGCTGGCAGGGTCGGAAAGGCGGGAGCTGTAATCCATGACTTCTGACATTTGATTTCCTTTCGAATTGGGTTGAGCGTGGGTTGGCTTGACGTCGGCTTACTTGTGGGCGACGTCAAGCTTGTCGACGGTGTCGAACTCGAACTTGATCTCTTTCCAGGTTTCCATGGCGATCTTCAGCTCGGGCGAGTTTTTGGCGGCTTCGGTCAGGACGGTCTTGCCTTCCTTCTCGACGGCGACGCCCTTGTTGCGCGCTTCGACGCAGGCTTCCAGCGCGACGCGGTTGGCGGCGGCGCCGGCAGCGTTGCCCCATGGGTGGCCGAGCGTGCCGCCACCGAACTGCAGCACCGAGTCGTCACCGAAGATGGTGACCAGCGCTGGCATGTGCCAGACGTGGATGCCGCCGGAGGCGACGGGCAGCACGCCGGGCATGGAGCCGAAGTCCTGGTCGAACATGATGCCGCGACTGCGGTCTTCCTTGATGAAGTCGTCGCGCATGATGTCGATCCAGCCCAGGGTCGCGTCACGGTCGCCTTCCAGCTTGCCGACGACGGTGCCGGAGTGCAGGTGGTCGCCGCCGGACAGGCGCAGGCACTTGGTCAACACGCGGAAGTGGATGCCGTGGTGCGGGTTGCGGTCGAGCACGGCGTGCATGGCGCGGTGGATGTGCAGCAGCATGCCGTTGTTGCGGCACCAGTTGGCCAGGCCGGTGTTGGCGGTGAAGCCGCCGGTCAGGTAGTCGTGCATGATGATCGGGGCGCCGATCGACTTGGCGTACTCGGCGCGCTTGTACATCTCTTCCGGCGTCGGCGCGGTCACGTTCAGGTAGTGGCCCTTGCGCTCGCCGGTTTCCCGCTGCGCCTTCTCGGTCGCTTCCTGGACGAAGTCGAAACGCTGCTTCCAGCGCATGAAGGGCTGGCTGTTGACGTTCTCGTCGTCCTTGGTGAAGTCGAGACCGCCGCGCAGGCACTCATACACGGCGCGGCCGTAGTTCTTGGCGGACAGGCCGAGCTTTGGCTTGATGGTGCAGCCGAGCAGCGGACGACCATACTTGTTCATGATGTCGCGCTCGACCTGGATGCCGTGCGGCGGTCCGCCGCAGGTCTTGACGTAGGCGATCGGGAAGCGCACGTCCTCGAGACGCAGGGCGCGCAGCGCCTTGAAGCCGAAGACGTTGCCGACCAGCGAAGTCAGCACGTTGACGATCGAACCTTCTTCGAACAGGTCGATCGGATAAGCCACGAAGGCGTAGAAGCAGGTGTCGTCGCCGGGCACGTCCTCGATCCTGTAGGCGCGGCCCTTGTAGTAATCGAGATCGGTCAGCAGGTCGGTCCACACCGTGGTCCAGGTGCCGGTGGACGACTCGGCGGCGACGGCAGCGGCCACTTCTTCGCGCGCCACGCCCGGCTGCGGGGTGACCTTGAAGCAGGCGAGGATGTCGGTGTCCTTCGGGGTATATTCCGGGGTCCAGTAGGTCTGGCGATATTCCTTTACGCCAGCGTTGTAAGTCTTTACGGCCATTCGTCTCTCCTTTACGTTATCGGAAATCTCGCCCGACGGGATTCGGGTTGACCGCAGTATGGGCAAATGTGACAATAAGCAAAACTGAATAGTATTTATACAAATAATTTACTTGAGTGTATTTATGCATGTCAGCCTGCGGCAGGTTCAGATTTTCGAGGCAGTCGCCCGCGCCCTCTCCTACACGCGCGCCGCCGAGGAACTTCACCTCACGCAACCCGCTGTCTTTACCCAGATCAAGCAACTGGAAGACAGTATCGGATTGCCGCTTCTGGAGCGTATCGGCAAGCGCCTGTACCTGACCGACGCCGGTCACGAAACGCTCGCCACCTGCCGCGACATACTCGGCGGGTTGGAGCGACTGGAGATGCGCCTGGACGACCTGCAAGGGCTAAAACGTGGCCGCCTGCGCGTTGCCATGGTCACGACAGCGAAGTATCTGGTACCACGTCTGCTCGGCGAGTTCTGCGTGCAATATCCCGGCATCGAGGCGTCGCTGATCGTAACCAACCGGGAAAAGCTGCTGGCGCGCATTGCGAACAACGAGGACGACCTCGCGATTCTCGGCGCTCCCCCCGAAGGGATGGACGTCGTGGCGACCCCCATCGCCGACAATCCGCTGGTGGTGATTGCCCGCAAGGATCATGCGCTGGCCCGCTGCAAACGGATTCCGCTGGCCCGCATCGCGGAGGAACCATTCATCGTGCGCGAAACCGGGTCGGGCACCCGCCTGGCAGCCGAGCGTTTTTTTGCCGAACATCGATTGTCGCTCAAGGTGCGCATGGAGTTTGGCAGCAACGAGGCGATCAAGCAGGCCATCGCCGGGGGCCTCGGGGTTTCCGTGCTGTCACAACACACACTTGCCCTCGATGGCGTGGGTGGCCTGCTTCAGCCGCTCGATGTCGCCGGTTTTCCCCTGCGGCGCAAATGGTATGTCGCCTATCCTGCCGGCAAACACTTGTCAGCCGTCGCGGAAGCCTTCCTTGCCCATTTGTTGGAGCGCAAGGAGGACGAAGAGGCTTTGCCGGCGTGACGGCTTGCGCGCAATGAGTTCCAAATGTTTTTTTATTTGGCTGGTGTGTTCGTTGATCGGGACTCGCCGTGGATGCACAATCCTCGTCCCCGGCCTTTGCGCTACCATTGACCGATGAAACGACAAGTCGCCTTTCTTCTGTTCCTTGCCACCTTGACCGGCTGCGCGCTCAAGCCGACGTGGCACTGGGAAAAACCCGGTGCCAGCGATCAGGAGTATTCATTCGACCTGAACCAGTGCAAGGCGGCGACCTACTCTGACGCGTCAGGTTTCGTCACCAACGAATCGGTTCGTCGCATGTTTTCCTGCATGGAACGCAAAGGTTGGTCGAGAGTGGAAAACTGAGGGCGGTTTCTCTCTGAAACTGTCCCTGCCACCCAATATTCGGGCCTGGTCGGGCGGCAAAATCCATTTTTCGTTCAGTGCAAGAAAAAACTCTTGGCGTGTCGACTTGAAATTCGGGTGATGCGTCCTTATTATTAGCACTCGCCGGCAATGAGTGCTAACAACAGCCTCGTCCGATTCCGGGGTTGCCCCGACCAATTTCAATTTTGTGAACCACGAGGAGTCCTCTCTATGAAAATCCGTCCTTTGCACGACCGTGTAATCGTCAAGCGCGTCGAAGCCGAGCGCACCACTGCTTCCGGTATCGTCATCCCTGATTCCGCCGGCGAAAAGCCGGATCAGGGCGAAGTTCTGGCCATCGGCCCGGGCAAGCGCGACGACAACGGCAAGCAGATTGCCCTCGACGTCAAGGTGGGCGACCGTGTTCTGTTCGGCAAGTATGCCGGCCAGGCCGTCAAGGTCGATGGCGAGGAAGTCCTCGTCATGCGTGAAGAAGACATCATGGGTGTCCTGCAGAAGTAATTCTCGCGGTCGACGTTCAAAACAGATCAAATTTCAGGAGCTATTAAATGGCAGCTAAAGAAGTCAAATTCGGTGATTCCGCCCGCGCCCGCATGGTCGAAGGCATCAACATCCTGGCGGATGCCGTCAAGGTCACCCTCGGTCCGAAAGGTCGCAATGTCGTGCTCGAGCGTTCCTACGGCGCCCCGACCGTGACCAAGGACGGCGTTTCCGTCGCCAAGGAAATCGAACTGAAGGACAAGTTCGCCAACATGGGCGCCCAGATGGTCAAGGAAGTCGCTTCCAAGACCTCGGATATCGCCGGTGACGGCACCACGACCGCGACGGTTCTGGCTCAATCCATCGTCCGCGAAGGCATGAAGTACGTTGCCGCCGGCATGAACCCGATGGATCTCAAGCGCGGTATCGACAAGGCCGTGATCGCCACCATCGCCGAACTGCAGGCTTTCTCCAAGCCATGCACGACGACCAAGGAAATCGCCCAGGTTGGCGCCATTTCGGCCAACTCCGATTTCGACATCGGCGAAATCATCGCCAATGCCATGGAAAAGGTCGGCAAGGAAGGCGTCATTACCGTTGAAGACGGCAAGTCCCTGGCCAACGAACTCGACGTCGTCGAAGGCATGCAGTTCGACCGCGGCTACCTGTCCCCGTACTTCATCAACAACGGCGACAAGCAGCAGGCGCTGATGGAAAACCCGTTCGTCCTGCTCTTCGACAAGAAGATCTCCAACATCCGCGATCTGCTGCCGATCCTCGAACAAGTCGCCAAGGCCGGCCGTCCGCTGCTGATCATCGCCGAAGATGTCGATGGCGAAGCGCTGGCTACGCTGGTCGTCAACAACATCCGTGGCATCCTCAAGACCGTTGCCGTCAAGGCCCCGGGCTTCGGCGATCGTCGTAAAGCGATGCTCGAAGACATCGCCATCCTGACCGGCGGCACCGTGATCGCTGAAGAGACTGGCTTGTCCCTCGAAAAGGCTGTCCTCAAGGATCTGGGCCAGGCCAAGCGCATCGAAGTTTCCAAGGAAAACACCATCATCATCGATGGCGCCGGCGAAGCCGCATCGATCCAGGCACGCGTCAAGCAGATCCGCATCCAGATCGAGGAAGCGACTTCCGATTACGACAAGGAAAAGCTGCAGGAGCGTGTCGCCAAGCTGGCTGGCGGTGTGGCCGTCATCAAGGTCGGCGCCGCCACCGAAGTCGAAATGAAGGAAAAGAAGGCGCGCGTTGAAGATGCACTGCACGCCACCCGTGCTGCCGTGGAAGAAGGTATCGTCGCCGGCGGCGGCGTTGCCCTGATCCGTGCCCGTGCTGCCGTTGGCAAGCTCAAGGGCGACAATCACGACCAGGACGCCGGTATCAAGATCGTTCTGCGCGCCATGGAACAGCCGCTGCGTGAAATCGTCGCCAATGCCGGTGACGAGCCGTCCGTGGTCGTCGACAAGGTCCAGCGTGGCAAGGGTAACTACGGTTACAACGCTTCCACTGGCGAATACGGCGACATGGTCGAAATGGGCGTGCTGGACCCGACCAAGGTTACCCGCACCGCGCTGCAGAACGCTGCGTCTGTTGCTGGCCTGATGCTGACCACCGAGTGCATGGTTGCCGAGCTGGCTGAAGACAAGCCGGCCGGCGGCGGTATGCCCGACATGGGTGGCATGGGCGGCATGGGCGGTATGGGCGGCATGGGGATGTAATCCTGCCGGACTTGCTGTCTGCAAAAAGCCCCGCGTTTCTGCGGGGCTTTTTTTTGGTGGATCGAGGCGCACCTTATGACTTTTGTAACTGTCTGTAAGCTGAACGTAAGAACCGGAGACTAGATTACGCTCCGCAGCAATGCCGCTACATACATTACGTGCTGAGGAGCCAACTAAATGCAAAACGTTCTCGATCGGGTTACAGCGAACCCGAAGTTCCTCGAGTTTGTTGCCATGCGCAACAGGTACTCGATCATCATGACCATCATCAGTGCCGCCGCTTACTACGGTTTCATCCTGCTGGTTGCTTTCGAAGGCCCGTGGCTGGGCACCAAGATCGGCCCTGGCATGACCACCAGTATCGGCGTGCCGATCGGGGTCGGCGTCATCGTCTTCACCATCATCCTGACCTGGATCTACGTGCGTCGTGCCAATGGCGAATTCGACGCGACCAATGAGGCGATCATCCATGAGGCTCAGAAGTAACATGAACATCAAACATCTTCTCGCAGCAGTAGCTGCCCTGGCCGTTGCCGGTGGCGCCATCGCCGCCGGTGCCGACCTCGGCAACACCGCCAAGCAGGCCACCAACTGGACGGCCATCGCCATGTTCGGCATCTTCGTCGCCGGCACCCTCTACATCACCAAGTGGGCAGCCGGCAAGACCAAGACGGCGGCCGACTTCTACACCGCCGGCGGTGGCATCACCGGTTTCCAGAACGGCCTGGCGATCGCCGGCGACTACATGTCTGCCGCGTCCTTCCTCGGTATTTCCGGCCTCGTGTTCGCCAACGGCTTCGACGGCCTGATCTTCTCGATCGGCTGGCTGGTCGGCTGGCCCGTCATCACCTTCCTGATGGCCGAGCGCCTGCGCAACCTGGGCAAGTTCACCTTCGCCGACGTCGCGTCCTACCGTTTCTCGCAGACCCCGGTCCGCATCTTCGCCGCGACCTCGACGCTGGTCGTCGTCGCTTTCTACATGATTGCGCAGATGGTCGGCGCCGGTCAGCTGATCAAGGTGCTGTTCGGTCTCGAATACATGTACGCCGAGATTCTCGTCGGTACCATCATGATGATGTACGTGCTGTTCGGCGGCATGACCGCGACGACCTGGGTGCAGATCATCAAGGCCTGCATGCTGCTGTTCGGCGCCACCTTCATGGCGGGTGCCGTGCTGATGCAGTTCGGTTTCTCGCCCGAGGCGCTGTTCACCAAGGCGGTTGAAGTGCACTCCAAGCACGATGCCATCATGGCGCCGGGCGCCCTGATCAAGGACCCGGTCTCCGCCATCTCGGTCGGTATGGCCCTGATGTTCGGTACCGCCGGCCTGCCGCACATCCTGATGCGCTTCTTCACCGTGCCGAACGCCAAGGAAGCCCGCAAGTCGGTTGCCTGGGCGACCACCTGGATCGGTTACTTCTACATCCTGACCTTCATCATCGGTTTCGGCGCCATTACCAACCTGATCCAGAATCCGGGCGACTTCTACGTCGGCGGCGAAATCGCCAAGGGCCTGAAGGGCGGCGGCAACATGGCTGCCGTGCATCTGTCGCAAGCGGTTGGCGGCAACCTCTTCCTCGGCTTCATTTCGGCCGTGGCCTTCGCGACGATTCTGGCCGTGGTTGCCGGTCTGACCCTGTCCGGTGCTTCCGCGGTGTCGCATGACCTTTACGCTTCCGTGATCAAGAAGGGCCAGGCATCCTCCGACGCCGAACTCCGTGTTTCCAAGATCACCACGATCTGTCTCGGCGTTCTGGCGGTGGTTCTCGGTATCGCCTTCGAGAAGGAAAACGTCGCCTATATGGTCATGCTGGCCTTCGTCATCGCCTGTTCCGGCAACTTCCCGGTGCTCTTCATGTCCGTGTTGTGGAAGAACTGCACGACCCGTGGCGCCGTGGTCGGCGGTTTCACCGGCCTGATTCTGGCGGTGGTCCTGACCATCGGTTCCGCTAGCGTCTGGGTAGCGGTGTTGGGCAACCCGAAGGGCTCCGAATGGTTCCCGTACAACTCCGCCGCCATCTTCTCGATGTCCGCCGCGTTCTTCACAATCTGGCTGGTGTCCATCCTGGACAACTCCGCCCAGGCTAAGAAGGAACGTGCACTGTATCCGGCCCAGCAACTCCGCTCGGAAACCGGCCTCGGTGCAGCAGGCGCCTCCGGCCACTAAGCCGACGGAACACCGTCATGCAAAAAGCCCGGGTTACGACCCGGGCTTTTTTTCGTCCATTTTTGCCTGTTTTTCCGGGTCGACCGAGACCGGGCGACAATTGCCGTGCGCAAAAGGAATTGCGCGCCGAACAAATAGCCGGGCGGCGAATTTGATAAACTGGCGGGGTTTGTGCGGGAAAAATGGTAGGGGGCGCCCAGTGCAGGATCGGGCAACCCCCTGAGTCGTGGCTTGAGCCAGTGACTCCATAGACCTTAAAAGGAGAACAGCAGAGGCAGGGTAATGCTGTAGGCTTACAGAATTCTTACGCAGTTTGGTCCGGAGTTAAATGCGAATTCTTATTGCAGAGGACGACGCCATCATCGCCGATGGCCTTTCACGTTCGCTTCGCCAGGGCGGCTACGCGGTCGACTGGGCTGCCGACGGCGTAGCCGCGGAAGCGGCCCTGTCAACCGCCACCTACGATCTGCTGATTCTCGATCTGGGCTTGCCGAAGTTGTCCGGACTCGAAGTGCTCAAACACCTGCGGGCGCGTAATTCGCAGTTGCCGGTGCTGATCCTCACCGCCCTCGATGGCACCGGCGATCGCGTCAAGGGACTCGATCTGGGCGCTGACGACTACATGGTCAAGCCCTTCGAACTTGCCGAACTCGAGGCCCGGGTCCGCGCCTTGACGCGCCGCTCGAGCGGAACGACGCCGACCATTCAGTGCGGCCTCCTGATCTACGATCAGGTCGGCCGCGTGGCCCAGATTCAGGGCCAGACCCTCGACCTGTCGGCGCGCGAAATCGGCCTCCTCGAGATCCTGCTCAATCGCATGGGTCGCCTGGTCAGCAAGGACCAACTGGTCGATCACCTGTGCGGCTGGGGAGAGGAAGTCAGCCACAATGCCATCGAGGTCTATGTCCACCGCCTGCGCAAGAAACTCGAGGCGGGTGGCGTCAAGATAGCCACGGTGCGTGGTCTGGGTTACTGCCTTGAGCGACCCCAGGCCGAGTAGTCCGCCGGCCCCCGAAAGCGAACGGTCGCTTTTTGGCGAGATCCTTGACTGGATGCTCGCCCCGCTGCTGTTTGTCTGGCCGTTGAGCATCGCCTTCACGCATTACTTCGCCAACAATGTCGCCAATTTTCCCTACGATCAGTCCTTGCGCGAGCATGTGACGGCCATCTCGCGGCAGGTCAAGTTGATCGATGGCAAGCCGGTACTGAGTTTGCCGGCCTCGACGCGGGCATTGCTGCGCGCCGACGAGACCGACAAGGTGTATTTCCACGTCGTCGGTCGCGAAGGCAAGTTGCTGGCCGGCGACCGCGAACTGCCAACGCCCGATCTGCAGGTCGCGCCCGATGCGTTGCCGGGAGACATCTACTTCCGCGATATCGAGTTGAATGGACAGGACGTGCGTGTCGCCTATTCTTATATCGCTGACGGGGAGATGCCGCGCGACCGCTGGGTGCTGGTCGAAGTCGGGGAGACGACCGAAAAACGCACGCAACTGGCCAACAAGATCGTCGCCAGCGTCATCCTGCCCCAGTTCGTCATCATTCCGCTGGCCGTCATGCTGGTCTGGTTCGGCCTGTCGCGCGGACTGCGTCCGTTGAATCGCCTGCGCAAGACGATCGAAAAGCGTGACCCGGGCGATCTCTCGCCGATCGCCACGCGCCG
>Ga0209668_10000464_pt1 | contig 16550 bp, 17 predicted proteins | sample FrelakmetPLP11PL_FD_187150 | JGI IMG/M metagenome (GOLD analysis project Ga0209668, IMG submission 187150) | Freshwater lake sediment microbial communities from the University of Notre Dame, USA, for methane emissions studies - PLP11 PL (SPAdes)... | ecosystem: Environmental > Aquatic >... | reverse complement strand
CGCCTCACCCACCACCTTAAAACCGCCATGCAACTGCAATTCAGTTTTGAGTCCCATGCGCGTTAAATCATGATCTTCAATTAATAAAATGCTAATATCACTCATTATTACACCCATGATCATCAGATTACTTCTGAAATATTACAAATTGTATCTAATTTATCCATTCCTCAGCATATATGATCCGTGAACCAATGAACATCTATCAGTAGGAATAATAAATAATTGATTTTTGAATTTCCGTAGCTGTAAAAATCTAACTAAAGATATATAGATATTCCTCCCAAAACAAATGAAATTATTGAGACCAATCAGAAAAATTACAGTTATGGTATTATCAGCAGTTGGCAGGTAACATATAATGTATCATTACGGGATATGTGAGTATTACTAGTATTAGACTATGCTATCAGGCACACAAAAAACTTCCAACGCTGGTATCTAGGTTAAAAACGTATTTATATGCGTAATACAGATAATTTTAACCAGTATTTAGATGAAAACACTGAAGCTAATGGTACATAATGTTTCCATGCAACTCTCACTAATGGGTGAGGACAGTTAATGAGCTACTAATTTACAATGTTTTTAAGTGGATAAAGTATTTCTTTTACCTGGAAATAAATTTGCTCATTCACCAGAAGATCATGTTCATTATTTGTATAATCTAGAAACTGTAAAAACAGAAATGCTGAATATAAATTTGTATTTGACAGCCAAAAGAAAAACCGATGGAAGAGAATCTGAAGATCTTAGTTATAGACGATAATCAGACTGATGCCTCAATAGTAAGTCTAGCTCTGACCCAAACAGGTATTAACATGGAAATTGATGAAGTCAAAGATGGAAATCATGCCTTGTTTGTCCTCATCAATAATCACTATGATTGCGTATTTCTTGACTATTTGCAAAATCAAGATAGTTTCACATTAATCCGTAAATTACAATCTTCAGGGATTAAAGTTCCATTAGTCATCCTCATGGATTCAGAAAGTGAAGAAATAGGTAGAGAGTTGATAAAATTAGGTGCTAGTGAGTATTTTGTTAAGTCTAGACTATCGCCAGAAACCATAGCTCAAATTTTACGCAGTGCCATGCGTATACATCATGCCGAAATGCGGCTAGATTTAGTAAATCAACAGCTTAAAGAAAGTCGTGAACAGCTAGTTTTACAGCAAAAAGAATTAACAGCACAACAGCAACAGATTAAACAACAAAACTTGAAACTGTTAGAAATATCTAGCTTAAAATCACTATTTTTAGCCACCATATCCCATGAACTAAGAACTCCCATGAATGCAATTATTGGGTTTTCGCAAATTCTCCTACGTCCCAAATTTGGTCAGTTGACAAATCAACAACTAGACATGGTAGAGAAAATTCTCAAAAATGGCAAAAATTTACTGATCAAAATTAATGAACTTCTGGATTTTTCTCAACTAGAATCTGGGAAATTAGAACTAAAGCCAGAAATATTAGATCTATCAAAAGTTGTGAGTAATGCGGTTACAAAAATTCGTCCCTTAGCTGAAGCTAAAAATTTATCTTTACTAGTTAAAATAGACCTAGAAAATACATTAGTATTTAATGATGCAGTTCGATTACAGCAAATTGTCATCAATTTACTTTCCAATGCTGTAAAATTTACAGAGTCTGGAAATATTTGGGTAGAAATCCGAGACATAACTCAAAATCAAGTTATAATAACCGTGAAAGATACAGGAATTGGTATTGCTTCTCAAGATTTTCAAAATATTTTTGCAGCATTTCACCAAGTTGATCAGGGTATTGGCCGTAAATATTCTGGTACGGGGTTGGGTTTAGCTATTATTGATTCATTGGTAGACATTATGGGAGGAAAAATAGATATCGAAAGTCAGTTAGGGGTAGGTTCAATATTTGAAATAAAATTACCACGAAAAATAAATTTAGCCCCAGATTTAGGTAGTGTGGTTTTCAGTTCTCATGAAAATAGTTTTCATTCCGTATATTATCCTCATAAAGCCTCCATTAATTATCCTCATTTAAAATTGTAGATTATCAACAACTTAAATATGTCTAATTTGAAAAAAGCCAGAATTTTGTCCGTTGATGATGTCCCAGATAATCTGACTTTATTGCGAACAATCTTAGAAATCGAAGGCTATGAAATTGATGGGGCGACGGATGGTAAAATGGCTTTAGAAAAAGTTATAAAGTCGCCACCAGATTTGATTATCTTAGATGTGATGATGCCAGAAATAAGTGGTTATGAAGTTACACAACAGATTCGCAATAATTCGGAAATAAACTATATTCCGATTCTACTACTAACAGCCCATCCTGAATCCAGCGTAGTTGAAGGTTTAGATATTGGTGCTGATGATTTTCTTCGTAAACCTTTCGAGATCGAAGAATTATTAGCCAGAGTGCGATCGCTCCTAAGATTAAAGCACAGTATTGACGAACAACGAAAAATGACCCTCCAGCGAGAAGACTTTGTTTCTCGTCTTACCCATGATTTACGTACTCCCCTAATAGCTGCTAATCGAGTGCTGAATTTATTTCTGCAAGAAGTCTTTGGAGAAATTCCTTCAGAAATGAAACAACCCATTAGTATCATGATTCGCAGCAATCAAAATCTCCTAGAAATGGTGAATACATTACTAGAAGTTTACCGCTTTGAAGCTGGACAAAAAAATCTTTACTTTGAATCATGCAACTTAATCACAATTGCTACCGAAGTCATAAGTGAATTAAATTTCTTAGCACTGGAGAAAAACTTAACTTTAAAATTAGATACCCATGAATTAACTTCAACAGGCAATGATGGTGGCATAGTTAAAGGCGATCGCTTAGAATTAAGACGAGTATTCCATAACTTAATTGGTAATGCCATCAAATTCACAGATACAGGCAGTATAGAAATCCGCATTTTTGAAACCTTATCCCCAGCTAATCATTGCAGCAGTACCATCATCATCGAAGTTCAAGACACAGGTTATGGGATTGCACCAGAAGATCAACAAACTATTTTTGAGCGCTTTCGTCAGGGTAAAAATAAAAGATCAGGTAGTGGTTTAGGACTACATCTTTGCAGCCGCATTATTGAAGCACACGGAGGTAAAATAGAACTTTCCTCAGAAATCGGTAAAGGCAGCATATTCACGGTCAAACTCCCTAAAATCACCCCATGATTATTAATGAATCTGTGGCACTTCTAAAACCGAGCATAGCTCAAATTTCCTCCCTAGAAAACGGTAGATAATTGCAGCTAACTCCTCAATCATATAAGGTTTAACGATGTAATCATCAAAACCAGCTTCAAGCATCCGTTTATTATATTCAGCATCAGTTAAAACCGTCATAGCCACCACAGGAATATGACAAGTTGAAGATTCCTGCTTAAGATACCGAATAAAATCTAGTCCATTCATCCCAGGTAAAAAAAGATTCAATAAAATTAAATCAGGTTGATGTTCCTTAGCCATAAATACTGTTGTTGAACTTTCTTTTTGACAAATAGACTGACAACCAAGTAACTCAAGAGTATAACTCATCAACAGTAAACTATCATCATGATTTTCTACCACTAAAATCAAAGGCTGTTGATGTTGTTGCCGTTTCTCATCACTCATGAATGAATGCGCTAGATACATCTCGTCTCCAGAGTCGTTAATGGGGAGTAGTCATCTTTTTAGGCATAATAGACTTACTCGCAAATCCTCATTGGTTATTTACCTCAACCAATGTCAACAGGAAATAAAAATCCAGCCTTAATGCCTTTAGCAGATATATTTTGATTATATGCAAAATCGTCAATAAATTTATTTAGAAAAATCAATAAATTCATAACCTCTCACTTTTATCAAAACCAGAGATTATTGTTACCCTGATTATTGCCCAATTAGCCAAAGAATGAGTAAAATAGTTGACACAACTTCTTTTAGGCGTTGGTGAATTCGGGTATGAAAGTCGAAAATTTCATCTCTCAAACTCTTATTCTCTGCGCCTGGAGCGTCTCTGCGTGAAGTAAAATCATACTTTTACTTCTTCAAGGAGTCGGGGATATAATAATCTCAATCACACTAATTACCTGCACTTATGAATAAAAAAGAACAAACAGTAACGCGATTATTTTCCCATCTAAAATTTGATAATCATAAATTTCAACATCAACCCGGTAGTGTTTTAGGAACTACAGCTTTAATTACAGGAACTACCATTGGAGCGGGGATTATTGGATTACCTGCTGTAACTTTACCATCGGGGATTATACCATCTACAATCCTAATTATTACTGTATGGCTGTATACTTTAATTTCCGGTTTATTAATTGCAGAATTGACTTTAAATGTGATGAGATTTGAGGGGATTTCTCATATAGGTTTATTAGCAACCATAGAAAAAATTCTCGGTAAACTAGGAGCGAGAATTGCCGGAATTGCCTATGTATTTAACCACTATGCCCTTTTAGTGGCATATATGACTGAAGGTGGCAAAATTTTAACAACCACAGTTGATAAAGTCTGGGAATTAGAACATATTTCACCTCAGTGGGTAGGAACAGTGAGTTTTTTTCTCGTATTTGGTAGTCTAATATATTGGGGGAAAGATAGATTGGTGGCAAAAATAAATGGGATATTTATTATTATTTTATTAATTACTTTTTTGGGTCTATTAATATTAGGAGGAATGCAATTCCAAAACTCCCAACTACTAGTACAAAATTGGCAATCTGTAGGTAATGCTATTGCTATTATATATGTAGCAATGTTCTTTCACAGTATTATTCCAATGGTTGTCACTCAATTGGAAGGAGACATTAACAAAATTCGACAATCTATGATTATTGGTTCAGTAATTCCCTTATTCATGTTTTTAGCTTGGAATGCTATTATTTTAGGCTGTATGACTCCAGATATTTTATCCCATAATTTCGCAAATGAGAGCGTATTTGATCCACTGCAAATTCTGCGAACCGGTCAATCAGGAGAATGGTTTGCCGTTTTATTATCAATTTTTTCTGAATTTGCAATCGTGACATCATTTATAGGTATTACCTATGGTTTAGCAGATTTTTTTCAAGATATTTCCATCATTACCAAAAGTGAAATTTCCCGTTTACCTCTCTATTCCTTAGTTTTGCTTCCACCTCTGAGTTTAGGAACACTTAATCCTACTATATTTTTTCATGCTTTAGAATACACAGGAGCATTTAGTGTTTCTATTCTAGCAGGAGTTATGCCAGCATTAATGAGTTGGAAACAAAGTCAAACACCAGAATTTGCTAATGGTAACTATCAAACCCTAGTTCCTGGAGGCAAGATCACATTAGTATTGATTATGGTCGGGGCATTGTTTTTAATTTGTAGACAAATTCTGGTAATATGTCAAGTTTAAAAATTGTGAATAAAACCTCCCTTGTCGGGTAATGACAAGAGAGGATTTGGAGCTAAAGTCCGGTAGGGTAATCGGGCTATTTAATATTTAATATTTATTAGGGTTTAATCTAGTCCCCCCTCAGATATATAAATTGATGATTATCATCTACAATTGGTATCATTTAGGAATCTGCATAAAAAAATCCCTTGTTTGTATAGTGCAAACAAAGGGATATGTTGTTAAAGTTTGTCAGGTGATCGGAATATTTAATTATTTAATATTTATGGGGTACGTCTTGATTCTTCCATTGGGTAGATAAAAATTTGTGATATGAAGATATTATTGTATATTTTCAGACTATTAAGATAAATACGTTTATTCATACATCACATTCATACAGATTAGTTTTATTGTGTTCACTTACTTACTTGATAAGTAGGTTGGCATTGAAAATTGTCGTTATGGCAAGGCAAGAGGCAAAAGGCAAGAGTAAAGACGTTTTGGGCGATTTTACGTTTCTTTACACAGTTTGGTTTTATTGTGTTCACCTACTTATTATTATAGGACTCCTATTTGATTTTTGATAGCTTGCGTGGCGTAGCCATACAGAACTCGGTACATACTAAAATCCTTCTTCCCTGTTCCCTAACTCAACGGAAAATTCAGAAATCAAACCGGAGTCCTATAGTTACTGATATGTTGCGTAGAACCTACGGAAAATCAAGGATGATCAGTATGTGTTAAAAAATATGTATGTTAGTGAATAACCGACGAAAAAGACTGCATAACAGATGCAGGGGGTAAGAGGCAGAGGAAAAATATTTTCTACTGACAACTGACCGATAACTAATTAACAAAGGTGAAGATATATGACAGAATCACAAACATTTAGAATGCCGCCACCTTTACCAAAAGCAAAAGTACAGCATCAGGTGGCAAATTTAGAAATGAACGCCCCAGCACCGCCAATAATGACCACACCACCACCAATATTCTCCAATTCTCATGGGTTAACAAATGAACCTGTAGGACAGACCTTGGGGCAGCTTGTTCAGGAAGCTTTTGATGAGGGTTACTCTGATATTCACTTGGGAGTGGGTGAAATTCCCCGCTTCCGCAGCCGAGGGGAAATTCTGACGACAAGTTATCCCGAAGTTGATAAACCAACTTTTATGCGTTGGTTGCGGGAGATTCTTTCTGATTCTGAAATTCAAAGATTTCAAGAACATTTAGAATTTGATGGTGCGACTCAGTACGATTTTGCCCGTGTGCGGATTAATGTATTTGATTCACTGCGTGGTTATGCAATGGTACTGCGGTTAATTCCTCTCAAAATTCTATCTATGGAGCAGTTGCGTTTACCACCAGTGTTTAGAGATATTTGTCACCATCATAAGGGTTTAGTTTTGGTCACAGGTCCTACTGGTTCGGGTAAGTCTACGACAATGGCGGCAATGGTTGATTATATCAATCGGGAGATGGCTAAACATATTATTACGATTGAGGATCCGGTGGAATTTGTCCACCAAAGCCGTAAGTCTTTGGTGAAACAGCGGGAGGTGGGAATGCACACTCGTAAGTTTGATAATGCTTTGAAAGCAGCTTTGCGGGAAGATCCAGATTTAATTCTAGTGGGGGAAATGCGGGATAAGGAAACGGTGAATACGGCACTGAAGGCGGCACAAACGGGTCACTTGGTGATGGGAACTCTACACACGAATAGTGCGGTAAAAACTATTGAACGGATTCTCAATTTGTATTCGGGTGAAGAACAGGAAGCTATGCGGATAGCTCTGGCAGAATCTTTGGTAGCTGTAATTGCTCAAGGTTTGTGCCGAACTACAGATGGTAAACGGGCGGCTTTCCACGATATTCTTATTAATACTGAAGCTGTGAAGGAATGGGTCAAGGATGGCAAGTATGATGAGATTGCGGAGTTAATGAAACAAGCTGGTTTTGATGGCATGGTGACAATGAATCAGTCATTGCTCAATCTTTACCAAGAAGGTCGAATTACTGAGGAAACGGCGCTAGAAATGTCGCCAACTCCTAATGAAATGGCCCAATTCCTCCGAGGTCGTGTTTAATGACCAATGACCAATGACCAATGACCAATGACTAAGTTGAATGTAGACAAACTTTCTAAACCCCAGTTGTTCAAGGGGATTGCCTTGTTTACGCCTGGAGGGGATTTGATGTATTGTATTGATCCTAATAAGCAAGGACGATGGCATTTAAATTTATGTGCGGCTTTACAGGAAATTCTCGATTTACCGGAGCCGCCACATTTTTTAGTGCCTTGCTATACCGCAACTATTGATCATTGGTTAAATCCGCGGACTCAACAAGTACAGATTTTTGCGGAAGCTTACCCGGCAGTGATTAGGCATCAGGCTGTGTTGAATGCGATTTTTGGGACGGGGGATTTGGTTTGGCAATCAGCACCTTGGCAGGATGGTTTGTGCGATCGCCTGGTATTATCAACTTATCGCTCGACATTTCCTCAGCTTTGGCAAGATCATGATTTAATTGTGCGTTTAGATTTGGCTGATTCTCCCTCCCAAGACCAGCCACCAGTTGTCAATAGACAACCTGTGTTACAAAATATTCGAGGAGTACCGGGTTTTGTTTTGCGCTTGTTTGTGGCTGGTCATAGTACGACTACAGAAAAAATTTTACAGAACTTGCACGAATCCTTGGAGCGATCGCTAGGATATCCTTATACTCTCAAAGTTATTGATGTCCTCACAAATCCAGAACAGGCAGAAATTGATCAAGTTTCCGCTACTCCCACTTTAGTTAAGGTTTGGCCCCACCCAATTCGGCGGATGGTTGGTAACTTAGATAACATGGATAAATTATTACAAATGTTAGCAGGACAATGAGTCAGGAGTCAGGAGGAAGAGGGAAGAATGTTTGATTAGGTTGGTAAATTATCAAATATTAAAAATTAAAAACTCACGTGAGTTCGACATAACGATAATTTGTGGAAAACTCACCCCACGTAGGAGTCTCAAGCCCTTATGATCTCGTTGAAAAAATCATAACTCCGTTCGCGTAGCGTCTCCGAAGGAGAAACTCCAAACTCCGAACTCCGAACTCACGTAAACTCAGGATTTGTGTAAATATGAACCTTACTTGGTTAGATAGTAATAGTTGGTTAATTGAAATTGGTGAACAGCGGATACTAATTGACCCTTGGTTAATTGGTGATTTAACCTTTAATAATTTAGATTGGTTATTTAAAGGTTCTCGTTCTCAGGATCGGTCAATACCAGATAATATAAACTTAATTTTGCTTTCTCAAGGTTTAGAAGATCACGCACACCCTCCCACCTTAAAGCAGCTTCACAAAAATATCCCCGTTGTCGCTTCCCCCAATGCGGTTAAAGTAGTAAAACAACTGGGTTATCAACAAATCATCAGCCTCAATCATGGCGAAACCTTTACCTTAAATCATCAAGTAGAAATTAAAGCTTTTCCCGGTTCTCCCATTGGACCAACCCTATTAGAAAATAGTTATCTACTTAAAAATTTAGCCAATAATTCCACACTGTATTATGAACCTCATGGCTATCATTCCCCTCAACTCAAAGAACTAGCACCCATTGATATAGTAATTACTCCCATTATTGATTTAGGATTACCCTTACTCGGTCCGATTATCAAAGGCATGAACAGCGCCCTAGAAGTGACAAAATCCGTAAAACCTCAATTTATCCTGCCGACCGCAGCCGGAGGGGATATTTTGTTTACAGGACTATTGGTAAAATTCCTGCAAGAAAAGGGAAGTGTGGCAGAATTTCGGACATTGTTAGAGAAAAATCATTTAACAACCAAACTAATCGCCCCTAAGCCCGGTGAACAAGTTAATCTTGAATTAAAAAGACAGTTTGAGGACTTTACGCACGATTAAGGTCAAAAATATTTCGGCGTGTAGTTAAATAATATCCTGATTCCTCATTTTAAAAACTCCTTGGGATTTTTTGCCTCCCAACCTAAATAACCGTTAGAACGCATTTCAAAATGAAGATGGGGTTGAGTAGAGGTTGGTTGTCCTGTAGTTCCAACTGCTCCTAAAATATCGCCTTTGTTGACCGTTTGACCTAGAGTGACTTTGATGCTGTCAAGTTGGGCGTAACGGCTTTGTAAGCCACCTGTGTGGTTAATAATGACTAATTTGCCGTAGCTACCCTGTTCCTTGGCAAAGACGACGATTCCTGGAGCGATCGCTGCCACAGGAGTATTTACTGGTGCTAACAAATCTACGCCACTATGAAAGAAAACGTCTCCTGTTACCGGGTGATATTGCCAACCATAAGCTAATCCCACCTCTGTAACACTTGGTAAGGGATAACCTGTAATGTTTTCAGTGGGGGTACTAGGTGCGGTAGCAATTACTCCAGCCGCAGGAGTATTAGTTACCCCTGAAAGTATTGGTAAAAAGACAAATTTAGGGGTTTTCTGACAACCATTGATTTCAAAGACTGTATCTGGACGAACTTTATATTTAGATGCGATTTGTCGCCAGCTTTGATTACGAGGAACTTCCACAACAATGCCATTAAAAGGGAGAATTTGCAATTCTGTACCCGGACTTACCACCCCATTTTTAACAGATGGATTGATTCCCATAATGGTCTCTGGTGATAGATTATAACGACTAGCTATACTTGCTAAAGTTTCACCGCGATTAACTTGATGACGTTGGATACGAGCTAAGACGGGACTAGGACAACTCCCTGGATTAGCATTAACGCTTTGTGATGGCGATAAGGTGGATAATAAACCTAAAGTGCTAAGTAAGCTCCAAAAACATAGTGAACGATAGGAAAATTTCATGTAAATAAGTCCAGAAATCGCTAATTTTTAGATTTTAGTGGGGAATTGTTAAAGATAGGATCAAGTTTTTCCTCTATCTTTTTACTACCCATTTCGAGTAAATTCATGATGAAATCTAAGAACTAGATATGATCTCCGAATATGCTGACAAATTTTCGATATTTATCGCTCAAATGATCTGTTCACTGATGGTTTGCTTGATTACCTCAAGAGATAAGCTTTCATCTATCCATGTAGTGGCAGATACAGACACGGTTCCAGTTACCCTCAAAGATGGGCGGAGTTTTGAGGGGAAGGTGGTAGGGGTTGATCCGGTGACAGATATAGCCGCAGTCAAAATTTTCGCCCATAAGTTGCCGATAGTCAAGTTAGGTAATTCACAAAATTTAATTCCTGGACAATACCTGAGTTCGGTGTTAGGAGTTTCTCCTTCGGAGACGCTACGCGAACGGAGTTATGATTTTTTCAACGAGATCATCAGGGTTTGAGACTCATATTTGGGGCAGTTTTCCAAAAACTATCTTATGTCGAACTCAGGTGGACAATGGGCGATCGCTATTGGTAATCTGTTAGGTTTAGATAATACTGTCACTAAGCTGTTACGCAGCTAAATTTGATAACCATAATTTACCTGAACTTTTTGGTGCGGGCATCTTGCCCGCTAGAATTATACAAACTAAATGCACAACAGCTTATTGGCATGATCAGTGCTACACAGAAGTCAACCGTAATGGGAAAACTCAAGTCTTTAAAGTTCGTTGAGGAAATTATCCTCAATAGCAGGGAACAGGGAACAGGGGGAGTTGGAGAGGGGAAGAAATTTTCTTTTTGTTCTTTGTTTTTTTTGTTCTTGATGAACTCCTGACTCCTATTGATTGGATAAATGTTCCAATTGCATCCTCTGTTCCATTTGGCGGAGAAAATAGCCCGTCATCATTGCCGATGCTAGTAGTCCCGCTAAATTTTCCCGGTCTGTTGTAATTTGCACATTAAAATGTTCTGTCGGTATCACTCCCACGAGTCCTTGGACATTCTGGGAAATGATTTGTTTAATTTCGGGGCTGACAGCTTGGGCGACACGGGCTAAAACTTCAGGAGATTGATGCTGTAAATATTTTAGTAACTGGTTTGGGTTGTCCCCAAAGCGATCATTCAGAAGTTGATTAGGGTGTTGCTCAGAGTCGTCTTGCAAAAAGTCAGGATCAAACACCATTGGCGATTTATATTAGCTTAACTGCTGATTCTACTCTAAACCATATTCATAGGGTAGCGTATTTTCTACAGAGAAAAGGAAATAGGGAATAGAGAATAGGTTTTTAATTTTCACTTGTTTCCTCCTCTGCCTCTAATCCTTGTAACTCTAGTTCTAGTTGCTGTTCTTTGTCGGGAATTGCCAAAATTTGGGGTAGTTGTTCGATTTGAAAATATTGATGAAATTTGGGGGTTATTTGCAGGGAAAAGGAACGAGAATCACTTTCTCGGCGTTTGCGGACAAAACCGGATTCTACTAATTCTTGAACGTGCTGATAAGCTCCCGAACCCCGTAAATTAATCAATTCGCTTTGCAATATGGGATTATGGAGGGCGATCGCAGCTAATGTCCGTAATGCCCCAACTCCCAATTCTACTGGTATGATAGCTTGTACTAAATCATGAAATTCTGACCGCAGTTGTAAACTATAACCATGTTCAGTTTCTACGACTTCTAAAGCTGTATCTCGCCGGGAATAATTCTCAATTAGTTCGATAATTCCTTCTTCTGCCGTCAGGCGATCGCATTTCGCATATTCAGCAATTTCACTTAGAGATAAGGGTTTACCCTTTAAATAAAGAATCGCTTCTATTTTGCCGGCTATAGGTATATTTTTGGGCATTAGTCAGTTGTCAGTTGTCAGTGGTCAGTTGTTATTAGCTATTCTCTATAACTAAGTATAAATTCGGCGATCGCTAAATCTTGAGGAGTGGTAATTTTTAAATTAGTCTCTTCCCCCGAAACTATCCTCACCTCAATACCGCATTTTTCCAACAAAGCCGCATCATCAGTCACTTCCCAGCCTTGACGGACACCTTCAGCATGGCACTGTTTTAATAATTTGACATCGAACCCTTGAGGGGTTTGAGCCGCCCAAAGTTGTTTACGTTCTGGTGTACTTTTAATTATGCCATTGTCATCAACAACCTTAATGGTATCTTTAACAGGTACAGCTGCAATTAAACCAGAACAATTAAGAATTGCTTCAGAACAAGCGTTAAATAAATCTGGTGTTGCCAAACAACGAGCGCCATCATGGATTAATACCTGTCCCGCGTTACTTGGCAATGCCTGTAAACCATTATAAACTGACTCTTGACGGGTAGAACCACCAGAAATTAATTCTATTGTTTTTTTCAGCTTTAAGTCAGCGATAATAGACTTGAACTCGTCCCAATCTTGAGGTTGAGAAACAATTCCTATCCAACTAATAGAACTTGCGGCTTCTGTCGCCAACAAAGTCCAAGCAATCAAGGGTTTTGAGCGTACCTGTAATAAAAGTTTATTACGAGCAGCGCCCATTCTTTTGCCACTACCAGCGGCGGGAATTAGTAAATGCACAACTTTTCCTTAATTTTCAAATAGAGGATAAATAAAATAAATTCAAAACCTTTTGAGTCCTAAATCCTTGACTGATTAAATTTTGAACTTCCGAACTTCTGAATTCCTATATTCTCCTAAAATATAAAACAATAAACGTTAATAAATATTATGCGTGTAGTAGCCCTTGTACCTGGTTCAATTGATAACCAAATTCTTTTTTTTGCCACTCTTGATGATCTTAAGCGTTATTATCCCGACGCGCAGATAGATGTCATTGTCGAACCCCAGTCAAAGGCTGCTTACCAAGTCAGCAAGTCAGTTCATGATGTATTAACTTTTGACTACAAAGATCGGAATAGTTTGGCTGATTGGGGTAACTTAGTTGGCATGATCCGCGATCGTGAGTATGATGTCGCTATTATTGTCGGACAAAGTTGGTTAGTAGGCTTGCTAATGTGGTTAACAGGAATACCTACACGCATTGGCTACCAAGGACAAGGTGCGGTTTTTTTCACTAATCCCATTACACCCAACCTATCCCAATATGTGGCAAAAGTGTACCATGACCTACTCAAACCTTTAAAGATTAATACTCCTTGTCCTCCACTATCAGTAAATGTGCCTAAAGTAGACATCGAATGGGCGCAAAGAGAACAAAACCGTTTAGGCGTAAGCAAAACAGGTTTTATTCTCATCAATGCTGGTGGAACTGATTTAGATACAACCTACCCTGTAGAAAGTTGGCAAAAAATCATTGTAGCTTGCCAAGAAAAACAACCAGATTTACCTGTTGTTGTCATTAAAGAAGCTGATAATGAGTCGTTTGTGCGTTCAATTTTAGAACATTGTCACAATATTAAAGTTACTTCCCCCGATGATATTGGCAAACTAACAGCCATTATTGGTGGCGCTAGTTTAATGTTGTCTGTAGAAAATAGTCTTCTGCAATTGAGCATAGCAGTAGAAACATATACAATAGCTTTGCTTAATTCTACGGATTCAGAAAAAAAATTATTACCCACAAGTGAAAAAGTCTTAACTATTACCTCACCCACTGGAAAACTAGCGGATATTACACCCCAAATAGTCTTAGAAAAAATTTGGGGAAGTTAGCTATGATCAATTTTGGATTTTAGATTCAAAATCAACTAGCAGGAGTCAGGAGGAAATTTTTTCCCTGTCACCTGTCACCTGTCACCTGTCACCTGTTCCCTTTGCAATTAATTAGTTTTTTCAATCATTTCAAAGAAAGCATCATCTAATTCATAGCCCAGAATTTGCGCTAAGGATTTGAGTCGAGATGGACTCACAATATCTTGTTTGTACAACCAATCACTTAAAATAAAGATTTTGTGCATCAAAAATATTTCTAAGGCTTCGGGGTTGTACTGGATACCTTCTTTAGAACTAAACTGATGAGGTACTAACATTGCTGCATATCTAGATAATTCTCCAGCTTTCCAGTCTAGTAAAAATGGCAACCAGGGATACTTAGCATCAAGACGCACAAACCATAGTCTTACCTCTGGAATTTCCGATAACTCCCGTGGATCATTTTCTTCCTGTTCATAATTAATTTCTAGACGTAGTTGCTGTTCATAGGAGGATATACTTCCTCCTTGCAGTAGTGGTTCAATCACCATTAAGGCAGGTGATACATCTAAACTATAAATAGAATCGTTGTTGAGGGTGATTGTAATTGTCATGGACTGATAGATACTTACTCAACAGTGTTGACAATTCACAGTAACAGTTTTTTAACCACTTGAGGTAGACATTGGGAGGAATTTTAAGATAAAGTTGTTATGAGTTTGTTTTAGATTCAGAATATTATAAATTAGTAAACAGGCAAAAGGCAAAGTGTTCTTTAATTTTGCGGGAGTGAGTCCTGTCGTGAGGGTATTTTGAATTGATTTCCAATTTCTAGAATTCACAACCTAAAATATGTACAAGCAAGGAAGTTGTCTTAAACCTATTCGTTCCTTAGAAGATGCTTTGGATAGGTGTCAAATGTTGGGAATGCGTATCAGTCGTCAGCGACGCTTTATACTGGAGTTGCTTTGGCGAGCAAAAGAGCATCTTTCTGCTAGGGAGATTTATGATCGACTCAATCAAGAAGGTAAAGAAATTGGACATACCTCAGTATATCAAAATTTAGAAGCTTTATCTAGCCAGAGTATTATAGAGTGTATTGAACATGGTGATGGACGATTATATGGAAATAATAGTAATTCCCATAGTCATGTTAACTGTATAGATACAAATCAGATTTTAGATGTGCAGATAGAACTACCTGAAGACTTGTTACGTCAAGTAGAAGCGCAAACGGGGATTAAGATTTCTGAATATACTATTAACTTTTATGGTTATCGTGACAAAATGAATGATTAGAAATTGAGAATTTAAACTAGCCTAAAAATCAGGAATCAAATCTTTTGTGAAAATGAGCGATCGCCTATTACAATTCTTATTAATTGACCCAGATCCAATTTTCCGTTTAGGACTCAAGGTAACACTCGAAGCTATTCCTAATTTACAAGTTATAGCAGATGTTGCCACAGATACCGCAGCTTTACAGGTTTTAGCAGAAGTAAATTCCCAGCAAATTAAATTAATCATTTTAGAATTAGAGAATGAACAATTGGGTTTGCAGTTCTGTAAACAACTAAAATCCTTGTATCCCCATATACCTATATTACTTTTAAGTTCAAAATCCCAACCAGAAATGCTCATTGCGGCCAAAGCAATAGGAATAAATGGTTATTGTCCTAAAGGGATATCAATTTCTCAATTAGTCCCCATTCTTCAAGAAGTAGCTAATGGTGGTTATTATTGGTTCACAGAACCAGTAATGATTAATTCTCCTTTGCCATTTGCTAAGTTACGAAATAATTTACAAAATTCAGGAATTGATAATATTAATCAAGCCATTAATCTAGTTACAGAGAAATTAAAAACACCAGGAATACCCTTATTAGATCAAGCAATTTTAGCAGGACAACGACGGGAACTTTTAGCCGCTCGTTGGGTTGTTAATCACTTATTGACGATACCACAAGAAAGACAAAAACTACCACCAAAAAACCAATTACTATCCCTAAATATTCAAAACCAGGATAATATTATTAAATCTGATTTGGAACTACTACCATCAGTTAACATACCACCTATAGTTAGTTCTCGACAACTGCAATCTGAATTATTGACTTTATGTTTAAATAAATTGCAATTTTCTTTAGAAAATCTCACTAATACACCTTTAGAAATTGATATTCTCCGAGAAAATAAAAAGCGAGAGTTGCTTTATATTATTCTGAGGAAATTTTTTACTCAGGTGGAAGAAATACATACTTTTAATTTCGATGAAAATCAGCTATTTAATTTACAAAATCAGATTTATCTAGATTTATGGAAATTTGCTATTACGGAATTTTTTGGTAATTATTATCGGATTATTTTAGATAAACAAGAAATAAATTTAGTCAATTTTTTATTAGATAAAACTACAGATTTGCAAACAGAAATTATTAATAAAGTGCCGTTATTATTTGAGTTATTATCTTATTTGCTGCTACTAACAGATTTATGTATTGATAATGTTTCTTACCCAGCAGGAACTAAAGAATCTCAATCTCAAGCATTATTAATTTTAGAAAATTTATTGATTCATATAGCTAATGCTGTAATTCAACCATTACTAAATAACTTAGCAGACGAGGAAAGTATTAAACAAAATTTTTATAATTGGCAAATGATTTCTACTAGGGAA
>Ga0209668_10000463_pt1 | contig 16550 bp, 16 predicted proteins | sample FrelakmetPLP11PL_FD_187150 | JGI IMG/M metagenome (GOLD analysis project Ga0209668, IMG submission 187150) | Freshwater lake sediment microbial communities from the University of Notre Dame, USA, for methane emissions studies - PLP11 PL (SPAdes)... | ecosystem: Environmental > Aquatic >... | reverse complement strand
GTGACAAAATCATAGTTGGGATGTTATTAGTTTTGTTCGGATTCGCTATTTATACACTAGGCTATGACAAGGAAATTGGTAGGCTATTCTGGAATTATGGCGGAAAAACCACATACAAAAGTGGTAAAAACATATACAAAAAATTGCACAAATTCTACTCCACGCGCATTGTTCGTGACGTTAAAAAAGCGTTCGAAAAGAATATGCGTAAAAAGTAATCGCCTGAGTATTCCTTTCTTTTGTGGATTCTAGTATATTTGTAATATGCGAAAAAAATTACTAGGATTAATATTAGTTTTAGTTGTTCTCGGTGGTGGATTGGCCATATTGATTAGCTATTATCTTAGCCAATTAAACCTTACACCCGAAGATATTGAGGCAGCAGGAGGGCAAGCTTGTTCTGGTAGTTGCGAAAGTGGATCAGAATGTAATAACTTTAGAGGTCCTCCAGAGGGAGAAATGTGGGCTTGCAAATTAAATGCTAGTAGTGTATATACGTGCAAAAGTGTTGCTATTAATGATGGTGGAAACAATTGTTATTTAAGCTGTAGTGGAGGTTGGAAACCATGTGGTTGTGATGTAACTGCTTGTGTAGCAGAATGTAAAGCAAAGCATAAAAATGACCCTCCTGGACATTATACGCTTGTTAAAATGTGTGATGGTTGTGGACAACAATTTAAATGTGGTTGTAATATAGCTCGCATAACTACACCAGTTGTTACTACACCTGTTGTGGTCACTACCCGTGTTGTTGTCACTACACCCGTTGTCGTCACTACTCCCGTTGTCGTCACTACACCTGTTGTTGTTACTACACCTGTTGTTGTCACTACACCTGTTGTTGTCACTACACCTGTTGTTGTCACTACCGGCGTTGTTGTCACTACCCGCGTTATTGTCACTACTCCTATCGTTACCACACCACGTATAACAACAACCACACCAGTTGTCACTACTCCTGTAACTACTACTATTACTCCTACACTACCCGGTACTGCACTCACCACCGATAAAGGCGATAGGATAATAATTGGATTGCTGTTAGTACTATTTGGCGCGTCAATCTATACTCTAGGTTATGATAAACAAATTGGTAATCTTTTTTGGAAATATGGAGGATTCCCTGCAGACAAAATATTGCACAAGTTATATCCTCGCGAAGTCGATAAAGACGTTAAGAAGACATTCGAGAAAAAGATTCGTAAAAGAAAATTCTAAACGTTCAACTGCCCCTCACAAATATTAAGCAGGGTTATTAACCTAACAGTCATTCCCCAACTTGCTTTGATCTAAGCCCTATTATATAATCACTGCAAAATATGATGAATTTGCTGCGAGATCGTCTAATGGTAGGACAAGGGCCTTTGAAGCCCTGTATCATGGTTCGATTCCATGTCTCGCAACCACCACACCAAATTGTTTACAAATTGGTGGGGCGGTTGCTGATTATTTGAATGAGAACCATTGGTATCCTTGGCTTAAATCACAGCTAGAACAAAAGGGCTATGAAGTATGGGCTCCAATTTATATTCGAGCATGGAAATTTTTCAAAAGATACCGTAATCATTGGACACTCATGTGGTGCGGCAATTACAAAAATGGCCCTATAATGATATTCAGTGGAACCAAGAAATAAGTTTTTGCGGATTGAATTATAATGTCAAATTGATATTATAATTAATATGAAAGAGTATTTTAAAATTCTTGTATCAATAGTTTGTCTAATTGGTGCGATATTTGAGGTGATATTCACGGAAGTAACTACCGTTCCCATCGCAATCAGTAAACGTAATCCTATAAATAGCATTAAAGAAATTCCGCTAAACACAGGGGATAATACTGTGTATGATTTTTCGGCGGACGAACTTGGTCTGATCTACTTACCAAACAACGACAACTTTGATCAAGATTATGATTATGAGCCTGTAGCACAAGCTAATCATACTGTTCGTATTCCGGTTTTAACTTATCACCAAATTGCAGCATTACCAAAGGCAGGCATCGCTAGAGATTACTTTGTGTCTCCAGAAATTTTTGAGCAACAATTACAGTATTTGCGACTAAAAAATTATAAAACCTTAACACCGCAGGAATTTTTTGCCCAATTGTCAAAAGGTGAGAATCCAATTCAGAAATCTATAATGCTTACCTTTGACGACGGGAATAATAATAATTACAAGAACGCTTTTCCATTACTAGTAAAATACGGCTTTGTTGGTGTGTTTTATATTTCGTCCGGGAATTTGGCAATAAACAAAACCGCATTACAGGAAATGGCAAATGCCGGCATGATAATCGACTCACATGGTAGAAATCACTTAGACTTAACTAAGGTGACTAATAGCGATACCTTGTGGTCGGAAATAGTGGGTAGCAAACAAGCCTTACAGTCAATAACAGGGCATACAATTTATTCATTTACTTACGCGGGCTGTGGTTACAACGGAAATGTTGTTGGCGTTGTAAAGAGTGCAGGTTATTTAATAGCATTTTCTTGTGGAAAAAGTATTGATCACAAATCGAGCTCACGTTATGCTTTATCTAGGATGCATGTATATAATGATATGGAGGATTTTAAAAAACTCTTGTCTGGTACTTGGGATTACCCCGCAAGTTATAGTAATTAATATTAAAATACTTAAATGAACTGGATTGCGTTCGCATTTTTATCTGCTCAATTATTTACTTTTGTCTACTTTTTTGACAAATTTGTTGTTACCTCGGTCATAAAAGATTACAGAGGGATGCCAATCTTTGGGGGAATTACAGGTTTTATTGTTGGCACTTTGTTCTGGTTTATTGCAGGATCACCTGTATTGCCATTGGTAGATGCCTGTCTGTTGTTACTTTCTGGAGTATTCACAATTTGGGCAGGCGTGCTGTACTTTGGTGCGGTTTCTAAGGCAGACACAAGTCTAATAATAATAATCTGCAGATTAGCGACAGTATTCACACTAATATTTTCCGCAATTTTCCTGAATCAGTTTATTAGCATAAATCAGTTTATAGGTTTTTGTATTATTTTACTGTCTATATTAGGAATATCGCTGTCGAAAGGAAAACATACTGGAGCAAACGGAAACGGCAATATTAAATCTGTTATATGGAGGCTGATGATTGCAAATTTGATGTGGTCTTTAGCTAGTATATTTGTAGGTCTAGCGTTAAATGCGACACAGTTCTCACATATACTGAGTTATGAAAGCTGGGGGATTGGTTTAGGCGGATTATTGATGTTCATTTTTTTGCCAAATGTTAGAAATGCTTTTTTTAGTGGCGTTAAGCAAGGCGGAATAAAATCCTTTGCACTTATATTTACTAACGAGATAATTTTTGTGACTGCAAAATCAGTCCAATTCTACACTTTCACACTTGGTCCCATTGCACTTGTATCCGTGATCACTGATACACAAGTCTTTATGGGAATTATTTTAGGTATAGTGCTTTCGTTATTATTTCCCAAACACTTTAAAGAGAATCTTTCATTAAAACACATAGCCGGTAAGTTGGTTTGGGGCGTTTTGATATTTATTGGAATATTGTTTGTAAATAGCTAGAGGCGAATTACTGCTATTCCTTTTCCATCGTTATATCCATTTTCATTACCCTGATTACTTCATCAGCCATAATTTTCCCGCCGTGAACGGTAACATGAACACCATCTGAGCCTTTAACGTTTTGGACTAGTCCATTGTCATCAGCAAGGGTGGGGGAGTATTTACCATCAACAGCAAATCTTGCCCACTCGTCAACATATCGGCAGTTTGTAAACTTAGCACACTCTTCCTCGTAAATCGGATTCATCACTGAAAATTTATTGTAGAAATCTGTGGTTCTTGGAATTGGATGCCCAACCCAGTAAATCAAACCAACTTTATCCGAAACAAGTTTTAAATAATCCGAAACCCTTTCCCTATATATTGTTTTCCATTTATCTGTTCCCAAATTGCCTATTGATTTATCTTTTGCAACTATGTTCTGGCCATCATTTGCTCCAAACATTACAATTAATACATCAGGTTGATTTACTCTAATTAGATTTTCCGACTCTTTAAACCAGTCAAAATAATCTACCCTATTGAGCCCTGTAGAATATCTCCCATTATCTTTTACAGAAACACCATCATATTCAAGTAGCTTTATTTTCATTTGCGGACCAAAACCTTCCAGTATCATCGAATCTCCGATGATTTGAACTTTAAATGGAGCGGATATTTTATTTGTTGGATTATAATCGGATAATGTGGGTACAACTGTAGTTATTGGGTTAGGTGTAGTATTTGCAATATTCGCCGTTGGGACAGGAGTCTCGTCTGAATTCTTTTTAGTATCTATTCCTTTTACATTATCCCAAAAATCCTCTTCTGTGCCGCGTAAATTATTAAAACTATTGTATAAATCGCTTTCAACCAAATGGTTAATTTGTGGAAAGAACGCCTCAATTTTTGGCACGATGGAGTTAAAATTTAGCAGTATTGCACCTAGACCAACCACAAGCGCAAAAACCCAAATTTTTAAATCCGCCCTTGTTCTCATATAGCTAGAAACTAAAGTATATAAAAGGAGGCACCATGTCTGGCCCCAATTTGATTATCGCATAAACAACAAGCAAGACAAAAATATATTTTGCTATTGGACTCAACTCGCTAATAAAATTTTTTATATAAAGCGTAAACTTTTGGCCGATAAAATTAAAATAAATAACGACAAAAATCACGATAAATAGCCTTGTACTGACAATTACATTTTCTGTTACTGCTGATCGGAATATGCCTTTAATAAAATAAAAAGCACTCTCTGGTGTTCTCGAGTTAAAGAAAATCCATGTAAAAGTAACAAAAGCAAAGGTTAGCACCCAGCCAAATAGTTTTAGAATAGAAAATCCCTTTTTAGACTCAGCATTGCTTCCGAATCTGTCACTAATAAGATGCGTAACAACACTGCCTATTCCGTGAAGTGTCCCCCAGATAATAAAATTTATACCTGCGCCGTGCCAAATTCCGCTCACAACCATGGTTAAAAATATATTTCTATACTTATTAAATCTACCACCTCTGTTTCCTCCTAGCGGTATATATACGTAATCCTTGAGCCATGTTGATAAGGAAATATGCCATCTGGACCAGAATTCTTTTAACCCTATAGATCTATATGGAGACTTAAAGTTGGAGTAAACATCTATACCCATAAGCTTTGATACCGCGATAGAAATGTCTGAGTAGCCACTAAAATCTGTGTATATCATACATGAGTAGGCAAGCGCGGCAAAAATCAAATCAATAGAAGAAAAGGATTGTGGAGTAGAAAATGGTCCCTGGGTAAATTCCCAAAGAAAGCTTGCGATTACTAGTTTTTTTATTAAGCCACTTAACACAAGCACAATTATTTCCGAATCGAGGTAACTTAGTCTCTTTGGATTATTTAACGACTCATAAAAATCCTTAGGTCGTGAGATAGGCCCCGAAAGAATTTGTGGGAAGAAAGTTACATAAGTGGCATAACTTGTAAAATCAGGCCTTTCTACATTTCCGCGATATAAATCTATTAGATGTGAAATGGTTCTGAATGTGTAAAATGATATTCCAATAGGCGCAATTACTTCTAGACTAAGGTTTAATCCCCGTATCCCCAACCCGCTTGCAAGCTCCATCACTGAATTTGATAGAAAGTTTGTATATTTAAAATAAACAAGAAACAATATATTTATTATTAGTGCAAGAATAAAAGCTGTTTTTCTTGCCTTCGGGCCTTTTTCCTGATCGATCTTATAAAGCAAAATGTAGTTGGCAACAACGCTTATAACTAAAACCACAAAATTCTGCTCGCCAAAGCCGTAATAAAAAAGGAGAGATGCTAGAAATAAATAGACTGTGTAGATTTTGCGATTTTTCTTTAGAAAAATCGCAAACAATAGTACGCCTATAAAAAACAAAAAGAATTCTAGTGTTATAAACTGCATTAATTCAAGGATGTTATCTATGGATAATAATATTTCAAAGTCCGTGTTTTTGCAAACAATACTTGCTACAATCTAGTAGTTATTAATTCTACTAACTATGTTCGATTATCTTAAGAAGCTAAATTTTACGGACAACGAAATTAACCTATACTTGTGGCTTTTAGAGAATGGAGAGCACACAGCAGCCGAAGCCTCACGGGCGCTAAAAATGGATAAATCATCAGCATATCGAGCAGCAGAAAATCTCACGGAAATTGGCGCCGTTTTTAAACTCGATAAGAAGCGTGGCAGGACTTATGAAGCTTTGAATCCAGAAATATTAAAAGACGTTTACAATCAAAAAAAATCCGAAATCCTTGGTATGGAATCTGGCCTTGATAATCTTATTTTAAATATGCAAACCAATTTTATTGATAACAAAAACTCATTCATCAAAATTGAACATGGGTTTAATGCGCATCTACGAATGATGGAATTAAGCCTAGAACAAAATCCTAAAAAGCTGATTCAGGAGTTCTGGGGCTCAAATATCCCAATATTATCACTTAGTAGTTATTCACGCTACTCAAAGAATTTTGAGAAAAAAAGAGTAGGGGAGAGTATTAAAGTCAAATGCCTATCACGTTCGGACACAAGAATGGATAAGATCCTAATGACGGAAATAAAAATCATTCCACCTGAACTTACTAACGATAAGGTATTCAGAATGTTCGGAGAATATGTGGAAATAATTAGTTCTGATGAAGAGAACGACCTCTTAGTCACAACAATAAAAAATAAAGCCATAAAGGATATTTGGGCTGATATGTTTGGATTTATCTGGGATAAAAGCAAAGCCCTTTCTATTTAATATTCTTTGAAATAACATCAACGACTTTCTTGTCCATGATACTCGGTAAAATATGCTTTACAGATAAAAGCCGTTTATTATATGTATAAATTGCCTGCGCTGCCAAATATTTCATATCAATATTTATCTTTTTTATTCTATTTTTTAATAGACCTTTAAACACTCCTGGATAGACTAAAGCATTGTTGACTTGGTTCGGCATATCTGATCTACCGGTTGCAACTATGAATGCTCCAGCCTTATATGCATTTTCTGGCATTATTTCTGGAATAGGATTTGCCATAGCAAATATTATTGGTTTATCGTTCATAGTCTTAATCATTTCTTCGGTCAATATATTTCCCTTTGACACTCCAATAAAAACATCAGCGCCTTTAAGGGCTTCCTCCATGGACATAGTTTTATGCTGTTTTGTGATTTTTGCCAACTCACTTTTATATTGATCCAGATCTTTTCTGTCATCTGATACTACGCCCTTAGAATCAACGACCTTTATATCACCAATCAAATCCTTTTCTTTTCCTCCTGCATATGCAATTAATTTGGACACAGCGGTTCCTGCGGCACCAGATCCCACTACAACAACTCTTACGTTCTTTTTGCCCGAAAGTTCTATTGCGCCTTTAAGGGCGGCCAAAGTTACAATTGCCGTCCCATGCTGATCATCATGCATAACAGGAACATCAAGTTCATTTTGTAAACGCTCCTCCACATAAAAACATCTGGGCGCTGAAATATCTTCTAGATTTATAGCCGCAAAATTAACTGATATTGCCTTTATTATCTCAACGAGCTTATCTGGATCTTTTTCGTTAATACAAATCGGGAAAGCATCAAGCCCTGCAAACTCCTTAAAAATCACGGCTTTCCCTTCCATAACAGGTAACGCCGCCTTAGGCCCGATATCTCCAAAACCAAGTACGGCAGTACCATCGGAGATCACAGCGATCATTTTCCCAGCTATTGTATATTTACGCACATCTTGAGGATTATCTCTTATTGCCATACAAATTTTTCCCACTTCTGGTGTATAAACAGCACTGAGCATCTTCCGGGTTTTAATCTTGACAACAGGGGAAATTGAAAGCTTCCCAGTATGAGCAGAGTGGATAGCAAATGTATCTAGATACCCAGGTTTACCAAGACTGTGCGATGGCTTCATTATCGAGCTGATAAAAGTTAGTAATGGTAAAGTATAGCACAAGTGCGAGAATGCGTTTTCAATTTTAGAATATTTATTTTCAACTTGTAGCGTTGATTTGCCACAAAAATTGGTTTGTATAATTCCCTCCAATCTCTACAGTTCCGAGATTAGAAATTCCTCAGTGCATTATAATTTGGATATTGCACTTATTGTTCGTATACTTTTTCTATTGGTATGGACTTAGCTTGACCTACTACTTTTGGGGGACTATACCTCACTGCATCCAAATTTTTGGGTGTAATCGCAAAGACTCTACATAAAGGAATAGTTCCATCAATAACTGCTTCTTTATAACCTTTACCTTCCAACTTTTCTCCCACATGACAACGTTTTCCCGCATAACACATACATAGACTCCCCATCACACAGGATCTAATCTGCTCTGGCAACAATTCACCACCATTAAACACATTTGAAATTGCTTCATTATCTAAAGGTTGTTGCGCCATTATGATAAGTTGTTAAATTAATATTACTATATAGATATTATATATTAACTGCGCCAGTTTTACAATTTATTTTATAAGAGCGAAATAACTTTAGAATAATTGTATGGCCATACTGGAATTAATTTGTACCATAATACAAGTTACGAATGTTACGGAAAGTGTTATAATCGACGCAATTAATAGTGCTACAAATGAATACAACCGGTGAAAGACTAAGATTTTTTAGAAGTTCACGAAATATGAGCCAGATGGATGTTGAGCTGGCAATAGATGCGTCATTTGGAAGCATCAGTAGGATAGAGGCGGGTAGGGTAAATCCGACGAAGGAGACTATAGTAAAGATTTCCAAGTTTTTGAAGCTGAACGATAAAGAGCTTTATTATATAATTGGACCAAACGCAATCCCAGCAGATAATGTGGAAATTTCTCATGCACGTGAGGAGGTTAGAGAGTATTTTTCAAAAAAAGGAGTACTGGCTTATTTACTTGATGATAGGGCTAGATTAATTGACTTTTCTCGAAGTTTTGAGAAATTCTTCCGAATATCTGACGAAGAGATTATCGAAAACTTGAGAGAGAAAACATTACCTGAAATTTTATTAAATGATGATTTATATATAAATAGATTTTTTAAAGGGCCCTACTACGAAAATAACATTCGGCTCTTACTTGATGTATTTTATACTGATATGGGCTTTATGGTCAATGATCAATACTATCTAAAGGCATTAAGTTTTATCGAAGGAAATCCAGTTTCTAAAAAAATATGGGAATCAATAATTTCCGAAACACCAAACCATAAGTTGTTCAATTTTGAAAACAGAAAAATCTTCTTTAATATTTTGGGGCACAAGGTAGAGTTACTATATGCTCGTGAAGTCCTCCCGAGATATAGACGATTTTATATAGTTGAATATACTCCGAAAAATGATGTGGTAGCCCTTTTAACAAAACTCCTATAAATCTTTCCAACTAATTTATAACCATTGTTTTATTTATCTGGTATTATATATTAAGATAGACAAGATTTTTATTACTTGCCAGATGAATAGCAAACTACTTATCAAGCTACTACAAAATTTACCACCAAAGTTAATAGAAAGCTTTAGTTTGAAGATACGAGATCGTACCTTAAAGAATGCTATCAAAACAAGAGCCTATAAAAATTTATTAAAAACAAATAATATAAATCTTAAAGATTTGGATTTTAATAAGTTACCAATAACTGATAAACACTCCTACATTACTCCGAACTCTCTCAAAGACCTAATTGCGTACCCAATTAAAGAACATTACACGATAGAGATGAGTAGCGGCCATTCTGGGCAACCTCTTTATTGGCCAAGGTTCAAAGGGCAAGATGATAATTTCCTAAATTATATGGAAATGGGACTAATCTTTACTTACCATATTGATAAAGTCCCTACTCTGTTTTTAAATACATTTGCTCTAGGGACATGGGTTACTGGTGTAAAATTAGCTAAATTTTCTTTGGAATTAGCAAATAAAAAGAATAATGAGTTAATAACGATAAATACTGGTACAAATTTTGAAGATGCAATTAAAGTATTAAAGGATATTGGACCATTATATAGTCAGATTATCATTGCAGGATATCCACCGTTTATAAGTACAATAGTAAAGAAGTTACATAAAACAGAGACCAATTCACTCATGTCAAAAATTCGTATCATGGCTGGTGGTGAAGCATTTTCAGAAAGCTGGAGAGAAAATATTAACACATTACTTGGTAAAAAGAATAATTATACAAAGATTTTCTCCGCATATGGCTCTGCTGATACAGGTTTAGAAATTGGCTATGAACAACCTATTACGGTGTTATTAAGGAAACTACTTGAAGACAACCACAAACTCAAAGAATCTATACTCGGAACAAACTATGATTACACCCCTCATTTCTTCCAATATAACCCGCTTAATGTTTATATTCAAGAATTTAAAGGTGAACTAATTTTTACATCCAACGTCGGGATTCCATTGGTCAAATATAATCTACACGATGCAGGTGGCCTATTATCATTTAATAAAATGATAGAAATTTTAAAAAATAAATATAACACAAAAAATTTGATAAGAGCCCTTAAACCATTAAGATTACCATGTTGCTACGTATTCGGACGTTCCGATGGAACGATATCAATTGATGGGGCAAATATTTATGTCGAAGAAATTAAACAAGCACTTGATGACTATGAGTCAATAAAATTTTATGCTCAAAAAACATTTACTAATATTAATGATGCAATGGCTATTATACCATTTGAAAAAGTGGCAAAATCTTTATTGAAACAACCCATAGCGGACTACAAATTAATAGACGAAATTGTATCATTTTCATTTTCTACAGAAAATAATTCGCTAGTTTTCGTAATTTACGTGAATAATAGTTTTAACAAAAAATTATATTCTCGACTAGAAACATTGTTGCAAAAAATACTTCCGATAATGCTTTATAAATATTGTAAGGGCTATCAAGCCCTAGTGGAAGAGAAACTCGATTCGTCGATTATTAGCGTACTTATAGCTAATAGTATAAATACCAATAAAATTAAAAATAATTACCTAATTAAATAATTGCTATGGATAAAATTGATTGGGAATCTTATTTGGTAATTTTCGTCAGTACAATAAATCTTGTACTATCGTTAATAATTTTATTCAAATCTCGAGAACGTAAAAAGGGGGCAACCTATTTCATTGCAATGTTTGTTGCTTCAATGTATTTTTTGTCAAATATGCTTATAGATGGCATATTTGATAAGCAATTACAGGATATTTTATTACGACTCGCATTTATTTTCCCATTATTTATAATCGTTCTTTTTTCCACATTCATACTTACATTTTCAAGTACTCGACAAAATATACTTTCTCTAACAAATGTTATCAACATTATTTTCGCGTTGATATTAACCCCTATAATATTATTTTCCGATACTATTATTTATGGAGTCGACGCAACTTCTCTACCCGTTGGCTCAATAAAAGGCGAATTATTTGTAATTTATTTAATATGTATAATCTCGTCATTTGCAAACTTAATATATACAACTTTTAGAATAAATAAAATTGCAATCGGCACACAAAAACTACAGTTTAGATTCATCATTTTTGGCTTATTAATTTCAATTATCCTAACAATTTGTACGAATTTAATCTTCCCATTACTAGGAATCACTCAACTGGTTCGAATCCCAAGCATTTTTTCACTAATTTTTTCAGGATTTGTAACCTATTCAGTACTAAAACTGCAATTATTTAGTTTAAGAACCGTTTTCGTGGAATTAATAAGGAACCTACTTATTGGTCTATTCTTTTTTACCATGGTTATTGCCGCTAGGATAATTAAAGATAATATTATATTTAAGGGGTATTATTCTCCAGAAGGTTTATTTCTTGATTTGGGACTGAGTATTTTAATTGCAAATATTTTATCCCCTTTGACAAAGAGACTAAACCTAATCTTATACCGGTTTATTAAGCCTGAAATTTTTTATCTTAAAAAAACGATTGATCAAATAAAAGAACAAGAAACAAAATCTTTTTCACTTAAAGAGTTTTATAATAAAGTAATTACAATACTTGAAAATAGTTTCCCGCATACTAAAATATCTATTCTATCTGAAACAGAATTTCGAAAATATAAAATACCACTTTTATCAAACTTAAACGAGAGCTATAACATACAAACATTGGAGGAAGATGATCCAATTTATAAAAGCATTAATCAATTTAATTTATTTTATGTACAACCTCTTAGTGTAACAGACTATATAGTTTTTTCTCAAAAAACCTATAAAGATGCTTATACGATTAGTGAAATCGAGGTGATACAAGACTGTATCGCGAAAATATCGGATATTATTAATAGAATTCAAAGTATTAACCAAATAAGTAACTTCAACCAGCTGCTCCAACAAAAAGTTGACTTCCAGACAAAGGCCTTGCAAAAGGCTTATGACAGGCTTAAGGTTGAGGATGAGAGCAAGAACGATATACTTAACATTGTTTCCCATCAGTTGTTGACTCCAATATCGATTATACGAGGCGAGATTGAGGAATTGACGGAATCTATCAACGATAAAAAGAAGTCCAGCCATATTATTCAAACATTGGCGTTCCAGTCTAAAAGATCATACGAGATAGTTGATGAGATTTTGAGAGTGTCTAGAATTATTCAAAGTGGCGGATCAATGTCGGTGAACAAATCTCAAGTTGATATTATTAAACTTACTAGGGATATCGTTGCTATTTTTGTAAAAGAAGCCGAGGCCAAAGGACTAAAATTAAATTTTATAGAGCCCCCTAAATTAAAAACAATTAATATCAACCTAGATAATGAAAAGATCAATGAAGTAATTAGTAATCTACTCGATAATGCAATCAGTTATACAAACACCGGTCATATTGATGTGACCATTGAAGATAACAAAAAATGGATAGAGATTCTATTTAAGGATACAGGAATAGGCATACCTAAAGATAAATTACCCGATCTCTTTAATAAATTTACCCGTCTAGAGAACGCAAAACAAGTAAGACCTGATGGAACCGGAATAGGTCTGTATTTTGTCCGCCTTGTTGTAGAAGCGCATGGCGGTGAAATTTCTGCCACCAGTAACGGGGAAGGAAAGGGAAGTGAGTTTACAGTTAAATTATTAAAATAATCATATGGTAAATTCTAATCAATTTATTCGACACGAATTAAAAACGCCTATTGGCACTATAAAAGGGTACATCTCAATGTTGGAGGAAGGTGATTATGGAGAACTCAATTTAACGGAAGAGCAAAAAATCATTTTCCAAAAAATCAAAGTGAATCTCGAAAGTCTCATAGAAAAAACCAACACATTGCTTCCTGATCCGTTGTAAAAAGAGACTCGATTTTGCGAAAATTTTATATATCTGGTATTGTTTTGATTATGGATAAGAAAAGCATTTTGATAATTGAAGATGAGCCCGCTTTGTTGGAAATGTACAAAAAGAAATTTGAGCGTTCAGGTTTTGAAGTCCTAACTTCCATAGATGGTGAAACCGGTGTATCAATAGCTTTAAAAATAAAACCAACTGTAGTGTTAATTGATTTATTCATCCCCAAAAAAGATGGCATGGTAGTACTAGAAGAATTGCGCCCTCAATTACCGGAATCCAAACTAATTATAGCAACTAATCTTGATCAGCCTGGCAAAGAAGCCGAGGCAAAAGGCAAGGGCGCGGATAGTTATATTATTAAAGCAAAATACTTGCCGAGCGAGATTGTTGAGGTAGTAGAAGGACTAATATAATATCTCTAAGTCTTCTGGAATTCCTCACTAAAACCCTATACTATTTATTTGATAATATTTAGTTTTAAAATTTCATATGAATATTTCAATTCTAGGTGGAGGTAGTTGGGGTATAGCCTTGGCCGTACACTTCATATTACGCCATCAAGTAACAATTTGGGAATTTTTCCCAGACAAAGCACTAGAAATGCAGGTTAGTAGAAAAAGCTCTTATTTAGAAAACGCAACTATCCCAGAAAACATAAAAATTACATCAACCCTAGATGAGGTTATAAAATTCGGTGATATTGTAATAGTTGCCGTTCCATCAGACAAAGTTGCCGAAACACTAGAGAAATGCCAGAACCTTATAGATAAAAAGACTGTTATAATTTGTTCTAAGGGTTTTTCGCTTGATGGCCGTCTTTTGAGTGAAGTTGCAAAACAATATATTTCAGGGAGTATCTATTGCCTTTATGGGCCGTCCATTGCAGATGAAGTGTACAACTTTAAGTTTACAGGCCTCGTACTTGCCGGACTTACAAAGAACGAAATGCTGAGAAAGATATTAGAAGATGAAAATCTTAGGATCGAAATGTCAGATGATTTAATAGGCGTTCAAATAGCCGCAACTCTAAAAAATATTCTTGCAATATATGTGGGAATGTTAGAAGGAATGGGTCTAGGAGAAAATGCAAAAGCTTATGTAATTAGTAAGGGTCTGCCAGAAATTATGGATTTTGGATATATTCTTGGTGCCAACAAAGATACATTCTGTTCTATCGCTGGGATTGGGGATATTATCACCACTTGTTACAGCGAAAAATCTAGAAATAGAACATTTGGGGAGCAAATTGGAAAGGGAATGAAGATGGAACAAATACTATCAAATATGCCAAATGTTGTCGAAGGCGTTTTGGCATTAAAAAATGTTCAAAAAATCGCTGTTGAAAAAAACATCAATATGCCTTTAATAGAAGGCTTATACAAGGTGATATTCGAAGATGCAGATCCGCTTGTATTACTTAGAAGCCTTACCTGATGCTCTTTTAGCCGAGATATACTCTTTAATCGCAGGGATGAGTGACACTATTATGATAAGCGCAATTATGGGTAACATATATTTGTCAACATCGGGAATAATACTGCCAAGGAAAAATCCACCCCAAACCATGGATTGCGTCCATAAAAGACCGCCGATCAAATTGTAGGATATAAATGTCTTATATTTCATATCCGCAGCTCCTGCTACAATAGGTGCAAATGTTCTGACAATAGGTACAAACCGGGCGAGAACAATCGTTTTGCTCCCATGTTTATCATAATAATCTTGTGCTTTTGTTAAGCTTTTCTTGTTAAATAAAAACGAGCTCTCTCTTTCGAAAAGCTTTTTCCCAACCTTCCTCCCAAAAGAATAGCCCACGCTGTCCCCAGCCACAGCAGCTATAAACGTACCAATCGCTAGAATTACGACATTTAAATAAGATTGCGAGGCTAGAAAACCTGCTGTAAAAAGCAAACTATCCCCTGGCAAAAAGAATCCAAAAAACAAACCTGACTCTGCAAATACTATACCAATTATTCCAAAATACCCGACAGCCTTTATTAGCTCTATTAAACTATCTCCGGAAAACATAATGAATCTTTAATAAATAATCTTACTCATTGTAGATGATTATTTTGCTTCTGTTAAGCTTAATTTGATGTTTGCCTAGTCTATCATATTCCCCTAGTATTTTAAGCCTCTTATTGGGCTCTAAACTGAGAAATTCGGTATATAAATTCAGCCATTGGTTGGGTAAAATATCCGAGGTCTTATCATTTAACTTAATTCCAATTTTTTTAAAAAGGGTTTTGATCCTTTCATATCTCCAAAAGTCTTCCAAAACAGCTTTTATACTGTTTTTCCTTTTATTAAATATATAGGAGACAAAATCCTTAAACTCATTCATGTTTACGATAACATTATCAAGCCGTTTAAATCCTACAAGAACAGCTTCAACTGACGGGGCGGGTGTAAAATCGCTACTGCGAAACGCATAAACAATTTTTGTTTTATACCTCGTGTTAATTAAGGTTGATACAACAGAATTCTTTTTATACGGTTTCCCTAAAAATCTCCATGCAGCGCCTTTTTCCATAATTATATACGCCGATTTAATATTTGAATTATCAATCAATAGCTTACGAATTATATCAGCGGTGAAGAAAAACGGGATATTGGAGAAGACTTTAACATTATCAGGGTATTTAGCTAAATCCTCCCTTAAGAAATCAGTTTGCATTGTAACCACACCTGGGGTTTTATCTCTAGTAAGTTGCCGATAGAGAACCTTATCGGGCTCAAAAGCAATTACCTTACATCCAAACTTAGACAATTCATTTGTAATTATTCCTTTGCCCGCACCAATATCTAAGACTGTATCACCAATAGAAAAATCCGCCGTTTTTTGTATCAAACTAAAAATTAGGGAAGGGGATCTTAAAAAAACCTGAGAGTATTGATTTTTAATTCGTTTTTCCAATGCCAATTTTATACAAATATTTTTATATCAACTGCTATCGCTTTCTTTTTCGTGATCAATACAGGATTAATATCAATGGATTTTATGGCAGGGTAAAGTAAAACGAGTTTTTGAATTGCATAAACCACATTAACAAATTCATCAATCGCTAAGGGATCTTTCCCTCTGGCACCATTAAGTATAGTGAAAACCCTTGTTGACTCTAATTTGCGGTAAATATAATCCTTACTTGTTGGAACTAGTGCATATCCCAGGTCGTGTTGGATCTCGGTATAGAT
>Ga0209668_10000462_pt1 | contig 16559 bp, 12 predicted proteins | sample FrelakmetPLP11PL_FD_187150 | JGI IMG/M metagenome (GOLD analysis project Ga0209668, IMG submission 187150) | Freshwater lake sediment microbial communities from the University of Notre Dame, USA, for methane emissions studies - PLP11 PL (SPAdes)... | ecosystem: Environmental > Aquatic >... | reverse complement strand
CAATGCGGTGCGAATGGTATCTATTGCAGCCTTCTTGCTTTTCAACCCCCAGGGATACAGCATGGCGCTGTCCCTGAAGGTAGGGCCATGTTTGTAGCCCACTGTGATGGCCGGCTTGTTGGCCGAGTCCTGCGAGGTTACTATCATCCGGCCATTCTTGGTATCAGAGACGTACATCGCCGTCCCACTGTTCTGGTTGTCTAAAAACAATCCGTACCCGGTGGACATAAAATTATTTTCTACCCTTATCCCCATTTTATCCCCGCCATGGTCAACATATATCCCGGTTCCTTTAGTATTGTATACGCCCAATCCAGTGCCAATCGGGCTTACCTGGTCGATGAAAATGATGTCGTTGTTATTGGTTTGGGCCGAGTTGCCGTGCAATCTTATCAGGCCTGTTCCGGCGCTGTCCGCCCTCAACTCCATCCAGGGCTGCAAAGTAGACGAGTTTACACCGTACATCATCGGGGACGTGGTGCTATAGTTGTAACTCAATATCCCGTTTCCGTAATTTTTCCACTGCATCATCTGCTTCCCCGCTGCAGCTTCCGCATACAGCCAGTTAACCCTGTTCAGGTACAATGGCCCATTGGCCGTATCAGCTGCGTCGCTACGAAGATAGCTGGTGCCGGTGTAGTAATTTACCCCATATAACAGGTAATTGGCGTTGGTGCTGGTGGCCACGTTCAGATCAACTATCTTCCCCGCCTTGATGCTGTCAAACACCACAAACCTGGCAGTATCAATTTTATCTGTCCTTAGGAACTTATCTCCGCTCTGGTATTCAGCGCCAGTCCGTAAGAGGTTGGCCCGGCCCGACATTACCGAACTGTCCGAAGTTCCCGCCAGCCTGCCCCATAGGGTATCGGCCACCACCCTCTTGCTCTTTAACCCCCAGGGATACAGCATGGCGCTGTCGCGGAAGCTTGGACCGAACTTGTATCCGATCGTGATGGCCGGCTTGTTGGCCGAGTCCTGCGAGGTCACTATCATCCGCCCGTTCTTGATGTCAGAGACATACATCGCCGTGCCACTTCCCAAATTGCCAATACTAAGCCCGGTGCCGATGCTGGTGCTGCTGTTCACCACTTGTAGCCCGTAGCCTGTGCCGCTGTTTCCAACATATATACCGGTTCCTTGACTACCGTTTACAGTAATACCGGTACTATACTTTCCCAATTGATCTATCAATAAAAGATTGGAAGATGTGGTCTGAGCCAAATTGCCATGAAGTCTTATCAACCCCGGGCCGGCACTGTCCGCTCTCACTTCCATCCAGGGCTGGAAGTTGGATTCATTAATCCCAAAAATCGCTGGGGCTGCAATGCTGCGGTTGTAACTCATTATCCCCATGCCATAATTATCCCAATGCATCATCCTTTTCCCGACCGGTGCCATTGCATACAACCAATTCACCTGGTTCAGGTACAATGGCCCATTGGCCGTATCAGCTGCATTACTCCGCAAATAAGCAGCCCAAGAATTGCCCCCCAGGCTATCGGCATTAAGGGCAAAAACTTGTGAAACTAAACCGGTTAAAATTAAAACTGATAACAGCAACCGGGCAATACCCACTACCAACGTAAAGTTATTGTTTGTTTTATTTTTTGTCAAATTACTTTTTTATCGCCGGATCTGCTGATCCAACCCTCCCGTTTTAAAAGTCTCAGAATCTGTGCTTTGCCCAGTTTTTCCGCCGTGACCGAGCTGTATTCAAATATTTCAACGGTCTTGTGCTTGCGGTAATGGCCGTCACGATCAGCTCCATTCAGGGGCGACAGCACAATATAGTGGCTTCCTGAGTCCACCGTCCGCATCGATTCCTCTTCGGAGATCAGAGCTTCGTGTATCTTTTCGCCGGGGCGCACCCCGATGTTCTTAATGGCAATGTTTTTGCCGGCGGTGGCGGCCATCACCTCCGCCAGGTCCTTAACCAGCAGGGCCGGCAATTTTTTCACAAAGATCTCGCCGCCTTTGGCCTTTAAGGCCGCCCAGAATACCAGGTCAATGGCCTGGCCCAGGGTCAGCACAAAACGGGTCATGCCGGGATGGGTGATGGTCAACGGACCGCCGTGCTCCAGCTGTTTCTGAAATAGAGGGATGACGCTGCCCCGGGAACCTATCACATTCCCATAACGGACGCAGGCATAGATCGGGGATTTCTTGCGGGCCTCCAGGTTGGCCGAGATGAACAGTCTCTCCTGCAGGGCCTTGGTCATGCCCATGGTGTTGACCGGCTTCACCGCCTTGTCGGTGGAAATGGCGACCACCCGGGGCACTCCTTCCTCCCGGCAGGCGGTGATGATGTTATGGGCCCCGATGACATTGGTGAGCACCGCTTCCCGGACATTGTATTCGCAGGAAGGAACCTGCTTTAGGGCCGCCGCATGGAAGACCACATCCACGCCCTTCATCGCGCTTTTGACTGAGGTGTAGTCGCGGACATCGCCGATTACAAACTCCACCTGGGGGCTGGAGCGGAACTCGTAACGCATGTCGTCCTGCTTCTTTTCGTCCCGGCTGAATATGATGATCTTTTTGGGACTCTTCTTTAAAAGCATCTTGGCGATGTAATGCCCGAAGGAACCCGTACCGCCAGTGATCAGCACCTTCTTATTTGAAAACACAATGCTCCTTGTTATGTTCGGCAAACATTAGATATCCAGCTTATAGTGATGGGTGTCGATATCTTCCGGATTGAACGGTTCGTCCACGTAAGCCAGCAGGTACATCATGTCCTCCCCGGTGTTCTTAATGGCATGGGCCGACTTCAGGGGCAGCTCCACCGTTACCATGTTGTCCTCGCCCATCGGGATCTCGGTCCGTTGTTTGGTGTCTATATCCTCCAGCACAAGCAAGGCCCGGCCCTTGATGACGCAGAACCATTCGTGCTTGCGCAAGTGATAGTGGTGACCCTTGGAAATGCCGGGGTGGGCGGTGGTCACAAAGAACTGGCCGAAGGCCTCCCGGCCCGGGTGCAGGTTCTCGCGACGAAGTATCTCGGCCAGCCAGCCTCGCTGGTCGGTCTTGATCTCCAGTTTCTTAATTTCCGTCACCTGCGGTTCTCCCATTCCTTTTTTATGGTTTCAAAGCTTTTTCCCAGGCTCCAAGCTTCGGCCTTAAATATTTTCCGGGCCTTGCCGGTATTCAGCGATACATCCCGGGGTCGTGGCACCAGGTAACTCACCGCAGAAGACAAGCCCGGTTTGACCGCTTCCGAATCGAGTCCGAAAGCCCGGGCGGCGGCCCGGATGAATTCGTATTTGGTGCAGGGCTGGCTGCTGCCGATATTGTATATTCCAGTCAATCGCCGTTCCATTATCTCTTCCAGAAACAGCGCCAGGTTTCCGGTTGATATCGGTGTGAATGCCTGGTCCGTAAATCCGTTTACCGTTTCCCCGCTCTGCAATCGGGAAATCACCTTTTCCACCATCCCCGGCCGTTGGGGACCGCTGCCCAGCCCGTAAATGCTGGTGCGGATTATGCATCCGTCTATGGGTATCTCTCCTTCCCCCTCCAGTTTGGTCCTGCCGTAAACGGATAGCGGCGAGGGAACGTCGTTCTCCAAGTAATTTCCCCTGGCCCCGTCAAAGACGAAATCGGTGGAAATATATATTATGCGGGCCCCGGGAACTGCGGCCGCCACATTGCGGGTGGCAATAACATTCGACAGATATGCCTGCTCTGGATATTGCTGGCATTGATCCACGTTGGTCATGGCGGCGGTATGGATCACCGCATCGATTCCGCTTAAAGCTTTTCGTCCCTGGGTCAGGTCCCAGGACATTTGTTCCGCCCCGTCAATGCTGATGGCATCCCTATGAGTGGTATAAATCACCCTGTGCCGGGACTTGAAATGGGTCACCAGCAGGTGGCCCAGCATTCCGGCTCCGCCGGTTATCAGAATGTTCACCGCCCGGCCTCCATCAAAAAATCCGAGATATTTGAAACCGTGTCCGAAAGATTGAACCTTGATTGCACCTGTCGCCGGGCCTCGTCCCCCAAAGCCTTGGCCTGGGCCGGCTGGCACAATAACTTTTCCAGCACGAAAGGCAGTTCACCGTGGTTTTCCAGCAGCAGCCCGCTTCGCCCGTGGTCTATAATTTCCGGTATCCCCCCGCTTTTAACCGACACCACCGGTTTGCCCAGGGACATGGCCTCGATCAGCACCCGGCCGAAAGGTTCCGGTTTTACCGGGGTGTGGACTATGATGTCGACCACCGCCATGTAAGGGGCGGCGTTTTCCAGCCAGCCGGAAAATATTATTTCACCGGAGACGCCCAACGAACCGGCCAGTTTTTTCAGGTGTTCCGGATAACCCTGCTCGGTAAAAATGGCATCCCCTGCCAAAAGCAGCTTACACAGGAATCCCCGCCGTTTAAGATGGGCCAGGGCCTTGATGGCGTGTTCCTGACCCTTCCAGGCCGAGAGCTGGCCGAATACTCCGATCAAAGATTCCCCCGGCTTGACACCCAGTATGTTTTTGATATCTTCCGGTTTTTGCTGCCGGCTGTCGAAGACCCATTTTTCCTGGTCTATCCCATTGTGAATTACTTTCGGAACAACAGGGCTGAACTTAAGGGCCGGCTGGCCGGCCACGGCCTGGGAAACTGCTATGAGCTTTGGTTGACTGATCCTGCCGGCCAGTCCCAGCATGGCTGCCGCCGGCCCGGAGACTATATCACGAACATGCCACACCATCGGTTGTTTGATCTTTTTCCGGCAGAGTGCCAGTATGATGGCTGACTTAAGGGTATTGGCATAAACAAGTCCGATTTCTTCTTTTTGGACCGCCTTGATCACAGCCTTTTTAGCACGTGAGATGTCAATCCATAGAAACGGATTTAATAGGTTTCCCGCCAGCCGCCCCCGGGACAACGATGCCAGCCTGGGGCTTAATTTTATGGTCCGGAAGCTGATATTATGACTTTGGGCCTTTTTTATCAGGATGCTGTCCTGAGATGCCAGTAAAACCGGTACTATGGGAGATTTTAAGGCCGGCAAAACCGAAAACAGACTTTGCTCCGCCCCGCCGTAAACCGGGGAATGATCGAAAAATAAAACTTTCACTATAACCTTGAATTATAACAGATTATGTTAACATAAGATGTGCAAAAAGTCAATAAAATAGGCCTGGTGATCCATATTTTTTCACCAGGCCTATTTTGATTTATAAAGTTTCTGAAATTCCCTGAAAACAGTTTCCGGTGAGACCCGGGAAAGGCATGGCGGACCAGGTTCCCGGCAGCCGTACTTGTCGGCCGGATGATAGCAGGGACTGCATTCTGCCGGATTTTGAGCGGCCTTGGCCGACGGGCCGTAAGGCCGGCTTAAGGCCGGATCGGTGGGGCCGAAGATTGTCAGGGTGGGAACCAGCAGTGCTGCGGCACAGTGGGCCAGCCCGCTGTCATTGGAAATAAAGGCCCGGCAATGTTTGATCAAGGCCAGCGCGGCCCTCAGGTCATGGCCTCCGGCCATGGAAACCGCTCCCGGTCCGGTCTTTAAGGCCACATATTCCGCCAATCCCTTTTCCTCCGGGCCGCCAAAGACCATCAGGGAAAATCCCTGGGCGGTCAGGATCTTTCCCAAAGCAATGAAGTTGTCTCCGGACCACCGTTTTTTGGGGTTCCCCGCACCCGGATGCAGTCCGATCAGTTTGGATGGTTCAATTTTCAGCCGGAGCAGCGCTTTTTCCGCCTGTTTTATTTCCACCGGGGTAAGCGAAAGGCCGTAGCCCTGGAATTTCCGGTCGATGCCTGCCGCCCGCAGCAGCTCAAGATTGCGTTCCAGATAATGCCTTGATTTGGTTTGTATCTTCAGGTTGCAAAAATCATATTTCCTCTGTTCCGGCGACACCCTGTCCCGGGCGCCGGAGATAAGGGAGGCCAGGCAGTATCTGATCCCTGGAAAAGGCGAGCTGGTAAAGGTGATCTCCGGCTTTTGTTTTCTGAGGTCTTGGATCAATTTCCATGATCCCTTCAACCCCCGGTATTGCAGATCATCCAGCGCCAGTTTTTTTGGTACCCCGGAAGGAAGAAGCGAGAGCATCGATTGCTTTTGAGCGATGACCGTGATCTCGGCTCCGGGCAGTTCCTCCCTGGCGGCCTCGATGGCCGGCAGGGCCATGATCATGTTGCCGATGCCGCCCCAGACGAAAAAGGCCAGCGACCCCGGCCTTTTTATTTTTGGCGCCTGGCCAAATCCAAAATCCCAGGGCCTTCCCCATTTTTTGGCAAATACCTTGCGGCTGGCGGCGGCGGCCTGTTTCCAGGCGTCAGACTGGCGGCCCGATTCTCCGGCAAAGCGCGAGGCCCGGCCCCCGAAATGATAGAACAGGCTGGAGCGGACCCGTAATAATTCCGTCCCTTTCAGCGCCAGCCGGTAAAAAAGATCGGGATCCGATCCGGGGCCCGGATTGAAGCTCTCGTCCAATCCATCCAGCTGCTCCCATAATTTCCGGTGTATCAAAAAGGGATAGTTAACCCCCGGTTCAAAAACCCCCTGTTTCAGCCGGTTTTCTGACCCGGCATAGGTTAAGAATTCCTGTTCCCGGAATTCTTCGAAGGTCTGCCCAAAATCCCGTTTGATATGACAGGGCGCCACCGGCACCCACCCCGGCTCAACCTGTACCCCGCTTAAAACACGACAGGGCGAGGTTGAGTTTACCAAAGCTTCATCCCATCCGGGTGATACCACCAGATCATCGTTGGCAAGAAACAGGTATTCCCTGTTGGCCAGCCTGGCTGCCTGATTGGTGGCGCTGCAGATGCCCTGGTTTTTGCTGAGGATGACCTTGTCGATCCCGGGATATGTTTCAAGATATTCGTTGGTGCCATCAACGCAGCCATCGGCGCAGACTATTATCTGGTGGGGATAGGCCGAGTGTTCCTTAATGCTTTTTAGGCACAGCTTTAGATACGGAAGGGTATTGTAGGTGGGAATGATTATGGAAAAGCCTGGTCGCATTTTGTCTTTCTGTTCGAAGGAGATAAGGGCCGCCTTGTTAGCACCAAAGGCGGTTTAATGTTTAACGCTTATATCGGATTAAGTTCTTTCAGCAGTTGCCGGCGCATCAGCGTTTCTTCTGTTCTATGATTTCCATCATGGACTGCAAAGATCTTTCCCATGTGTACTTTTGATAGACCAATGCCTGTCCGGCTGCGGCTATCCCGGCCCGGGCAGAATCGTTGTCAATATATTCTTTTATCATTTTCAGCATTTCGGTTTGATCCTTGAACCAGGCCAGGTGCTTGAGGTTGTCAAAATAGTCTTCCAGTCCCGGAACATAGTGGGTCAAAAGAAAACCACGGCAGGCTAGGGTCAAAAATGCCCGGTCGGAAAAGTAGCCGGGATGATCGTTGCGGCTGTTGATCCCCAGGACGATCTTGGATGAGGCGCAGACCTTGGTAAATTCTTCGCCGTAGGCGAACTTCCCGGTGTAATCCAGGTCCCGGGACCAGCCCGGCTGGCCCCAGATCTTTACCTTATGGCCCGCCTGGTGACAGGCTCTGAGGAGATTTATCCTGTCGGGAGCCGGAGCCCCCACAAAAGCCACGTCGCAGGCATAGCTCTGATCATAACCTGCGGGTTTATGGACCTCGGAATCACAGCCTTCCAGCAGGTGGTGAACATTGTCCCGCCCGGTGATCCGGGACAATGGTTCTACCAGATGTTTGCCGGTAACAAAGACAAGATTGCTGGCCTTGGAATGCCTTGCCACATAGCGATGGAGGGGGGCATCCATGTAACGATAGGCCACCAGCGTCTGCCTGGCCAGCTGCTTTGTTATCCTGGGATCCAGCCGCTTTCCCTTGACTACGATCACGGCATCAGGTTCTTGGAACCGGGCCAGCCCCAGCAGTTTCCCTCCCAGGGATTGAGCTTTGATGGAGGAAGAGAGCTTGAACCACAACCGTTCATTTAAAGCCAGAGGGCGGGGGTGCGACCAATCGAGCTCGAACGGCAATACCTGATGCCCCAGCCGTTCCAGATGCTTCTTCATGAAATGGTTGGTTGACCAGGGGACATTGAACACTCCGGCCAGTATAATTTTCATCTTCCTAACGGGGCTGTCCCTTAGATTATTGTTGCAACCCGCCTTCGGGCGTAAGTTTTATCTCATAGTAACCGCGGTCGGATGTTTTAGCCGGCTGATTAAAGGATATTACAATATCATTTTGCGTTAACAGCAAAACTCCCTGTTCTATGGCTCTGTCTAAATGTGAATATTTGGGAGGGTTTTCCATTCTTACAATAACCACTGAGTTTAGGGGCAGGTTTTGGCAGTAGGCCGCTACTGACGATACGGCGTTTTTTATCAGTTTTGTCTGGTTATGGTATACATTTTCCCTTACTTGGATGAACAAACTGTCCGCTGTTATTATTATTAGGACTCCCGTTATCAGAATCTTTTCCCTCAGTCCCGGCAGCAATTCCCGGACCGCCAGAACCAGGACAATTGAAAAAGCCGCCGACGCCAAATAAAGGGTGCGCCTAGGAGGGTGGAGAAAAAATAAAATCGGCAGGATAAAAAGGATCGTCCACGTTATTTGAATCTTCAGCCATGCCGATCCGCGCTTTAACGACAAGAGCAACCCCGACAACTGGCCAGCAAAAAGACCGCCGAACATTAATTTGATCCACCCGGCATTGCTTCCATTTAAATATTTTTCTGTGCCAAACAAGAAAGGGTTGGGGGTCAGCAGCGAAATCAGTAATATCGGAATGTTTTTAAGTGCATGCCATCCTAAAGCATACAGACCGTCATTAACGGCCACGCTGCTTCTCCAAAAGAAAAGACCTGTTGCCAAATAGACGCCGGTGATGATGACTAAAAGGCTGTAAAGCCTGAAGCGCTGCCCGCGATTTAGATGCCACATTAACAAGTCCGAGATAAGGATTCCTGGCAAAGTCAGTGCAGCAGTCTCCTTTGTAAACAACGCCAACCCATAAAAAACGGTGACTGCTGACAGCCTTAAGTTGCCCCCCTTCTGCCAATACTTGTGGCACCAGAATAAAGTCCCTAAAACCCAGGTGGCACCCAATACATCGCTTATCCCCGACACCCAAAGCACCGCCTCCGCCGAAGGGACATTAACTGCAAACAGGGCCGCCGCCAAACCGGCGGTTTCATATCGTTGAGAGGCGGTCTTCGCAAAATACCACACTAGGTATATGTTTATGATATGCAGGCCAAAATTGAGGAAATAATAAATGACGGCATGCATACCGGCCAGCCGATAAACGACCATGAACCAAGCATTGACTACAGGCCTGAAATATCCCCAGGAGGGTTGCTGGAAGAGGGTAATCGCACCCTCCTTGAATTGTTTTGCAAAACACAACCAGCCCCAGTCGTCCACCAGAAAATAGTTATCGAACATTTTCCAGTATGTCGCCAGCGCTACCACCAACGGGAATAGGCACCAAACTATCTTTTGGAACCTGCTCACAATAGTCCCGCCTTTCTGGTGGCCTCCCGCCCGCCATTAAACAGCAGATCCACCACGGACAGCCCGGGCACAAACTCTCCCCAAAGTTGGGGATACGGCTGAGGCTGGTACTCCGTGTATTTAAGGTCTATCCCAGCCTGTAGAAATAGTTCCTGGTCCAGGTAATTCTTCCCGCCGGAACCGGATAGGTATTCATCTGCCTTTAAAGCGTTGCAAAGAGACACCAGCATCTCCGTAGACTTTCCTTTTACGCCAAGCTCCGAGAGGTTTGCAAACTTTGTTTTAAGACCCATCTGCCCAGCCAGCTTTATTATCACCGCCCGGTTCAGCTGCGAAAGGTTATCCCATTTTTGCCGGCAAACCAGCTCCGGCAACCAGGCGAATTCTTTGAAATGCGGGGCCCGGGAATAACATGATTCCAAGGTCTTCAAGTGCTCAGACTGCCACGGCTTTTGATTGTCTATGGCCACTTCGTTGACGTTTTGAAAGTAACGGCCTTTCTTAAGCACCGGCACCGAGAGCCAGCTGGCCCGGCCGTCGCTTTGCTTGATGGAACACCGGGCGGTGTACGAGGTGCGGGAATACTGGACGCTGTCCAGGAACACAAAGACATCGCAGCGGGCCATTTTGTAAAAATAGCCCGCCCACGGCAGGTAATTCGGTTGATGGGCGGCGACGATCATTTTGTTTCAGTCAATCCCAGATGACCGGATTGAAGTTACTTGAGAACCCAGCGGATGACCTCAAAGGCCTCGGCATAACGGGTCCCGATCTGCGTCCCCCTGGTGGTGGCCAGCGCCCTGATGAATTCCGGATTGGCGTAAAACCGCCCCAGCTGGGACTTATAGCACTTGAGGGCCTTGATCTTGGCTTCGACGTGCTTAGACTCCAGCAGCACGAATGACTGGGTCTCGAAGGTCTTGTTGTTCCAGGGGATCTCGTAACCCAGGATGGTGCGGTCCTTGAAGGCCCGGAAACCCTCCTGGGCGATCGTCAGATGGTCCTGATGGGTGTCGTTGAAACAGGGCATCAGCACCAGGTCGGGATCGATCTTTTTTTTCAGCCGGATCAGATCGTCCAGTATGGCCTGGCGGTACTGGGGAAAATCACGCACCGGATAATCATAGATGATCCGGTGTTGTTTCTTAAGCCCCAGGCTGTCCAGGGCCGCCTGCAACTCCTTTTTAAGGGTGTCGGGGTCGGCCCCTTTGGGCAGCGATTTTTCGGCCGAGGAGAACGCGGCATAATGCACTTGGGCCTTCTGCTTCAGCAGTTTGGCCATTAATCCCCCGCAGCCGAACTCCCCGTCGTCGGTATGGGGCGCCAGCACCAGCACTTTTTTGAACATAAGGCAACCCTTTTATATTATCTGTTTGATGGCCTGCCGCCAAAGATGATGGCAGCGGTTGAGGGAAAGCACTTCGTCCACCAGCTTAAAACCATTCTTCCGCAGGCGGAGATGATCCTCTATAAATTTCTTTTCCTTTTCCAGCGGTTCCCCGGCCTCGGGGTCCACCACCAGCCCGCAATCATATTCACTGATCAGCCGGGCCGCGCCCTCCACAAACGGGGTGCAGATCACCGGCAGGCCGGCGGCCAGGTATTCCCCCAGTTTGACCGACAGGCAGACCTTGGTGTTGGATGCTTTCCGTTCCAGGATCAGGCCGGCGTCTCCCAACGCCAGCATCTCGGAAAGCTGCTCCGGCGAAGAAGGATTGACCAGCAGGTAATCATTCTCAGCCAGGCCGGCATCCTTAAAGGCCTGACGGATCGAAGAGGCAAAGGCCGGTGTACCAGAGGCCACTATTAGAAAAGCATCCTGTCGTGCCTCCTTGAACCGCTTCAGGTAGGCTGCCACCAGACTGCGGTCCCCGGGCGTGCCGAACGAGCCAAGGTGCAAAAGCACAAAGCGGCTTTTAAGCCCGTATTGGCTTTTTAATGTTTTCCGGCGGACCGGATCACATTCTATTTTCTGCTGGTCCACGCAGCAGGGAATGACCAGGGAAGGTGCTTCAGGAGCAATGGTCTTCAGATATTCGGCGAACGGCTCCGATACCACTATGTTCAGTTCCGCCTGCGATATCAGGGATCTTTCCTGTACTTTCCAGAACCGGTGGTCCGGCGAGCCGGCGGCAAATATCCCGGCATTGATGGATTCTTCGGGGTACATTCCCCTCAGGTCAAAAACATATGGGATCCCTAATATTTTCTTGGCCAGCCGGGCCAGAGAGGCCGCCGGGTAACTGCGGGCTATCACCAGATCAGGGCGGAAGAACGAAAGGTAAACGAAAAACGGCCCCAAAGCCGATGCCATATATAAAAAATATTTCAGCCGGGTCAGGTTGAAATCACGAGGAAATAATGGGAACACTATCGGCCAGATGTCGGCCCGGCAGCCAAGGCCGGAGGTGAATGATCTTATCGCCTTCCGCTTGGCCCGTCCGGACAGATATGTTTTAAAAGGCCGGCGGCGCCCGGCATAGAACATGAAAGGAGCCAATGACAGATACCTGAACTCCAAGTCGGGCCCGCTTTTCCCGGTTCCCAGGATCGGAGCCAGGAACTGCCCCTCTATCAGATTGCCGCGGAAAGGCACTTCCAGCGAGGTCAGCAGCAGCACTTTTTTCATAGATTGATCAGCTCCCGGTATTCCTGCCAGTCCTCCTTGTTGAGGATCAGGCTGGGGATTATCTCCACCCTCAGATGGCGCTTGAGCCAGTACAAAGAAAGCAGGCCGGAGCAGCTGTAGGCGGCGGCCGAGGCCCAGGCTGCGCCTATCATCCCGAACCTGGGGATCAGGACGATATCCAGCAGCAGGGTCAGGCCCAGCCCGCTTAAGGCCAGGTAACTGACATACTGCGATTTTCCCACCCCGGCCAGATGGCTGACTATCAGCTTGGCCGGGGCCAGCATCACTACCCCGAAAAGAAGCACCTGCAGGGCCCGGACGGCCGGGGCAAAGGACGGCCCGTAAAGCGTGATTATCAGCCACTGGGCGGTAACGGCCAGGGTGACCGCCGCCGCCAGGCTCAGGAATACCGTATGCCGGATGGCCTTGAGGCTGATGTCCCGGGCCCGGGCCTCAGAGTCTGCCGAGGAGACCGCCGGCAGCAGCACGGTGGAGACCGCCGCCGGAATGTACCAGATCAGTTCGGCCAAAAAAACCGCGGTGGCATAGATGCCCACTTCGCGGTTGGTCCAGAACAAGGCCAGCAGGATCAGGTCCAGCCGGTAATTGAAGAACTGGATTATCTGGCCGGGCTGGCCCTTCATTCCGTAGCTTAATGATTTTTTCAGGCCGCGCCATGACGGGACCAGTGACAACGGGATCTTTTTAGCGATCCGGTACCCGCTCCACAGCACTGCCAGGAATATCGAAATATTGGCCGCCCACAGGGCCGAGGCCACAAATCCCTTAAAAGCCGCCACCAGCAGGCCCAATGCTGCCAGCCTTCCGGCCTGGCGCATCAGTCCGGCCTGATTGAACCCCTCCAGGTCGCCCAGGCCCCGCAGCAGGTTTATCTGATAGTCCAGCAGCAGCAGCAACGGCAGTCCGCACAACACGATGCCCAAAAGGCCCATATCCACCGGCCTTTTCACGATGATCCCCAGGACCGGGAAAAGGAAAATGGTCAGTACGGCCAATAAAGACCCGGTCAGCACCGCCAGGTAAAGGGAATTGGCCCAGGCCCGCCCCGGCATTATCTGGCCGCTGCCGACCAGATGGACATTGGCCAGGCCCAGGCCCAGATTGCCCGCCAGCGCCAAAAAGCCGGCTATCAGTCCGTACAGGGCTATGGCCCCTTTGGCGGTGGGGCCCAGATACCGGGCCACTATCACCCCACACCCCAGGCCCAGCAACATTCCCAGGGCCTGGTACAAAAAGGTCTGCAGGCTTAAGGCGCCGAATTTTTTCATCAACCTGTCTTTAATGATTTATTGCCGGCCCGCCGGGGCCGGTCGCTGAGATCCTGCCGTGAACGGAAAAGTAACTTTGCCTTAATTGATCTTTAGCAAAAGACGGGGAGATTTTAATTCTGCCCCGTCTTTTAATATTTCCGCAGCCCGGACTTTGCTGATTGTTTAGGCCTTGGTACGCTTTTCCAGCTCTATCACCTTGCGCCGGATGTCCTGGATCTTCTGGGCCAGGGCCAGCTCTTCTTTTTTATGGTTGATGATCTTTTGCATCAGGTCGCGGTCCTCCTGGGTCAGCTGGGCATGACGTTCTTCGGGCGTGGCCTCAAGCAGCTGGCGCCGCTGTTCCATCTGGGCCCCCAGTTCGGTCACTTCCTTCTTCAGCCCTTCCAGCGTGGCGTTCTCCTCGACCTGCTGCTTGCGCAGGGATTCCACCTCGGCCGACAGCCCGTCCTGCTCGGCCTTCAGTTCCTCGGCCTTGCCCAGCTCCCGGCGCATGGATTCCAGCCTGGTGTTGATGGAGATCTCTTCGGCCTTCATGGCCTGAGCTTTTCCGGCAGGCACCTGGGCCGCCGAGGCCGCGGACAATTGTTTGGTCATGGCCGGTACGGCCGCTATCGGGACGATCAGTCCTATCAGCATGGCCACCAGTCCGATGATGATCACCATGCTTTTGCTGCCGCCGCCGGAACCCTTGGCCTGGGGCAGTTCCACCAGCATCCGGAGCCCGCCCTTGATCTTGTTGTTGTAGACAGCGGGTACGGCCACCAGGAGCTGGCCCGGGGCTAGCTCCTGGATCTCCAGCTTATCACCGGCCGGGGGCTTGGCCCCCTTGGGCAGCTGGTAGGTCTTGTCGATCTGGTCCTCTACGTCCGAACCCACTATCAGGCCGGCGGGATCGGTGACGGTGATCGATTTAAGGACCGGCAGTTTTGATTTCAGGTCGGACAGCACCGGGCTCATGTAATCTTTGACCTCATCGGGATAGGTGAAAAATATGAATCCGGTCAGGCGGCTGGCGCTGGCGGCAAACATCTCCAGCTTGGGGTCGGCCGCGCCCGGCTTGGCCGGGGTTCCGCCTCCGGGCCAGGTGCCCAAAGCCACGCCCAGCACCGCGCCCACCGTCAGTAGCGCCGAAAGAGCCAGCACCATTATCATGCCGCTCAAATTCAGGCTTTTATTGCCTGCCATAGTATTCTCCCCTTACTTTATGATTGTTTAAAATCTTTAAAACTGCCGGGCATTGATTTTTATTGGAAGACCTGAATTTCTTGGCGTAAAAATAAATAATTATTTGTGTTTGTGACAACTGACCGCCGGAGCGTTTTTTCTTAAACAAGAAAGTGACCTCCGGCTGGATAAGCTTTTAGACCTCAAGAACATAATTATTAACATATTTTAGGCGTTTTGTCAAATAGATTTTTGCTTTTTTTTCATGCTTTTAGTTTCGTCCGTAAAATCATCTCCAAAATAAGCACTATTCCGGCTAAAAAAAGGAACAGTCTGACTGCCGGGCTTTGTGCCGGAAAAGCCCCGGGGCCAGCTTCGGCAGACTGCCACGAAATGTTTTGCAGAACTGTCTTAAGTTCCGGATCGGAGATCGGGGTCAGGTCTGATTCCTCTGCCTTGATGTTCACCGCTCCCGGCGCTCCCTCTTCCGTTTTGGTCCAGCCGGATATTTGCCTTGTTTCCGGGTTTCCGCCGGAGTTGGTTCCTTCTGGTCCGGTCACCGACTGCCGGCCGTTTTTTTGGGCCAGGTGGTCTGCCGTTTGCAACAGCATCACCAGAAAGGCCGGTTTAAAAACCAGATCGCCAAAACCGGGTTGTCCTCCGGTCAGGAGGACCGCCGTTTTAAATTTCGGGCCGGAGCCAAGGATCAGCGCCGGGTCGGACCGGTTGATGTTCAGAATCGCATTTTGCCGGGTGAAGGCCTTCCAATATGTTTTTATCCTGACCGCCTCCAGCTCGGCCGGACTGAGATCGCTTAAGATGTCTTCCTCGCCTCCGGTTTTGTTCAAGCGATAGAGGTTATGCGAGAGCGAGTCCGCCAGGCCCGAAAGAGTGATATCGGAAAACTGTTTCAGCAACCCCTGGTATTGTTCCCGGTCGGAATTGAGCGGCGGGGCAACCAACAAACCCGCGCCGTTATGCACTGAATTAGTGATGCCTGCCAATAAAGCCTTGTCAATTGAGGCTTTGGCCGCCACCACCAGATCAAAGCCCTTAGAATACTGGCTATTCCAGATACTGGCCCGCTTTATTTCATAACCGGCCTGGGCCATGGCCGCAAAGGCCCGGTAGAGATGCTCGCCCCCGTTATCCGTCTCGTCCAAAAGCAGCAGGACCTTTTTAACGCCCGGGACCGCAGCCGCCAGGTAATACTTGTCATCCAGCGGCAGGTCATCGCCGGAGGTATAAAGGAAAAGAGAATCCCGGTCCGGCAGGCCAAAGCTTAAGGAGATCGTTCCGTCCGGGGCGGGCTGGGAGCTTGCCTGATATATGGTCTTGCCGCCGGCCGCCAGTCCGATCTGGGGCGTCTGCCCGCCCAGGGCCCTGGCCCGGACGATGATCTTATTGATCAGCGGCTTTACCTGGATCTTTTCCCAGATCAGGTTGTTCAGGCTCCGGGATGGTTTTATCTGGTGTACCGTGACCGGCGGGGCGCCGGGCAGTTTACCGAGAGGCGAAAGGTTGGGACCAAAGGCCGTCCTCTGCAGGTCGGAAAATACTACGATCCTTCCTCCGGAAACCCCTGCGGCCTCAAGTATCCTGGCTGCCGTCTGGAGCGCACCCTCCAGATCGGTGCCGAGTTCGGTCTGGGGCAGCGCGGTCACCGCGCGTTCGGCCGTCAGGACAGCAGACAGCCCGCAAACCACCGGGCTGCCCGGCACGGCCGAAACCACCGCCGCTCTGGCGTTGGGCCCCAGCCCGTTAAATATCTGCCGGGCTCTCTGTTTTGCCCTTTCCAGCATGGTGGTATCCTGGCTGACGGCCGCCATGCTGGCCGAGTTGTCGACGATGATGACGCAGGTCTGCTCAGCCCCGGAAAGCCAGCCCGGCAGGTTCAGGTTGACCGCGGGCCGGGCCAGGGATAATGCCAGAAGAATGATGATCAGGGTGCGCACCGCCAGCAGCAGATATTCCCTGATCCGGCTGGGCCGGACCGCGGCGTTCTGAACCTGCTGCAGC
>Ga0209668_10000461_pt1 | contig 16566 bp, 20 predicted proteins | sample FrelakmetPLP11PL_FD_187150 | JGI IMG/M metagenome (GOLD analysis project Ga0209668, IMG submission 187150) | Freshwater lake sediment microbial communities from the University of Notre Dame, USA, for methane emissions studies - PLP11 PL (SPAdes)... | ecosystem: Environmental > Aquatic >... | reverse complement strand
ATTAAATTGTTATCACTCATGTTTTTATTGCTCTCACCACTTTTGCAATTCTCTGTTACAACTTAATATAACAATATTTACACATTACTGCAACATACCTCCATAAATTCTATAATCTTTTCTGCCACATCAATTTTTGTATACTTATTAAAACCATACCATTGAGGACTATCATTGATTTCTATAAGATAAGGTTTGGAGTTACTTATTGATATTATTATATCTACCCCTGCAACATCAATTTTCATAGCTTGTGTGATTTTTTCTGCAATACAACTAAGTTTTCTTATAAGTTTTATATCCCTTACATATTCACCAGTAGCCCCTTGTGAGATATTTGCCTTAAATGAGCCAATACTAGGAATTCTTTTCATGATACCCAGTACCTTATTCCCTACAACAAAAATCCTATAATCACCATCATTAGGAATAAATTCCTGGTAAATATATGCGTTAATTCTGGTGTTTTTAGCATCAGCAAAAAGTCTATCAAACTCAACTTCACTACTAATCTTATAAACATCTTTCCCTTGAGAGCTGATAGACCTCTTTATTATAAAAGGCAATCCAAGTTTGTTTACAATATCTTCAAATAAAGGTTTCATACTACTAAAACTAAACGTCTTTGGGACCCTAATACCAATATTACTAGCAAATGATAACTGCAAGACCTTACTTTCAAAAAGTGTAGCGAATAGTATATGTTTATCTAATAAAAGAATCTCGTTGGAAGTTAAAAAATCAAATATGACTTTTTTAGTCGATATGTCTAAACCGTTTCGATAATATACGCAATCACATTCAAGTAATGATTTAATAAATATATTGCTATTGATATCCGATAAATTTGTGATTATGGGATTAATTATTTTAACAGTATGACCTCGTCTTTCCCCAGCATTTACTAAGTCTAGAGATTCATAACTTAACCTAGCTGAAATCATACCAATTTTCATGTGAATTATTTAATAGTACATTATAGTCGAGTCATTAGACATTTTACAATACCAAATAGTAGCGGAAATTAAAACTTGATAATAAATTTTGCACCTGCTCTTAATATATGTCCCAACTTTTTTATTTTATGCTATATTATTGTTGTGATTATTTATTAAATAATTCTAATGTTAAAATTTGAACTTCCCAAACTCAAATATGATTTCAACGCTCTAGAGCCATATATTGACGCACAAACAGTAGAAATACATTATACAAAGCACCATCAATTATATTTAGACAAATTGAATTTAAATCTGGATAAGCATCCTGAACTTGCTGATAGAGAATTAATAACTCTATTGCGCGATCTTCCCAGCGTTCCTGAAGATATTCGATTGGCGGTAAAAAACTTTGGTGGTGGATTTTATAATCATAATTTATACTGGGATACAATGATAAAAGGTGGAACTAGATCAACAATCATTGAATCCGAAATTTTAAAGCAATGGGGTTCATTAGAGATTTTTAAACAGGAATTTACTGAAAAAGCTACAACACTCTTTGGAAGTGGCTGGATTTGGCTTACAAAAAATCTAGAAAATAAACTCTTAATCACTCAAGTACCCAATCAAGACATACCCGAAGGTAAGCATCTTTTAGCTATTGATGTGTGGGAACATGCCTACTACCTTAAATATCAAAATCGGCGAGCTGATTATATAGAAGCCTGGTGGAATATTATTGACTGGATTACAGTAGAAAATCTATATAGCAGAAGGGGATAAAATAACATTTTAAACTGTTATCTGTCTAGCTATTTGTTGAAAGCCACTTTTCACAATCCAAAGCAGCCATGCAGCCTTGACCTGCAGCAGTTATTGCCTGTTTATATCTTGAATCATTAACGTCTCCTGCCACAAATACACCATCAACATTCGTTTTTGTGTACTCAATTGGAATTACATATCCGTTAGCATCAAGTTTAACGTTATTACCTAGGTATCTCGTTGAAGGGTAATGGCCAATCGCAAGGAAAACACCATCTAATTCTATTTCTGTCTCCAAATTCGTCTCCGAATTTTTAATTTTTAAAGCTTTGACTTTTTCCTCACCCAATATCTCTAACACATTTGAACTCCACATTACCTCGATCTTTGGATTAGATAGTACGTCCTTCTGCATTGCTTTTGATGCTCTAAATTCAGATCTTCTATGAATTATATAAACCTTATTTGCAAATTTTGTAAGAAACGATGCATCTTCCATAGCAGTATCTCCACCACCTATAACAGCCACTGTCTTTCCCCTATAAAATGCAGCATCACATGTAGCACAACAAGATACTCCTTTACCCCAAAACTCAGCTTCACCAGGAATTCCTAGCTTTGCTGCAGTTGCTCCTGTGGCGATTATTACAGATTTTGATTTATAAGTTTTGCCATTATCTGTAATTAGTATTTTTTCATTTCCCTTAAAATCAACACTTTTTACTGTTTCATATATCAATTCCGCCCCAAATTTTTCCGCCTGTTTTATCATTCTCTCCATTAATTCCGGCCCCATTATTCCATCGGGGAAACCAGGGAAATTCTCTATTTCCGTAGTACTCATAAGCTGTCCTCCATATTCTAATCCCATAAATACAACAGGTTTTAGATCAGCTCTAGCAAGGTAGATTGCTGCTGTTAATCCTGCAGGACCAGATCCAATAATTGAGACTTCATTCATAGAGAGCTTAATAAAAATATGAGCGCGAAAGGATTTGAACCTTCAACCAACTAGTTAAGAGCCAGCTGCTCTACCATTGAGCTACGCGCCCGAAATTAATACTAGATTATAGCAAATCCTTTAGTATTTGCTAATAATATCGCGTAGCTTTTCTATCATTTCCTCCGGGTGCTCAATATACATATCGTTTGTTAAACCTATTTGATATACCTTTTGTTTGGCTAAATGTCCGATATATTCTTCTTCCATCTTTGTCGGCTCATAGATCTTTGTATGAATGTTTAATCGATGTGCTAATCGAACGGATGTCATAATCATGGCTAATATGCTTATCAACACTTTATGTCTTTGACAACTCTCGATTAATAAATCAACTGTTTTAACAATATTATATTTATTGCCCATTCTTTCTATATCGGCTGTTAGATCACTTCTTCCAACTTGCAATTCTGCTTTACGTCCATATTTATTTACTAAATTCACACATATCTTATCAATGTTTTTTACACCTTCAATTGTTTCAACTTTTGGTACTATTATTGCGTCCGTATAACCCAATGATTTAACAATCATTTCGGCCTGGTCAATATGACATGAATTTTCACAGAATGATATTGCAATATATTTTATTTTATGACGCAAATTTATCGGAATATTATTTAGAATATCAATATCTGTAAAAGAGAGTACATACTTACTTCCAGAATGAATAAATAAATTTGTAGATGATACACCGTCTCCAATCCAAACCCTCCCTTCCTTAGTTACGACACCATCAAAACCAATTACCTTACCCTTACATTCAACTCTTTTTTTTAAATTAATAATAATTCTTGCGTCATCCAAAGCTATATTTCCCCTAATATTTCTTTTAACCATTAATGCGCTTGGTATAAAACCTAGTTCAAATGAATGACAACATTTTCCGGTGGGTTTTTCTCCTTTTAAACCTATAAAAACATTTTGACCAATTCGTATATCACAATATTTTAAATCATTATCTATCGATTCAATACTGGTTTTATTGCCACGCAAATCCAAATAAAATTGAAAGTCTCTTGAATTATAGTAATTTATGAGTTCAATAATTTTTTCTAGAGAGGCCTTACCTGTGTGAATTCTAGCACTATTTGCCCCTGCTAATATGCATTTATCAATATCGTTGGCTTGTAAATCAATCCAGGGGGTAATAAATATTTTTGAATTTTTTATCAGAGATTTACTCAATATCAATAATTTCAAATGTATCTTTATTTATTTCAAATTTATAGCCTTTCTTTTTGGTTATAATTGCCTTACCCAAAGGCGATTCGTTGGATATTAAATTTAGAGAAGGATCAGACTCAGCCGGATCTACAAGGCGGTACCTTCTACTTATGTAAGAATTTTTTAAGCTAAAATACTTCCCCAAAATTATCGTTTTTCCTGAAACATATTCTGCGAGCTCTTTAACGTTCTCCAATAATTGTTTTAATTCTTTTACCTTGGACTCTTTTGCCTGTTTACTAACACTGTATGCAGCAGCTTCTTTAAAACTATCCATAGGCCCTCCTGTTTTAACTTGATCCTCATTTTCAAGTAACAGTGAAGCTAAAAGGTTTTTATACTCTTGTTTAAGGTTAGCAATCTTTTGCTTTGACAGAAAATGCATATTGGTCAATAAATATGTTTAAAATTATACATTTTCTATGTTCTTGGAAACTAGTGAAGACTCATTCGGTAAAGTTTAGAAACTTTCTATCTTGATTTTTTCATGGAGGAAAAAGAGGGAATAGTCTTTTTTAATTATTCTTTTTAAAACATTCATGCTGATTTTACCCGATGATATTACTTTCTTTTGAATATCAATTGCATCATTCACGTCTACCCAGGAATTTTTACCGAAAGGTGATTCCACTATAATTTTACCAGTCCATGATTCACAAACACATACAAAAAATATTCCATCATCAATTAAACCGTTATAGCTAATCCTAGTTTTACGCAATATACCAACAAATTTACATTTTCCTACTAAACCTACTTCTTCCAAAAGCTTCCGCTTAGCAGCAGTTTCGATCTCTTCTCCTGCATTTATCTTACCTGAAATTCCAGCATTTTCCTCCTCGATATATGGCTTCCTATTGCGTTTCTGAATTAATATCCTATTAGGCATTACCGTGCGATCTATAACGTTAACTAGTACAGATGCTCTGATTCCTTTATATTCCTTTCCTGTTGAATCTAATAATAAAATCTCCTCAACCCCTTTCTCTGTGATTCTATAAAGCTGACCATTTTTCTCAACCCATGAGTTTTTAATTAAATATTGCAAATGATAATTAAACAAGTCATTATCAATTAGTTTAGGTCGGATCTCTGAGAATCTAAGCCCTGTATTGTACGCTAAAACTAATAGTATTTCTTTTTGAATTTTGTGTAACTTCATTATTGCTCGATAATCCTATCAAGTATTTCCTGAATTTGATTACTTGAATAGTACCCCTTAATTGAAACCTGTAATTCATAATCTAAAGTAAAATCATCAACAGCTTTATTTGGGTTTGGGCCAATTAAATAAACATCATACATATTCTCCCCTAACCCCATTTGTTCGTCCTGTGTTGCACAAACAGTTACATCTCTGCCCATGAATTTTAAATCTATCGGAATAGGACATAATCCCCCCTTACCCCAAAATCCCTGTATGAAAAATATTTCATCGTTACCGCTCTTAAATGAACCCGATATGTTGAGATAGTCAAAATCATTTAAATCATTTTTACATCCATAATCAAGATAGCTTGTATTAATATTAGCAGAAATAGTTGCATTTTCTAGATAGAAATATCTCATGCCAGGGAAATTCGGGAGTGTATTATGTACCGTAGTAATTGCATCTTTAGTATCAGTTCCCACCGGAAACGAAATACTTCCCTCATGTGGAATAGGAACGCATCCAGATGGAGAGACAACTTGAGGTCTACTAGTAGGGTAAATAGTTGGCGTTGGCGTATTAGTAATCAATATAACATCGTCCGGATCGTATGGGGACGTTACCGCTTTACCTTCCTTTAACAAAACTAAGTCCCTATCAAGCTTAAAAACCGCTACCGATAGTACAATAATAATACTCAACTCAATCACAATCATTATTGATAGTATTGTATAAATTACTTTTGAATTTATTTTGTTATTCATCATATATTGCTAAAGTAAATTAATTGTATACCACTCTACAACGATTGTTAAATATGATTTAATTGTTATAAATGAAAAATAAACTAAAAATTGTATGCCTTGGCGTTTTTTCAATTTATATTATTCCTACACTTATATTAAATATTATATGTTTAAATTCTGTAAATAGGTATGAAGAACTCACATCCTTTTTGGTTAAAGAATATAATATCTCGACAGATAATTTTAATATCCCTTTAAATCTTAATCCGTTTTCTACTTTACTCTTAATAAGTACTGTCAACACTTCTACTGATAACATACAAAATATTCTTTTAGATAACTATGAAACTGGATTATCAAATATTAACTTATATATAAAGGAAACTGAGGAGCTTTTACTTCAAGCAAAGAAACTAAATATAAAAATTATTAATCAAGTTAATAAAGAATTTCTTATAAATAATTTTAGTAAAATTGATAGTTTTGATTTTGGGGTTGTTAAGTCCTTAAGAAATCAAGAAAATTATCTTACAGACTTCTATAGATATTTGAAGACAGTTTTTTTTGATTTCAAACAAGCGAAATTAAAGATGAAAGCCTTCTCAAACCCATTATGGGGAATGACCGACAGGGAAATAAATGAGATGATAGCTATAATGACTAACGATGAGAAAGCTGGTCAAATGCTTATGTTTTCTATACCTGGATACTCATTAAACGAATCCCAAATTCTAAATTTAAAAGATTTAAAACCGGGAGGTGTGATAATAATGAGTCAAAATGCCAGTGGGACTAGGCAATTAGAATATTTGACACAGCAAATTCAGAGCCTAAATCCTAATATCCCAATGTTTATACCAACAGATCAGGAAGGTGGGCCTGTAAAAAGAATAAGCTGGGATGACACATCAGGGGAAAAAAGCTGGATAAATTTAACTGATAATGAGCTATGCGACCAAGCCAAAGAAAGAGCAAATCTCTTGCTAGATCTAGGCATTAATATGAATTTCTCACCTGTAGTTGATGTCGCATATCCTGGGTCATTTATAAATACTAGAGCAATATCAAATGATGCAAATATCGTTCAGTTAAAATCAAAAATATATATAACTTGTAGCCAAGAACTTGGTATTATTGACACCTTAAAACATTTTCCAGGGCATGGACCAACGAATGTTGACTCTCATTACTCACTTCCTGTTGTTAATAAAACAAGGTCAGAATGGCTATTATCCGATGCTTTACCGTTTAAAAACAACCTTGATACTAAGCAGATCATGGTCGGTCATTTAGTTTACACAGACATAGATCCTGATAATCCATCAACGCTATCAAAAATATTTTTAACAGATATTTTGCGTAATGACTGGGGCTACAAGGGTTTGATAATTACCGATGATATGAATATGTTACATACATCCACAAAAATATCTGTGAATGATGCATTAAACAGGACATTTAACGCAGGTGTAGATATTGCGATTTACGTTGGCACACCAACTAGTGAGTCCGATATAAAAAATCAACTTGTAAAATTACTAGCCGGAAATACGATACCCGCAGCAAAAGTTAATGAGATTTTGGCCAGAATTTTATTTGCTAAACGAGATTTAGTCTACTAAGTTCAGTGATCCAAATACGCGCTAAGGGAGTCGAACCCCCAACCTCCTGTTCCGAAGACAGGCGCTCTATCCAGTTGAGCTAAGCGCGCACTTATATCGATTTTAGCATAATATCAGCATCCAATACTAATCCAAAATGATCTGATAGGTCTTGTTTATTTATAACTACTGAATTTATCCTATATTTGTCTGCAGTTAAAAAGATATTGTCACATGCAACACCACCTTTTTTTCTCGTAACCTTATCTGTTTTAAAAATCCTCATAAAATGCTTACTCATTTTAGGATTGATAGTATTTGATATATTAAATATTTTTGCAACATTTAATAATCCGATTTTTTCGAATTGAGTGACCGTAGGGGTAAACCATTCTACGTTTGTATCAAAAGATGCAATTACCGGGTTTTTTAATTGTTGCACATAATTTACAAATTTTTTTGCTCTTTTCCTTTGTAGGCTAGAATCATCCCAACTTATAGGTCCCCATGTTAGGTGACCAGTTATAAAATAAAACTTTTCCTCAGTTTTATTGTCTTTTAATAGGAGAGATATAAACCCCATTGGGGTTCTTGTCGGATTCTTAAAATCTATGGGTTTTGTTTTGTTATATTGATGTGTATAAACTCTCTCTACCCCCAATAATGTATACTTTTTAAAATTATAAAAAGCACACACGCCCCAATAGCAATTTGATCTTTCTTTAACTTCAAATAACTTAAACATCTCGCCACGATAGTTCTTTAAATGTTTTTGATAATACTTAAAACCATCAAGCTTTCTACTAAAATCATTTACATTATCAAAAAACATGATATTTCCAGCCACCTCCTGCAGTCCTATTAAATCAAATCTGGACTTATTGATAACTCCACAAATATCAGCTAACAAACCAATATGAGTTTTATCTCCTGGTTTATCCCTACCATTGCATTCGGTATTTAGATGAAATATTTTCATGTAATAATTTAAATTATAATTTTATCTCCCAACACAACCTCTGGAGTATAAACATTTAATTCCCAAAAGGCTAAAAACGTTGCCAAGTATTCCCTTACTGTGTAATCATTCAAATAAACATATAAACGTTGGTCGGCTGAGAATCCTACGACATCAATACCTAAACTACTACAGATGTACAATGCTCTAGGAAGATGAAAGCTTTGAGTTACAAGAACAGCCTTATTAACACCAAATATCTTTTTTGCTCTGTAGCATGTGTCATAAGTTCTCCTTCCTGCAAAATCTGGCTGAATATCAAATTCTTTAACCCCATTCTCTATAGCTGTTTCCATCATAATTTTAGGCTCGTTATGCTCCAAGAAGCGATTATCTCCCGACATTAGTAACTTATCTATTCTTCCTGTTTTATAGAGTTCTACCGCCGCCAAAACCCTATCCTCTAAAATTGGACTTGGATCGTTTCCGTTATTCTCTAGTCCAGCTCCAAAAACAATAGCAACTCTAGTTTCGGGCACATCTTTTGCCGCAATAACAATTTTACTCAAATATGATGAATCAACCATAACTTTTACCATAACAATTCCACCTATCACAAGAATACTAGCCGACACAATAAATGCTAGTGTATACTTAAGTATTGATTTAATATTAATATTTAGTGTAATTCTTGAAAAACGTCTCTTCCACATGAGAGTATTTGATTAGTAATATTAAGTTTTATATTTATATCACAAAAATGAGAACCGATAAATGGCTAGAAGAAACACTTTATAATTTATGGGACAATAATTTTGTGGATATCCCTAGAACTAATGTCGTTCTTATTACATTTGGCAAAAGGTCTAAAAGGCAACTTGGCTGTATAAAGCATTTAAAACGTCCAAACACCAAGAAAATTGGTGTTAAAGCCATTGATTACGGTATTGCCGATGATAAAACTATCTCACTGATCACAATTTCAGCATATTTTAAGGATGAAAACATTCCAGACTATATTATAAGAAGCACAATAGCTCATGAGCTTTGTCATTACGCCCATGGTTTTAGTTCCCCACTTCCTAGAATGTTCAACCATCCACATAAAGGTGGTGTTATAAGAAAGGAGCTCTTTAAACGCGGTCTATCAAACGATTATAAAATATCACAAAAGTGGATTAAAGCTAATTGGCTTAACTATTTAAAACGCTACAGTGTAGCCCGTATCCTTTAATACCATCTCTATAACTTTAACGCTATCTTCTCTTGCCTCACTCATTAATGTTTCGTCCATCTCAACAGTTGCTTTAGCGTCAGCAGTTAGTTGTTGCATAGCCCTGTTGTAATCCCCGTTTGTATCGTTATCAAAAATCAGTTTTAAAATTCCAGTTTTATTCGTAACCTGTATATCTCCATCGATAGTCACATTAAGTACTTCAGCTTCGGGTAGAGTTATTGTTATCTTTTTAGCAACATTATCGATAGTGATGTCATTTTGTGTAATTTTTTTATAATCGACACCAACACTGACTTTCATTAAACCATTTGCAGTTATTGTCTGACCCCACCAAAAATTTGACCATTCTGAACCTTGGTCAATTGTAATAATTGACTCCTGATTTAGGTATACGGTTTTTGTAAGTATAGTAGCCTCATTTTCTATTTTGTTTAGTATAACAATTGAATCGACCTTTTCACTTGCTTGTGAATTTCTCTCATAGAATAATCCTCCTAAGAAACTACCGACAATTATCGCAACGATAAGAATCACTAAAGCTAGTAAACCATAGAGTTTCATAAATTTAATATAAGAATTAGTTATTATATTTTAACAGATATGCTATTAATGTATAATAGCTGGTATGTATTTTGCTCGGGATATAGTTCAATTGGCTAGAACGCGCGTTTCGGGGACGCGAGGCTCCCAGTTCAAGTCTGGGTATCCCGATGTTTTATATAGGAGCAGTTCAAAATAAATAGTATGATGCAGTCCTTAAACCTTATTATCACCATACATATTGTATTTATCCCTATATATTTTTTTATAATACTGTATATCATAATTAAAAATGCACAGAAATATTCCCTACTCAGCTTCTCAATCAGTAGCCTAGCGCAATTAAAATACCCTTATTGTAGAATATTTAACGTGTTTACAAGTCTTTATGGTCTATTATCAGTGGCTACAATAATTAAATTCTCCTTAATTTACCAGCAAGACTTTTACTTTTTGCTTCTATGTTTGACATATAGCTGTATTTCACTAGGGACAATGTTTGTTGGCCTCTTTCCCAAGAATTATAATGTGTATTCCCACAACATAATCGCAGGGTTTTTATTTATTAGTTTATATATATTTGAGATACTTTTTATACCAATATACACGATAGATTTTCGCTACAGTTTTTTAAGTGGGTTAACTTTTCTTTTATTTCTTGTTACAACATTACTACTATATAAAAGTAGGGATTTAAAAAACGAAAAGAAATACGCATTGTCTGAATGGATTGTTTTTACTGGATCATTTATTTGGAACATCGTTTTTAGTTTTAATATTTTACTTATCTAAATTTTCACAAAACATGTTACTAATTATTTTTATAAGTTTTATATTAGTATCCCTTGTGGGCGTGGTTTTTCACTTTATGCATAAATGGTTTAAAAAAGGCTTCCTGCTTCATATTTTTTCTGCAATAAACGAAAGTACCTGGGAGCATACTAAACTTTCATTTTATCCTGTACTTATAACAATGATTGTTCATTATTATATTCCGGGATTTAATTACGTTGGATTTATTGGAAGCGCATTTTTTGTAATATTAACAGCAGTTTTGCTTATCCCCCTCTTATATTATCCTATTCGATTCATTATCGGACGTGAGATTGTATGGATTAGCATTAGTCTTTATTTTGTATGTATAGCTATTTCATTTGGTCTAGAATACTACCTCGTTTCTAATCAAATCTTTATAGTTAATGATTTTAGTGCAATTATTGGAATATTAATTCTTTTTATTTTATATATTATATTTACTTATTTCCCCCCAAAGAACTTTTTGTTCTTTGATCCGGTTTTTAAAAAATATGGTGAATTTAAACAAAGATTCGATAAATGAAATCAACTGTATTAATATTGCATGGGATAGAAGGTGTTGCCGGTAAACATTGGCAGGGATGGCTATCAAATGAATTAATGGCTCTAGGCTACAATGTTATTATGCCCACGTTACCGGATGCAAACCATCCTGATAGAAATAAGTGGTTAGAGACTATTAAAAGATTATGTAGGGATATTCAACCGAACAATCTAAGTATAGTGGGACACTCTCTTGGTGTTCTATCTGCATTAGATTACATAGAAACAATTCCAACAAAAATATACAAGCTTATTTCTGTTAGTGGCTTTTCTGATGATTACCATGCCGAGCTGAATAGCTACTTTATTAAGGAAAAGGCAATTTACTTTAAAAAAGTTAACCAAAACATAAATCATTCCTACGTAATATATGGAGATAACGATCCATATGTTCCCCAGAAAAATCTTTCATTGCTTGCTAAAAACCTCAAAACTGAAAGTTTTATCGTCGAAAATGGGGGGCATTTAAATTTGGATTCGGGCTTTACATCCTTTCCGTTATTACTAGATTTAATAACCGAGTCTTGAAATTTCCATACTATAAGGAACTCACAATCGATAGCCTAGAGGATAGAGGTTATGGCATTGCTTATGGGGAAAATAAAACCTTATATAAAATTCTAAATTCACTACCTAATGAAAAGGTAAAAGCCGAAATTCTTAAACACAAAAGAAAGTCCCGTATGGGAAGGGCGATAGATATAATCACACCTTCTAAATATAGAGTGACGGCGGAAAACACCTGTTTTATAGAAACATCACCTTGGGAGATTATGTCCTGGAAGTATGAGAATCAAATAAAAAACAACATGATTTCAAACTTAATTCGTCCATTATATAAAGATTTTACTTTGCATGACATTAGGTTTAATAATAAAGAATTTGGTTATAGGAATAAAATGGAGTTTTCGTTTTTTTTCTCCTCTGATAATAAGATTCACTTAGCATTTCATCAACGTGACTCAAGTCGAGGTAAAGTCCCAGTGGAGACTATTTCCTTACTTCCTAAAATTGTTAATCGAAAATTAATTAAGTTTTTAAATTTCTTAAATTCTTTACCTGAGCTCCAAACCAGTATGGATTTAAAAGGTTTAGTAGTAAGATATAGCTTTTTTAGAAAAAAAACTGTGATTTGTTTGTTCGTAAAAAGTATGGACTTCCCAATAAAATATTTTAAACTTTTAAAAATTCCGCTTGTAATTATTTACTCCAATCCAAAATCCCCGGCTTTTAACGAAGATAAAGTTCTTTATAGAAATGGTCTTTTAGATTTACAAGAGAAAATAGGAGAACATCTATTTAGTTATCCATATAATTCATTCTTCCAAATAAACCCGGTTCTCTTCAAGGAAATAATCGAAGACATCATTCGATTTATAAAAAACTTGCCTAGGCACTTGCAATTAAATGTTATTGAATATTATGCTGGAATTGGGACTATTGGTATAAGCATCTCACAATTAGTAAAGAGTGTGATAGCAGTAGAATTGTTTTCGGGGAGCCAAAAATATGCACTACAAAACGCCAAAATTAATAATTCTACAAATTATAATTTTATTGAATCAAACGCTGAGAATATTCCAGGTTTAATGAACGCCGCAGAAATCCTTATCCTAGATCCTCCACGATCTGGTCTACATAAAAAAATTATTGACGCTATTAAAAAGTATCAACCTAAATTTATAATATATCTTTCCTGTAACCCAAAAACACAAATAAGTGATTTGGAACAAATTTTGGATATATACAAACTACGGAAATATCAAGCATATAATTTATATCCCAAAACGCCACATATTGAATCCCTAGCCTTACTTATTAAGCGCTGACTCAATTGAATCAAGCTTTGCATGATTAAGTAAGATTTTTCTTGGCATAATAAACAACAACAAAATCGCAACAATAATAGACACTATACCCATAATAAAAAACATAAAAGAAAACCCATATATATCTGCTACCAATCCCATTACTATCGGACTGATAATACAAGCCAGCGATCCAACGGCATTATAAACTCCCATCACGTTATCCTTATTATTACCAGATCTCCTCGCTATGTCACTAATCGAAGCTTTAACAAATGGGAACATAAATGCCATACCCAAAGATGCTAGGAAAATGGGTATCAATATCAATAAGCTATTTGAAGGTAAAAATATAATTAACATAAATGAAATACCAGTTAATAAAAGTGATATTGTCGCATATAGTTTTTTCTTTTTATAAATATGATTTCTCAATAAAAATAGTGTTATAAAAACTGTTGGAAGATTATACAAAACAATAATTATCCATTCCATACCATTATCACCGACTAGCTTTATTCCGTATACTCCACCCAGAACGAACATAGTCATATCAACCCAATACATCATAAAACCAAGTACTAGAAGTGGCGCCATTTCATGAAGGAATTCCTTCCATATTGGAAACTCATTAAATAAGTTCGTTAATATACTTAGTCTCTTCTTTTTTCCAGATGTGGTTGATAAACTGATAAAATTATCCTCATCGTTGAACATTAATAATGTATAAATAAGTGCAATGGCCACTAATCCAACTAGTATAAATGTATAGTTCCAGATCGGAAATAAAATAAGCGCACTTCCGACAACCGGCCCAATAATGTTTGTTACGACATTCAGGCTTAGTAATATACTCCATCCAGTTGAATAATTGTTTTTATCTTCCTCTTCATCAATAAAAGCCTCCTCCGAAAAGATCAGCAATTCGTAGTATACTCCCCATAATATGCATAGGATCACAAATATCCATATTAAAGAATAAATCATACCTAAGGCACTGATTATAGGAAAAAATAAGGCCATTATCATTGCAATTACAAACTTAGTTCTCCATTGAATCCTCTTAAATATCGATGGGAATAAATAATCAGAAAAGAGGCCTGCTAGCGAGGAAAACCCCATAATAACCCCTAATAAGAAGCTTGAACTTACTACGTCGTTAATAGCTATAGGAACAATAAAACTAAGAATATTATCTGTAAGAAGGATAAGGGCAACTGGTACCGAAAATAAAACCAACTTACTAGAACCTTTGTGAATCCCAATTCTTCTTAGCATATTTTTATTCCAAGCAACAATCCACAGCTTTCTGTACTGCAGATCCTAGTTTTTGCCAAAAATTTAATTTCGATTTATCCTCAATCTTCTCTTTTAAGATAGGCTTTTCATCATTATCTTTTTCTTTATCCACTTCCTTATCCTCCATATTATTATTTTAAATCTTCAGGTTTAATTATATTTGAGTTAAGAGCCCAAAACAATGAGTAAAGTCCGTATGCTTTTTCGAACATTTCCTTTGCCAATTTATCATCACCCCGACCTAAATGTTTTGTGCCATATTCCATCAAACGATAACTTGCTCCCAAAATATGTTTCGAAATGCACCAGACTTCTCCTTCATATTCTTTAATCATCTTCTTAAGTAATTCTTTTCGCATCTCACGTACTTCCTTTAATACCTGATAATAGAAATCATTACCTGTTTTAGCTCCAGAGAAAAACAAATGTTCTTCTATACTAATTAGATTCATAATTGCTATGCTCAAATCCTCATCGGCTGATAAGTCTAGCTTATTATCTTTCTTTAATGCATCATATTTCTCGACTAGTTTATTGACTTCATCCATATTCAACTTTTTATCTACTTTTTGTTCCATTCTATTAAAAATAATAAATTATATAATACCCTATTATTGTTCCAATCCATAGTAAAGTTATTGGGCACACAACTTTTTGGAATGGAAAAAATGGTTTATTAGCATTTATATTCTTTAGTTTTATATTTATATAAACACCAATTAAGAATAATATACCCCCAAATACAATCCCGCCAAGCACTTTATCTATTCCCCAAACCCTATTGCCTGGAATACCTATTACATTTCCTAAAAGCAGTGGAATTATTACTAATATATAAGTAATTAAATATGTAATTATTGTCATTTTACTAGACCTTTTTCCTCTCTTCTCTAACCAGTTTAAAATCCACATAATAGATGAGATTACTAACCCGCCCATCCAAATAGACATAATCAAATCATCAATACCATAATACCTAGAAAAACCAAGACCGGCACCTATCGCGACTGTACATACAGGACATATTGCATTAACATTTGCTGTAAACATTAATGGTAGAAGTATTATTAAACCTAACCCTCTCCTTTTTTTCCTCTGTAATAAATACCCAAACAATACCAAAAATAACAGGAAAAATGGTATAGCAAATATTAGATATTCCGTGGCATATTTCCCCTGCCAATAAAGGTCATTAATATTTAAAATGCTTATCTTACTAAAGTTATCTGATGAATTCATGTTTTCTTAGGCTCTTTTAATAATTCTACACATAATTTAACAGTATCCTCCATATCTTGGTCAAAATCATAACTGCCATATCCAAGTTTCTTCTTATATTCATCGATAGGTAAATACGTATTTCTCGTTTGCAAATCCACAAAACTTACCAGCTCTAATCCCCCCTCTTTTCCTTCAAGCATATGCTTTAGTTTTAGAAAAAAAACAGCCGTCTTGACGATAAAGTTAGGAATATATTTTACCTTGAACGATACTGATTTATCGGGCCTTAGAGCTAATAACCACTCCTCCCAAGTCATATTTCTATCGGCAATTGGGTACTCTGTATTTACAGTTGTTAACTCAATTGCCTTATAAACAGCCTCGGCAACATTTCTAACCGAAACTACCGCAGTTCCACCATGAGTGTAATAAACAGTTTTCCTACCTGTTACATACTTTACTAGAGGTTTCCATAAAGATCCTTTTGTAGGTGTAGTTCCAACTATATATGGTAATTCCATCACTGCAACAGGCATTTCAGTACCTCCAATACTAAAAGCCATTTCCTTCTGCAATTTTCGTGACCTTATGTATGGATGTTTCTCTGATAATTTCATTTCCGGCCAGATTCTATCAAAATAAGCGAAATAGGAGTTCAATACTACCGCTTTCTTCACTCCAAGTGATTTAGCAATATTTAATAACCTTTTAACA
>Ga0209668_10000460_pt1 | contig 16593 bp, 21 predicted proteins | sample FrelakmetPLP11PL_FD_187150 | JGI IMG/M metagenome (GOLD analysis project Ga0209668, IMG submission 187150) | Freshwater lake sediment microbial communities from the University of Notre Dame, USA, for methane emissions studies - PLP11 PL (SPAdes)... | ecosystem: Environmental > Aquatic >... | reverse complement strand
TATTTGATAGTTCTGTCTTCTTAACGGGAGACCAAGCACTAACACAAAACCAAGCGGATAAGAGATATTTAAGATATCCTAACGCCCAAGGAACAGAAAACTTACAAGCAATAAATGTTAACGGAACTGCTACTTTTAATGCTCTCGCCGATTTTAATACAAGTGTTAATGTGGATGGATTAACAACTTTGAATAATGTTCTTAATATGAACGGAGGTTCTGTTGGATTAAGTAGCATACAAACAAGAGAACTACGATTAAAAGACACACTAACGGGAAATAATAATAGTTCTAAAATATCAACAACTACAAGTGTTTTAACAATTGATAGTGTTGGACCAACTGCTACGGCTACAACAACAGAATTTACTTTAAGAAATTCAGCGAATACTGTAATAACCCCTTTACAACTAACAACAAACATAAATAATATGAATGTTTCTTTAGATATGATAAATACCGATGTTTCTTATTTTAGTTCATTAGTAAGGGCTAGATATTTTAATTTAAGAGATTTAGCGACATCAGTATTAACAAATTGTGGTATGTATTTTTCTTCAAATATTTTACAAATAGATAGCATAAGCGGAACTCCAGGAACTACGACAAATATGTATTTAAGAACAACTAAAGCAGATAATTCACCAACAAATGCTTTACAGCTAACGAATACTACAGTAAAAACAGATTGTTATGCTATAACCCCTTTACCAGCAAACGATAATAGTAATTCAATTCCTACTACAACTTGGGTTCAAAATCTTATAGCATCACCAGTAATACCACCTCAAATGGTAAAAAGGGCATGGGCTAAAAGAGACAATATATCATCTCTTGTCACTGGTTATAGTATTAATTTTCCAGACCCTGGTGTATTTTCTACAACATGGACAATTAACGAAATGGTAAGTTTTAGACTTACATTTAATCAAGAATGGAACCAAGTATCGGGACGAAATACAATTTTTAATAGTTCATCTTGTGTTTTAAATATATATCCTTATAGATTATCCCCTGCCTGGCTTACTCAAAATATTGGAACACCTACATTAGGTTCATTATATACAAGAGGTTCAATATCTGATAATATTATTTCTGCTTCAAGTTCAACTAATAATTATGTTGTAAATGATACTACATATTGTCCAAATGGACGTCAATACTTTTCTTTTGATTTATCTAATGCTCAATCTGGGACAACAACGGGTAAATTAAATATAAGTGGGGACCCTTCTGGTTTATTAACGGGGATGGTAATGATTTGGGTTGTAAATCCACCCGGATATAATGTTGCCTCAACACCTCAAAATTATAATTTGTCATTAGAATTATTAAACCCATCAGACTTAACCGCCAATATAACCGCTTCTACTGGTTGGGATATTGGTTTTTAAACATATAATTTTATTTAAATATTACAATATATATTATTATATATTATGACAACTACAAATTTACAAACAAATATTCCAACAGAAATATTTAGTATTGATGGTGATAAATCAATTAGTATAAGTCAATTAGGTTTAACATTAACGAGAGATATATTAACAACACCAATTCAAACAATTATAACACCTTTAGATATAACAGATATAAATACCGGAAATGTTATTACAATGGATAGACTTACATATTTGCCTATTGGTTTAGCTGCTTTAGAAGCTCCTCCAAATCCAACAACATTACATATACAAGATACTTTATTAGTTGATAACATACCAGACCTTAATTCAACTACAGTTGCTTATAATAGTATTGTTTTAACAGATGGAACAACAACTAACACTATTAATAAAACAGGATATTCAACAAAAAACACAGTTGCAAATTTAACTCATTATTTGAATTTTTCAGATGCTTCTACTTCTGGAATTGGTCCAATACAAAAAACTGCTGGAATAAGTTGTAATCCTTCTACAAATGTAATTACTGCTACTACTTTTGATGGAACTACAACTAATGCTACAAATGTTGGAATAACAAGCGATAATACTTCAGGAACTTATTATATTCCATTTGTTAAAACAATTGGAAACGGTAATAAACCGTTATTTATTGATGATGCAACTGGACCATTAACATACAATCCAAGCACTGCTACTATATCTACAAATATTATTAATATCAATGCTTTACCCACTACAGTTAATGTTGCTTCTCGTTTTGGTCAAGTTGGATTAGTAAAACTGCAAACAATTACAACAACTATTAACGGGTCCGCTTTACCACTTACTATTACTTTATCCAATATTTTTACATCTGCTTATAAAAATTATAGAATTATATTACAACCCAGAAGTGATGTAAACTTTACTGCTTATCCCGCTTATAATTTGAGTGCTTTTTTAGGAACTGGAACATTACCAACAATTGCTAATTTATATGGATTTGAAATGACAAGTTCCGCAACTACAGTTGTAAGTCCTCTTTTTACTACTGGAATTGTAATTGCTTCAACTCCTGTTATTGTTGCGGTATCTGGTTTAACAAATAAAGTTGTATCTTTTGATATAACAAATGTTGGATATACAACATCATCAGCGACAGTAGTTAATATCAATTGTAAATCGTTTTATAATAACCCTGGCATAAATGGTGTAAGCGATAGAAATATTCAAATTGCTTCTACATCTGGTTCTACAATAACTGGTTTAACGCTTCAACAAACTTCTATTGGAGTTGGAAATTTTTTTGATTTAAATGCGATAATTTATGGATACAATCAACTTTAAAAATATATAAAACAAAAAATATAAAAAATTAAATATATATATATTATAATATATATACAATGGCACCACCCCCGATTAAAATTACTATCAATACTAAAGTTTATAATATACCCCTTTTAAATGGTGAAATGGATGATGTGTATCAAGATATGGAAAATAATAAAGAAGAAATTGAAAGAAGTCGTCAAAGATATGCAAATGCTAAAACTGAATATGATAATAATTGTAATCAATTGTTATTATTATATATTCAACAAACAGGAGAATTTCCACCATCATAAATTAATAATTTCTTAACATATATATTTAAAATTAAACATATTTTAAATATATTATAATGTCTAATTGGTTTAGTGAGTTTGATAGTGTTTTTTGGATTACTTTGGCTACCCTTTTAACTGGTTCTATTGGTTTATCAGTTAAATATTGTTTAAAAAGCAAATGTGATAATGTGAGTATTTGTTGGGGTGGTATAACAATACATAGAAATGTTGAATTAGAACAAAATGAGATAATAGAAATGACTGAAAATACAAATAATATATAAAATTAAACATATACTATAATATATATAAATGTTTATTATAGTTCTCAATACAAACAACATATTACCAGATGGTAAAAATAATACTTTGGTTTATAGATTTCCCAATAGTGTGGTATTTAAAGAAAAATATATAGCGGTTTCATCAATTCAAATGTATTATAGTTGGTTTAATATAAATTCACTTTATAATAATATGACAATTACCTATACATGGACAGTAGGTGTCATAACTACAACATATACTATTACTATCCCAAATGGGTTATATAATATAGTTGACATAAATGCATACTTTCAATTTGTTATGATTAATAATGGGACATATTTAGTTAATAATCTTGGTGATAATGTATATTATTTTGAAATTATAGTAAATCCTACAAGATATGCTATACAATTAAATACATTTAGGGTCCCAACTGCTTTACCGGTTGGTTGGACACAACCGGCAACATTTCCAGGATATCCAACACAAACATTTAATCCTATAATCACATTCCCTAATTTCTTTTGGAAGATAGTTGGTTATGAACCTATTGGTAATGTTATATTTGCTTCAAATGGTAATGTTAATAATGTTTATGTTCCTCCAACTCCTCCATCTGCAAGCACATATTATGTAGCTAAAGACGGTGTTGGGACTTTATCATATTTATCAAATGTATCTCCAAACGTTCAACCAAATAGTTCAGTATATGTTGCTATATCTAATATTAATAATCCATATTCCCAACCATCATCAATCATATATAGTTTATCACCTTCAGTAGCTATTGGTGAATTAATCATTGAAACACCCCCTAATTTTATGTGGAATAGGTTAATTGATGGAACTTATAACGAATTAAGATTGCAATTTTTAGGATTGGATTTACAACCATTACAACTAAACGACCCTAACATGACTATTTTATTAACTGTTAAAGATAAAGATGAAAGTGGTGCAAAATAAAATATAATATTTAAAAACAAGTAAGTATATATACATATAAAATGAATAAAACAATTGAAATTAGAAATTATAGCAATCCAAATAAAGTCGTTAAAAACTTATCAAAATTATTTCCTAAGGATAACTATACATTAAAAATATCAGGAAGAAAAGATAAAAAATATGCAGTTATTGGTGATTTTACAGATGGTGAATGGGTGCATTTTGGTCAAATGGGTTATGAAGATTATACTTATCATAATGACAAAGATAAAAGGGATAAATTCAGAAATAGGAACTGGAGATGGGCAAATAGACCACAATATACACCTGCTTTTTTAAGTTATCATATTTTATGGTAATTTTGACGTTGCAACCAAAAAAGATTAGTAATTTGTTTTTATAATTTATATATATTTATACTATTCTTATTTTTAGAAAAATTATAAAAATATACTACTATACTTTTATAGATACAACGTCAAAATAAATAAATAATAATAATTCAATTTAAATATATAATATTATAGAATAGTATATATATGAATACAGAATATAACATAAATGAAAGTAAAATTAATAATTGGTTAGAAGAAATAGAAAGCGATAGAAAGAAATTATTTGATAGTGTTAAGACTAATAAGGAAACTGACAAAATCAAAGAAAATAAAATATTGAAACTTGAAAGCATACAAAAACAACTATTATCATATAAACACTTACTATATAAGGAGAAACAAGAAAAAGAAAAATATTAATATAAACAATTAACAATATACTATATATTATAATGTCAAGAGCAACAACTGCAGTTATACACGGCCATGGAGCAAAAATCAATACATTACATAAAAAAGTAATTGGAAGTGGAATTGGTGGAGTTTTATTGGATAATGGTTTAGGTGGACAATCATCATATATGTCTGAACAAGCATATACGCACGCAACAGGAAGAAAAATAAATGGTTCTGGATTATCTGATAAAATATCTGATAGACTAAAAAATTTAAATATAGCAAAACCGATGGGAAAACCTAAGAAAAAAAATATCGTATTATCCTTATAATTATTTAATATAAAACATACTTAAAAACATATTTAAAAAGTTGTTATTTATATATATGTATATATAACAATGTCTTGTGATAAATTAGTATTTGACCTCTCCCAAGAGGTAGAAGGTTCACCAAATGTATTCGTTAGAAAAGATTGGATTAATATCCTTGATAACCAAAATCAAAATTATCAAAACAATCAATCTATTATAGATACATCTCAATTATCAAATTCAAATAAATATATGGGTTATAGAGAAGCATATTTATCTATCCCACTTTTACTATCAATATTATCACCCGCTACTACAAATGCTATTCTTTTTACCCCTAATGGTGGTGTTGGTAGAACTGACTATGCAATTGGTCTTAAAAATTGGTTTGGAAATATTATCCATTCATTTACATTAGATTATAATGGAACAACAATTATTCAACAAACTCCATTTTGTAATATGTGGAATTCATTCAAATTAATGACAACACTAAGTTATAATGATATTCTTACACAAGGAGCAACAATAGGGTTTTATCCCGATGACCCCGGAGCATGGTTATACGTTGATACATCGGCTACATATGGTGGTGCTGCGACTAATCAAGGTTCTTGGGTATGTAATAATGATTTAGGAAGAGAAGGTGGTGGATTTTCTAGTGTTGTTTCATCTCAACAAAATGTATATGATAATGCAAATTTATTGGGTGGAAACTATGGTCTAACAAAAAGAATTTCATATATTAACTATAATCCATTAGTAGAAGGTAATTTGGGAGCACCTCCAACATATGCACAAGTTGGTATTACTGCTGGTAGTTGTAATCAAGTTTGGAAATCATATATTTTCAATCAACAAAATTCAGTGGCTGGAGCTGGGGCTGCTTCTGGAGTTATGCAAATTAATGCTATGGCGACAGTATATCTTAAACATATTCATTCGTTTTTTAACATGGTTCCATTATTAAAAGGTTCATTTATGAAAATGACAATGAATTTAAATAATTCAACAACTTCTGTTGTATTATCCGCCGCCGGTGTAGTTAATTCATATAATGCAAATACATTTGTAGGAGGAGTTAATCCTTTACATATACCATCTGGAACAACTGGTAGTGTCAATTCTTGGCTTGCTGGTGGAGCTGTAAGAACAATATATTATAATTTAAGTGTTGGAGCTGTATGCACAGATGCATCTGTTACTGCATTAGCAGTAACCAATCTTTTACAACAAGGTCAATTATCTAAATCAATATATTTATATGTTCCTGCATATACATTCAACCCAACATTTGAACAAGCTTATTTATCAGTATCACCAAAGATTATTAAATATACCGATATATATCAATACCAAGTTTTGGGTATTGGAGCTGGTGCACAATCTGGTCAATTTAACAATTTGATTACTAATGGTATAGCAAATATTAAATCTGTATTAATTATCCCATTTTATGCATCTACAACTGATGTTGTAGGACCTGCTAATTATGCTGAATATTTATCACCTTTTGACCCCGCTGGTTGTGGTTCAACTGCACCAATGGTGACTTTAGGTAATTTCAATATTCAAATATCGGGTCAAAATGCAATTTATAATATGCAAAGATATGGATTTGAAGAATTTAACAATCAATTATATGGACAATTCGCGGTTAATGGTGGGTTAACAGACGGTTTAACATCTGGATTAATTGATTTTGATGCTTTCCAAAAATCACAATGTTATTATTATGTTAATGTTGAAAGAATGCTACCAGTTGAACAATCAGTTCCAAAATCAGTTCAAATCTTAGGAACCAATTTTTCCACTAAACCACTTAATTTATGGGTATTTATTGAATATGGAGTGCAAGTGTCGATAGATGTATTGACTGGCGCAAGGGTGTAAATTTTATAATTTTTAATTGAACATCAAAACATAAAATAAAGTTATTTAAATACATGATTACATAAATACATTATATAATGCATTTAGTAGGTATTGACGCAAGTGATAGACAATTAAGCAAGTTAAGAAATGGACATAGAGTAAGAGTAAAACAAGGAACTGGCTTTAATTTAATAGTTCATCCTGAAAATTACCATTTAGTTCATAGAGCATTTCAAAAGGGTAAAGCAACAGATGTGAAATTAACACCTGATGAAATTGAAGATAATGAAAGTTTGACACCTGAAGGACATGAAGCACTTAAAGATGCTAGCCCAATGGCTTCAATGGAAGGTAATGGTATATTTAAGAAATTAAAAAAAGCTTCTAAATCAAAACATGGTAAGATTGCTAAAACTCTAGCCTATGAAATGGCTGCTGATAGAGCAAATGATGAAATAGCAAAAGCACATATGAGAGCTGCTGATAGCACCGATAACCCTTATGCACATGCAATGATTAGTGATTATGCTAATAGAGCAAGTTCGCATATTGAGAAGAATAGAGCACCTATGGAATATAGACAAGGAGGAAGTATATTCAAGAAAGTTAAAAAAGCATTAACAGGTAAAACCGCAAATAAGATATATAAAGCAACTAAACCACTTAGAAGAGTAGCTTATGAAATGGGTTCTGAAGCAATGAACGATTATATTGGTCAAGCACAAATGGGAGGTATGGATATGGCTGGTGATAATCCTTATGCACAAGCAATGGTTCAAAATTATGGTGATAGAGCAAGAGGACATGTAGAAAGAAACAGAATGCCCGAACAATACAGAGCACCTCCGCAATATGGAAGAGGTTTAGGTGCTGGTGTAGGAGGCATGAATGCACATGAGGCATTAAGGTTAGCATCTTTAGCAAATGCACAAGCAAACCATAAACTAGCACAAATGCATAATGCAACCGTTCATGGACAAATTACACAACCACCTATTAAAAGATATTGGGACGAACCATTAGAACCACATTCAAGAGGAACTGGAAGAATGAGACCAACATTAAATTTTATGAGGGGTAGAGGGTCATTATTAACTCATGATGATATATTACCACCCGCATTACAATCTCAACCATATGGGGCTAATTTCCAATTTCAACATTTCTTACCACCTGAATATTCAAGATATAGTAATGGTGGGGAAAGTGAAGGAAGAGGGTTATATATTTAAAACAATGATTATTATTATATAATATATATGTTAAACGGTAGAAAATTTAAAGCATCCCACAGAGGAGTTAGAATATTAGGAAAAGGTAATTGTTGTCAATCTAGCACAGTTGTCCCTTTTAGTGATATAAGTGGTTATGATACAGATGAAGAAATAGATGAAAAAACAGATGATGAAATAAGAGAAGAAATAACAAAATTATCGAATGGACTTAATGCGCTTAAAACGTCTATTAATTTATATCTTATGAAAAGAAATCCGACAAGACAACAAAATATAAAAGCCTTAAAAGATATAAAAATAGCATTAAATAAATATACTAAAATGAAAATAAGATGTGAAAAAATAAATGATATACAAAAAGTAAATGCTTGTAATGAAAGTATTGCTTACTTAATAGATAGTATGGATATTGTTAGAGAGCAATTAAATTAAACATATTTAAAAGAAAATTAATATTAACAAATAAATAATGAATATTATAGAAGAAACAATTACAAAAAATAGACCAAATATATCTAAATCATCTTTGAAAACTTATGAAAGTATATTAAGGAATTTATATATAAATGTATATGATGATAATGATTATAAGATTAAGAATTTTGACAATGATGAAAAGATATTAAATTATTTGAAAGGCTTACCAGTCAATAAAAGGAAAACAATTTTAAGCGCTTTAGTAGTGATAACCGATAATAAGCATTATAGAGACCAAATGTTAGACGATATAAAAGAATATAATAAGAATACGAATAGACAAGAGAAAACTGAGGCACAAAATGATAATTGGGTAAATAACGAAGACATAGTAAAAATTCACGATACATTGAAAAGGAATGCTAATATACTATATAAGAAGGAAGTTATTAAAATGAATGATTTACAAGATATTGAAAATTATATTATTATATCTTTGTTGGGTGGAATATATATACCTCCTAGACGTTCTAAGGATTTTGTAGATTTTAAAATATCCAATATTGATAAGGATAAAGACAATTATTTTGATGGAACATCCCTTATATTTAATTCTTATAAAACTGCTAAAACTTATGGACAACAAAAAGTGCTAGTCCCTAAAGATTTAAAACCAATATTAAAGAAATGGATAAAGAATAACCCCACAGAATATTTATTATTTGATAACCAATTAAACAAATTATCCAATGTTAAATTAAATCAAAGATTAGCTAAAATATTTGGTAAAAAAGTAGGGGTAAACGGGCTGAGACATACATATCTAAGTGAGAAATACAGTGATTTAATTGATACTAAATCTAAACTAGCGAAAGATATGTCTGATATGGGTTCTAGTATGATACAAGAAACAACTTATATCAAAAAATGATAATTTAAATATTTGATTATATAACATATTATATAATGAAAAGTTTTACAAATTTAAAAACTATTGATGATATTATGTATATTGTTGATGGTATAAAAGGTAATGGTGGATTAGGATACAAACCTTATTATATGCATGGTGGGGGATATTTAAGTGATATAGATAATAAGATAAAAGAATTAGAACCAGTTGTTAAAAGCACAGGTAAATACAAAAAAGAATTATCTGAACTATTTAGGATTAAATATGGAACTATAAAAAGAATGAAGGGTGGTATGGCGTTTGTTGATATTAATAATCCAGATGAAATAACAGATGAACATTTAAAACAATATGGATTAAATAATTATGAAGAATATTTAAAGGTTATAATGAATGCTAATAGTGATGAAAAGTTAAAAACAATTAAACTTTTAGAACAATTAAAAGACTTAGAACAAATAAAGGAAGACAATGACAGAAGAGATAATGATAAAAATGATACAATAGACAAATTAGTTGATGATTATAAAGATATTATAAGTGGTTATTTAGATAAAGATATATCAAATAAGATATTGAAAAGTAAAAAATTTAAAGAGAAAATACCAGATGATAATACATTGTATAGAGAAAATGAAACATTAGCAAAAAATACTAATGTAAAAAATATAAATCAGGAAAGAGGAGAAATATTTGAAGACGATGTTACAAATTATGATATTGATACAGGAATATTAAAAAATTTAGATAATGACCCATCAACATCATATAATTCAAAAGATTATGACCAATATAATCCAGAATTCATTAATAAGATAATAGAGAAATATGATATTAAAGATAATGGAAAATATAAAACAATAAATAATTTAACAAATGATGAAAAAATATTAATAGAAGAAAAAATATTAACATATATACCAATTGATATTATAAAAGATAATACTATATGGGAATTAAAAAGTTTTAGCAAGGATATATATAACAAGAAACAAAATATTAAAGGAAATCATCAAGTTAATGCATTTCAAGTTATGGGGAATTCTAAAATGAATAATTCTAGATTGTATGACAAACAAAATAAAAAAATTGATTATGATATAAACTTTAGATATATAAAAGATGGTAATAATTGGAAAGTTAAAAATTTATATACTAATATAGATGGAAAAGAAATACCAATATTAAAAAAAGATAATTATGATTATTATTGGATGTGGAGCAATCCTGATAATATTGGTTATTACAATCCATTGAAAAATAAAAAATTTACACCAATTAAAGTGAAAAAAAATAATTATAAATTTGGCTGGGATGATGAAACAGACCCAGACGACTTAAAAAAAATTGATATAGTCATCCCAAATAGTGAAATAAATATTTATCCAACAAGATATTCTGAAAAATTTAAAAATATAATTAAGAAATATAAATAGTAAATATATATTATATTATATAATATGCCAAGATTTACAAGAGAACAAAGTGAAGCAATGACAAAAAGACGTAGAGAAGCAGATGTATATGGTGGATTAACAAAAGACGAAGCAATAAAACAAATGATAAAAGATAGTGATGAACATAGAGCAAGTTTAAAAAAAGAGACTAAATCAGAACCAAAGAAACGGGGACGACCTAAAAACATTATGAAAGGTAGGGCTGATTTAGATGGTAATAAAGTATCAACTGAATTAAAAATTAAAAAAGGATTAGAACCAAAAGTTAAAAGGGCTTTGAAAAAATCAGTTATAGCGGAATTGGATAACAAAATGAAAGGTGGTAGGATTAGGTCAATAAGTTTAAGCGATAGCGATGACGATAAAAATGGTAAAGGTTTTTTTGATAGCGATAAAAGCGACAGTGATAGCGATGATGAAAGAATGGAATTAAAAAAGGTTTTAAAACATTTATTAAGACATATAGCAAACCCCAAAGAAAAGAAGGATAAAATGGATTTACAACAAGCTAAAGAAATATTAATGATATTATGTAAATAATGATTTCTTGACGTTGTGTATTATTATTTATAGTTTATATATTTTATAATAAGTTAAAAATTAAGAATAGTATAATATATAAATAATGTATAAATAATATTACTAACATTATATATATACAACGTCAAAATATATAAATAATATCCTATGTATAATATATCACAAATTCATATACCGTGTTTTTACACCCCTCATAGTTATATAATCCGGCTTTAGCCGTCCTTTAATCGTCCAAACAAGGCCTTAAAACAGCAATAAATATTACATAATATAATTCATGATATATTATATATGAAATTATTTGGGTAGATTAATAAATTCAAATATAGATTAAATATATCCACCCATTTAATGTAATGAAATTGGCTTAAAGAAATATATATATATACTATTATATTATGGAAGGATATATAGTTGATAATGGAGATGATGAAATTATAAGAGTTATTGACAATATTGAATATATATCATTTAATCCATCAACCGAGCAATTAAAACGCAAACATAAAGCCCTAAGACAGTTAATATCAATTTGGTCTAAAGTATATAATATGCTTAATTTAGTTAGACAATCAGTTAGCATTGAGGACATAAATGAAATTATGGAAAGGGTATATAAATTATGGTTTATTGAATATAGAGCATATATAAATTATTATAGTGATAGTATGATATATATTCGTAGTAATCCTAAATACAGAATAAAGAAATTAAATAAATTAAGAAAAGCTATATATATATTATGAATATAATTTAAACATATATTTATATATATATTTATATATTATGATTTCAACAATTTCTATACACACACAAAACTTAATTAAAGAAATAAAAGAACGCGAAGATAAAGAAAATGAATTAGAAGCATATTCTGCATTCGTAGATAAATTAACTAAAAATTATGAGGATATAATTGAAGCAATTGAAATAAAATATAATGAAGCAAATGATAATTATATAAAAGTTCATATATCAGAAAGTGAAAATAAAAATTTAAGCGATGATATGCAAGATGAAATAAAATTATATGGTGAATTAAGAAGTAAGCATTATTTTAAAATTATGGAGTATAGGGGTAAAATAAATATGTTAAACAATATGTATACTGCTTATATAGACATGATAAAATAAATTAGAATAATCAATAACGCGACTTGACCCCATACCCTAACATATATTTGTATTCGTAATAATCACTTTAATTTGATTATTAAGATGTTTATTAACTAATTGGTATGTTTTATATAGATTATACTTAATTAAAAATTTTTAATTAAGGTTTATATGTGTTTTTATGTATGTTTTATTAAAGTTTGAATTAATAATGAAATTAATTTATGTTAGTATATGGGATGAGGTCGCGTTGTGGATATAAATATATTTAAATATAAATTATTTCATTATATATATAATGAAATATATTAATTTAAAATTATTAATAAAATTAATAAAAGATATAGCTTATTTAATAACATATAATGATAATTATTATAAGCAATGGTTTTATTCTGTGCTTATCCGTAAATTTAATAAGAAATATATGAAACATATTATTACAAAATACGCAAGTTCATACAACGATTATGAAGAATATATATCATTAGATATATTTAAAGGATTTACAACAACAATTGAGGATTATATTTATAGCGACCTTATGCGTTCTAATGGTAAATTGAATGATAAAATAAGAGATGATGTATGTATATTTATTCACCAAACCCGTAGTAAAATAATTAAATACGCTTGTTAATTATGTCATCTAATTTTTTGTTTTGTTTTTCTAATGCAACTATTTTTAATTTTTGTTCAAGGGTTCCGTGATTTAAGGCGCTTACATTAATTTCCAATTCGTGTATATATGTTTCTAAATCTTTTATAAAGTCAGAATACTTTTGAATTTTTATATAATCTAATTTTGTTGATTGTTCATATAATTTAATTGTCTTGTCTTGAGAGACAACAATGTGTTTTATACCATCTATATAATTATCAATTTGGTCCATTTATATATTAGTATATATGATATAGTCTTTATATAAATTCTTATCAAACAAATATAATTTAGAGGCCTTATTATCACCACCAATACAATCACGTCTATACCTTTTATTTTTTATATCTTTTAATATTCGTTTTCTTGGTATCTTATACAAAGCATATTTATCCATGGTTATAACTTCAAATATAGCCCAATATTTAGCAGTTGATGATGTTATCCCGCTTGGTTTATTCCTACATTCATATTCTATACATATATTACCATAAATATTTATTTGTCTATCGGCTTTAACTTCATACGTGGATATTAATCCATTCTTTTTATAAATTTTTAAATCATATGGTTTAAAATTTCCTATGGATTGTTCATAAGATTTATATGATATATATTTTAATAATTCATTTTCAAAATATAAACCATATTCTAAATCTCTAATAAATTTATCCATCATATATATACACTATATAAATATTTCTTTAAGCCTATTTATTAACAATTATTATATGCTCAGTTTTTGTATGTGATTGGTCATAATATTTATCATACATAATATTTTTTTTACCGTTGAATAACATTTTTATTATCCATGAATTTTCTAAACATAATACTATATATGCTTTATTTTTTTCTATATCATTATTAAATAGGTATTCATATATTTCAGCCGTTGGTGTTTTATAAAATGAATTTTCACGGGATAAATATGGTGGGTCTAAAAATATTAATGTATTTTCATCATTACAATATAATTTATATGTATCCAGTCCATTATTATTAGTAAATGTTATATCGGCGTTTCTTATAAAATCTATTATTGGTGCGTTTAATATTGTATCAAAGAATTTGATTTTAAAGATTTTAACGGGATATAAACCAGCTCTTATACTATATATTTTATTTTTAAAAAACCATGATAATAAATCTTTATTCATATCAATTTTATTATATATTGGTTTTCTTTCATTTTCCGGTAAATCCCATATACTATTATATAACTTTACAATATCTTTATGAAATTCTTTTAATTTATTATCATCTTTTGCTATATTATATAATTCAATTAAAAATGGATTATTATCATTCAATATATATTTATAATTTTTATCTTTATTATTTAACCATATATAGTATGATAAAGCAGATGTTCCGCAGTATGGTTCAACAATAGTTTTTATATGTGGTTTATTATTCAAATCAATATAATCATATATTGATTTTACTTCTTTTCTTTTATTTCCAGCATATCCTATAAAAAAATGATTTTTCATTATATATATAAATATATAATAAGTAATGTTTAAGTCTTGACAAATTATTTATTTCCTTTTTCTTTTAACTGGTTTAGGACATTCAGGTGCTATAAAATCTCTATCACTTGCAGTCGAGGATTGAGTTGTTGACCATGTATCAGTTGAACCTAATGTTATATCGTCTCTATCACTATCATCCTTAGGGTTTTCAACTTTAACCTTCTTTACTCTTGGTTTATATGTTCTTTTGGGCCTGGCTTTGCTTTCATCTTCGCTAGCAGTTAAATCTTCAGATAATGGAACATCAGATAAAGATGAACTTGATACAGATGATAAACTTGATATTGTTGATAAATCTAATGAACTTAATGAACTTAATGAACTATCAGACCTTGATGACCTTGATTTAGATGATTTAGATGATTTAGATGATTTGGATGAAGTTGCAGAAACAGCAGAACTTAATGACGCATCAGAACTATCAGATGTATTAGAACTTAATTCAGATGATAATGATACCGAAGAACCTGATGAAGATGAACCAGATGATAATGATAATGAAGAACTATCAGAACTTGATACAGAAGAACAATCAGAAACTGATTTAGACGAAACAGATGACGAAGAACTATCAGAACTATCAGAAACAGACATAGAAGAACTATCAGAACTTGAAACTGATGAACTTGATTTTTTCTTATGATAATATTCCTTTGCTTTTGCTCTTTTCATTTCCATAAATTCAGGTTCTTTTTCTTTTCTTTCATAATAATATTTCTTTCTTTGTTCGTTAACTTTTTCTTTATTATTATCTCTATATTTCTTAGTTGCTCTTTTTTGGCTATCGGTATATGAACTATATTTAATAATTGGCTCTGTCATGATATATACTATATAAAATAATTATTTCTTTAAGTTATTATATATATATTTATTTGTCCATCATTTTTACTCCTACAGGTATTTTCATCATATCTACACCTCCTTTTTCATCTTCGTTTAATATTCTATCATAATCATTATGGGTTTGGCTTAAAACGTCAACTGGTTTTCTTGTATTTGGGTCTTCGCTTAAAAAGAAATGTTTTAATATATATTCATTCTTTTTCCAATCTATAGAAGTATTTAAATCATCAAACATATCTAAAAATGTATCTACATCATCATATAAATTATTTTGTCTATACTTATTAGAACATATAAAATGTGCACACGCTAAGCAATAAAATCCACAAGCGTTATTCATCAAACTTTGAATATCCTTATGAGTATATGGACAGTTTATTTTTGTTTGTTTCTTGATGATATTTTTAACATTTTCAGGAGGGGAAACGCCATAAGGGTCGAAATAGATGGGTTGTAATTTCCCGTTTGGTGTTTCCCTTATATAGGCCATGGTCCAATGTGTCCCTTGATTTTGGTTACCTTCATCATCTACACTATCTTCCATATTTATAATATATACTTTATTGACATTTAATTTTGATGGTAATTCATCTTTAAAAAAACATCCTTCTAACGGTATATCCATTTTATGGGCTAGGTCATTAATTTGAGTATCTGTAAGCATTATATATATATACCAAATATAACTATATCTTTATATTATATTTATATAAATATAATATATTGATGTTGTA
>Ga0209668_10000459_pt1 | contig 16641 bp, 16 predicted proteins | sample FrelakmetPLP11PL_FD_187150 | JGI IMG/M metagenome (GOLD analysis project Ga0209668, IMG submission 187150) | Freshwater lake sediment microbial communities from the University of Notre Dame, USA, for methane emissions studies - PLP11 PL (SPAdes)... | ecosystem: Environmental > Aquatic >... | reverse complement strand
TTGACGTACGTGGGGCAGGACTTCAGTCCTGCCACGGAGGAGCCTTCGGCACCGGCGGTAGTACCGCGGTGACGCTTGACGTACGTGGGGCAGGACTTCAGTCCTGCCTGATGCACGCTACGCGATCTCCAGCACGATTTTCCCGAACTGATCGGCCTGATCCATCCGGCGGTGCGCGTCGGCAGCGGCCGCCAGCGGGAACACGCGGTCCACGACCGGCGTCATCGTGCCATCGAACAGTCTCAGCATCTCGCTGAACTCGCGCGGCGTGCCCATCGTCGTGCCGAGGATGCTGATTTGTTTCCAGAAGATCCGTCGCACCTCGACGGTGGTCTGCGAACCCGTCGTGGCGCCGAAAGTGACGATGCGCCCGCCCGGCTTCACGATGTCGACCAGTGTGGGAAGCGCATCGCGGCCCGCGCTGTCGATGATCACATCGGGCCCTCCGTCGCACAGCCCCTGCACGGCCCGGCCCCAGCCGTCGGCCTTGTAGTTCACGCCGCCGGCGGCGCCAAGTTGCCCGGCGCGCGAGATCTTCGCGTCACTGCCCGACGTGACGATGACGCGGGCGCCGAGGCGGATGGCTATGAGCAGCGCGAAGGTGGCCACGCCCCCGCCGATGCCGCTGACGAGCACCGTCTCGCCCGCCTGGACCCGCGCGCGCGTGACGAGCGCACGGTACGCCGTGAGGCTCGCCAGGGGAATGGCGGCCGCGGCTTCCCACGAGAGGATGTCCGGCTTCGCGAACAGGCTGGTGGCCGGGACCTTCACGGACTCCGCGTAGGTGCCGTTGTCGGGCAGGCCGAGAATGCGGTAGGCCGGACCCTGGACCCGATCGTCGGTGCCCCAGCCGAGGCTGGGATTGATGACGACCGGCGTGCCGACCAACGCTGCGTCCACGCCCTCGCCGACGGCCTGCACGTGGCCCGCGCCGTCCGAGCCCAACACGATCGGCAGGGAGATTCCCGCATACAGGCCCTGGCGTATCCACGCATCGCGGTGGTTCAGGGCCGCCGCGCGGAGTCGGACAATTGCTTCACCCGGACCCGGTTGGGGGTCTGGAACGTGCTCGAGGGCCAGGCGTTCGGGCCCGCCGAGTTCACGAAGGACGATCGCGCGCATAGTGGCTCCTCCAGGCGAGAGGTCGAACTGACGGCTGACAGCATAGCACCGTGTTCTGCTAGGCTACCTTCGACTCGGGCGTGTCGGTCATCCCCGCGGCTCGCCGAGTGTAAGACCTGATGGATCCGGGGCGGGGCAGAGGTCGTCGAGACACGCGAACTCAGGACTGGAGAGGCGATGACGCGGCGAGAACGGATGGACCGGGCGATGCGGCCCCGTGGAGGGCTCCTGCCGGACCGCGTGCCGGTCATGTGCCAGTTGTCGCTGGGCCACTACTTCCTGCACGCCGGGCTCGACGCGATCGAGATCTGGCACGACACGGCGGCCTTCGGCGACGCCCTCGTGACCCTGCAGCGGCGGTATGGCTTCGACGGCATCCTGGTGAACCTGCCGGGGCGTGATCCGCACTGGCGCGCCGCACTGCGATCGATCGAGCCGCACGGCCGGGACCGCGTGCTGCACTGGAAGAACGGGTATGTCACCGTCGCGCCACCTGACGACAATCCGCACGTGTACCGCAAGGGCGCGAGCGAGGCGACGCGCCCGGCATTCACTGACCTCGAGCCGGATCGGCTCTTCTACATCGAGCCGCACGGACCGTTCGGCGTCACGTGGGGCGGTGCGCCGGCGTTCCCGCCGTTCCAGCACGACACTGTTCGGTACGTCCGCGAGCACGCTCCGGACGTGTCCGTGCACGGCGAGGTCTTCTCGCCGTTCTCGCAATGGCTCGAACTGCTCGACCACGCGCAGGCGCTGATGGCGCTCATCGAAGACCCCGGCAAGGTGGCGGCATGCCTGGACCGGCTCGCGGACGGGGCCGTCACCCTCGGGCGAGGCCAGGCCGATGCCGGTGCGGACGCCGTGCTCATCTCGTCGGCTTTTGCCGGGGCGGGATTCATCTCACCGCGGCAGTACCGCACCTTCGTGCTGCCGTTCGAGCGCAAGGTGATTGCAGGCATCAAGGCTGCGCACCCGGGTCTGCCTGTCTACACGCACACCTGTGGCGCGATCGGTGATCGGCTCGAACTGATGGAGGAGACCGGCACGGACGGCATCGACACCCTCGATCCGCCTCCCCTCGGGACTGTCGAACTTGCCGACGCGAAGCGCCGCCTCGGAGAGCGCCTGTTCATCAAGGGGAATCTCGATCCCGTGGGCACGCTGCTGCAGGGAACGCCAGCACAGTGCTACGACGAGGCCCGCGATCGCATCGATGCCGCGAAGGCAGGCGGCGGGTACGTCCTGAGCAGCGCCTGCTCGGTCGCGCCCCACACGCCGCCCGAGAACATCCTTCAGCTGCTGCGCGCCGCCGAGGATGACGGGGTCTACGACCGCTGAGTCCCGAACCCCGAATCCCGAAATGAGTTACTCCGTATTCTGGTCGTTCTCCACCGGCTGACCTGCGGCCACGGGCTTCTTGAACCAGGACCCTTCTGCGACGTAGCTCGCCGTGAGCCCTTCGAGGCGCGCCATCTCGGCGGCCGGGAGCGGCGTGAAGTTCTTCGCGAGAGCGATGTTCTCCTCCAACTGCTCGACCGTCTTGCAGCCGATGATGACGGTGCTGACGGGCAGCGTGAGCGTGTACCCCATCGCGTCCTTCATCGTCGCCACGCCGTCCGGACGCAGCAGGCGGTCCCGTGCGGGGATCTTCATTCCGATCACGCCCATCTTCTTCTTGTTGGCCAGCTGCAGCAGCTCCAGCTGGAAGGGGAGGCGGTGCCTGTCCGCCGCGTTGAGCGCCATCAGGATGGTATCGAACTCGAAACGATCGAGCGCCTTGAGCAGGACCGCCGGGTCGTAGTGCCCCGTGATCCCCAGGAAGCGCACCATTTTCTGCTCGCGCGCCTTGACCAGAGCCTCGATGGCGCCGTCCTTGGCGAAGATCTGATCGACCTGGTCGTCGCGCATCACGTTGTGCAGCTGCCAGAGGTCGAGGTGGTCGGTCTTCAGCAGCTTCAGACTCTGCTCGAGCAGTTTCAACGAGCCGTCGCGCGTCCGGTCGTCGGTCTTGCTGGCGAGGAACACTTCCTTGCGGCGGGTGGCCATGACCTCGCCGACGTAGGTCTGGCTGATGCCGTTCAGCTCCCAGCGCGGCGTGTCGGGAGTGCGGGGCCGTCCGTACGCCGCGGCCGTGTCGATGTAGTTCACGCCGAGGTCGATGGCACGGTTGATGATCGCGATCGATACGTCGTGCTTGTCAGCCTGCTCCAGGGACGCCTGGCCGCCCAGGCTGAAGAGGCGCACGAGATGTCCTGTCCGGCCGAGGGCCCGCTCCGGCATGGGCGGGACCGCGGCACCAAGTGAGGGGCCGACAGCGAGGGCCGCGGCACCGGTGACACCCAACTTCACGAATTCGCGTCGAGTCAGATCTTCAGCCATGATGAACTCCTCCAACGTTGTCACCTTACCTCCGGCCCGGGGCCGCGGCAACGGAAAACAGTGTGAGGCTCAAGGAAATGGCCACCGGCTACCGGTACTTCGCCACGGTGGGAATCAGCTACTCGTTCGGGTCCATCTTCAACAACGTGGTCGACCCGCGCATCGGGAGCAGCGGAGACGGGGGAACCACCATCATGATGTCCTACTGATCACGGCCCGTTGCGGCTCCACGCGGTCGTGCGATCACAGGGGTTCGGAAGAGCCGCTGGAACCGGCTGTCGCTTTACATCGTAAAGCACTTTAAGTAAGATGTTCCGGACGGAGGGACCCATGCGAGACGCGACCGGCTTTCTCTTGATGATGAGCGCGCTCCTCATGGCGGGGTGCGCCGCCTACCAGCAAAGCCCGCTCGTGCAGGCCGCCGAGAGCGGCCGGACCGACCAGGTTGCGAGGCTGCTGGCCGGCGGCGCCGATCCCCGCGAACGAACGCCCCGGGGATTTACCGCCCTCGGGCTGGCTGCCCGCGAGGGACGGGTGGAGGTCATCGAGTTGCTCGTCAGGGCCGGGGCCGACCCGAACCTCCGCGACACCAACGAGAACGAGTGGACGCCGCTCCTGAACGCCGTGCACACACACCAGCGCGAGGCCGTCGTGACCCTGCTCCGGCTGGGCGCCGACCCCGACATCGGCGGAGGACTCACCCCGCTCATCATGGCGGCGGGCTACGGGGACACCGACATGGTGCGGTTGCTGCTCGACCGGGGCGCAGACCCCTACCGCGCCGTCAAGCCCGGCGAGAACGCCCTTGGGGCCGCGGTAGGCGGCTCCATCGACATCGACAAGTGGACGCTCGGCGACTGCCAGACCGAGACCGTCACGCTGCTGCTCGAGCGGGCGCCGGACCTGCGCCTGCCGCGCAGCGTCTTCGGCTCGTTCGACATCTGGAAGGCCCGCATGGGCAACTGCGCGGAGGTGCTGCGCCTCGTCGGGAGCCAGCGCGGCGCCCCGCGCGCGGCCAGCGCCGGATCACGGGAGCGCCCGCCTGCCATTGCTTCATCGCGGTCAACGGAAGTACGTTAGTGCCTTCTCCGCTTCCCGGATGCGCCGGGCTCCCGCGAGGAAGGACTGTGCCGATGCTTCGAACGCTGCCAGACGATGACGCGCGGGCGATCCTGTGGCGGTTTGCGGACCGCCACGACCTGCAGGCGCTGGTGCAGTCGGCGCGCGGCGTGGCTCGCGGGCCCGTGGCCCGACTGGTGGCCCGGGGCGGGCGGCACTCGGACGAATGGACGCCTGAAAAAGGCGACCTGCTCGCAGCCTTCGACGCCTCCGGCCTCACGGCGGCCGGACTCGACATGAAGCACGGCGGATCCATCGACGGTCCGAAGAACCTGGCCCTGGCGCTCGTCGCTTTCGAACTCGCCTGGGTCGACGCGGGCGCGGCCACGTCCAGTCTCGCCACCTTCCTCGCGCTCGCGCCGATTCACGAGCGAGGCACGGACGAACAGATCGCGCACTACATGCGCGCCTCGGCGCCCGGGGGCACCGGCGAGGGGCGCGAGCCTTGGCGCGGCGCCTTCGCGTTGACCGAGCCCCTTCCGTACGCCGGCGTCGACGCCGGTCGCCTCGGCGGCAAGATGCGTATCGCCTCGTGGGAAGCGGGCCAGGACCCCGTGCTGCAGATCGACAAGCGCGGCCGCTTCATCACCGGTATGGGCCTTGCCGACTTCGTTACGGCTGCGGTGGATTCCGCCGACGAACGCATCACCGGCAGCTGCATGGTGATCCTGGAGAAGACCGATCCGGGGATCTTCGACCGCGGCGTGCCGGACCGCAAATTGGTGCACCAGTTGTCGTCCACGCAGGACCCGGTGTTCAGCCTCACCGTTCCTGCCAGCCGGATTGTCGGCGGCTACACGATCCGCGACGGGACGATCGTGCCCAACTACTCCCACGGTGACGTCATCGAGGCCGTGTTCCGCCGCACGCGCGTCACGGTGGGCCTGATGACGTCGGCGAAGCTGCTGTCGGCCGTCGAACCCGTGATCCGGTATCATCGCGGCCGCTTTCGGGGCGGTGACGACGTCCAGCCCGGTTCGGCGCGCTTCGAGCTCGGCTTGCAGGAGAAGGAGGACGTGCTCCATCGCCTGGTGGACATCTGGGCGACGGGCGAGGCGGCCGCATCGCTCGGGTTCGAAGCGGCCCGCGTGTTCGACGAACTCGACCTGCTCGAACGCCGGAAGGATGCCTGGTTCGCTGAACAGGGCGTCCCGCCCGGCCGCTCGCAGGATCGTGCCCTCGCGTCGATCGCGAAGGACGCGCTGGCGTTCCTCGCCGAGGAGGCCAAGCCCGAGAGCCGGCGCGATGTCGCGCGGCACGACGCGCTCCAGAGAGATCCGATGGTCCGGTTCGTGCTCCTGGATTCCGTCGCCGATGTCCTCTGCCCCGCCGTGAAACTCTGGAACACCGGATACGGCGCGAACGTCATGCGTGAGGCCGTCAGCCTCATGGGCGGTTACGGCATCACCGAAGACTGCCCGGGGTTCCTCGGGTACAAGTGGATGGACGCTCAACTCGAGGCCACCTACGAAGGCCCGGAATCCGTGCAGCGCCGGCAACTTTCGATCTCGATGACCAACGAGGTGTTCCTCGCGCAGTACACGCTGTGGATCGCGGAGATGCGCCAGCTCGCGTCGGAGCGGGCGGGCACCGGTGCGTGCACGCTGGCGACCGCCATGCAGATGTGGCTGTGGACGCTGCAGCACCTGCATCGAGCGACCGATCTCCGCGGCGCCAGGCTGTACCAGAGCTCGCGACAGGGCGTCAGTTTTCCGATGGCCGACGCGCTGGCGTGGATCCTGGCCGCGCGCCAGCAGGTCATGGACGTACTCGAGCTCGAGAAGCGGGGCCCGAGCCATCCGGCGGTGGCCGGGCAGCTGCCGGCGCTGGTGCCGTTCCTCACCGATCTGTGCCACGTCCAGACGGCGCGGGCCGCGGGAGAAGTGGGGCGCCTGTGCACGGACCTGATCTTCGGCTATCGCCGGCATCCGGCCTGGGACGAAGCCGGACGATCCTCGTGTTACGTGGCGAGTGAGCTGGACGGCCTCGAAGAGGTGATTCCCGGCATCGCCGCCACGGCGCGCTTCTACAGTGACGTCGTCGAGATCGATGGCACGCATCCCTCCAAGGCGGGTCCCTGTGCGAACATCGCGGGCCTCGAGCCCTTCGAGCGCATGCGCGCGAAGATGGACAGCTGCCTCACGGGCTCGCGGCTGGCGAAGGACCGCGCCGCTGAGGCGCTCACGCACGTGTTGATCCCCGAAGCGCCCGGGTACCCCCTTCAGGAACAGGGGACGGGGATCAGGGATCCGCGAACGCAGCCGTAGCGGGCGACCACCATGCCAGAGGTCCGGCGGCGCACAACCTGGTCTCCGCGGCGCCTGTGCGCCCTCAGTGCGGGCCTCTGACCAAGCTCCTCCTCCTCACGTTCTTCCACCGCCTGATTGTCGAATGTTGCGTTCCTGCCGCATGCAGGAAGAGGGGGTCTCATGCCATTCTCGTACGCCGTCATCGGCGCCGGCCGCCAGGGCGTGGCCGCTGCCTACGATTTCGCCGTCCGCGGCGATGCCTCGAGTATCCTGTTCCTCGACACGGACGCGCGCGCGGCGGAGGCCGCGGCCGCCAGAGTGAACGTGCTGACTGGCCGGGCCGTCGCGGAAGGTCAGCGCGGGGACGCGGCCGATCTGCCCGCGCTCGAGGCCCGCCTCGCCGGCGTGCAGGCGATTCTCGGCGCGGCCCACTACAACGTGAATCTCGGCCTGACCAGAGTCGCGATTGCGCTCGGCGCGCACCTGGTGGATCTGGGCGGGCACACCGGCGTCGTGCGGCAGCAGCACGGGATGGACGCGGAAGCGACGCAGGCGGGAATCACGGTCGTGCCCGACACGGGCATGGGACCAGGCCTCAACGTGTCGATGGCGGCGTACGCAATGAGCCTGCTCGATCGCCCGCGCGAGGTGTTCATCTGGGACGGCGGATTGCCCGAGCACCCGCAGGCGCCGTGGAACTACGTCTCGACGTTCGCGATGAGCGGGCTGACCAACGAGTACGACGGCCACGCCTACTTCCTTCGCGGCGGAGAGGTGGTCGAGGTCCCGTGCTTCGCGGATCTGGAAACGCTCGAGTTCGACGAGCCTGTCGGCACGCTCGAGGCCTTCGTCACGTCGGGAGGTCTCTCGACGGCGCCCTGGACCTGGAACGGGACGCTGGAGCGGCTCGAGAACAAGACACTGCGCTACCCGGGCCATTGTGCGCGGTTCACGGCCTACCAGGAACTGGGTCTGCTGGGACTCGAACCGATCGACGCGGCCGGCGTGCGTGTCATTCCCCGCGACGTGTTCCACTCGCTGCTCGAGCCTCGGATTGGCGCGCTCGGGGCCGCGGTCCGCGACGTTTGCGTGATGCGGGTGACGGCGACGGGGGAACGCGGCGGCCGCCCCGCTGAAGCCGTCATCGAACTCATCGACCGCTACGACGACGAGACGGGATTCACCGCGATGCAGCGCCTGACGGGGTGGCACGCGGCGATCTGCCTGGAACTGGCTGTCCGGGGGCAACTCGCGCCCGGCGTCGTGTCCGTCGAGCGCGTGCCGGGCACGCTGGTGGTGCAGGAAGGACGCGCGCGCGGATGGGCATTCACCGAGAGGGTTCGATAAGGCGGCGGCCCCTCAGTCTGCGCGGGCGCGCGGTGCACAGGATTGCACAGCAATTCACGGGAAGACGGCGCACACCCCGGGAATTGCGTGACGGGCAGGGAAGGTGCCGGGAGATTGACCGATACGCCATGAAGACGCGCCAGGCCCTTGTGGCGTGGATGATCCGCCCGGGGTCCGTTGGTTCGGACCAGTGTCGCGGACGCGTCTTGGAGGGAGCAGCGATGGCGCAATCGCTCTGGTACCGGCTGGGTTGCTGCCTGACGGGCCACGACTACTCGGTTCGGTCCGACCGGACTCGGATGTTCCTGCGATGTGACGCGTGCGGGCACACGTCCCATGGCTGGGCGTTGGCGGCCGATTCACGCGCGAAGCGCGGGAGTCTCGCACGCGCCCCCATCGGCGGCGGCCAGCCTCGCGTGGCACCCGCCCGCGTCCCCGCTCAATGACGGAACGCCCCCGCTGCCCCTGGGCGGACGCCGATCCGCTGTATCGGGCCTACCACGATCAGGAGTGGGGCGTACCGCTCCACGATGACCAGCGGCTGTTCGAGATGCTGGTGCTCGAAGGCGCGCAGGCCGGGCTGAGCTGGCTCACCGTGCTCCGCAAGCGCGACGACTACCGTCGCGTGTTCGACGCATTCGACCCTCGCAAGGTCGCCAGGTACACCCCGGCTCGCATCGAGCGCCTGCTCCAGGACGCCGGCATCATCCGCAATCGACAGAAAATCGAGTCGGCCGTCAACAACGCCACCCGCTTCCTCGCGGTAGCGGAGGAGTTCGGGAGCTTCGACGCGTACGTGTGGCGCTTCGTCAACGGCCGGCCGATCGTGAACGCGTGGACGAGCCTGAAGGACCTGCCGCCAAGCACCGCGGAATCCGGCGCGATGAGCCGGGACCTGCGCGCGCGGGGCTTCACGTTCGTGGGCCCAACCATCTGCTACGCCCACATGCAGGCCACCGGGATGGTGAACGATCACCTCGTCTCGTGCTTCAGGTACGAGCCCTGCCAGCGACCCTCCGGACGACTACTCCCGCGCACGCGTTGAGACGGCGCCTGCCTGCGGGAAAGCGCAGCACGCGCTTTTCCGACAGAATCTCCGAAGGAATTAGTTGACAGTTCGCGCGCCGGGACGTACATTGGATCGACTCCTTTCTTCATCCAGAACCAGCGAACGTCCGGGAGCACATCGCGTGGGCCGCAAACCATCTGCGACGCTGACAGACGGGGAACTCAGGCTCATGCGCGTCCTGTGGCAGCAGGGGCCGTCAACCGTCGGCGCGGTCGTCGAGGCGATTTCCGGGAGTACGGCGCCGGCCTACAACACCGTGCAGACGCTGATGCGCATCCTCGAGAAGAAGGGATTCGTCTCCCACCGGAAGGAAGGGCGGGCCTTTGTCTTTCACGCCCTGGTCGACGAATCGCACGCGCGGCGGAGCGCACTTCGGCATATGCTGGACAGGTTCTTCGACAACTCCCCGGGCACACTCGTCCTCAGCCTGTTGGAGCACGAAGCTGTGCCGGCCGCGGACATGAAGCAGTTGCGAGAGCTGATTCGTCAGCACGAGGCGCGTTGACGGTGGCGTGGATACTGATGATGAACGCGGAACAGAACACCCCCTGGTGGGGTCGCGCTGCCGCCCAAGGCGCCGCGACGGGCGGAGGCGCCACCATACCGGTCCAGCGGCCGCCACGTTCCCGGGAGTACCGGGAGCACCCGTGTCGCGGCCGATTACTCCCTAGCCGATAGCCCCCATTTCCGAGGAGATTCGGATGCGAGTCCATCTGGTCAATCCGAGCCAGGCATCGTTTGGCGTTGCCGTCATCACGCCGCGTTGGCTCTTCGTGCTTGCGGCGGCGACGCCGCGCAACTATGGCGACCCTGTCCTGGTCGACGAATCACTCGAACGGTTCGATCCCTCCACCGTGGAACCCGGTGACGTGGTGGGAATCAGCATCCACTCGGGGAACACGCTCCGCGGGTACGAGGTTGGCAAGACCGCGCGGGCGCGTGGCGCGTGGGTGGTCTACGGCGGCATTCACGCCACGCTCTATCCCGACGAGCCGCACCAGGTGGGCGCCGCCCACGCGGTCGTGACGGGCGACGGCGACGTGATCTGGCCGCAGGTGCTCGCCGACTGCACGAAGCAGGCGCCGCAGCCGCTATACGCCGCCGGCCGCGTGCCCGGGAACCAGATGATCCAGGCGCGGTGGGACCTGATCAAGCGCGAGAAGTACATGTGGGCGTCGGTGCAGACCGTTCGCGGCTGCCCGAAGCACTGCTCGTTCTGCTCCGTCTGGCGCACCGACGGCCAGGCGCCCCGCCTGCGCGGCAACGACGCCGTGGTCGAAGAAGTCGTGCAGTTGCGCCGGCTGGGATTCAAGTTCGTCGCGCTGGCCGACGACAACTTCTACCCGGTGAGCCACGCCGACCTGGCCCAGGCCGCGCGGCGGCAGGACCGCACGCGGCTCCAGGAGCTGGAGTCCATGCGCGAAGAACGGCTCGACCTGATGCGGCGCCTGGCCAGGCTGCCGTCCGACATGGTGTTCTTCACACAGATCACCATGGAGGCGTCCGAAGATCACGAGTTCCTCGATGCCATGCGCGACGCCCGGATTAAGGGTGCGCTGGTGGGCGTGGAGGCCATCACCCCGGCCGGGCTGAAGGACGTCTACAAGGGCTTCAACGCCACCGGCGATGCCCTGGTCGCGCGCCTGCGCACGTTCCGGGCCCACGACATTCACGTGCTCGGGTCGTTCATCTTCGGCCTGCCCAGCGACCGCCCGGAAACCTTCGGTGCGACAGCCGCCTTGGCGGACAAGGCCGACATCACCTTCGCGCAGTTCGTCGTGCTGACGCCGTTTCCGGGCACCGTGGATTTCGAGAAGTGGGCGAAGGGCGTCGACGGGGAGGGCAAGAACGTCGGCGGTGTGCCGTACAGCCGCCACTGGCTCATCCCCCGCGAACAGCGGCCCCACATCTACACGCAGCACCCCCACATGTCGCCGGACGAGATCCGTCAGTACACGCAGCGCACCTGGGATGAGTTCTATAGCCTGAAATCGGTGTGGCGCCGCGCCAAGTGCGTGAAGTCGGTCCGGAGCCGCATCGCGTTCGTCCTCGTGTCGAAGCTGTACCGCCAGATGTATGCCAATACCGGTCTGACGACCGACAGCGGCCGCGTGGCGAGATCGGTGAAGTGGGCCCGATGGATGGCGGCTCCGCTCCAGCGGCTGTTCGCGGGCACGCCGATGCCGGACCTGGCACTGCCCGAGGCGCAGGCGGCCGAGCCGGCCGCCTGATCGTCGCCGTGTATGGCAACGACGTGTCCGCGCCGGGCGACGGCGCGGGCGCGTCCTGAGCAATTGGTGAACAAAGAGCACGATGACATCACACGGGGGTGATGCGTGATCGCTCTTCGCTGGCTCCTCCCGGGCATCGCCGCGGCGCTCGTTGCGGGCGCAGGGCTCAGAGGATTGGGCGCGACGGCGGAGGCGCCCCCGGTTCCCCCGCCTGTTCAGGCCGCGGACGCGCCCGCTCCGGCCCAGGACCTGCCCGTGCTGCAGGTCCACCGCTACACCATGGCCGGGCGGATCCGCCCGCTCCTGTTCTGGATCGGCCGTGATGACGTCGGGATCGGAGAAATCGTGTGGCGCGGCGCCGACGGTGCCGTGGCCTACGAGTTGCTCATCGGGACCGATGCCGCCAAGGCTCCTCGCGGCATCAATCGCTGGGGCTATGTCCTCGAAGACAGCCGGCCATCCGGGACGCGCGTGCTCGGCGTGATGACGACGTCCGAAGAAGCGACCCTCACCGACGTGCGCCGGGAGGCGGACGAGGGGAACCGGCGCGGGCGATTCAAGGCCATCGACGCCAGGATTGCCTCGGGGATCAGCCGCACGGCGACCGAGACGATCGAGACCGACCGGGACCTCACAGTGCACGACAAGGCCATCCTCGTCCGGCAGGTCGAGGAACGACTGAGCAGCGTTCCGCCGAAGGAAACGCCTGTGCCAGCCGGCGTGCGGCCGGGGTTCCTGGGCGCGGTGGCCGAACTCATGACCGGCACGATCTCGGCCAGGCGGGCAGGCGCCGCGGCGCTTCGCAGGATGAAGGGCCACACGATCGCGTACGTGTACGGCCGCAACCTCTTCGACCTCGCGCTGACCGACGTCGAGTCGATCACTCGACAGGCTGGCGCTCCGGCAGCGAATACGTGGCCGGTGCGCGCGAGTTTCGAGATACGCGCCCGCCGTTCGGGGGCGCGTTATCCGTTCAATCTGGAGTACGCCACCGACGGGGCACTGGCCGGCGTGCCGACCCTGATCCAGTACCAGCCGCGATGGTGGCTGCAGGCCAAGCTGACGCTCAACGCCGGAACCGCCTCGGCATCCGGCGGCCTCACGGACGCCACCTCACCCCGGACGGCCACGAACCCGCTTCGCTGATCAGGCCCATCGTAGACATCCGGGCCGGCCGCTCACAGAATCCCCCATCGCACGGCGAGATCGCGCACGTTCAGCAGGTGGAGCACCGGGACGCCGCGTTCGGCCATGCGCGCGACCAGGCCTCGCTCGGGAGACGAATCGAACGGCACCGGCGGAATCCAGCCGTTCGTGAGGCGAAGAATGGCAGGCGACTGGCCCAGGCTCGCTTCGGTCCCGCCGACGTTGACGAACGCCGCGATCGGCCGGCCCGTACGTTGCTCGTCGAAGACCACCAGCCGAAGGCGGACCGCCTCGTCGAAGTTCGCGGGTTCGAGCAGACGGACCCCGAGCGCCCTGGCGCTGCGCGCCGCGATGTCCCGGGCGAGAAGGCGTCCCTCCGGTTCCAGATCCAGGGCGCGATCGCCGGAGCCTCCGGCCGAGACCGCCACGGTGGCGCGTTGGAGCGTGCCGGAGGCAACGAGGCGCGCCTCCAGTTCCGGCCAGGTGAATCCTGCGTCGGTCGCGCCGAAGGCCGACGCCGTCACAGAGGACACTGCGATCAGCGTGATGTCGAGCGCCTGGCACGCGCTCATCACGGCGATGTTCAGGCCCGGGAAGGATCCGGAGAATGATGCCGCCACGACGTCGCCGGCCCGGATCCCCGCGCCGTGAATCTGCCTGGTGAGAACGTGGGCCCACGCCGGAGAGGCGCTCAGGCGCTTGGCCTCGATCTCGCCGAGGGTGGTCACCAGCGGGGTGAGTTCCGAGCCGAGGAGGGCTTCCTCGGCCCGAACCCCCTTCGCCCTCGCGATCTCCTGAACGGCATGCCGCCACAACGTGTCAGCCCGGTCCTCCGAACGGGCCGCGCCACCCGCCGCCGGCGTGGGATGCGGGCCGAGCCAGGGGGGAACGATCGTGACGCCCAGGCCCAGCACGGCCAATCCGGTCGTGAGCAGAACGCCTGCGGCGATCGGTATCCAGGAGGGGAGCCGAATCAAGCCTGTTCTGATGGACATGCCGTCCCCCTCAGGCCAGGAATCCGACGGTCATCGCCAGCAGCAGTCGCACGAGCAACGCGATGGACAGCGTCATGCCGATCGTGGTCCAGAATCCCTGTGACAGCGAGGCGTTGGCGATCAGGCCCGGGACGATGTAGCCGATGACGCGCAGGTCGGCCGGTGCCGGGGCGGAGGCGATCGCCCAGGTGTAGAGTCCGTGCAGGACGAACCCCGTGAGAATCGTGACGCCGAAACGCCGTCGTCCGTAGAGAATGACGAGTCGCATGATCGCGTAGCGGACGGTGGCGAAGGTCAATCCACCCAGGACGATCGTGGCCAGCAGCCGTGTGGGCTGGGTGAGGTGCAGCGCGAGATACCCGGGGACGACCAGTCCCCCGGACGCCAATCCCAGCAGTTCCGTGAAGACCAGGTTCAGCGCGATGCCCAGGCCCAGCGCGAGTTCCACCATGTCAGCCCCGCTCGATTCCGGCGAGTACGCGCTCGCGACTGAGGCCCTTCGTGTTCCCGCAGAGCACCACCATCCGGTCGTCCGGCCAGGCGAGCAGGAGGCGGCGGAGGCCGGCGGCCACGCGGCGCGACGGCGCGAAAGCAAGGCGCGTCCCGGGCAGGCGCCGGCGCAAATGATGCCAGGTGGTCCAATCCGGGCGATCGCCCGTGACGAGCACGCTGTCGGTGTCACGCGTCCACGGGGGCAGGTCGGCGAACTGTCTGAGCCGATGTGGACGATCGGCGCGGTGCTGAAACACGAAGACGGCGCTGCGGGCGCGCCCGCCGATGATCCGTTCCAGCGACGCCGGGTCGTTCGCGGCCGAGGCGTCGACGTACTCGATGTGGCGGCCGGCGACGTCGATGGCCCCGGTATGAACGGCGCCAGGATCGGGCGATGCTGAACGCATCCCGCGGAGGGCGATGGCCTCCTCGATGCCCAGGATGCGCGTGACGGCCAGCGCGATGCGCAGGTTGTCGGCGAGCCACGGGGGCTCCGGCTCAGCCGGGTCGGCGTCGGCGCCGGTTGACGCGCGGACGACCCTCGTGCCCCTGGCGCGGGCAGCCTGTTCGAGAATCTCGATCCCGTCGGTCGGACCCACGACGAGCACTCCGGATGTCGGAATCGCGCCGGCCAGCGACTCCGCCACGCGCTCGACGGTCGTGCCCATCACGTCGCCGTGGTCGAGGCGCGCGTTCGTGATCACGCCGATCGTCGCGCGGATCATCTCGCGTTCTGTGACGGCCTGGAGGTCGGGATCGACGGCCATGCACTCGACCACGACGGCCGTCGCGCGCAGCCTGCGGGCTTCGCGCATGAACCAGAGCTGCTCGCGCACGCTGGCGGGCGCTCGGCGGCGAACGATGCGCTCGCTGCCATCCGGCAGGATCAGGCGGGGCGCCGTGCCGGTTGTCTTCGCAAGCGTGGGGATACCGGCCGCGCGCAGCGCGCCGGCGACGAGCCTCGTCACGGTCGACTTGCCCCGCGTGCCGTTCACGTGGATGCGGATCGGAATCGCCGAGAGCGCACGGTCGCGCGCCAGGCGTTCGCACAGGCCGAGCGCCAGCAGGAAGGCGAGCAGGCAGGCGCACGCAGTGGCGGTCACTCGGGGATCACACCTTGCGGAACTTCCGCGAGATCCGTTTCAGGACGGCCATGACGAGCCATTCAGGCAGATACCTCGCCAGCAGGACCATGGTGCGGTTCACGCCCCCATTGACGTAGACAATCCGCCCGGCCATCACCGCGTCGAACGCCTGCTGCGCGACCGTCCCGGCATCCATCCACATCCACCCCGGCAGCTGGCTGACCTGCGGGCGCATCCCGTTGACGTCGTGGAACTCGCTGTAGGTGAACCCGGGGCAGACGGCGGTCGTGAACACATTGTGGGGCAGGCCCTCGAGGGCGATCGACTGCGAAAACTTGATCACGAGCGACTTGCTCGACCCGTACAGGGCATGACCGGCCGACTGCGGGACCAGGCCGGCCACCGACGCCACGTTGATGATGCGTCCGTACCGCCGCGCGATCATCCCGGGCAGGAACCGGTGGGTGAGCTCCGCGAGGGCCATCACCATCACCTGCACCATGTCGCGCTGTGTGTCCCAGGTGGTGTCGGTGAAGGTGCCTGGCACTCCGTAGCCCGCGTTGTTCACGAGGGCGTCAACCGTGATGCCGGCCCTGGTCAGGTCGTCCGCGATGCGGGCCGGCGCCGCCGGGTCCGCGAGGTCGGCAGTCACGACATGGACGCGTGCGCCATGGCGCTGCCGGAGATCGGCGGCGATCGACTCCAGACGGTCTGCCCGCCTCGCGGTCAGGACGAGGTCGAACCCCTCCCGGGCGAAAACCTCGGCCAGGGCCTTGCCAATGCCGGCCGATGCGCCGGTGATAAGCGCAGTGCGCTTCGCCGCAGGATCAGGCATCAGGCACAGTCTACACGAACGCCCCGCCGGCCCGCCCCGACCAGAGCCGCGGAACCGACAGGAAGGCGGCCGTCTGGCCGCTCTGCCGCTATACTGGGAGGATGCCCGATCACAGTTCGGCCCGTCCGTCGGTCGCCAATCCCGCCAGGCGCAACGTCGCCATCATCGCCCACGTCGATCATGGCAAGACGACGCTGGTCGATGCGATGCTGTTTCAGAGCGGCACGTTCCGCGCCAACGAGCGCGTCGCCGAGCGCGCGATGGACAACATCGATCTCGAGCGTGAGCGCGGCATCACGATCATGGCGAAGAACACGGCCGTCCACTACGGCGACGTGCTGGTCAACATCGTGGACACCCCCGGGCACGCCGACTTCGGCGGCGAGGTCGAGCGGACCCTGTCGATGGTGGACGGCGTGCTGCTGCTCGTGGACGCCTCCGAGGGGCCGCTGCCGCAGACACGGTACGTCCTCCGCAAGGCCCTCGAGCGCCGGCTCGCGCCGATCGTGGTGATCAACAAAATCGACCGGCAGGACGCGCGGCCGGAGGAGGTCCTGAACGAAGTCTACGAC
>Ga0209668_10000458_pt1 | contig 16645 bp, 28 predicted proteins | sample FrelakmetPLP11PL_FD_187150 | JGI IMG/M metagenome (GOLD analysis project Ga0209668, IMG submission 187150) | Freshwater lake sediment microbial communities from the University of Notre Dame, USA, for methane emissions studies - PLP11 PL (SPAdes)... | ecosystem: Environmental > Aquatic >... | reverse complement strand
ATGAGGGTACCCCCCCATATTCGCCCAAAAGTTACCCCCCCCCTACATATGCGGTTTACGATTCGCATATGTAGATTTGCCGTGACGCTTTTGGTGGCACACGCGGCACAAACTCGCGAGATTGTCCCAGTTGTACGTCAGGTCGGGCGCGACGCATCGGGGCACGATGTGATGCACCTCCTCGGCAACGGCACCACAGTCGATGCACCACGGCGACGACCTCAGGTGGATGCGACGCATCCGACCCCACTTGGTGTGCGGGCCTGTACTGATTTGGGCCTCTCGCACCTGCCTGCACTTGAAGGCAGCAGGGAAGCCTGCGTCATGCTTGAACCTCACAGGATCGGCCCATCGAATGCATTGAGCCGTGCCGCTTTGGCCTCATGTGCGTATGCACTGTCGTTGCACCACTGGTCGAGTGACTGCATGACCAACCACCCCTCATTGGATCGCCTCGACATGATGATCCAAGGCCCACCACGGGCGTCTTCCTTGGCCTTCTGCACCCATTCACTGATGCGATAGGCCTCTACACGCTTGCATTCGAGTCGCGGTGTCAGTCCTAGCACAGTCAAGTCAGCGCTGTCAAGTCCTGCGCCTGAATACTGTTGGGAGCGTCGAGCGGTGAATCCTCTGGCATTGAGTTCGTGCGAGAGTTCTAGCTCGCCGCGGACTCCTTTAGCGCGTGAGTTCATAATTATCTCCAATGGTGGATGGTAATCATCCCGATCTCGTGTCGGGATTAATTACCACCATTCTTTATATAGGCTGGAAATAATTAATTACCGACGCGCCTAAGCACTTGCCGCGGCCTCCCTGCACCGACCCCTTTCACGGTTTCGGCCTCGACTAGATCGAGCGATTCGGCTGTCGCAAGCAACTCGCGAGCCTCGCCCTTGGGGATGCCGTGCGACATGGCGCGCTCGACCACTTCGCCCTTGGCGCACTTGCCGTCCACGAACATGGCCACGAACTCGTCGACCGACCACACGCGGGCCTTGGGCTTGCCCTTGGGCGTCCAAATGTCCGCGGGGTCAAGGTTGGGCTCGAGGGTCACGCTCGGCGGGTCGATCCTGAGCACGATCGGATCAGGCTGGGCGCTTGACCGGCAAACCGCCCGCATGGTGACGCACCCCTCCTCGCGGTGTCTGAGGAACACGATGTGCGTGTCGGTTGCTCGGCTGATCGACCCAGCGCCTGAGCCGACGTCGGTCGTCCCCTTCTGCGACTGGTCGCCCTTGGACGCATGGTGGACGTTGATGATCGCGGCGCCCGAGTAGGACGCAATGCGGTCAAGGTGGTTGTAAATCTGCACCATGTCGCCGTTGGCGTTCTCGTCGACGCCTTTGGGGAGCATGCGGTAGAACGCGTCAAGCGCGATGACGGTGAAGTGCCCTTTGGGGAACTGGCGCACATTATGCTCGATGGCCTCAAACGAACTACCCTGACCCCTGAGCCACGCGACGCTCAGGTGGTCGTCTACGGTGGTCAGGTCGGCGCCGCTGCCTTGGGCGACCTTGTGGAGCCTCTGTAGGCCCGTCTCGGGGTGGAGTTCATTGTCGATGAGCAGAACACGCCCCTTGGACGCCCTCCGACCGAGCCAATGGCCGCCGGCGGTGATGGCCATCAGGAGCCCGTACAGCATCCACGTCTTGCCGACCTTGGGGCTCGCGATCCAGTTGACGACCTCGCCGCGTCGAAAGAGGCCATCGACGATGAACGGGCGGTAGTCTGGGACGCCTTTGCGGAGGTTGGGGGAGCCGATGTGGAAGAGTTCATCGGCCACTGATCCACCGCCTAAACGGGTCGCGGGTTTCCCAGTCGTTGATCGGTTGATCGTGGCGCGTGATCGGGCGCGGGTCGTACGCGGGCGGCATCAGCGACCACAGCCGAAAGAGCTCGTCCTTGGCGACCGAGATCTCGTCGTTGGTGATGTCACCATGTTCGTCGATCCAGTCGAACCATGTGTTCAGGATGTCGCGGGTTCCGCGCTCGGTGATCATCGTGTGAAAGAACGTCCACGCGACCAACTGGCGGGCGCGCCGGGTGACCCATTCACGCGGCGAGAGGTTGCGGATGAGGAACTTCTTGCACGACTCCTTCGTCCATGTCCCGTCGCGCTCGCGCTCCTCGATCCTGTAGCGCGCTCCCCGTAATGCGGCGGCTGCGGCCACTTCGGACGGCTCGAGCCCGTATTCCTCCGCCGCGATGGCCATGGCCACGCCCGGCAGTTTGCCAACTCCAATGAGATACATAGCCCGTTCTGTTGCGTCGTCGATTTGCATAGGTGCCTCCGTAAAAAGGACAGCGCCCCCACGCGGGAGCGCTGTCAACTTGCGCAAGTTTTTACGCAATTCAGAACGGTATCTCGTCCGCGTCAATGCCGTGAGAAGCCTTGCTTGCCCCCACTGGCACCGTACCGACCAGCCGCATCTTCTGAACGACCCACGTGTCCTTCCACGCCTTGAGCACGAACTCGAGTTCCTGACCCTTGCGGATCGGGTCGAACTTGGCTAAGAGCGCCGAGTCGAAGACCTTGTAGAACCCCTCCGCGTCGCGGATGCCGAGGCTTCCGATGGCCTTGCCGTCGTCCTTCTGCTTGACGCCCCAGAAGTTGCAGACGCCGCGCTGCCAGTTATCTGGACCTTCGGGCTGTTTGGGCTGTCGCGGCGCCGACGCTCCCAACGCCTCGACAGGCTGTTCAGGCTGTTCCATGTCGGCGATGATGGAGCGCAGACGGGCGATGATTTCACTCTTCTTCATTTGGCATTTCCTCTACGGTTGTGCTGGCGACCTTATCGCCGAGCATGGGCAGCATGTGCCCGAAGAACAGACGGAGGGCTCGGCCCGCCGCCCTTGTCGAGGCCATCGCACGACGGGCGAACTGTGGGCGGGTGCTCCACATCTTCTCGTCGTCCATGACCAGTCCCGAACCCCGTCCGACGGATACGCCGTCGCGGGTGATTTCACAGACGGCTTCCCAGCCGCCGACGCCGTCGACGTCGATGCGCTTGTTCGACTCCTCCCTCACAGAGAACCCGAACACCGCCGCGACCATCGTGGCGCCGGCGACGTGGATGTACACGCGCCCGTTGATGGTGGTGCTGTAATCGCGAATGATGCGCGGCCCGATCTGAGCAAGCACTGACTTCTGGTGCCCCAGTTCGGAGAGTTGCGCCTCGACCTCGGGCGTGACCTTCTTGACGATTATGTGACTGGACATCCGATGGCCTCCCGATTGACGGCGTCAGCGTGTCGCTGGGCGCTCACTGACTGCGTCGGCCACAGTTCCCGCGGCTCGATGTCGTTCTCGCGCATCTGGTCGTTGGCGGCCATCCACGCCGCGATATACGCGGCCAAGAGCTTGCGATCCCAGTAGAGCGTGGTTGCGGCCTCAACCAGTAGGTTGGCGGTGACCGTGTCGCCGGCGCGAATGGCTTCGGCTCGAGCGGTCAAGCGGTCACGGACGGTCGGCGGGTCGGCGTCCTGCCCGTCAATCGTGCGCGACGGCGAAGCGCCGTAGTCGTAAGACTGCTTGTAGGTGACCTTATCGGTGCGATGTTCGGGGTTGTCACGCTGCATCGTCGTAACCGTCCTTTCCCTTTTCCATGATGATCGGCGCGAGCGCCATGATGACGCAGAAGATGAAGAAGGCGGCGATGGCCGCGGCGACAATAAGTTCAGATATCACGGGTTTCCTTTCGTGGTTCGGTGTGCTCGAGCGCGTCGATCGCCGCGGCGACCACCTTGGCGTTCGAGGTCTGTCGGGCGATCGCGATAGCGCGAATGCGCTCGTAGACCTGTCGCGAGGTTGCGACAGCCCACACGGTGCGGGGTTTCGGGGTAGGGATGGGGTCGATGCTCACAGGTCGGTTTCCTCGATGATGCGGATGGTCACGCGCCAGTTCATGTCGCCTTCGCGAGTCGATTCCGACCACCCCCACGCGTCAATGCTGCTCTCGTTGGTGATGGTGGAGTCGAACTGCTCGCCGCGTTCCTGCGCGTAGCGCTCCACTGCTAGTAGTGCGGTTGTGACTCCGGATGCGACGCATGACGCGATTGCGTCGTCGCTGCTCACGCTGCGCATAACGCGATGAATCTCCTCGATTTCGTCTACGCGGTTACGCAACATGGTGATTTCGGCAAGGTCGCTTGCGTCGAGCTTACGGCCAGTGTTGCGCAGGGCAATGAGGCGAGTTTCAAACTCGCGTGCGTCCAAAGTCTCACGAAGGCATTGCATGCTCATTTTCAGTTCCGTTCTGCGGCTGTGCCGCGTTGATGTACCGATCGTAATGCAGTATCGCCACAATGCAACCCAGTGCATTACGGAATTAGTGCATTATGGCATTTAGGCGTTATGGGTCGGCAGCGCCGCGTTGAGCGCCGCACGACGCGCCGCGCAGCCGACGCAATTGCCGACGATCTTGTGGACGCCGACGGCGCCGAGCACGTTGTGCACCCGATCGCCAAGCCCTCGCGCTGGGCCCTCGTAGTGCGCGCACTGCACGCACACATTCGGCGCGACTGCTACGCCGTGAGTCGGCGCGGCGGGGTTTGTGCAACGGATGTTCAGGTAAACGCACGCCATCAGGTCACGGTCACCGAGATGTATTGCACGCATTTATCGATGTACGTAATGGTGCGAGAGCACTGCACGATGCTCGGATTTGCGGGGTCTGGGTAGTAGTCCTCGCATTGCCAAGTGAAGACGTCTGACCCGGTTCCGATGGTGTGAAGTAGGGACTCGATCTGTTCGCAATCGCACGCGAGAATGCAACCGTTGTAAGGAAGATTTTGCGATAGGCAAGTGCCTGCACCGAATCCAGTCACAATCGAGATCGGTTGTAGCCAAGTGTCAGAGTCTGGACATCCGCAGGCGCCGCCAATGGAAAACCCGTTGAACTGAATCGTAGAAGCTTCGGGGCCGATGTCGGGCTGATTTGGCCCGCACAAACATGGTTCCGTCTGGGTAAACAGGCCCGTGAGCAAGGTTGTCGGCGGCGTGTAACTCACCATCGGTCGCACACATTTGTCGCATCCCGTGTGACATTCGTAGCGCATCGCGTCAACCGTTCCCGTGACGGTTTGCGACCCGTAGAAGTGTTGTTCACGCCCAACGCACAAAGGGCTATAAGACGTACAACTCGGCCCCGGATAAATACAGCCAGCGCACACTGCGGGGTTCGCCGTCTCGGTTGACCCGTCAAGGGTTGATCCTGTGCCCACACCCTCACGGGCGGGCTCCTTGAGAATTAAACTCCACGTGACGGTTGCTTGTGGGCATCCATCCCACAATCCTGTTGTGCAGTTGGTTCCCTTGCGCGTAAACGTTCCAACAGACTGCACAGTCCAAGTAAATTCAGACAGCGCAATAATTTCGCTCGTGTCGTAGAAGCGGTAAACCGTCGTTATGTAATCAATGGTGATGTTTGTGATGGGGTTCGCGTTTTCGGGACATGCCCAAAACGTGCAGCACGCCGTCAACGCGGGCTCACAGCAACACACGCGCGCCATGTTCATGGCGCAACCTCCGCGACATACGACGGCGGCACGAGGTACCAGCCCTCGGGCACTTCTATTCGATTGCCCGACAGCGTCCACACGCCGTCGATGCGCATCCACACGCGCATCGATGAACTGGGGCCGACTCGCATCGGGCTGTCCTCGGGCACGAACACCGTTCTATTTGGCGCGCAGCCACTCGCGCAGGCGAGCACCAGCGCGACGCAAAGACTCGCGGTCAACATCCGCGTCGATGGCGGTTGTCTCACGAGAGAGGCGTTTGTCGAGCCATCCGATGAGTCCGACGGTGATGGTCGCGACGATGCGTTCAAGCACTTGGCGCTTTCGCGTCCTTGGCAAAAATCAAGCCGATGCCCGCAAGCACCGCCGCAATCACCACATCCCACTGGGGGACGGTCAACGGATCAGCGTCGAACATCGCGACGAGTGCGGCACCGACAGCAACGAGAATTGCGCCGACTCCGGCGATGGTTGTCTTGGGTGAGTTCATACATCTCTCCACTTCTCGAGCGCGGCGATGCGCGACTCGAACTGTGCAATCGTTACTTGGAGCCGCGCAATCGCGACCTCCAAAACCGTTAGTTTTGCGGCGAGCACGAGCGTCGCCGACACGATAGTCGCGATGATCGCAATCACGGCGGCGAGGAGCTCGATGGTCATTACGGCGTGTACCACATGAGAGAGGCGGCGGTCGCGTTGGTCGTTTGGCTGCGCACAAAAGCCTTGCTCATTACCACGGATGGCATCGTCATGATGTTGCCAGCCGCGAGCAGAAGCGGCTTGGTGCCCATTGATGTGCCGGCATCGGTAGCGTTTGCCTCATCAAACACGATATAGACGGGACCCGTGGTCGTGAACTGAATGTCGCGAGCGTTCGTGTCGGTGCCGAATGCCTTAGCAGCTCCAGTGCTTGCGTTGACTGAGATGAAAAGTGTGTTCGTTGCCATGTGTTAGTTCCTATGCGATCTGCATGGCGATGATGCCAGTGCACTTGGTTGATGATGTCGAACTGGTGATGTATTGAACTGTGAGGCCACTAGTCCCGCTCGAGGACGCTTGGAGGCTGACGGTTGCGGTCGTCGCGACGACGATGATCGCGGTGACATTCGGGCAGATGGTCGCGGCGTTGCGCACGCCGTAGGTGCTCGACGAACCGAATTCCGTTGACGCAAGCGGATCGTAAAGTCGGATCGTCAACTCGTGCGAGTTGCTGGTCGTGACGGCCTGACAGAACGCCGTCACCATCCAAGTACCCGCGGTGAGGTTGAGGCTCTTGATGTCGTACCACGCGTTTGCGGTGGCCAACAATGTGGTCGCGATCGCGTAATCAGTGAGCGACGCGTACGCAACGGCCTGCATCACTGAGCCAGTCGTGATCGTGACGGCCTGCACTGTCGGCGCGACGGTGACGGCTTGCACGGTTGGCGTAACCGTGACCGAACTCATCGCGTGACCTCTGGCGTAATCCTGTACGAACCCTCGAGAATGCGCGTGATCACGAGGCCGCTGCCCGAAACATACTCAACGTCGTAGACGCCAGAGCTAGGCGCGGGAAGCGCGGTGGTCTGCGTCGCGGTCAACGACACGGTGATCGTGCTGTTGGGAGACGAGTACGCGATGGCGGTCGACAATGTGAACGCCTTATCTGGTGACTCGTGCGTCGTGCGGCCCTGACCGCGTGCGCTGTACAGCGTAAGGTCGATGCCGGTGACGGTGATGACGAGCGAGAACGTGGCGCCCTGTTCGATGAGAATGTCGTAGTTGCCGGCCATTATGCGCAGACTCCATCGATGGCGTTAGCAGCGTAGAAGCACCAGACCAGTTCGCTGCCAGCGGAACCGACCTTCATGCGACGCTGAGGAAAGAGCAGGACGTAGCCCTGAATTGGCTTGAAGGAGAACCCCGCAGGGATGTTCGCTGGATTGATGCCGGGGCCGATGAAAGTCGCGGTGTTCGCGGCCTCGCAGATGTTGAGCGCCGTGCCGGTGTAGTAGGTTTCGGATGCGCGGACTTGGAAGTCTTTGCCGCTGCCAACGCTCGAGAGTTTGATCTCGGCGCGCGTCCAACTGTAGAGGTATCGGTAGGACGTGCCCGCGATGGCCGAGGAGTCTTCAATCTTCGCGAGCAGATACATCTGGCGATCAGCCTCGACGCGCGCGCGCCGGTCACGCTCGGCGTACTGCGGCCCTTGCGTGACCGTGCGAAGCTTGTTGAGGTCGCTGCGTCGATTGATCATGGGTAGGTCAACCAACTGCCCTCAAGACAGATTTGCTTTGCGAGCGTCGGGTCGTTTTGCGTATCGAAGATGAGATTGAAGTCGATCACGTCTCGAACAAGCGACTTCCAGAACACGGTTTTGGCTTGTCCGCCAACTAGGAACGGATATCCGTCCGCGTCTGTCTCGCAGATCTGCTCGCAGTCCGACCATCGATCCCATCGGAACACGTATGTCGTTCTGTAGTACTCGTCGCGCACGTGGTTCACATCGGCGCTCAGGCAGTAGACCTCGCCGATGCCCCAGTGCAAGAACTTAACGCTGTTCCATCGGCCCTGCACTGACGACATATCGTCATAAACGCTGACGAGTGAACCTGTCGTTGTTGATTGCGAAGTATCAATCAGAAGACTGATCTTGATGTCCATCGTCGCAACGCGGACGGGAACACCCTTTCCGGCTTGATCCACCTTCGTGCCACCGATGTCCGCCGTTGCGTTGAGGTTTGCGCTAGGGATTGTAGTCCATGTCGCGTTTCTGTAGACGGTGGTCATGCGCTCGCCGGCGGTGAACTCGACTTGCGGCGGTAGGTGCATGGCGGACGTGCCGCCGCCGGCCGTGATGTTCGCCCACCTGTATTCACTGTTGTAAATCGCCGCAATGTCGAACACGGTTTCGTTCGTGTTCGGAACGACTGTCACCGTGTACTCGCGCAGACGCAAGGTGCCGACAAGGTTGGTCAGCGTGAAACCTGAATAGGAGGACATCACTTTTCCGACCGCACCGTCGCGCAGCGTTGTCCACGTGCTGTCGATCGACGAGTTCAGTGATGTCGTGCTGACGGCGCGAACGTTCACGCGCAGACTCTGCTGCCCGCCAGCGCCCGCATCAGTCCACGATCTCGAGGTGACGTTGTAGGTGATGCTCAAAAGGAAGCCCAGCCCTTCATCTTGTTCCACATCGCCACGCCATCGTTGTAGAGGCTCAGAGTGTTACCGATTTGCTGGCCAACGCCTTCACCCATCATTGCGCGCGTCGATTCAAGGTTCGCCTGCTCATTCGTTGCGCCGCCAATGCGCATACCCGCGTTGATGCCCAGCGCGCCGGGCAAGTCGTTAAACAACATACTCAACAGCCGCGACTGCGTAGTGTTTTGACTCGCAAAGCCCGCAGCCAATCCGCCCGTGATTCCCATGCCTGTCGTTGCAGTTGGTGCGCGCTGATTTGCGGTGCCCTCCGCCAGATTGCGCGTAAGCCCGAACCGCTCGAAGCCAATTCTGTCGTCGCGCTTGTTCTGCTTGATGGCCTCAATCGCTCTCTTGCGCTGGTCGGGAATGGCTTGAACCATGTCGACCACGGTGCTCACGGCAGCAGTCGCGCCGGCGATTGCAACGCCCGCAGCTCCGAGCGCTACGCCCATCGCGCCCATTGATGCAAGGCCGCTCAATCCGCCGAGCATCTGAAGCGATCGACCTTGAACGCCGAACTTTGCGAGCGCCTCGGCGGTCTGATTGAAGTTGCCCTTCATCGAACCGAGGTTTGTCTTTGTCGCAGCGGCGTCGCGCTTAAGTTTGTTCATCGACTTCGCGGCCTGTTCGGTCGCGGCGGTGAAGCCCTTCGAGTCACCAGTGATGGCGATGTTGAGTTTGCTGACCTTCGCCATTAGTTGAGCCCCTTCGCGACCATTCGAGCGATGTGCTCTTCCATGATCGGCATTAGGCGAATCTCATTGATCGCGTAGGCCTTCGCGATGAAGAACTTGCCGGGGACGTGTCCGATGGTGGTCGTCGTGCGTTCCTTCTTCTTGACGTTGCCGCGGGTCAGGTTGCGCAACTCTTCTTCCTTCGTGGCGCGACGCTTGAGAACGTGACCAAACTCGACCCATCGCGCGTACCAGTGCGGGGTATTGTACGTGCCCTTCTGCTCCTTGATGCCGACAGCAGCCCAGACGAGTTGCCCCTTCGAGTAGCCCTTGACCTTAGTCGTGACGTTCGCCTTGAGATGCGGGTTGGGTCGCGTCTCGCCGCGCACGCGCTCGGTCTTGCTCGGTCGACCACGTGGCGCGAGCGCGATGACGCTCTTCTTCACGACGCGCGTCCACTCGCGGAAACCGTTCTTGATGGCCTTCGTGGCGTCCTTCTGTGCAAGCCGACGAAGCGCCGCGTTGATGCGCTCAACGTTCGGGCCGTCGACCTCCATGACCATCTTGAAGGAGTTTGCAGACATCGTAAGCCATCCCTTTGGAACTATGCAGACCGTGGTACAGAGCGACGGGGCTGTCAAGTCGCACCTCTATGTTGGCTGCGCTCAGGATTTCGCGCGCAGCCCGGGTGAGTCCAATCCCTCCAAGTACAGTCCTTCAATCTCTCGCCCGAGCAACACGACGCCCGGCGCGTCGAGCTGCATGACCGCCTCGAGAGTCTCAAACGCTTGCGCGTCGCCGTCCATGACGTGATTCCAAACGTACCACGCTGGCATATAGACGCCGCGCTCGGTCGCATCGATGGCAGCGACGAGATGCGCGACCGTCGGGCGGCGCAGAGTGATCTGCGTCCCACGGAACTCGAGCACAAGCGGGCGACAAAGTAGGGAGGAAATCATGAGCCGGCGACGAAATCACTGCTGATAGCGCCGTTCGTAAAGCGCAGTTCGATGTTTGCGGTGGCGACGCCGTTTGGCGCGACGGTGATCGACAAAGATTCCACCATCGCGTTGCCGCTGATTGAAACGTTGGTAGACCACGCGACAAGAGCAGTGGCTTCGGCGTAAGTGGTAAGCGCATCCGTGATCAATTTGTGATCGGTCGTGTTGTAGAACACTTCAAGGCTGATGGTGCCCTCAAGCAATCCGTACGCGTGCTTCTTGTAGGTACTGCCAAGGTCGGTGATGTCGATCGGCGTCTGCGTGATGCTGACGGTCGCGCTGCCCACCGATGGCATCGTGGTTCCGTTCCACTTGAACAGTGCGAGAGTGGTTGGACTTGCCATAGTTATGCTCGATACATGATGGTCAGGGTTGCGGTCACGATTGCTGGTTCGACTTCGTCACCCTCGCCGACGTTGGGCGGCTGAATGACGGCGTAGACGGGTTCATAGGCGCATCCGCCGGCGACGAGTGCGCCTGTCTTCACCAGTGCGATGGCGGCGTCTGAGAGGCTCTGCGCGGCCAACATCGTGTTGGCGACAGATGACATCGACAGCGAATACTGGTAGAGGTCGCGGCTGTTGCCCGCGGGCAGCGCGGCGGCAGAGCCTTCGGTGAGATCGATGACGAGCGCTGGCAGCGTGGTCGACTGCAAGCGCGCGCCGACGCTCACGCGGCTGCCGGCGGTGGTCGCGGATCCGATCCATCCGATGATCGTCGACTCAATCATGTGACCTCGCTGCAATCGAGCACGGCAACGCGGTCGCGCTCATCGAGGTTGCGGATGCCGTTGATGCGGAGCGTGCGCCCGCGCACTTCGAGCCTGTCGAGTTCGGTCACAGTCAGGCGAGAGATGTTTGGCCAGCGCGCGCGGAGTTCGTAGTTCGCGACCACGGCCACGCCGTCGGCGTAACTGACCTCCGACGATCCCGCTTCGCGCATGTCGACGCGCATGTCGCCGACATCGGTGAACGTGCTCGTGCGACGGCCGAGGGCGTCGGTCGTCGTCGCGGCTCGGTAGACGGTCGCAGCGAATCGAAGTCGGCCGCCGCTGATCATCGGATTCCGCTCCTGACGCTGCACGCCTCGATGATGTACTCGAGCGCGAACGGAACGACGGCGAGGCTAATCGGCTGACTCGCCTCGGGATTGTTGTACCAAGCGCCCGTCAGCGCGATGACCGCGTGCACGATCTCATTCGGGATCGTGGCGTAGCCGGCGGCGTAGGTCACCGTGATCGCGGTGCCTTCGTAGATCGCGGGCTGCTCGAGGAACCGCAATACGAACATTGGCCCTTGCGTTTTGTCGATCCAATAGTCGGTCGCCGGCATGGTGATGCTAGCGTTGCTCGCGTCCTTGTAGACGACGCTCGTCAGCGACGTGAACGGATACGACGGCAGCAGCGTGTCGGAGAAGTCCGCAAGGTACATCGTTGCGGTCTGTTCGTAGAGCAACAACTCGGTGCGCCGACTAATCAAACTGATGGCCGCCTCGCGCAAGCGAATCAGCTCGGTGTCGTCGTCGTCGTAGTCGATACGAAGCGCCGACTTGATTGTGGAGAGTGGCACCGTCATAAAGGTTCCGCGCGCCTTCCGACGCGCAGAACCCGGGAAAAGAAAAGGTCAGGTCGCAGTCGCACTGATGCAGGCGAACGCCGCAGGATTCGTGATGTGCGAATCGGTGCGCATGTACGCGTACAGAATGCTCTGAAGGCTCGCGCTGAGCGAGTACGGATCGAACAACGACTGCATACCAGTGCGGTCGTAAATCTCAAAGTAGTCCCAGTGGCCGACGATCACATACGCGCTGCCGCGAACTCCGGTTCCAGCTGCGCCAGCGGCGGTGGTTGGCATGTACTCGCTGATCGCGTACGGCACGCCGAGGATGGTGCCGGGCAGTCCGCTCGTGAGCGAGTTGGTCTGGTCGGTGCCGAGCGTCCACACATACTGCGAGTTGGTCGTCAACTTGCGGATGTTCTTCAGTGCGGTATCGGAGAGCAGCCACTTGAAACGAGGCGAGGCTCGGTACTGAGCAGGCACCGCGAACATGGTGTCGATGAGGTTGGTCGCCGTGATGGTGGTAATTGCTGCGGCAGCAGCAAGCGCAACACCCTGCGCGATGATGCCGTCGGTGTTGGTGCTTGCCCACGCGGTGCCTGTCGCATCGGCAATTCCTTGCGGCTGCGACGATCCAGTGCCCGTGACGAAGTACGAATCTTGGATGCGACCAAGACCGACCGCGAGACGGTTGGCGATGTAGTCGAGTCCCGTTCCCGGGTTGCCTTGACCGATGGCATCGTCGATGAATTCCTGAGTCATCTGAGTCGCTGCGGCCATCTTGTAAGGCACGACGCTGATGGCGCGGAAACTTGGGTCAGACAGAGTGACCGCGCTGCCTTCGCCGATCAGGTATCCAGTGGGGATACCAGTCTCGACGGTGAGCGTGCGCTTGCTGTCGATGGTGACGACCTTGGCAAGCGTGCGCATCACGGTGTTGAGATACATCTGCTCAACGATGCGGCGCTCCATGTCCACGGGAATCGCAGCAGCAGTGGTCGCGGTGGTGACGGCACGGTTCGAGAGTGAACCGTTAAAGCCGTCGCGAAGCCAACGCGCTGCGTACTCGGGCGAGTTCGGATCGCTCTCAGCAGACGAGATTCGACCGTTGCCTGCGCGGCTCTCCAGCTGCGGGGTCTTCTCAAGGCGAGCAAGACGCGCCTCGAGTTCGGCGCGAGCGTTCTGCGCGCTGCGCTCGACCGCAGTTAGATCCGCATCCATGCGGGAGAACTTCTCCTTCTCTTCGCCGCTGCCGAGAGTGTCAACGGCTTGCGGTGCGAGGCCCGTTCGCTTCTGGAAGCGCTCGAGGCTCTTACGGTATTCGTGGTTGATGCTGTTCAGTTCGTCGATGTCAGACATTGTTCATCCTTTGGATGTGAAGTTCGAGCCGTGCGATGACGGCTGCGTCAAGTGCTGCGTCAACATGGCGCAGGCTCGAAGTGGTTTGGGGGTAAGCAGCGTCCTGCACAAGGGACACCTCGACGAGCGTCGCGGCGTTCACCGTGCGCTCCGTGCGGTCTGGGCTCCATGTGTCTTTGGTCACGAAGAAGCCGAACGACATAGCGCCAGTGAGGTCGCCGCGTGTCAGCAGTTCGCGCACATCGTTGCCGAGCGTTGTCTCTGGCAGCGTCGCGGTGTAGTGCAGACCATCGGCTCGCGAGTCGAGTTTGAGCGTGCCCGACTGCGTGCGAGCGAGAGGCATCGACGCGTCGTGGTTGTAATAAAGTTTCACATCGCCGACCGTGCCGAATGCACCCGGGGCGATTCGCTCGGTGAATGAGCGCCCTTGCTCGCGAATGAGTCGCGATGGTTGACCGTAGACGGCGGCGATGCCCGTGAGGGTTCGACCTTCAACAGAAGGAGCGGATGTGAAGTCACGGCGTGAAATCATTGGGTGTTCCTGCCTCTCCGCTCGTGTCGGTGCCGAGGTTTGTCTTGCCGCCGCCGGTGCCCATGTTGAGCGCGACCACTGGCGCGTCGAGGCCGGGCAACGGCATCAGGTCGAGTTCATCGCGTGCTTCGTTCCTCGTCATGAAGCCAGCTTCGACAGCGGTGCGCAGCGCCGACATGGTTTCCGCGATGCCCGGTCGAACCATCTCGTCGAGATCCCACATGACGGAGTCGTATGGGTTCTGCAACTTCGCGGTGATCTCACTCGCCCAACAGTTCAGCCACTGGGTCAAGCACGAGTCGACGTACATGCGGCTCAGCCATTCGAGCGTGCCGTAGGACGGGCCCGCGTTCTCGGAGAGGTACGACATCGGCACGCCGTAGATGCGCGAGACGTCGGCGATGCTGAACTGTCGAGCGGTCGCGAGTCCGCTGTCGTCGATGGTGCTGCTGATGCGCTCGAGCCGAATGCCCTCGGCGAGCACGAGCGGGCGGCCCGTGTTGTTGCTGCCCGCGTGGCGCTTCACGTAGTCCGCCTCGATGCGCTGCATCGCTTCGTTCGAGATCTTGCCCGGGTGCACGAGCGCAATCTTCGGATTGCCTGCGTTGATGTAGGTGCGCAGCGCCATCTCTTCTTGCGCGGCAAGCAACTGAATGGAGTTGCGGCAGATGTTGATCGGGCTGTCGCCCCAAAGTCCACTGGTGCTCGGCGCGCGCAAGTGGAACATCTGCGACGCGGTGAGGATGCCGTATTGCTGCGTGCGGTAGAGCGGCACGCCAGTGGTCAGATCGAGGCTGACGGTGTCGGGCTGCAACAGAATCAGCTCGAGCAACTCGCCGCCGACGCTGCGATTGATCGCGGCGAATGCGTTGCCATACAAGAGCACCTGCATCGTCATCGAGCGCCTGAACTCGAACGCGCTCATGTACGGAGATGGCGATGCGAGCAGCGAGTCTGCGCCAGTGTCGCTGACTTCAAGCTCGATGCGTGCGATGTCGTTGCTGATGAGCGTGACGGCGCGGTAGACCGGCGTGTAGCGGATCGCGTTGGTCGCGTTTACTGACGGCGTAGAGAACGCACCATCGGCGAGAATGGTGGAAGTCCAAGGCCCCACGAACATGCGTTGAAGGAATCCCCGCAGCATGTGCACATCGTTGCGGGTAGTAACAGTTCAAGCCTGCACTAAACTAACGATTGTTCGTACACACTTTGGCTGTCTCCGCCCCACGAATGGACGGCGATGATGGCCGCGACGAGCGCGTCGATGGTGCTCGAGTCGCGCTCTTTACCGATCGTAATGTTCCCGATGCGGTCGCGGCGAGCGATGGCCGAGCGACACGCGGCGCGGAGGATCGGATCCTCGCCGAGACACAAGCGCTCGCCGACCCACAGTCGTTGCCACAGTTGGCACCCCGGCGCGAACGTAGCGACGCCCATCGAGTAGGCCTGAATGGGGAGGTTGTGCTCGGTCAACATGGCGACCAGATCGCGCGCGCCGTACTGGTCGTAAGCGATCATCTGAATCTTGTAGCGCAGCGCCAGTTGGTCGATGCGTTCCGCAATCTCTTCGTAGTTGATGATGGCGCCGGGGGTGAGTGTGATCTTGCCGGCTGCGGCCCAAGTGCGGATCGGTAGGCGGTAGTCCAGTTCGCGCTGGGCGACATCCTGAGCCGGCCACCAGTAGTGTCCTTCGAGCGCGATGCGTCCGTCCTCCATCGGGATCGCCACAACGAGCGCCGTCATGTCGCCGCGCTTGCTCAAATCGAGGCCGATCCACGCGGCGCGGCCCTCCAATTCGGACGAGTTCGGGGCGTTGCCGAGCGGAAATTTCTTCATGTCGAGCCAGTTGTGGCCGCCTTCGGTCATGCGACAGCAGTGGTATCGGTTCCATTCCGCGCGTCCGGCGGGGCTTTGGCGCATCGTTTGGAAGGCGCGGCGCAGCGATTTGGCGTCGGGTTGCCCGTACTCAATGCCCGGGTTAGCCTTCGGAAGCATCTCGGGATCGTCGTCGGCGTCGGTCGGGTCGAGGCCGAACAACATCGGCATCATGCTGTCGTCTTCAACTTCGCCGCGCAGAACCTGTTCGCAGGTCGCAATGATCTCGCCGTAGAGGTTGTCGGGAGTGCTGCCCGGCGTGCTGATGATGACGCCGAGCGACTCGCGGCGCTTGGCGCCAGTGGTCAGGAGCTTCGTGAGGAACCTCCCCTTGAACTCCGCCGCCTCGTCCGCGATCCAGCACGACGGGTTGAGGCCGTCGAGCGAGCGCTCGAGCGCTGGCAACGCGGTGAACTCGCAGTCGTCATCGCGGCGAATGATGCGGTCATAGAGTTTCTCGAGGTCGCTGCCCTCGAGGTGGCTCACCATTGTGCGAGCGGTGTCGAGACAGATCTCCGCCTGATGCTCCGAGTTTGCGATGACGTGGACGCGGCGGCCCGGCGCCTGAATCATGTCCCACAATGCAAGCGCGGCCATCAAGGTAGTCTTGCCGTTCCCTCGAGCGACCTGCATGACGCCGAGTTTGACGCGGCGCCGGCCATCTTCCACCCATCGCCAGCCCCACAGATTCGCGAGCACCCACAGTTGCCAGTCGGCGAGCGTGAACTTCTTGCCGGTGTCGTCGCCGACGAGGGTGAGCGTGGCGACGAAGTCGTCGAGTTTGTCGACCGACTCCCAGTCCATGACGAGGTCGGCGCGCTCGAGGTCGGCGCGGAACCGTCGGGCCGCGGCGTGGATCCAGCGGCCGGCGAGTTTGCCGTCGAGAATCCCGTCGACGAGGGTCAAGATGCGCGTTTCGGCGTTCACAATTCTCTCCCGTAA
>Ga0209668_10000457_pt1 | contig 16646 bp, 17 predicted proteins | sample FrelakmetPLP11PL_FD_187150 | JGI IMG/M metagenome (GOLD analysis project Ga0209668, IMG submission 187150) | Freshwater lake sediment microbial communities from the University of Notre Dame, USA, for methane emissions studies - PLP11 PL (SPAdes)... | ecosystem: Environmental > Aquatic >... | reverse complement strand
AAGGCTTGTTGCGACCATGGCTGGAAACATGGCAAAGCTGACCGACCGCAAGCGCTTCAGTCACCCCGAGCTGCTTGCAGTAGGCTCGATTGACCGCAAGAATTCGCAGATCCGACTGCCGGATGACGCGCACACCATCCGGCAGCCCGTCGAGCAACTCCTGCAAAAAGCGCTGCTGTTTCTCTGCGAGGCCAATCTGCTCGACCAGGCTATCCGCCATGCGGTTGAAACTGACTGCCAGACGACCGGGTTCGTCATCGTCCCGCACGGCAGCCCGGACGGCGAGATTCCCGGAGGTCAGTTGGCGGGCAGCGTCATCGAGATCCCGTAAGGGTTCGACCACGCGCAGGCGCAACATGCGCCACAGCACCCCCAAAGTCAGTGCGAGGACAATCGCACCCGCCAGCGCAAACAAACCGGCACTGCGATATGCCTCGGCGCGAATGGTCTCGGCGCGATAGTCGACAACCAGGACGCCATTTACCGGGTGTTTTTCGAGAGCACCGTGACAGCCGACGCAGGCTTCCTGGTTCGGCACCGGATTGATCGAGCGCAGCACCTCGCCCCCGCCCGGCTGGGACACAAACTGGCTTTCCGGCACGCCAAGTCGCTCGACACGGACCAGTTCCGGTAGCTCCCTGCCCATGTTTTCCGGATTGGACGCGAAGCGCACCTCACCCGCTGGTGACAAAATCATGACATCTCTGATGCCCTGCAGTTGCCCCATGCGCTCAACGATGTTGCGCAAACCGGGTACGTCACGCTTGAGCATCGCGTTTTCAAGTGCCACGCGCAGCAAATGGTTGATTTGCTCCGAAGTCACTGCCCGCTCATGCTCCAGCTGACCGCGATAGAGCGCCAGAAAGAGCAGCCCGAAGACCAGCGAGGCGCCGCCGGCGACCAGCAGAACACGGCGCAACAGGCGCTGCCTCAGCGATGGTGAGCGGCTATTGTCGTTTGCTGGCATAGGTCGGAAGGATACCGAAAATCAATCGCGCTGACCCTGAACAAACCGGCACTACCAGCAAAAACAAATACTGCGGGGCTGAACTACCAGCTTGCCCCCTGTATGCCAGGCACAAATCGAATGGGTGCAATCTCGGCCTTGTCGAGCGCCAGCTTGCGATTGATCAGCGCCCCCATCTCTTCGCGAGACGGCAACGGCAAATCGTGGATTTCGCCGAGCAGTTCACGGAAATGTAGCAACCAGACATACGTCAGTTCGGCCAATGCCGCATAAAACGCGGTATTGCAGTGTGCCGACACCCGTTGCGCCCAGTCCGGCAGCCAGTATCCGAGATGCTGATCGATGAAGGCGGCCAGTTTTTCCGGGTCGACCGCACCCTGAAGGAAGTACCCTTGGGGTGCCGCAGACGCCAGAACCTGCCGCAGATACTGCAATTGCAAAACCAGGTGATCATCGAACCGGCTACGCCAGTCACTGACCTGCCAGCCAGCCGCGGCATAGATTTCGCGCAATTCGAACATCGACCGGTCGCAGGCGAGATGCTCGTCGCTCAACCAGACCGACTCATAGGGTGAAGCACCGAACCTGTTGTTCAGGTAAATCGCCGCATAGTCGGCCGCCAGTTCATCCAGCGTCGGCATGTCGTGCAGGGCGGCTGCCATATTGGAATGCGCCGTCCGGCCAGCCTCGTCGGCAGCGGATAACGCCAAGCCATTCGGGAACGCCGCGACCTTCAACGCCGCCAGTATCTCGGCATCCAGTTCCCGGTCGTGCAGTCGGATCAACTGGTCGAGATCTTGGACCAGCGCGTCGCGCAATTCAGCTTCCATCAACTTTGCCCTTGCTGTGGGGAATGAATCCTATGGATGGGTGCGTCAACGCCGGGTTGGCCATGTTCCTGACCTGCCTGACCGGCTTGTCATCGGGCCCGATCGCCTTGCTCTTCAGCACACCCTGCCAGATTTCCTCGATCGGACCGATGTCGAGCACGCGCATCATGCAGGCCATGACGCAATACGGCTTGCGACCGGCTTCCAGCTCATCGATGCACATGTTGCATTTCTTGATCACCAACTCCTGCGGATCCCACTGTGGCGCACCATATGGGCAGGCCGCCTCGCACTTGCGGCAACCGATGCACAGGGTCGAGTCGATGTCGACAACGCCGTTGTCGGCACGCTTCCAGATCGCGCCGGTCGGGCAAGTCGGCAGGCAGGCCGGTTCCGCGCAATGGTTACACGACATGTTGACCTTGTAGGCAAACACCTCCGGGAAATTGCCGCCCTCGATATACATCACACGCCTGAAGCGCGGGCCGGGCGGCAGACCGTTCTTGTCCTTGCAGGCAATTTCGCAGGCGCGGCAACCAATGCAATCGACATTGTGGTGGATGAAGCCGAACTGCTTGGCTGGCTTAACCGGTTCGTAAGTTTGCGCTACCTTGCGGCGGATGGCCTGTTCAAGCTCCTGCTTGTCGACTTTCTTGACCATTACTTGTCCCTCCGGAAGATCACCGAACGCGAGGTCGCCTGCATATCCCAGCCGGGGTAGTGTTCAAGCGAGGTCTTTTTCAGATCGACCAGGATGGTGTTATAGGCGAAGGCGCCGGCAGGACTTGGCTCGTCCAGCGTCAGGAAGTCCGGATTGCCGGCCCGGTCGGTGCCATCCTTGGCCAGATCCATCCAGGCTCCTTCGAAAAGCACCACGACATTCGGCATGCAGCGTTCGGTAACGTAGGCCGGAACGACCACCTTGCCGCGCTCGTTCCACACTTCGACGATATCTCCGGTCTTGATGCCGAGCTTTGCTGCATCGCGCGTGCTTATCGTAACCTCCTGCTGGTAGGTTTCGCGCAGCCAGGGGATGTTGTGGAAAATCGAGTGCGTCCGCCAGCGCGGGTGCGGTGTGATCATGTGGAAGGGGAATTTCTTGGCCTTCTCGTGATTGAGCGACTCGAATGGCTCGATCCACTTCGGGATATAGGGTATTTCGTAGCCGTACTGTGTCTTGGTCCAATCCTTGATATTGGCCAGCGTGGTGGACAGGATTTCGATCTTGCCGGAAGGCGTCTCAAAGGGCACGCCCTTGCTGATCTGCTCCTCGAAGGCGATATGCGGCCTGTCGAAAACAAACTTGTAGACGCCGTGCTGCTTGAATGTCTCCCACGACATGGTGACGCCCTGGTGCTTCTGCACTTTGTCGCTCCACCACGCCGTCAGGTAGGCCTCGTCAGTGGCATCGCTGTTCGTAAAGTAATCGCGCTCGGCCTTCGGGTTGTAGCGTTTGCCGAAATCCTTGACCGTCGGATCAAGCTTTTCGATTCTGTAGGCGAGTTCGGTAAACACCTGAAAGTCGGTCCGCGACTCGCCGAGCGGCTCGATGACTTTCGGTCGGTGGATGTAGTAATGGCCCTTGTACCAGGGCAATGCCACATCCTGACGTTCGAAATGCGTAGCGATCGGGAACAGTACATCGGCCCACAGGCCAGACGGCGTGATGGTCGAATCCATGCAGACGACCAGTTCCAGCATTTTGATCGCCTGGATCTCCTTGTTCACGTTGGTCAGCTGGTTGAACCAGTCCGAACCATGCCAGAAGATGGCCTTGATGTTGGGAATCTTGCCGTCGAGCTCGTCGCCGCGGGGCCACAGCCCGACCTCCTCGCGCTTGACGTTGGGGTAATTGAGCACGCAATGCGCCCAGCGGTCGGACTTGATCGAGCCATACCAGACATTGGCATACTCGTCGTAAGGATAGGCCACCGCTTCGGCATGCCACCCCTTGCCGACACCCTCGGCACAGCCGCCGAGGATGCCGATGTTGCCGGTCATCGCCTGCAGGGCGGCAGCCATCCGGTTGTATTGCTCGCCATAGCTGGCGCGCCCTGGCGACCAACTCGCCTTGAGGGCGGCCGGCTTGGTCGTGGCATACATTTCCGCCAGTTTTTTGATGTCGACCGCAGCAACCCCGCAAATCTTCTCGGCCCATTCCGGCGTCTTCGGAATCCCGTCGTTCTTGCCGAGAATGTAGTCCTTGAAGTTCTCCTTGTCGGCAAGTTCCTTGGGCGTCGTACCGGCATCCATGCCCTGCACGAACTTGTCGATGAACTTCTGGTCCTGCCAGTTGTTGACGAAGATGTGGTGCGCCATGCCGGCCAGCATGGCAGCGTCGGTATTTGGCTTGATCGGAATCCACCAGGCATCGTAGCTGGCCGCCGAATCGGTGTATTGCGGATCGACGACGACGAACTTGCAGCCGCGCTGCTTGGCGAGGCGCATGTAATAGAAGGTGTTGCCGCCGTGGAAGGTGTAGGCCGGGTTCCAGCCCCACATGATGATCAGCTTGGCATGCGCGAAGGTGTCGTCCTCATTGCCGTCGGTGATGGTGCCGAAGGTCATCCGCGAACTGAAGGTCGTACCCTGGTAGCTGGGTACCGACCAGGAATTGGTGCGGCAACCGAACATGCCGAGAAAGCGGGCGAGCAGGCCTTCGATCTGGTCCGACTTGTGCAGCACGCCGTAGGAGGTGCCGGCATAGGCCTGGTCGAGAATGGCGGTGGGGCCGTACTTCTGCTTCAGCTCGACCATCTTTTTCGCGACATGGTCGAGCGCCTCGTCCCAGGAAACGCGCTTGAACTTGCCCTCGCCGCGTTCGCCAACCCGCATCATCGGGTAGAGCAGTCGCTCCGGCGAATACAGGCGACTGCGATAGGAGCGCCCACGCAGGCAGGCACGCAGTTGCGGCTTTTCCTCGGTATCGAGGCCGATCTTGCCGCCCTCCTGATAACGCCCGTCGTCGGTTGATAAGCGAACGATGACATCACCCTTCTTGTGGGCGACCAGCATATGGCGGGAGCCACAGTTGTGATCGCACGAGGTCACCACCGTCGTCAGGTCGTCATCGCGGGGATAAGGCGCGTAAGGAAAAGCCTGGGCCTCCTGCTCGCCCAAGCCAAGTTCGACAAGGCCGCTGGTGGTGGCCACCGCAGCGCCGGCGCCGACCGTCTTGAGGAAGCTGCGACGTTTGGGATTAAGAATGTCCAGCCAGTTGCGTTTCGTATCCATGATTCGTCCTTATTGCTTGGGCTGGTTGCCATTGGCTGGCAGGGCAAAGCGTGCTTCACTGACAACCGGGCGGTCCTTCGCCCAATCGGGCACCTCCGGGGACATACCCTCCCACGGATGGCGTGGATAGGGATACTCCATCCGATACCAGGACCGACCGCCGTGGCAACCGTAGCAAACATCGGCATTTTTCTGGCCGGCGGCCTCGATCGCTTCAGCCTTGAGATAGCTAACCTGATGGCGGTTGGTGCGTATGGCAGCGTGACAGGTCAGGCAGGAGTTGCCGAACATTTCCTTGCTTTCCGGCCAGGGGCTGGGCAAACCCATGACAGCGGTGTTCATCGGAGCATGGCACTTGAGGCAGGTCGTCTCGACGTTGACCACCTTGCGCAGCGTAAATCCGTTGTCGGTCTGCGGCGTGCCCGTCGCCGAAGTACCCTGCGCTTCGTCGCGCGGATCATTCCCCTGATGGCAGGTAGTGCAGCTCAAATTCATCAATTCCTTGGCCATCCCGGTCAGCAGATGGCGACGGTGGAAGGTGTCCTGCTCCCCGGTGTAGGTGCTTAGTTGCTGATACCAGGCCTTGCTGGTACTGGCCTTGACACCTGCCGGCGAGGTTTCGCGAACCTTGTCGTCAAGCACCTCGCGGTGGCAGGCCAGGCAATGCTCGTCTTTCGCCGTTTCGATGGCGGGCTTGAAGTGAATGGGATCATATGTTGAACGCAGCAGATTCTTGCCACCAACCGGAGCGGACGGCTCCATGGCAACAGGCGTGGGCGCAGGTTGCGCTGCGTCCCGCTGACTGACGTACCAGCCACCGACGGCGGCAACCGCCACAACGAGGGCAACGATGAGACCGATTTTTGGGCTTTTCATGATCAATCCTTGCGCACCAGATCGGTATGAAGGCCGCGAATGTCATAGGGGCCCGTGAGATTCGGATAGATGAACGGGGTATACCAGGCGCCCTGATATTTCAGGAATTCAAGACCTGTAGGTGGCGGCGTAATACCGCGCAACGCCTGCGCCTGCCATGCCGGGGTCTGTTCAAATACAGTGATGACCGGGGCACCATCCGGGCGCTGATCCGGCACCAGGCCGGCGATGAATACGGGAATCTCGGCAAGCGCATTTGCACCGGCCATCAGCACACCGAGCAGGACTATTAGCTTTTTCATGTTGTCATTATGCCGTTTGAAGATCAAGAAACGGGGCAGGCACTCTGCCTGCCCCATTCGAGTGAAGATTATTACTTCTTCTTGCCTTCCATGCCCTGCATACCGGACATGCCCTTCTGGCCTTCCATGCCCTGCATACCGGACATACCCTTCTGGCCTTCCATGCCCTGCATACCGGACATACCCTTCTGGCCTTCCATGCCGGACATGCCGCCCATACCGGACATGCCTTCCTGCTTGGACTTGGATTTCTTGCCTTCCATACCCTGCATGCCGGACATGCCCTTCTGGCCTTCCATACCCTGCATACCGGACATGCCCTTCTGGCCTTCCATACCGGACATACCGCCCATGCCGGACATACCCTTCTGGCCTTCCATACCCTGCATACCGGACATGCCCTTCTGGCCTTCCATACCGGACATACCCTTCTGGTCGGCAGCACTAACATTGGCAGTGACGGCACTCAGGGAAACGATGGCAAGCGCTGCAACAGTCGACAGTTTCATCATGTATTACCTCATTGATTTTAAGTTCACCGTCTCCGCCATCCAAGCGAAAACGACTTGGGCACCCGCCCAGGCGGACTACTTAAAGCACGAGTGGTGCCAGCACCGAGCGCTGAACCCAAGCCATTGATTTATAATATATATCGATCAAATAATTGGCTTGCAGAAATACCGGGTTGCTGCCAAATTGGCATGCAAATTTATGAAAAACAGGCCAACTCATTGATTTGTAAACAAATCAATTACTGCCAATTTGGCATGGGCCATGCAAATCCGTCATGCGGACGCCATGGTCGGCGAATTCAGATTCGCAAACCCGATTTCTTCAGTATCCGAGTCGAGAACAGAATTTCGTGGGCCCGGCACTCCGCCCCCAGCAACGTCGCAATTATTGCGGCCTTGTCGGCGACCTCCGCTCGGGAGGCGCCATGAACCATCGCAAAGAGGTTGTAAGGCCAGTCGGGCAACGCGCCTGCCCCAGGGGTACCTGCCAGGCGGCGTGGTCGCCGGTAGCAATGGGTGACGAAGTCCAAGGCGCCAACGCGGGCGCCAAGTTCATCGACCCTGTCGTCCGCGACATCCCACACCGTCATGCCGTTAGCCGTCCAGCCGATGGCGTAGTGGTTGGGCACGGCGCCGATGCGGCGGATGACGCCGGATTCAAGCATGGACTGCAGGCGGCGCACTACCTCTTCGCCGGCAATACCGACCTGTTCGCCGATCGCCTGATAGGGTCGGGCGACGAGCGGCAGGCCGCCTTGCGTGGCAACGATCAGTGCACGGTCGGTCGCGTCGAGCTTCGGGAAGTCGCTCATACGCGCGCCGCCAGCTTCATTTCGACGAAATATTCCCGTTCCTTGGGGAAGGCGAAAACCGTCAGCCCGGTATCCCGCTCAATCCTGGTGATGGCCTCGGCAATTCCAGCCGGGGTTTCGGTCGCCAGCACGAACCACATGTTCAGCGCATGCTCGCGGCGGTAGTTGTGGGCGACCTGCGGCAGCGCATTGACCAGCGCCGTCACCTCGTCGTAGCGCGCTTCGGGCACCGCCAGCGCGGCCAGCACGAAGGCGCCGCCCATGCGCTCGACCTGAACCATGGGGCCGAAGCGGGTCAGCACCTTGGCGTCCAGCAGGCGCCGCAGGCGGGCCAGCAGTTCTTCTTCGTCGATGCCGAGTTGCTCGGCGGCGGCGGCATAGGGGCGTTCGCAGAGCGGAAAGCCGCCCTGCAATTTGTCGATGATTTGCCGGTCGACCGCGCTGCCTAGCGAGTGGCCTTGTGGTACATCCAACTCAGGCATAACGGGCGCCGTTCTGCTTGAAGCGGGTCAGCGAAAACAGCACGTCGTGGGCGCAATCAGTCAGTCCATGGCGCTGGCGCAGGTCGCCGATGATGGCTTCGACATCTGCCCGCTCGCGGCCATGGATCATGCAGAACAGGTTGTACTGCCAATCGGGCACTACACGCGGCCGGCGATAGCAGAGTGTTACCGCCGGTTCCTCGGCCAAGGCGCGACCGAGTTCGCCGACCCGCTCGTCCGGGATGTCGTGCACGAGCATGGCGTTCGCCGTGTAGCCCAGTTCGCGATGCCTGACGACGACCCCGAAGCGCTTGATGGCGCCATCGTCAAGCCAGTTGCCGATGCGGCTCAGCACTTCGTTTTCCGAAGCGCCGATCCGTTCGGCGATCAGCGCGAACGGGCGCATGAACAGCGGCAACCCTTCCTGCAATACCGAGACCAGCCGCCGCTCCGCTTCGCCGATCGGCGAAGCCGGCTGCAACGCACGCGTCGCCGTGCAAGTCTTGCGCGATTCGCCATGCAGCGGAAAACCGAGGTCGATATGAAACTCCTCGAGCAGCGGCAGGGCAAGCAAGGGGTAGCCGGCAGCCTTCTCGATGGCCCCCAGCGTTGCCTGCAGGCGGCCCTCGCTGGCGGCGGTGACGACGAACCACAGGTTGTAGCGGTGCTCGCGCTCGTAGTTGTGATTGACCTCGGGAAAGCGGTTGACCGCAGCCGCCACCGCGTCGAGGCGATCCGGCGGCACGGCCATTGCCGCCAGCGTCGAGGCACCAATCCGCTTCGGCGCGAAGACCGCGCCGACGCGCGAAATCTTGCCCTCGCGGCGCAGCTTTTCGAGACTGCCCAAAACCGCGCGCTCGCCAACGCCGAGGCGCGCCGCCAGCTCGGCAAACGGCGCCGGACAGAGCGGGAAATCGCGCTGGAATTCGTTGAGCAGGCGGAATTCGAGGGCGTCGTCCATCGCCACCTCAGAAGCCAATGCGCGCAGCGCGCGTGGTGAAGAAAATGCCGGACGGGTTGTCGGCGGCGATTTCCCCGACCCTGGTGAAGGTCGCGGTGTCGTAGATCAGCACCTTGTTGTCGTCGCGGGCGGAAAGCCAGACGTTTTCGCCGCGCGGCGTGAATTCCATGTGCAGGATGCCCTTGCCCGGCTCGAAGGCATGGACGACCTTGCTGGCCAGCGTGTCGATGACGTCCATCTTGCTGTTGTCGGGGAAGGCGAAATTGACCCATACCTGGCGCCCGTCCGGCCGCGCCATGACGAACACCGGCTGGCCACGCACCGGAATGCGGCCGACTTCCTTCCAGGTCGCGACGTCGACGACCAACACTTCATGGCGACCGATCGCCGGCAAATAAGCCTTGCCCTGCGCCACCGACCAGCCGCGCAGGTGCGGCATCTTGAACACCGGCAACTTTTCCTGGCCGCGGCCGTAGTTTTCGAGAATCTTGCGCGCGCCCTTTTCCGTCTGCCAGAGGTCGAGCATCGCCACACCGTCCTCGCCGAACAGGCCGGCCAGGAAGTAGCGGCCGTCCGGCGTCACCAGTCCGTCGTAGGGCTGGCTGCCGGCGGGGAAGCGCTGCGTCATCGGTTGTTTCGGGTTGGAAAAATCACTGACCCAGATTTCACCGCCCTCGAACAGCGCGTAGGCGAACTTGTTGCCGGAGGAATCGGCGAGGCCGACGACCTTGGAGTACTTGCCCGGCGCGTATTCGGCCGGCACCGCGGAGAGCATTTCGAGCGTTTCGGCATCGAATGCCTTGATGCCGCCCGGCGTGTAGTTCTGCGCGACGACGATGCGGCCGTCCTGCGAGATCGAGCCGCCGATGGCATTGCCCGACTGCATCACGCGCTTGACGACCTTCGCCTCCAGCATGTCGATCTTGGTCAGCCCGCCATCGCGGCCGAAGACGAACGCATAGCGGCCATCCCGCGAATAGACGGCGGAGGCGTGCGAGAGATCCCCCAAGCCGCCGATGCGCCCGTAGGGCTGGCGCGTCGTGGTATCGACCAGCGTGACCTGGCCGCTGGCGCGCTCGATGACCAGACCGAGATCGCCAGTGCCACGTACCTGTGGACCGGCGCATGCGCTCAGCAACAGGGCGAACAGGAAACTCAGAATTAGACGCATCACACCCTCAGTCCGGAAAACCGCTCATCAATTTTTGCACAATCCAGCCAGCCTCGGCTTCCGACATGAACTGCTTCCACGGGGGCATCGGCGTCCCCGGGCGACCGTAGTAAATCGTCGCCACCAGCCCTTCGGCCGGCTTGTCGTGCAAGGCCGCCGGCAACAGCGCCGGACCGAGCCCGCCCTGCAGGGTCATGCCGTGGCATGACCCGCAATCCTGCCGGACCAGTCGCACCAGTTCATTTTGCCGGGCCGCATCGGGCTCGGCGGCCATTGCTGGCTGTGCACTCCCTGCGGTCGGCTCTGCACTCCCTGCGGTCGCGGTCGACGTCAAAAAAAGGGCAAAAACCAGCCTACTCACCAACAATGATCACGCCTTTCATTTCCGGATGCGGTCCACAAGTGTAGGGATATCGGCCCGGCTGCGTAAACTGGCGCTCCCAGCTTTCATCGGGGAACATTCGTTCCGATTCACGCCCGCCTTCCTGCGGAAATACCACCGAATGACTGGTCCGCTTTTCGCGATTGACCCACTTCACCGTATCACCCGCCCGAATGCTGACTTCCGGTGGCGCAAACAGGTACTTCTCGATACTGACCTCGACCGTTTGCCCCGCCAGGGCAGCAAAAGAAACGAGCGCCAGCACTGCAGGCCCCCGTTTCAGTCGTTTCCATCCGGCGACCATCATGAACCCCGGACAGTCATCGCGCTTACTGCTTCGCAGCCTTCACATCGCCATCGGCACCGAGACCAATGGTCTGACCGAAGGAAACGTGATGGAAACGGCCACCGGCATGGTCGGCATGGATTGCTACGCCGAACGGCACCGCCTTGCCCGGTACGAGATTGACGCCACCGGCCAGTTTGCGGGTAAAGGTCACGGTATAGGTATCGCCGGACTTGCCGCCTTCGGCCGTCACGCCAGCCTTGCCGCCTTCCATGCTGCGCTTGTCGGTCACCGAACCATCGGCCACCTTGCCACTGCTCGTCCACTGCATCAGGTCCATCGCACCGGCCTTGACGTACTTGGTCTTCTTGTCATCGGCGCCCGGCATGGTGCGCGCATCCTTGTGACAACTTGCCCAGCAACCGGCCTGCTCGGACAGCGGCACCTTGTCGTTCGGGAACATCACGGTGGCCTTGACCTCATTGTCCTTGTCGGATTTGTCGAAACCGCCGGCCGGCGCCTTGAATGTCAGACGGACATAAAGATTGGTCGCATCGTAGGCCGCCTGGACGCCAACCGGGAAGGTCATCGTCTTCGGCGCGCCCTTCGGCTCCAGTTCCTTGCCTGCCAGACGCTTGAGATCGATATCCAGTTTGCCGCCGTCGTTATGGCAGCCTGCACAGGTTTCGCCCTTCTTCAGACCACTGGCGCCACTATGGTCGCTACTCTGCACCCACTCAACCGGTGCAACGCCGGTATGAATGACCGGAATGTTTTTCGTCGGCGCCTTGCTCCAGTCCGGGGCTGCCAGGGCGGACTGTGAACCAATGGCCATCAGGGCGCCCATAACAAACAGTGAAGTCAACTTGCGGTTCATTGCTATCTCCATTCTTTCACGTGAGACGGGGGCTTACGCCCCCGTTCTGATTACATGGTCAGGCGAACGCCAACTTAGTAAATGTCGTGCTGCGTGTTGTAGACGTTGAACTTGCCGGTCGGGGTGATCATCTTGGGATCGGTGATCACCTTCTTGACCTTCAGCGTTGCATCATCATAGACGACGATGGCGGACTGGTCGGTCTTGCCACCCCACAGGGAGATCCAGACTTCCTTGCCGTCAGCCGAGTATTCCGGGTGCACCGCGCGCTTCGTGGCCTTGGTTTCCGGCAGACCTGAATCCTTGGCGACGTTGATCACGGCCTTCGGCTTGGACAGGTCGGCCATGTCCCACACGGCAACTGATTCGGCCAGGGTCTTGTCCGGATTCTGCGGCGAATCGGCCCACAGGTGCTTGGACTTCGGATGCGTCTTGACGAACAGGTTGCCCGGCACGTGCTTGACTTCCTGAACGACCTTCCAGTTGTTCTGCTTGTACTGGGCATTCTTCTTCTCGTCGGACGGCGTGCTGATCAGCGTCACGACATCGGCGCCAAGGTGCCCGGTCGCCCAGACGGGGCCGAACTTCGGATGGGTGAAGTTGGCGCCGCGACCCGGGTGCGGGATTTTGGCGGTATCGATCAGCGCCGCCAGCTTGCCGGTCTTGGTGTCGACCGCGGCAATCTTGTTGGAGGCATTGGCCGCCACCAGGAAGTAACGCTTGGAAGCATCCCAGCCACCGTCATGCAGGAACTTGGCGGACGAGATGGTGGTCGTCTTCAGATTTTCAATGTCGGAATAATCGACCAGCTGTATCTGCCCGGTTTCCTTGATGTTGACCACCCATTCCGGCTTGATGAAAGACGAGACGATGGAAGCGACGCGCGGTTCCGGATGGTACTCGCCATCGACGGTCATGCCGCGCGTCGAAACGACCTTGCGCGGTTTCAGCGTATCGCCGTCCATGATGACGTACTGGGGCGGCCAGTAGGAACCGGCAATCGCGTACTTGTCCTCAAAGCCCTTGAACTTGGAAGTGTCGACCGAGCGTGCATCGAAGCCGATCTTGACTTCAGCCACGACCGCCGGCTTTTCCATCCAGAGATCGATCAGGCTCAGGCGGCCATCGCGACCGATCACGTAAACGTAGCGGCCGGACGCGGAGAGGCGGGAAATGTGGACCGCGTAGCCGGTCTTGACGATACTGACAATCTCCTTGGTGTCGCCGTCGATCAGGGCCACTTCGCCGGTATCGCGCAAGGTGACGGAGAACACGTTCTTCAGGTTGATCTTGTTCATCTGCTTGGTCGGGCGCTTGTCGACCGGCACGATCACCTTCCAGGAATCCGTGATGTCCTTGAAGCTGTACTCAGGCGGCACATCCGGCGTGTTCTGGATGTACTTGGACATGAGGGCGATTTCTTCCTTGGTCAGGATGTCGTCGAAGTTCACCATGCCGCCGTCGGTGCCGTAACCGATGATCTTTTCCAGACGACTCTGACCCAGCTTGAGCGTGCCGCCTTCGGTGACGTTACCGTCCTTGTCCTTCTTCGACCAGTGCGGTTCGAGGTTCTTGCCGGTCGCGCCCTTGCGCAGCACACCGTGACAGCCGGCACAACGTTCGAAGTAAATCTTCTTGGCTTGTTCTTTTTCGGCTGCAGTCATTTCAGGGGCCTTGGCGGCGTCCTGAGCGAAAGCGGAACCCACGGCAAAAGCCATGGCGGTCATCGTCAACATCCCCACTACGGTTTTCTTCATCTTCTCTCTCCTAGAAACAAAACAGGGCGCGCCCACCCCCAGCGCGATGTGCGTCAGGTTGCACCTGACCCGAAATACCATCCTTGATGCCGATCAATCTTTTTTTGCATAATGAATCTTTAATATTCAATCAGTTATAATTACAACGAACTATTTTTATAGTTCTTTGGTAGTAGCATCTCCACCGCAAGCTTTGTCGCCTATTGGCAGGCAAGGCCTGGCGCATTAGGATGAGCGCCCGAAGAAGCAATTGGCTCAATGGAAACGAAAAAAACTCTCGCGGCCGGCAAGGTCTGGCTGATCGGCGCCGGCCCCGGCGACCCGGACCTGCTCACGGTCAAGGCTGCCCGCCTGATAGCCCAGGCCGACGCACTGGTATTCGACCATCTGGTCGGCGACGGCATCATGGATCTCGCGCGTGCCGACGCCCGCCGCATCTATGCCGGCAAGGAAGCCTCCAACCACACGCTGCCGCAGGAATCGATCAACCGCCTGCTGGTCGATCTGGCGCGCGAGGGCCTCTCGGTCATCCGCCTGAAGGGCGGCGACCCGTTCATTTTCGGACGCGGCGGCGAGGAACTGGAAGCGCTCGTCGCCTCCGGCATCCCCTTCGAGGTCGTTCCCGGCGTCACCGCCGCTGCCGGCTGTGCAGCTTATTCTGGTTTTCCGCTGACCCATCGCGACCATGCCCAGGCGGTCACCTTCGTCACCGGCCACCTGAAGGACGGCACGGTGAATCTCGACTGGCCAGCGCTTGCCCGGCCCGGCCAGACGGTGGTCTTCTACATGGGTATCGGTGCCGCCGGGGAAATCTGCCGGCAAATGATCGCTCACGGACTCCCCGCGTCGACCCCGGCCGCGGTGATACGCAACGGCACGTTGCCCGACCAGCAGACCCTGCTCGCCACGCTCGGCACCTTGCCGCAGCGCATCGAAGAAACCGGTATCAAGCCGCCGGCACTGATCGTCGTCGGCAGTGTCGTCAACCTGCACGCCAAACTCGACTGGTTCGAACGAACATGAAGTGGTTGCTGCTTCTCGCTGCCCTTTTCGCCCTCCCGGCATTTGCCTATTCCGGCAAGGAACTGCGCGACGACTGCCTGGCCGCTGAAAGCGCCTTCGCGACCAACGCCGCCAGCCCGAATGTCTATCAGACTGCCCGGGGAGCACGCTGCATCGCTTACATCGAAGGCTTTGTCGACGGTTATGCGGTCAGCGACTTTCTGGCCGAAACGGTGGGGGTGAAGCTCAACGCCTTCTGTCTGCCCAAGAGCCCCGATCTCTCCTACCGTCTGGTGCGCTCGGTCCTCGCCCACCTCGACCGGCAACCGCCGAATCCGGAAAGCGGCACGGCCACGCTGGTCGCTGCCGCGCTCTCGAAAACCTTCCCATGCGCCGAGCCGCTTGAACCAAAGAAGTGATTCGGGGATAATCCGGCCTCCATTTGCCCCGATGGCGGAATCGGTAGACGCAGCGGATTCAAAATCCGCCGCCGAAAGGTGTGCCAGTTCGAGTCTGGCTCGGGGCACCAAACACAGCGGTCAAGGCTTCCCAACCGGGAAGCCTTTTTTGCTTCTGTTCTGTCACTTTTTCATGCTGACGCCATTGCTCCGGCCTGCAGGATTGCTAAAATCCTCCATGCTCACCAACCGCATGGAGAACCTCTACATGAAGCTGTCCGCAAAACGCCTACTCGCGACCACTGCCTGCTGCCTGCTGCTTGGCCCTGCCGCCGCCGCTGAACTGGACCCAGCCGGCGACATCAAGGCGCAGGCCGGTAAACTCGTCAAGGTCGACAATCCTGAATACCTGGCTTCGATCAAGCGTGTCGTCATCACCAGCTACATGGTGGACTTCGTCACCGAACTGAAATACACCAAGTCGCTCAGCGGGCTCGAGGCGATGATCGGCGCCGACTCCGACGTCATGATCAAGCTGGTCGGCAGCAACAACGAGCAGTTCCAGTCCATCACCGAGAAGTTCTACAACCAGACAGTCGAGCAACTCAAGGCACAGGGCATCGAGGTCGTTCCGGCGGAAGAGCTGAAAGCGCTGCCGGAATTCGCCGAGCTTGCCGCCACAGGTGTCACGCCGCTGCCCAGCGAGCAGGATGCGACTGCCGGCAAAGGCCTGTTCTTCAGCGCCCGCGGCTTGCCGCTGCAACTCTCCGATGAAACCCAGTTCATTCCAACCTTCAACGCGCCCTTCACAAAGCCCAAGAAGGACGATTTCCTGACCTTCGGTTCACGCTTCTCGGGCGGCTTCAGCGCCGGCCAGGCCCAGTACATCGAAAACAATATCGCCAAGAAGCTCGACGCCACAGTCCTCAAGGTCCGCCTGACAGTACTTGGCGGGCAACTGACGCCGGACACCAGCTTCTGGAGCGGTGGCAAGGTATCGACCCGCGCGGCGGCGAGTTTCGTCGATTTCGTCACGCGCTACGCCTTCATCACGCCCGATGGCAACAAGGCACGGGTCGCGCTTTCTGAAATCGCCGAGACCGGTGACATCGGCGAACTGGTCAATACCACCAGCGACGGCACCAAGACGGCCGACACGGCGAAAAATGTCGCACTGGTGGCGCTCAATGTGCTGAGCATCGGGGCGCGTCTTGCCGGCGCCGGCGGCGTTGGCGGCATCGGCGGCTTCTCGTCGACCACGGAATACGAATGCCGGGTGCAGCCCGAATCGTTCGAGAAGGCCCTGCTCGACAACCAGATCGTGGTCGTGCGGATGTTCGGCGAAAAGATGAAGGATCCGGGCAAGTGAGCGTCCGGAAAGCGGATTCGCGCAGCCCTGTTTCGCCGGCCCCATGCAGCTGACCGTCGACGATTTCGACTTTCCACTTCCTTCCGAACTGATCGCCCAGCATCCGGCGGCCGAGCGCACAGGCAGCCGGATACTGCACGTTTGCGGTCAACAGCTTTTTGATCGCCAGTTTGCCGATTTGCCGGACTTGCTGGACGCCGGCGACCTGCTGGTCTTCAACGACACCCGTGTTATCAAGGCGCGTTTCTTCGGGCAGAAGGAAACCGGCGGGCTGGTCGAGGTGCTGCTGGAACGCATCGTCGACAATACCCACGCCATCGCGCAGGTACGCGCCAGCAAGTCGCCGAAGCAAGGCACGAAACTCAAGCTGGCCGATGCATTCGAAGTCGTCGTCACCGGGCGTGCCGGGGCGAACGGTGAATTCTTTG
>Ga0209668_10000456_pt1 | contig 16655 bp, 14 predicted proteins | sample FrelakmetPLP11PL_FD_187150 | JGI IMG/M metagenome (GOLD analysis project Ga0209668, IMG submission 187150) | Freshwater lake sediment microbial communities from the University of Notre Dame, USA, for methane emissions studies - PLP11 PL (SPAdes)... | ecosystem: Environmental > Aquatic >... | reverse complement strand
CGGGTATAAAACCTATCCTTGTGTCCTTGGTTACTGTAATTATTGCTATAGCTAGTATTACCCTTATTTGGAATAATACTCTTACTGTGTATCAACGGAGCCGAATTCAAACCTATTTCCAGGGCCCAGAGCAAAATCAGTCGGAAGGTGGTTATCAAATAATTCAATCAAAAGTAGCAATTGGATCAGGAATGCTATGGGGTAAAGGTTATTTAGCGGGCTCTCAGAGTAGCTTAAGAATTCTGACACAGGCGCATAATGACTTCATTTTTGCTTCTTATGCAGAACAGTTTGGGTTTTTTGGGTCTACCTTATTGATTTTACTCTATTTGATATTAATAATCCGCGTAATTGTCTCATCAAATAGAGCGTTTGATGATTTCGGACGTTTTGTAAGCATATCGGTATCCTTATTGCTTTTACTTCATATTTTTATTAACATAGGTATGAATCTTGGTAAACTTCCAGTGACTGGGATTCCACTCCCTCTGATGAGTTCGGGAGGAAGTTCAATATTAGTCATTATGGTTGCTTTAGGCTTTGTTCAATCAATTAATTCGAGCAAAAGGCCAATTGACTTCGCTGATAGTTTAATGCTAACATCAGCAAGTCGTCATAATTAGATTTTATAATAAAGGGTAATAAAGATGAGTAAATTCGCGGTAGTAAAAATTCGAAACGAACAATTTCTTGTTGAAGAGGGGAAAACTTGTGAGATCAATAGATATGATGGAAAAGTTGGTGATAAATTGAGCTTTTCTGATGTTTTACTAAAGGTTGATGGTGAAAAGGTTGAAATTGGTCAGCCAGTTATTGCTAAATCATTAGTAGAAGCTGAAATTGTAGAACATAGCAGGGGAGAAAAGGTTATTAAAATGACATATAAAGCAAAAAGCAGGGAAAGGAAGAAAAGTGGACACAGACAAGATTTAACGGTAATTAAAATTAATAAAATATCATAATTTAAGCTATGGCACATACAAAACAACAAGGAGCCGCAAATAGACATCTTAAAAGACCAGGAAGACGTTTAGGCGTCAAAAAGTTTGGAGATGAGATTGTTAAATCAGGTATGATAATAATTAGACAAAAAGGAACGAAATTCCACAATGGTCAAAACACTAAAATAGGAAAGGATTACACAATTTACGCAACAGCACCAGGCAAAGTGAGTTTTAAAACAATGCAGGGGAAGAGAATTGTTGAAGTACTACCAATAGTTGTTGCTCCAGTAAAAAAATAAGTCATGCTTGCTCTTATTCAAAAAGTTTCCAAGGCATCAGTGGAAATTGAATCGAAGGTCGTTTCGTCTATAGGGGAAGGATATTGCATCTTTCTTGGAATCAAAGAAACGGATGACACCCAAGACATAGATTATATTATCAAAAAAATTCTTAGAGCGAAATTATTCCCTGATAATAAAGGTAGATTCAAAGTAAATATTACCGATAAAAAAGGTCAACTATTAATAGTTCCTCAATACACTCTATATGGTGATATTAAGTTAAAAAACAGTCCCTCTTTTACCAAAGCAATGCGACCTTTAGAGGCGAGCGTGCTTTTTAATATGTTTTGCAATAGAATAGAGGATAGTATCGAGAATCCTAAATTTGGAAAATTTGGCGAATTTATGAAAGTAAAAGTTATTAATGAAGGACCAGTTACATTTATAATTAGTTCAGATCATTTAAAGAAATAATGCGTTTAAACAAATTTAATCAAGTTATAAAGCTAATAATTGCACTAGGTAATACTGGCAAGGATTATGTACTAACAAGACATAACACCGGCTTCCTTTTTGGAGATTTTATTAGGACCGAACTTAACAAAAAGAGTTTTCATTTTATCAGAGAAACGAACAAATTATACGACATATATTCTGCTAATGACCTAGACTTTAAGATCCTTCAGCCTAATACAATGATGAATTTATCCGGCAGGGCAGTAAAGAAATATATACAAAATCACAGTAGTCAATGTGGGATATCGTCAATGCTCCTCGTTCATGACGATTTAGATTTAAAGCTAGGTGAATACAAAATACAGTATAAAACTGCACCTAAAAACCATAATGGTGTAACATCTTTAGAATCGGAACTGAATAGTACGGATTTTTATAGAATCCGAATTGGAATAGATTCCAGACCTATTGAATATAAAATTGATGGAATTGATTATGTTTTGGGTAGATTTAGTCAAGACGAGAAGACAATTTTAAATGATGTGTTTAATAAAATATTTCAAACAGAATTAAGTATTTAATAATTTTTTTATTTTTTTAATGAAAATAAATAATGATTTCCCTGTAGATTTAGATAAAAAATTTCTTCCGCAAATTCAATCTGCATCTGAACTTGAACCCTCTGTTCTAATCAAAGATATAAAGGAAAATCTGGGAAATGAGATTTACTTAAATGGTTGGATGTACAATATAAGATCATCGGGCAAGATTTCGTTTTTTCAGTTTCGCGATGGTAGTGGAGATATTCAAATAGTTGCTGAAAAATCAGACTTTTCTGACGATAAATGGGAAAAACTAAGCACATTAACTGTAGAATCATCCCTACAAGTTAAAGGTATAGCAAAAGAGGACAAGCGCTCACCATTTGGCTACGAGATGAATCTATCGGATTTTAAAATAATTCAAATTGCTGAAGAGTACCCAATCGGGAATAAAGAACATGGACCAGACTTTTTATTAGACCATAGGCATTTATGGCTTAGATCATCTAAGCAAAGAGCCATACTAAAGATTAGAGATGAGATAGTTTACAGCTCTACGGTTTTTTTCCACGACAATGGATTTACAAGAGTAGACACCCCAATATTCCAGCCCGTATCCTGCGAAGATACATCGGATCTTTTTGAGGTTGACTATTTTGGAAACAAGATGTATCTAACACAATCTGGTCAACTTTACTGCGAAGCAGCCGAATACGCACTTGGCAGGACTTATGACTTTGGACCAGTTTTTAGAGCAGAAAAGTCAAAAACAAGAAAACATTTAATAGAGTTTTGGATGATGGATGCTGAGCTTCCATTCACAGATTTAACAGGGCTGATGGATTTTGAGGAAAGATATGTCAAGCATTTAGTTGCGTCTGTATTAAAAAATTGCCCAGTTGAATTAAAAATACTAGAACGGGACACATCCATACTAGAAAAGTACGTAAACGAAAAATTTATAAGAATGAAACATAAAGATGTCATTGATTTGCTAAATCAAAAATTTGCACTGGCATTACCATATATTAGTGACATCGGTGCACCAGAAGAGGCCAAATTATCAGAAATTTATGATGTACCCGTTTTTATTTATGACTGGCCAGCTGAAATTAAAGCATTTTACATGCCAAAATTTAATGACGGAGATATTGAAAGAGTAAAGTCTGTTGATTTGGTAGCTTCCGAAGGCTTTGGTGAGATTATGGGTGGGGCAGAAAGAGAATTTGATTACAATAAATTGCTAAAAGTATTAAAAGAAAAGAATTATCTATACAAAGATTTTGCATGGTATATGGATTTACGTAAATACGGCACAATTCCTCATTCGGGATTTGGGTTGGGGTTGGAACGTTTCATAAGATGGGTTAGCGGAACACAACATATACGCGAAACAATTGCATTTCCAAGAATGCTTAACAGAAGTTACCCATAAGGCCGAGCCATATTGGTAAATATTTTCCCAATATGGCTCTGGCCTTTTTATATTCTATTAAAAGCTCTTAGGACTTCATCTGTATAAGTAATACCAAATGCTCAGTATCAAATATTAGTCTGTAGTCTGTTTCTTTAACTAGAGTAAAAACATAACTTAAAACATGGTTCGTAACTGATGCCTTAAGACCGGAAACAATGCCATTTGAGTTAAATGTAACCGTCTGTTCAGTACTGCTTGATGTCTGATAGTTACTAATTAGAACAGTTAAGGTTGTTCCACTCAAACTCGCACTAACATTTGGATAAGTTGTACCAAGGAGTGTTTTCTCAAAAGAAAACATTCCTGTATATGTTTCGCCTGTTGCAGTGCTCGTGTAAGGATAGGCATACCTGTAACCACCTACCATATTAAATGTGTTGCTGGCTAATGTTGATGTTATTGTCTGATTACCTCTCGAAAACTCTGTCCTACTTCCAGCTACAGGAGTTACACTAACTGAAGCTGTTGTCGTTGGTGTAACCGAAACTGTTGCGGTAATAGTTGGTGTTGTTGAAGTAGTTGGCACCACCGTTGTTGTAACCGGTTTAACATCAGTAACATCAACAATAATATTATTGCTTGCTGTTAACGCTTGAATATCATAAGTTGCCAATGTGTTTAATTCAATGACATATTTGTCTTGTTCATTTGGAACTGCTAAGTCATGAGTTAATCTTAATATGCTTGGAGTTCCAATGGAAACTGATCCAGCCGTACTAAATGCAGTCATGTTTGAAGCAATTTGCGAGAATAACAATGAAATCGTGTTATTTGTCGTATTATACGTCGCAGTTACAACAGGAAATGGAGCTACCGTTGCTCCAGGAGTTGTTGTTATATTTGCTGGGAACTCGCCAGTTAACGTGTAACTAAATCTTGTGAATGAAGCAAATTTTTGTACCGATAAATCAGTAATTGTATATTCCGCATCACTAACAGTACCAACTTGTTTATTTGTTGTTGTGTAAAAGCTGGCAGCTCTAACATTCGAAGCGGTAGCATTTGCCAATACAGTATTGGACATAATTTGTTCCGCGACTGAAAGAGTAGGTAATACTTCTGATGGAGCAACCGTTGGAGTTGTTCCAACTGTCGCTGGCTTATTTATAAAACTTTTAATTCCAAAATAAGCTGCTGCTGCAATTGTAATTACAGCTACCACCCAAATAACAATTTTGCCTGACGAACCCTCCTTTGCATCTTCAGCTATTGAGGTTTTAATCGGCTCTAATTTCGCTCTATTTAATTTTGAAGAGCCTCCGACCTGTCGTCTTTGTGTTAATGTAGCCCTTTCTTCAAACTCATTCTCGTTCGAATCATCTGATACTATAGGCATAGTAGAATATCTAATATTTAAAATACAAATATAGTATAAGTAATATCTAGGAATTACGCAAGATTAATGAAATATGATAAAATTATAGTTCGGTTTTTATTTGCAACTTGTAACTAAACCTTAATGGACAAGCTTATTATTAAAGGCGCAAGATCACACAATTTAAAAAATATTGATTTAGAGATCCCAAAAAATCAGTTAGTTGTGATAACCGGTCTTTCTGGCTCGGGGAAATCCTCGTTGGCATTTGATACAATCTACGCCGAAGGTCAAAGACGATACGTCGAATCTCTATCGGCTTATGCAAGACAATTTTTGGGCGTTATGCAAAAGGCTGACGTAGACTCGATTGAAGGGTTATCTCCAGCAATATCAATCGATCAAAAAACTTCTGGCCACAACCCCAGATCTACAGTTGGAACGGTTAGCGAGATTTATGATTATTTGAGGTTGCTATTTGCAAGAGCCGGTCATGCGCATAGCCCAAAAACTGGAAAACGACTACAGTCACAGAGCGCTCAACAAATTGTTGATTCGGTTTTGAATTATCCAAATAAATATAACAAGGATGATATGAAAATCCTGATAATAGCTCCAATCATTAAACAAAGAAAGGGCACATATGACGAGCTTTTCCAGAGACTGCTTTCTCAAGGTTATGTGCGAGTTAGGGTAGACGGACAAATTTTTGCTTTAGAAGAAGAGATAAAAATTGATAGATATGTGATTCATAATATAGATGTTGTTATTGATAGATTGATAATTAATGATAAATCAAAACAGGATAAACTTTTAATAAAAAGACTGACCGATAGCGTTGAATCTGCCTTAAATCTTGGAGGAAAAGAAGTATATATAAATATTGTAGATAGTAATGAAGATATTTTTTATTCTGAGAAACTAGTTGATCCGGAAACTGGAGAGTCTTTTCCTAAAGTCGAGCCTCATACATTCTCTTTTAACTCCCCATATGGGGCATGTACAAAATGTAATGGTCTTGGAATCATTTTTGAAATTGATCAAAACACAATTTACAACCCTGGATTATCCATAACCGAAGGTGGAATTTTCCCATGGTCTAGAATGGCCGACAATATGAACTCGTGGCACATGCAAATGCTTAAAACTATATCTGAAGAAGAGGGATTTTCTATAAGAGATGCTTTAGGAAATCTTAATAAGGATCATTTGAGCCTAATTCTATATGGCGCCGGTACAAAAAAGTACAAATTGACATATTATAGTGAACATAATCAAGCTCATAATACAATTACGACGAAATATGAAGGGGTTATACCAAATTTATTACGGCGATATAAAGAGACTCAATCTGAATACATACGTAAAGAGATCGAGTCATATATGAGAGAAATAGAATGTCCAGAATGCAAAGGGAAAAGGCTTAGTCCCATAGCATTAGCCGTTACCGTAAAGGGACAAAATATAAAGAATGTTTCTGATATGCCTCTTCATAGACTTTTAGAATGGGTGCGAGCACTTTCTAGCGATGAAGCAGAGAATAGTACCAACGATGAATTGACCCATCAAGAGAAATATATTGTTAAAGAGGTAGTAAAAGAGATTCTTAGCAGAATAAATTTCTTGATAGCTGTTGGATTAGATTATTTAAGCCTAAGCAGGAGTGCTAGGACACTTTCTGGTGGTGAGTCTCAAAGGATAAGGTTGGCTTCTCAAATTGGAAGTGGACTAAGCGGAGTGCTTTATGTACTTGACGAACCATCAATTGGTCTACATCAACGCGACAACGAAAAATTACTCCAAACCCTGCATAGATTACGCGACTTAGGTAATTCTATTTTAGTTGTAGAACATGATCAGGATACTATACAAGCAGCCGATTATATTATTGATATGGGGCCTGGGGCAGGGGAGCATGGTGGGTATGTCATAGCTCAAGGTACGCCAAAAGAAATTCGAAACAATCTTAATTCAGTAACAGGGAATTTTTTAAGTGGTCGCGAGAAAATTGATAAAGATACTATCCGGAAAGAGGCATATAAATTTGCAGGAAAAATTGATGGAAGTATTGTATTAGACCTTGCCGAAAGGCCAAAAATCAATGGTAAATCAATACAAATAGTCGGAGCTATAGAAAATAATTTAAAGAATCTTACTGTGGATTTTCCACTTGGCAAATTTATTTGCGTAACGGGAGTTTCTGGGAGTGGAAAATCCACTTTAGTCAACGAAACACTAGCAAAAGCTTTAAAGCAGCATTTCTACTATTCAAAGGATGTACCCGGTAAGTACCAAACCATAAAAGGCTTAGAGTATGTTGATAAGGTTATCGTTATAGATCAATCACCAATAGGGCGCACACCTAGATCAAACCCAGCCACATACACAGGAATGTTCACGACGATCAGGGAAATGTTCTCCTCTACACAAGAAGCAAAAGCCCGTGGATACAAAATAGGTCGGTTTAGCTTTAATGTGCGTGGTGGACGGTGTGAGACATGCCAAGGCGATGGCGTTATTAAAATTGAAATGCAATTTCTACCTGACGTTTACGTGACATGTGATGAGTGCGGAGGAAATAGGTATAACCGCGAAACACTTCAAATTGACTACAAGGATAAAACTATATCGGACGTACTAAATATGTCAGTAGAAGAAGCGTACAAATTCTTTGAAAACATTCCGTCCATTAATAACAAGCTAGAAACCTTAAAGCTAGTCGGCCTTGACTATATTAAGCTCGGCCAGCAAGCAACAACGTTATCTGGAGGCGAAGCACAACGCATCAAGCTTGCGGCCGAGCTCTCCAAACGCAGTACTGGTCGTACCATTTATATTCTTGATGAGCCAACAACTGGTCTGCACTTTGCCGATTTACGAAAACTCCTTCTAGTGCTTCACAGTCTAGTCGCCAAAGGTAACACCGTTATAGTAATAGAACACAACCTTGACCTAGTTAAAACCGCTGATTGGATTATTGATTTGGGCCCCGATGGAGGCGATAGGGGAGGAGAGATTGTCGCCCAAGGCAATTTGCAGGATATAATTAATAGCAAAGCGAGTTACACCGGCCAATGGCTAAACAAGGTAAGTCTTTAATTCCTTTAACAATTCATCTCGCAAACTATCCGAACCAAGAGCCACAGTAATATTGGCTAATAACCATCCAAGTATGTAGCCAGTATCTAAATATTTCCCTTTAGACTCATATACTAATAATCTTTCGTTCTCACACATTAAGCACAATGTATCTGTTAAAAACCATTCGTTAAACTTTTTATTCACTGTTTGCTTTTCGATATAGCCATAAACACTTGGTTTAAATATATATTTGCTAGTACAAACTAGATTTGAAGGCGCTTTTGAAGGTTCTGGTTTCTCTATAACACCTTTCAAAAACAGTTTTGCTTTGTCTTCGATATATTTGATTGCACCATATTTATTAATTATTTCTAGCGGAACTCTTGTAGCACCAACCAGAGCATCAGCATGATTAAACTCGAATTCCTCTATCATTCTTTGTATTTCACTTGATCCATCCTGATTGTATATAAAGTCATCTCCCATCAATAATAAAAACGCATCTTCATTCTCAACATATTTTCTGGAAAGCTTTAGTGGAACCGCAGTGCCATACTCACCATCATTGTCCTGTTCGATATATGTGAATTTCGCTTTCTTACTCAATCCCCCAACTAAAGCACGCTTCTCTAACTTTCCCATTCTAACAAGATAATTGTCTAATTCAATATCATCAGAATAATACAATTCAATCTGACTTCTAGTTTTCTTGTTAACAATAAAAATGATCTCAGAGATTCCAGCCTTCACACAATCATCAACTATATAATCAATCATAGGCTTATTTAGTATAGGCAACATTTCCTTTTGAATACTTTTAGAGTAGGGGAGGAAACGTGATCCAAAGCCTGCTGCGGTAATAATTGCTTTTGTTATTTTCATCATTCGTATATTTTACTTTTAGAATGTAATTCGCCTGTAAAATTATTATCTCTAATTTTGTAATTTAAGTCCAAATTCACAAATTGATTTGGTGCAATAAATCCTCCAATTATAACACCGGCACTAATAAAAGAGTTCATTCCTATTGCTGTACCAGGAAATATTGTTACCCCTCCGCCAAGTCTTGATCCCTGCCCAATAATTGCACCGAACTTGTCTAGCCCTGTAGATATTCTTTTTTCCTTATATGACAGTTCAATAATTGCTTGGTCAAATCTTCTGTTTCCTGTTTCGCTATGTCCAGCTAATCTTCCAGATTTTCCAAGAATGCTATCTCCAAGGAATGCATGATTAGATACCTTGGATTTTTCCATCATAATAGAGTTTTTAATTTCAGCGGCATGTCCAACTGAACATTCGTTTGAAATCACACTTCCAGCTCTAATATAACAGCCGGTGGTAAGCTCAACCCCATTACCTATGTAACTTGGACCATCAATAACAACATTGTCTCCAATTGCGCAATCCTTACCAATGTACACCTGACCATTGCAGATTAAGTTTTTTCCTGATGAGAGCTGAACAAACTCTACACCTGAATTCTGAATTATTTCTTTAAGCTTTCCTACAACTTTAAACCAATCATCATGCTCAAAATATCCTTTGAGAAATTTTGGGACAGCAATCTCTTTAAAAAAATCATTTATCATTTAGACTTACTAACTATTTAAAATTTTATCGGCAATTTTAACAAATTTCTCTCCAAGTTTATCAAGCTCTTTTTTATTATTAGATTCCACTAGAATCCTCAACAAATCCTCTGTACCAGAATAACGGAGAAACACTCTCCCTTTCATACCCAACCTAGTGTTAGTTTTTACCAGTAATTCTTGAATTTCTGGAATATCCTTTAATGGAATACGCTTTTTAACTGGTAAATCGATTAATTTCTGTGGATATTTCTCGAAAGTAACAGCAAGCTCTGAAAGTTTTTTCTTCTTTTCCTTTATTATTTTGAGAACTTGTAAAGCCGAAAGGGTTCCATCACCTGTATCAGTATGATCAAGAAAAATAAAATGTCCCGTTCTTTCACCTCCAAAATTATAGCCTCTCTTTTTGCATAGGTTAACGACAGCTCTGTCACCATTTGGAACCTTTTCTACATTAATACCAATCTTGGTTAAATAGGCATCCAAAGCCTTATTGCTGTATTCTGTAATAACAACACTGTTTTTATTCAATTCGCCTTTTTCCTTCAAATCCTTTGCCACTAAAGCCATTATATAGTCACCATCAATTATATTACCTTTTTCATCCACCATAATGACTCTATCGGCATCCCCATCCAAGGCAATACCCAAATCCGCCTTCTCTTTTATAACAAGCTTTTGAACAGCCTCAGGATGTAATGATCCACAATTATGATTGATATTATAGCCGTCTGGCTCCACTCCAATTTTTATAACTTTTGCACCAAGCTCTTCAAACACTGTTGGGGCGACCTTGTATGCCGCACCATTTGCACAATCCACAACAATTTTCATGCCTTGTAGCGAAACTTCATCCACCGTTGATTTAATAAATTCAATGTACCTACCGGACACATCTTCAATTCTTTTTGCGCGTCCTATTACACTCTGGTCTGGAAAATCTTTTTCTAATAACCTCTCAACCAATAATTCCTCTTCATCGCATAGTTTTGTACCATTTTTATTAAAGACCTTAATTCCATTATCAGACGCAGGGTTATGTGAAGCGGTTATTTGAATACCCAAATCCAAAGCAAAACTTTGAACCAAATGCGATAGACCTGGAGTAGGAATAGGACCAATTGTTATGGCATCTACACCCCTAGATAAAAAACCAGACGTCAAAGCCTGTTCAATCATATACCCAGATCTTCTTGTATCTTTTCCAATGATCACTTTATATGATCTATTAGGATTCGGTTTTGTGGTGATTTTTGTATATTCGGCCAAAGCCCTTCCTATTCTAACGATTGTTTGAACATCCAATGGGTAATAGTTCGCTTTACCTCTAATTCCATCTGTTTCCATGAATACCTTTTTATTTTTCATTATATTGATATTATTTAACAGTTACGCTCTTCGCCAGATTTCTAGGCTTATCTGGATTGTATCCTAGTTTAACGCTTAAATGATATGATAGCAAATGAAAGGGGACTATGTTTACAATAGAATCCGCTTTACCAAAGTCCTTTACGATGATTGTCTCGTCAAACAGCTCATTAGGTTCTTTTGCTATTCCAATCACTTTTGCACCTCGAGCTTTTACTTCGGCCGCTGCACTTAGAATATCTGACTCGAATTTGTCGTTAGAGACAATTACAAAAACTGGAGTACCTTTTTCTATCAAAGCAATCACACCATGTTTTAATTCACCTGCCGCAAATCCCTCAAAATGCTTATAAGTGGCCTCTTTCATCTTTAATGCCGCTTCCAATGAAATGTTGTAATTCTGATCCTTTCCTAGAATAAAAAGGTGACTTTTTTTTGTTATGTATTTCTCAATAATGCTCTTTACTTGGCTAAACAGCTTGTCAGTAAACAAAGATTCTAAATATTTAGAGATGGTATGTAATTCAGTTTTTGCCTTCTCACCCTGCGTCTTTCCTAACAAACTGTAGGAAAGGTAATAACCCCAAGCCAATTGTGAGGTGAAAACTTTTGTTGATACAACGCAAATCTCGGGACCTGATCTTGAGTAATACGGATAATCCGACATTCTAGTGACCGTTGAGCCTAGCATATTCACAAGACTTGCAATTTTTGTGCCAGATCTTTTTGCTATCTCCAAAGCCTCAATTGTATCTGCAGTTTCACCGCTCTGGCTAACAGCAAGTATTAGATCCTTAGATGAAAAAAGCCTTTCATAACTTCCAATTTCATAGGATTTTAACTCAATCGCCTTAATACCAGCGATACTTCTCAGAAAGAAAGCTATTTGTGCCGCCGAATAACCCGCAGTTCCGGCCCCAACTGTATAAACCGTATCGGCGGCGTTAATTGCCTTTATTATCGGCATCAATTCCTGCCTTGAATAAGTTACCGCTTCCTTGATAGTATGCTTTTGTTCTACAATTTCCTTTATCATAAAATGCTTAAAACCCTCTTTGTCTATTGTTGTATCCGCATGGTCCAGAGTTGTAACCTTTAGCTCGATTTTTCCGCCAGTCTGTATTTTATAAAGACCGATCTCATCATTTTTAAACTCGATCATTTCATTGTTGTTCACAAAAACAACTTTATCGGTTTTGTCCGCGAAAGATAATGTATCGGAGGCAATAAAAAGTTCATCTTTACCAAGCCCTAAAACAAGTGGAGACCCATTTTTAACCGCTATCATATGTTTTCCGCTTTGCTCAAGTAAAATTATCGTGTTTCGGCCTTTTAGATCCAAAAAGGCCGATCTTACAGCCTCCTTTAAATCATATGCTTTATTCTTTAGCTTCTTTTCTATTAGTCTGACAATTATTTCTGTATCCGTTTCAGTCTCAAATTTATAACCCTCTTTGGTCAGCATCTCTTTTAGATTTTGATAATTTTCCACTATTCCATTTTGCGCCAGCATGAATTTTTTATCAGAGGAAAAATGTGGGTGCGCGTTATTCTCTGTAACCCCCCCATGGGTTGCCCATCTTGTGTGTCCAATTCCAATATGCGAATAAGGAAGTGATTCAATATCTTTAAAAGTACCTATTGCTCCCACCATCTTTTTTACATCAATTGTATTGTTAACTGCTACTGCTACACCCCACGAATCATAACCTCTGTATTCGAGTCTCTTTAAACCATTAATAATATATCGTCGCGCATCACCTGTACCAATATACCCAAAAATACCACACATAGTCAGTTGATATTAAAAAATACATACAATTTACAAACGAGAAAAATCGGTATTATTACACTTCATAAACTTATTCTCGTGTATAATTTACCTATGAAAAAATACCACATCATTACCTATGGTTGTCAAATGAATTATGCCGATTCTGAGAGATTCAATGCGGTATTAAATCAACATGGTATGGAATATACAGAAATAATAAAAGATGCTGATTTGGTGTTGATTAATTCCTGTTCAGTAAGACAAAAGGCCGAAGATAGAATTATCGGACTAGGACGCAAAATGGTTGAATTAAAAGCCGAGAAACCTGAACTGCAAATCATTTTGACAGGCTGTATGGCTGGCAGAAGCTGGCAAGGGAATACCCCAGAAAAATACTACCAAAAGTTGTATAAAGTTATGCCTTGGCTAAATAAAATTGTTGAAACTAAAAATCTCCCAGCCTATATCTATGGGCTGTCTGAAAAAAATCTTTTTGATTTTGTCCCAATAACTCACAACAATACACATGGCCTAATACCGATTTCGTCAGGTTGCGACCACTTTTGTACATACTGCATCGTGCCCTTTGCAAGAGGGAAGGAAAGATGCCGTCCTTTCAAAGAGATACAAAAGGATTTTGAATATTTACTTAAAAAGGGTTTTAAGGATATAACATTGCTTGGCCAAACCGTCAATCGCTGGACCAACCCAGATGAAAGTGACGTAAAGAGTTTTCTCCAACTAATAAAAGCCCTTGACTCTGTTGAAGGGAATTATTGGTTATCATTCATGTCATCTCACCCTAACTATATGAATAATGATATTATCGATTTTTTAGCCGAGTCAAAACATTTTCGCCCTTATTTTCATTTCGCTCTACAATCAGGCTCAGACAAGATCCTTGCTCGTATGAACAGAGGCTATACATACGAAAATTTCAGAGATATCGCGTTATACTATAAAAGTAAATTACCAGATGCAATCCTATCTACCGATATAATAACTGGATTTTCCGGTGAGACGGATGCGGATTTTAATAAAACGGCAAATGCCATGAGAGAACTTAAATTTGACACCGCATACATATCAGAGTATTCCCCAAGAGAGGGGACTGCATCCGCCCGATTAAAAGATGATGTTCCAAATAAGGTCAAGGCAGAGAGAAAAACATATCTCAATGATAAGATATTGGCAATTTCGGCTTTAAAGAACAATACAAAATTAATTGGGAAATCAAAGACTTGCTTAGTAGAGGAAATCTTAAAAAATCACCGAATTCTTGCAAGATTGGATAATAATAAAGAAGTCCTTGTATCCGTGATAGAACAAGCTAAAGAATTAGTAATAAAGCCAAATATGTTTATAAAAGTCAAAATAACATCTTGTACTCCCTGGGCTTTAGCTGGCGAACTTTGTGGAAACCCAACAGAGGAAAGTTGATAAAAACATTTCTTTAGTACATAATTAGAGTATGAGTAGTATAAAACAAATAAGAAGAATTATTTCCATAGTAATTTATGGACTTGTATCAATAGTCATAGCTCTTATTATCATCAGGCTTTTTATGCTTCTTATTGGAGCAAATAAAACCACATCAATTGTTTCTTTCATCAATAATTCTTCTGAAACTTTTGTTACCTCTTTTAGAGGGATATACCCAGATATAATGATTAATAACGGTCAATTTGGTATAGAAGTATTTAGTGTTGTTGCATTAATGTTTTATGTGAGCTTGGCCTTTTTAATTTCGAAATCCATACGTTCAGTTGTCGAAACTGATGTTATTCAAATTGTTGTTAATCTTATTGATACAGTATTTAAATTTGCCGAGTTTATTCTTATTACCAGATTTATTTTTAAACTTACTGGGGCCTCCATAGTAAGCCAGTTTGTGTCTCTTATTTATGATATATCAAATATTATCTACGAGCCATTTAAAGGCATTTTGCCTGGTTTTTCTATTCCCTCGATCAACGCAGTCTTTGAAACATCGACTTTAATAGCAATTATAGTCATTATTGTTTTTGATGTTTTAACAGAGGGTGTAATTGCACATCTAAAAGCCGATGCTGATGCAAACGGCTCAGGTTTAAGTACGCCCCCAGCACCAAAAACAATAAATCGAGTTGTGGAGAAATATGCCTCACCAACTAATAACTCTACTTCGCCGAATATTACAATAAATATTCCTCAACAAAATCAACCGCCATTACAACAAGTTATTCCTCCGACACAGTATATTGATAGGCGAACTGTTCAAGTTATAAATCCTCAAATGCCACCATCTAATCCAAATCAACAAAATATATATCCGTACTACGGCCAAAACGATTTAGAACATCAACGACCTGCGCCCAGACAACAATTACAAGGGCAGGGATATTACACTCCCATAAATAACGAACCGTTGGCTCCAAGAAACGCAAATCCTAATTCGGGAAATTCATAAAAACGTACCAATAGTATTCCATTGTTTCCTTAGTTATTGTATATTTGTTCTATGCGTAAAAAATTACTAGCATTAATATTAATTTTAGTTGTCCTTGGTGGTGGATCAGCTGTATTGATTGGCTATTATTTGAGCCAGCAAACGGTAAGCCCATCTGACACAGAAGCGAAGACAACACCATGCGAGTGGCCCCAAGTTCAAATTTGTGCTAATCTACCTGGGGCCCACTGTGCTAAATGTAATGGAATAATGACTGGTGGTTGTAACACCAAGTTTACTGGATGTAAATTTAATCCTCCTAAATGCGAACCACCTGCATGTCCTACAGGAAAAATAGATTGTGGCGATAGTACCAATCATGAACCACCATCAACAGGTTGTACAGCATATCCGAAGTTGTTTTGTATCGTCAGTCATAAGGACTGCGGTAACGATTCCTGGATATATAGATATTGTAAAGATAAAGTGATTACTACTACTCCAACTCGTACACCTACCGCTACAGTAACTCGTACCCCAACAGGTACTGTTACTGGTACACCTACTGGTACCCCCACCGGTACACCTACTGGTACTCCCACCGGTACACCTACACGTACACCTACCGCTACAGTAACACGTACTCCTACGAGTACACCTACCGGCACAGTTGTAATTACTATTACTCATACGCCTACGAGCACTCCTACGCGTACAACTACCAATACTCCTACACGTACTCCTAGTGGAACCCCTGTAATAACAACTCCTGTTGTTATTACTCCAACACTACCAGGTACAGCACTAACTACCGACAAGGGTGACAAAATCATAGTTGGGATGTTATTAGTTTTGTTCGGATTCGCTATTTATACACTAGGCTATGACAAGGAAATTGGTAGGCTATTCTGGAATTATGGCGGAAAAACCACTTACAAAAAATTGCACAAATTCTACTCCACGCGCATTGTTCGTGACGTTAAAAAAGCGTTCGAAAAGAATATGCGAAAAAAATGATTGTCTGAGTATTCCTTTCTTTTGTGGATTCTAGTATATTTGTAATATGCGAAAAAAATTACTAGCATTAATATTAGTTTTAGTTGTCCTTGGTGGAGGATCAGCTGTATTGATTGGCTATTATTTGAGCCAGCAAACGGTAAGCCCAGAAGACACAGAAGCGAAGACTACAGAATGTGAGTGGCCTAAAGTACAAGTATGCGCAGGTCAAACTAAATTCCGTTGTTCCAGATGTAATGGAGTAACGACTGGTGGTTGTGATAACCCAGATTATACTGGATGTAAATTTAATCCTCCTAAATGCGAACCACCTGCATGTCCTACAGGAAAAATAGATTGTGGCGATAGTACCAATCATGAACCACCATCAACAGGTTGTA
>Ga0209668_10000455_pt1 | contig 16663 bp, 10 predicted proteins | sample FrelakmetPLP11PL_FD_187150 | JGI IMG/M metagenome (GOLD analysis project Ga0209668, IMG submission 187150) | Freshwater lake sediment microbial communities from the University of Notre Dame, USA, for methane emissions studies - PLP11 PL (SPAdes)... | ecosystem: Environmental > Aquatic >... | reverse complement strand
GCTCGAGAACGCGCTCGGCACCATCGCGGTGAACCTCAACGCCGCGCAGTCCGATCGCGAGGCGCTGGCCACCGACCTGGCGCGCCTGGCCGAGTTCGAGGATCGCGAGAACGCGCTCGGCGCGCGCCTGCTCGTGGCACGACGCGGCGGGGCCGTGCGGCGCCTGGGCGAGATCGACGCCGCGCTCGAGAAGGACGCGATCGAGCGCGTGCAGCAGGCCGCGTGGCGCGACGAGCTCGAGCGCCTCGCGCCCGCGCGCGCCGTCCCGGACGATGCCCCCGAGCGCCTGCAGTCCGCGCAGGCCGAGCTCGCGGCCGGCCGCCGCACGCTCGACGAGGTGCGCGGCGAGCGCGAGCGCGACATCGCCGCGCCGCGCCTCGAGATCGAGACCGCGCTCGCCACGTACTCCGCGTTCGCTGCGGCCGAGCCGCGCCAGATCGAGGAGCTGCACGCCCTGGAGAAGGACCTCGAGCGCGCGCGCCAGCTGGCGAAGTCCGCGGCCGACAAGCGGGCCGAACTCGAGAAGGAACTGACCGCGCGCGGCGTTCCGGTCGCGCGCGCGTCCGAGCTGTCGGCGCGCTTCGGCGCGCTGTCGGCCGAGGATCGCGGCCTGCTCACCCAGTATCCGGCGCAGACGCAGCACCTGGTCACCGAGTCCGAGACCACGCAGCGCGCCGCTCAGGGCGGCCAGGCGCTGATCGAGGAGATCGGCCGCCAGCGCGGCCGCCAGCGCGGCTTCGGCTTCGCGGCCGGCGTCGTCGGCCTGCTCGCCGGGACCGCGGCGGTGTGGCTCGCGCTCGCGGGGCGCTCGATCGAAAGCTTCGTCGGGCTCGGGGTCACGCTCGTCGCGCTGGCCGCGGCGACGCTCCTGCTCCTGCGCAGCGCCGCGCACCGCGATGCCGATCGCAAGGCCGCCCTGGCGCAGGTCGTCGAGGCGCAGCGCCGCACCGGCGAGGTGCGCCAGCGGCGGAAGGAGCGCGAGGACGCGCTCGCCCGCATGGCGCAGAAGATCGGCTTCCCCGACGTGACATCGCTGCTGCGCGACTTCGGCGAGTCGCAGCGTCTGACGTCCGAGGTGCAGCGCTTCGACTGGATCGACCAGGACCGCGCGCGGGCCGTCGAGGACGTGGCGCGCGTCGAGACCGACGTGAAGGAGCGCCTGCGCCGCGCCGGGCTCGACGCCGGGATGCAGCCGCACGAGGCCTTCGCCCGGCTGCGGCTGGGGATCGGGAGCGTGCTTGAGGCGCGCGCGCGACGCGCGACGCTCGACGAGCTCGAGAGCGGACTGTCCGCCCGCGAGAAGGCCGCGCGCGACCGCGTGGCCGAGGCGAGCGGTCGCATCCGTGCGCTCGCCTCGGCGCTCGCGTTGCCCGTGCCCGACGAGGACTTCGAGGCGCTGGCCGAGGCGGTGGCGCAGAAGGCGACTGAGCGGCGCCGGCTCGACGTGCTCGAGCGCGAACTCGTGCCCGCCATCGCGATGCGCGTCCTCGCCGACGACGTTCGCGGATCGCTCGAGCGCGAGCGCGCGAGCCTGGCCGCCGAGGTCGCCGCCGCCGGGGTGGGGACGACCATCGGCCGCGCCGCGCTCGCCGCCGTGCCGCCCGGGGACGGGCCCGTCGACGCCGTCGCCGTCGAGCGCGAACTCGAGGAGGTGCGTCGCGGCCTGATCGAGCTGCACGCCCGCGTCGGTGGCCGCGAGGGCACGACGGCCAAGCGCGTGGCCGAGCTCCTTGCCGAGCGCGACAGGATGCACGCCGCGCTCGAGCGCGCGCGCGCCTTCAAGGCCGCCGTCGAGCTGGCGCGCGAGCGCTTCCAGACCGTCGCGCGAGAGACCCACGCGCGCTGGTCCGAGCACCTGGCCGGTCGCGTCGACGAGCTGCTGGCGCAGTTCGGCCTGGCCCACGCTGGCTTCAAGCTGTCCGACAAGCTCGAGCTGTCGCTCACGCTCGACGGCGACCGGCTGACCGGCGCCCGCCTCGAGCAGAGCCTGTCGACCGGCGCGCGCGACCAGGTGACGCTCGCGCTGCGGATCGCGATCTGCGAGTTCCTCGCCCGCGGTGGCGCGAAACTACCGCTCCTGCTCGACGATCCCCTCGCCCATGCCGACGACGCCCGCGCCGGCCGGCTGATGCGCGTGCTCGCGGAAGCCGCGCGCACCGGGCACCAGGTGCTCGTGCTCACCTGTCACCGCGCCACCGTCGAGGCCCTGCGCCAGGACGACCCCGCGTGGTTCGACGAGACCATCCGTATCGTCGATTTCGACGGAGCCCGGGCCGGTCGCCTGGCCTGAGGGCCGGGTTTGTCTCCGGGTCCGCGCTTGACTCTCGGACCGGTTCACTTAGTCTGACGACGCTCCGGGGCCGGTCAGCCTCCGGGATTGGGTGGCCCGTTGTCTCGGAGCCACCGATGGACTCACTAAAGTGGAGGGATCCATGCGACTTGGCGGACTACTGCTCCTCGTCTCGTTCGTCGTCCTCGCCGCCGCGGCACCCGCCGTCCAGGCCGAGGACCGGTTCGGAATCGTCTTTCAGGGCGGGATGCTGCAGCCCAAGGATCAGGACACCAACGACGAGTCCGGCACCGAGTTCGGACTTCGTTTCCCGGTCAACACCGGCACGTTCTTCGGCTTCGAGCCGTACATCTACATGGGCGACAGCGATGACACGGTGATCGGCTCGGGCGCCAACGCGGGAACCTACCCGGGCGTCGAGTTGACCTCGTGGGGCGCCAACATCTCGCTCGGACGGCTGATTCGCCCGAAGGGGTTCCGCGTCTACCCGTTCGCGGGCATCGGCAACAACACGCTGCACACGGATGGCGGCGAGATCTCCAAGGTCGGCTACAACGTCGGCGTCGGCGTGGGCCTCAGCCCGGGCCGGTTCATGGTCGACCTGCGCGGCGAGCGAAACTTCGTCGACGTTGGCGACGACACGGAGAAGTGGGACGTCTACTCGCTCGGCCTCGGCCTGCGCATCGATCCCGGCTTCTGAGCGACGGCTCTCCTGAAACGAAACGACGCCGGGCCGATTCCTCGGTCCGGCGTTTTCGTTTGCGGTGCGGCACGGGCGCCGCGAGTGGTGCGGCCCGGACTAGCGGAAGTCGCGCACCAGGACGACGTCGTTCGTCAGCGTGCCCGCCCCGATGGCGATCGTCCGGTGCGCGTCCACCCACACGAGCTCGAACACCTCCTCGCCGGTGAACTGCGTCATCTGCCGCGGGTTCGATCCGTCCCCGTCGGCCACCCATACGTTCTCGGTCGGGCCGTCGCGGACCACGATCGCGAGGCGCGAGCCATCCGGTGAATGGACGAAGCTGGTCACGCGACCCGAGGTGAAACGGGTCACCGGCGTCGGCGTCCCGCCGCCGAAGCCCAGGCGCCGGAGGTTCGCCGCCGAATCCGATGTCGCAATGTAGTCGATCCCGCGCTGGTCGGGGCTCAGGCGCGCGCCCGCGGCATCCCCCGGCAGCAGCACGCTGTCGGTTGCGGCACTCCCGTCCAGCGGGTTCAGCGACAGCATCGTGCGCTGCAGCCCGCGTTCATCCCGGGCGTAGCGACCGACGAGGACGCGCTGTCCGTCCGCCGTGTAGTCGTGGATTCCATTGATGGTGGTCAGGACGGGCCCCGCGGTCCCCGCGGGGAGTGCGAGGAACCGGACCGTGCCCCGCTCGCTGTAGCGACCGTACCCGAGCCAGCGCCCGTCGCGTGAGACCCCGCCATGCTGCTCGCCGGAGCCCGTCGTGCGCTGGGTCAGGTCGCTGCCGTCGGCGTTCATCGTCCACACATGGACGCCGTCGGCGCCCAGGCGGTCGAAGATCACGCGGCCCGCAGCGCCGGCCGGATTGACCGATTGCGTGCTGCCCGAGGTCAGCATGCGCGGCTCCCCTCCGGTGACCGGGATCGACCACAGGTGATAACCCGCGTCGCGCGCGGCGCCGAAGACGAGCGTCGCCGAATCGGGAGCCGCGAGGCCCCCCGGAGAGTTCTCGGGGTTCGCCGCGCGCGTGAGCGGCCGGGGCTCGCCGCCGTCGGCGCTCACGACCCACACGTTCGACAGCCGGGTCTGCCGGACCGCGCCGATTGCTTCTTCGCCGCCGGAAGCGCCGACCCCGGAGTAATCCTGGAAATCGTTGGTCACCCGCTGCAAGGACTTGTCCGGGTAGCCGACGAGGAAGAGCTGCGCCGTGCCCGAGCTCGTGACCTGCTGGGCGGCCATGGCGAAGCCGCTGCCATCGGCGAGCCAGGTCAACTCCGCCCCGACCGTCCGCGGCAGGCTCGTGTGATCCCGGCGCTTGCCGGTGGCCGGATCGAACAGCGCGATGGTGGTCGTCAGGTCGGCCTCGGGCGAGAACAGGGCGGCGGCGATCTGCCTGCCGTCGGGCGACCACGCGGGCGCGCCGGCCGGATACTCGCCGTGCTTGACCGCGGTCACGATCCGCTCCTTCGCGGCGTCGAGGTCGTACTCGACGAGGCGATTCTCCCCTTCCGTGGGCACGTTGCGCCAGAACACGAGGCGCTTCCCGTCCGGGGCGAAGGTCGCGCGCGAGTCCACGTCGAATGCGCGCTCCTGCGGCGTGCCCCCGAGCGACGGCACCTGGTAGAGCGCCGAGTAGCTCTGGGCATCGCGGCGCCGCATGCGGAAGTAGAGATAGTTGCCGTCGGGCGTGAACGACGGCGAGTCGATGGCATCGCGCGAGGGCGGCACGACCTCGACGTCGCTCCCGGTTGCGACCTGGTGCACGCGCAGCGTGATCGCGCCGGGACGGCCCGCGGTGTAGGCGAGGTAGCGGCCGTCGGCGGAGAGCGCACAATCGCGCACGTCGCCGCGGCTCGTCACCGTCGTCATGCGCATCTTGCTGAACGCGCGGTCCTGCGCCGGCTTGCCGCCGCGCGACATCGCCCACCAGCCGGCGGCGGCGAGCGCGAGCACGACCACGGCGGCGAGCGCGATCACGGCGGGGGAGAGTCCGCGCCGCGCGGGCGCGCCCATGGCCGCGGCGCCCCCGATCACGCTGCCCGAGCTGGCCGACGCCGACAGCGCGTCGTAGTCGTCGACGATCTCGCGCAGCTCGAGCGCCAGGTCCTTCATCGACTGCAGGCGCTGCTCGGGGTTCTTCGCCAGGCAGCGGCGGATCAGGCGCCGCAGTTCGGCGGGCACCTGCGGGTTGATCTCCTCGATCGGCGCCGGCTTCTCGTTGAGGATGCGGTGCATCGTCTCGACGCTGGTCTCGGCGGCGAACGGCGCGCGCCGCGTCGCGGCCTCGTAGAGGATGCAGCCGAACGAGAAGATGTCCGCGCGGTGGTCGATGCTCTTGCCCGCCACCTGCTCGGGCGCCATGTAGCCGACGGTGCCGACGATGACGCCGACGCCGGTCGCGTCCTGGGTCAGCGCCGGACCGCCGGTGGCGCTCGCGTCGGCCGCGCCCGCGCGCTTCTCGGTGAGCTTCGCCAGGCCGAAGTCGAGCACCTTGGCGTAGCCGTCGTTGGTGACCATGATGTTGCCGGGCTTGAGGTCGCGGTGGACGATGCCGGCGCCGTGCGCCTTCGCGAGCCCGTCGGCGGCCTGCCCCAGCCAGCCCAGCAGCGTGCGCAGGTCGGTGCGCTCATCGTGGATCAGCGCCGACAGCGTCTTGCCGTTGACCAGCTCCATCGAGATGTAATGCACGCTCGACGACGGCTCGGCGCCCGGTGAGCGGACGGCGTCCTCGCCGATCTCGTAGATGGTGACGATGTTGGGGTGGCTCAGGGACGACGCGGACTTCGCCTCGAGCATGAAGCGGCGCACGCGATCCTCGCTGCGCACCAGGTCGGGCGGCAGGATCTTGAGCGCGACGTTCCGCTCCAGCGTGCGGTCCTGCGCCAGGTACACCTCGCCCATGCCGCCGGCGCCGAGCGGGCCGACGATGCGGTAGTGCGCGAGTTCGTCTTCGGAGCGCAGCGTCCTGCCGCTCTCGTGAGCCATCGCCCGTGTCCTCCTAGAACCCGTTGAGCGGCGAAAGGTAGCACGGCGGTCCGGCGAACGCGCGGTCGAGCAGCACCGCCGCGCGCGGGCTCCCGGTGGCGAATCCCTGCTCGAGCAGGACGCGCGCCGAGGCGCCGCCCAGGTAGACCTGCGCCAGTCGATCGACCGGCATGGCGATGCGATCGCGCGCCGCGCGTCCCGCGACGGCCTTCGCCCCGCGCGCGCCGAACGTCACATCCACGCCGCGCGCGTTCGCCGCCACGACCGGGTCGGCGAGGTCGAGCCCGACGCGGCCGCGGACGCCGCCCCGCGCCGGGCCCGGGTGAAGCGCGAGCGCGGCCGGCACGTCGACCAGGCGCAGCAGCGCGCCCGAGGCGACGTGCCCCGTGGTCTCGAGCAGCCGGATGGGATCGGCATGGCCGAGCACGCCGAGTTCGCGCAGCAGGGCCACGCCCTCGCCGCGCGGGAACGGCAGCGACATCCAGCGGTACTGGTCGCCCAGGGCCTCGAGGTAGCCGATCAGCCCGCGGAACGCCTCGGCGTCGAGCGCCACCAACTCGCGCACGAACAACTGCTGGCGCGGGTAGGGCGGCTCGGCGGGGACCTCGTACAGCAGGTAGCCGCGGGGGCGCTTCGTCTTCGGATCGACGTAGACCGCGCCGTCGCTGGTCCGCTCCCAGACGCGGCGCTCCCACCAGCCGGGATGGCGCACGAACGGACCGACGCGGTCCTGGCGCCACCGCTCGTACAGCGCCGGGAGGAGGCTCGCATCCTTCTCCCGGTCGAGCGTGCGCGCGTTCTTGCGCAGCGGCGACGCGGGCAGCTGGTCGGCCGAGACGCGCAGGTCGTCGACCCACTCGACGGTGCCGTAACCCATCTTGCGGTAGAACGAGTTGCGGAACGCGTAGAGCATGGACAACGGCTCGCCGCGCCGCTTCATCTGGCGGTGGAGGCCGACCATCAGCGCCTCGGCGACGCCGCGGCGGCGGAACTCGGGAACGACCGCGACGGCGGCGATGCCGCGCACGGGGACGTCGCGGCCGCCCAGGCTCATGGTGAAGCGGTAGCCCGAGGCGTGACCCGCGACCCTGCCGTCGATGCGCGCCACCAGCGTGTCGTCGGGCCCGAGCAGCGGATTGTTCTCGAGCGCGAACACGCGCTGGCGCCAGGCCGCGGCGTCGAGGGCGCGGAACGAGCGGAACCCCGTGCCGGCGAGCGTGTCGGCCTCGTCCTTGCGCATGGGGCGGACGTCGATGTTGCCGTGGTGCAGGAAGCCGCGGGCCGCGCGGTGCGAACGTTCCATCACAGGGGCGCCTCCAGGGTGAGCTCGTGGACGATGCGGCCGTTTGGTCCGCGGCTCGCGCCGGGGCCCTCGAAGCGCCGGCCGTCATCAGCCGCGCGCAGGACCTCGGGCGCCTGGTCGCCGGCGCCGAACGGAACGGTGAAGCGCAGGGCATGCACGCCCCGGGGAAGGGTCGCGCCGTAGGGGGCCAGCGGTCCGCTCATGAAGCGTCCCAGCTCGACGCCCACGCGCGTGGTCGCCGCCGGCTCGGGCCCGCGGGCACCCTCGCGCAGCAGGGTCACGGTGATCTGCGTCCCATCGGGGAACCGGGTCGAGCCGCCCACGACGAGCGCTCCGTCGGTGGTGCGCACGACGCGGATCTCCTCGTAGGGCCCCGCCGGGTAGACGGCGACGAAGGCGGCGCCGTCCCGGCTCGTGTCCGGCGTCGCGCCGGGCGTCCGCGCGACGGCTGCGCCGGGCGTCGCCGGTGTCGCGTCGCGGCCGCCCGGGCGCTCGCCGCATCCGGCCGCGAGCGCGGCGGAGGCGAGGAGCGCGCAGGCGACGGCGGTCGTGCGGCGACGGAATCGGCGGTTCAGGGGCGACATGGGCCGGAACTCTAGCAGACCGCGGGCAAGCTCCCTATACTCCCGTCCCATGCCCACCTTTTCGAACTCGCGATTGAACGCCTACGAGAACTGCCCGCTCCAGTACCGGATGCGCTACGTCGACCAGGTCGAGGTGCCGCGCCGCGAGAGCATCGAGGCGTTCCTCGGCAAGCGCGTGCACGAGGCGCTCGAGTACCTGTACCGCAACGTCGAGCAGGGCTACCGGCCGACGCTGGCCGAGGTCATCGCCCACTTTCGCGAGGCGTGGGCGCGCGAGTGGACCGATGCGATCCACGTCGTGCGCAGCGGCGAGACGGTGGCCGGGTACGCGGCGATTGCCGAGCGGTGCCTGACGCTCTACTACCGGCGGCACGAGCCGTTCGATCACGGGCGCACGGTGGACGTCGAGATGCTCGTCACCTATCCGCTCGACTCCGAGCGGGACCTCCACCTGGTGGGCTACATCGATCGCCTGGTCGACATGGGGGGCGGACACTACGAGATCCACGACTACAAGACGAGCCGGCGCCTGCCGAGCCAAGCCGACGTCGACCGCGACCGCCAGCTCGCGCTCTACCAGCTGGGTGTGTCTCAGCAGTTCAAGGACGCGACCTCGGTGCGGCTGGTCTGGCACTACCTGGCGCACGACACGATGCTCGTCTCCCGGCGCACGCCCGACGACCTGCGCGAGCTGCGGCGGCGCGTGATCGAGCTCATCGACACGATCCAGGGCGCGACCGCCGCGGGGCACCTGCCTCCGCGCGTCACGCCGTTGTGTTCGTGGTGCGAGTACAAGCCCGTGTGCCCGGCGTGGAATCCGGACGCGCACGCCGCCCTCAAGGCGGGAAACGGGATCAGCGCCGCAGACGGCGGTCGATGAACTCCAGGGTCTCGAGCGCCAGCACGAGGCCCATGGCGAGCAGGATGAGCACCAGCAGCACGGCCTGCCGCGGCAGCAGCGAGATCACGTAGGCCGCGACCCCCAGGTAGGCGCAGACGTAGTAGAGGAGCACGACCGCCTGCTTGTGGGACAGGCCGAGGCGCAGCAGGCGATGGTGCAGGTGCTCCTGGTCGGCCTTGAAGATGCGCCCGCCGCGGCCCAGGCGGCGCAGGAACGCCATCGTCGAATCGAGCAGCGGCACGCCCATCGCGACGATGGGCAGGAGCAGCGTGATCGCCGCCGTGCCCTTGTCGTTCTCCAGCAGCGCCAGCGCGGCCATCATCACGCCGAGGAACTGGCTCCCGGTGTCGCCGAGGAAAGCCTTCGCCGGCGGGAAGTTCGAGCGCAGGAAGCCCAGCGTCGCGCCGCCGAGGATGGCGCCCACCCACACGACCGACGAACCCGGGTCGCCGTAGGCGACCGCGCACAGCGTCGCGACCGAGATCGTGACGATGCCGGCGGCGAGACCGTCGAGTCCGTCGATCAGGTTGATCGCGTTGGCGATCGCGACCGTCCATACGATGTCGACCATCACGCCCCAGCCCTGCAACTCGAGCGAACCGCCGGTGAGCGGGTTCGACAGCTTGTCGACGCCGAAGCCGAACTCGTGCAGCGTCCAGCCGCAGCCGGCCTGGACGATGAGCTTCGCCCACGCCGGCAGGCGCCAGCGATCATCCGCCCAGCCCAGGGCCAGCGCCAACGCGCCGACGATCGTGAGGCCGAGCACCACCTGCGCACTCGGGGCGCCGGGCAGCAACGTCGAGCCCCAGAGCACGGCGAAGAACGCCGCCGCAACCGCGAAGCCGCCGCCGGTCGGCATCGGCGTGGCGTGCACCTTGCGCTCTCCGGGGTGATCGACGAAGCCCAGGCGGCGCGCCAGGTCGATCCACAGCGGGGTCAGGGCGAGGGAGACGCCGAGCGCCAGGGCGGCGAGCACGAGCGGCGTCACGGACGCCTCCGGAACGGCAGCAGGGCGATCTGGAACGCGGCGCGGGCCACGATGCCCAGGTCGGTGAGCAGCATCCACGGCCACGGGCCGGGGTGGTGCTTGCGGAGGTAGTGGCGCATGCCCATGTGCCGGCGCCAGATGAGCCAGGCCGGAACGCCGCCCTTCGAGGCGCCGATGGCGTGCATGCACACCGCCTCGGGCAGGTAGACGACGTCGTAGCCCGCGTCGTGCATGCGGCGACACCAGTCGACGTCCTCGTTGAAGAGGAAGAACGCCTCGTCCATCGGGCCGATGCGTTCGACCACATCGCGCCGCGTCACCAGGCATGCGCCCGTGATCCAGTCCACGGCGCGTGTCGAGGCGTGATCGAAGTCGAGCATGAGGTAGGCGCGGCTCCAGGGATTGGCGGGCCAGAGTCGGGTGAGCAGCGAGTAGCGGTTGAACAGTCCCGTCCAGTGTGTCGGGAACCGGCGGCAGGACAGCTGCACGCTTCCATCCGGATCGAGGATCTTCGGTCCGACCGCGCCCGTCGTCGGGTCCGCGTCGAGGCGGGCCACCAGCCGGGCGAACGCCCCGGGCGCGACCTCGGTGTCCGGGTTGAGCAGCGCGAGGCAGCGCCCGCGCGCCTCGGCCAGGCCCCGGTTGACGCCCCGGGCAAAGCCGACGTTTTCGGCATTGTCGAACACCCGGACCTCCGGGTGCGTGGCCCGGATCTCGGCGGCCATGCCGTCCCCGGAGTTGTTGTCGACCACGAGGATCTCGAAGGAGAGCCCGGCGAGAGCGGGGGGGAGGGAGGCTAGGCAGGCTCGGATCGCCTCGGGCGCCCGGTAATAGACCAGAATCACGCTGAGATCCGTGGCATCCCCCTTGTGCCCGCACGATTGTGGGCCACTGCCCCGAACCCCTGAAGCCGCAGGGGGTTGGTCCGCACCGGCGCGCGCACACAATCGTGCGGGCACCGGGGAAGTGTAGCACAGGGGCGGCGGGGCCGGAGTCGGACCTCCGGTCTAACTGTTTGTCAGGAATACATCTAGCCGGACCCACCCGGCTTGACGCCCCGGCCCTCCGCCCCGTATTCTTCCCTTGTCGCGACACCCCGCCCCGACCCGGCGATTCGACTTCGCCCGGCGATCGGTGGGATCACGCGGACCCCGAGGTCCGCAGAATGATGGAGGAGTTCGATGGTCATGCTCTCGCCGACCGCCGCGGTCAAATTGAAGGAAGTCCTCGTGGCCGAGGGTGCCCAGGACAAGGGCCTGCGCATTCGCGTCGTGCCCGGCGGCTGCTCGGGTTACTCGTACGACATGGTGTTCGACGATGCCGCCGAGGGCGACAGCGTGTTCGAGCACGAGGGCGTGAAGCTCCTGGTCGACGGCGACAGCCTGCCGCTCCTGAACGGCGCCGAGATCGACTTCAAGGAAGAGCTCGGGCACGAGGGGTTCACGATCAAGAACCCGAACGCCAGCGGCGGATGCGGCTGCGGCAAGTCGTTCCAGACGTAGGTCCTCGCCGGCTTTGCGCGGCGGCTACCAGCGTTTCCGTTTCCGTTCCGAACTCCGCGACGGCCCGCCATCTGGGCGGGCTGTTGCGTTTCGGCGCACCTTCCCTCCGAATCCGGATTCCCATGACGCCTCCTCTGAACCGTCGCACACGTCCCCGGTTCACCTGGCCGACCACCGCGCCGCGAACCGCATTCACGCTCCTGGCGTTCGCGCTCGCGGTCCTCGCCTTCCTCGCCTTCGCGTGGCTGGGGACGGCGCCGTCGGCCGCCGACGCGGCCGTTCTCGTGTCGGAGGTTCCCGGCGCCCACTTCCGGGCGAACGATGCCGCGCAGATCGAGATCAACCGCGTGCGCAGCCGCATCCGGCTCGAGAACCTGCCCGGTGCGATCGATGCGGCCGAGGCGGCGGTGCTGAAGGACTCGCTCTCGGGCGAGGCGTGGGACCTGCTTGGCACGCTCGAACTGCGCCGCGAGAACCATCGGGCCGCGCACGACGCGTTCCGGCGCGCGGCGGTGCTGGCGCCCGACCAGGCGGCGATCTGGAATCGCCTCGCCCAGGTCTCGATCTTGCACCTGGGATACGAGGAGGAGGCGCTGCAGGCTCTCGCCTACGCGCACGCCGCGGACTCGCTGTATGCCACGGCCTGGTACACGATGTCGCTGTACCGCTGGACCCGGGCCGAGCTCGACGCGGCGGAGGAGGCGATCCTCAGGGCGCGTGCGATCGAGACCGACGAGACGCGTTCCGTGCTCTGGTACTCGGCGTGGATCGGCCTGAGCCTCGCGCGCGGCCGTTACTCCGAGGCGGCGAGCGCGCTCGCGGTGCACCTGTACTCGGCCCCGGGGGACCTCGCCGCGCGCCAGCACTACGCTCACGCCCTGCGCGGTCTCGGCCGGCTGGACGAGGCGAAGGCCCAGCTGGGCCTGCTCCTCAAGAGCGCGAACAAGCAGCCCGTCTGGCTCGTGGAATCGGGCCTCGTGTTGCGGGCCGAGGGCAAGCGTGACTCGGCGCGGATGACGTTCGAGCGCGCGGTCAAGGCCGACTCGGGATCGTTCGACGCGGGTTACAACCTGGCGTTCGAGCGCGCAGCGCTGGGCGACACGGTCGGCGCGTGGAAGGAGCTCCGCCGCCTGCGCGTCATCGACGCGACGAACTTTCTCGTGCCCCTCTACGCCAGCCGGCTGGCGCGCGCGGCGGGAGACTCGACGCGCGCCGCGCTCGCCTTCGAGGAGGCGCGTCGCCTGCATCCCGCGCTCGGGCTCGCCACGGCGGCCGAGGCCGGCGCATCGGCGCCGATCCCCGCATGGTCGTCGCCCGATCTCGCCGAGGGCGAGCGCCTGATGGAGCGCGGCGAGTTCACGCTCGCCAGCGATCGCTTCACCATGGCGGCCGAGGACCCGGTGCGCCGCGCCGCGGCGCTCTACTGGCTCGCACGATCGTCGCGCATGACCGGCGCGTCACGCGGCCTTCCCGTCATCGCCGCGCAGGCCGGCGCCGAGGCGTCCCGCGGCGACCCGGTCCTCCTGCGCACGCTGGCCGAGGCGCAGTGGGACGCGCGGGATCCGGCGCGGGCCGTGCCCAACCTCCGCACCGTGCGCCGCCTGGCGCCGACCGATCTCGTCGCCGCCGCCGTCCTCTCCGAGGTCCTGCTCGAAACGGGCGACGGGGCGGGCGCGCGCGGCGTGTGGAACGAGGTCGCGCAGGAGCCGACGCGCTCGTGGCGCGTCGAATCATCGCGCGCGGCCGCGTTCGCGGCCGCGAACGACGCCGGCGCCGCGATCGCGCGCCAGCGCGCCGCGGCGGTCGACTACCTGGCGCCTGCACCCTGAGCGGGGACGCGATGAACCTCCTCTGGACGTCGCTCCTCGGCACCGTCAAGGGCGTGTTCGAGGACGATTGCCACGGGATCGCGACGCAGATCGCGTACCACTGGATCTACGCGCTGTTCCCCGGACTGTTCGTGATGGTGGCGCTGGTCACCGCGCTCGGCGCGAACCCGAACTTCCTGTCCATGCTCGGCGTGCTCATCGAGCGCGCCACGCCCGGCGAGACGCGTTCGCTCGTCGAGGCGACGCTCGCGGCCATGCGGGGTTCGATCGCGCACGGCACCGCGCCCGTGCTGGGACTCGGCCTTGCCGGTGTGCTGTGGGTGGCGTCGAACGGCTTCGACGTGATCATGGGCGGGCTCAACCGGGCGTACCGGGTCACCGAGTTCCGGCCCTTCTGGTACCGGCGGCTGCTCGCGGTCGTGCTCGTGGTGGCCGTGGGCTTCGGCCTGATCACCGCGTTCGAGATCCTGCTCGTCGGCTCGAAGCTGGTGAAGACGTGGATGACGACCTGGCCCGAGCCGCCGCAGCTGTCGGGACTCTACGGCTGGGCGCGCTGGCCGGCCTACTTCCTGATCGCCGCGACGGTGGGCCTCGCCATGTACTCCGTCGCGCCGGCGCTGCCGCGCGTCGACTGGCGCTGGACGGCGCCCGGTGCGGTCCTCTTCGGGCTCGCCTGGGTCGCGGTCGGCTACGGCTTCGATCGCTACCTCACGCTCTACGGCAAGATCGACAAGCTCTACGGGATCCTCGGCGCCTTCCTCGTCCTTCTGACGTGGCTGTACCTGACCGCGTTCGCGTTCATGGTCGGCGGCGAACTGAACGGCCAGATCCGATGGCGCTTCCTCGAGCGGGCTCGTCCTAGCGCATGACGACGATGCGGGCCGACGCCGGCGCTGCGGCGCCGGCCGACATCGCCCGCACGAAGTAGACGCCCGGCGCCTGGCCGCCGGGTCCGCGCACGTCGCATGCCGCCCCGCCGGCCACGGCTCCGTCGAACAGCATCGCGATCACCCGCCCGCGCACGTCGACCAGGTCAACGCGCCCGCGTGTGGCCGCGGCGGGCCAGGTGACGCGGGCCGCGAAGCGCCCGTCGCGCGCCGGCTGCGCCGAGAGCAGCCGGACGATCGGCCCGAGCGCGGGGCGATCGGGATCGCCGGCCGGGTCCCCGGAATCGTCGACGCCGACCAGGCTCGACGCCACCTCGATCCACTCGCCGGGCTCGATCGTCGGGTCGCCGTCGCCGCACGGCGCCTGCGCGCCGAGCGCCCCGCCGTCGGCCGTGCCGTACGCCGCGAAACCCACCAGGACCGACGACGGCGCCGGGTTCCACAGCGCCTGCACGTCGACGACGCCCTCGAGCCATGTGCCCGCGGCCGCGGTCTTGCCGTTCGTCGTCGGCGTCCCCGCAGCGTCGAACCAGCCCGCCCAGTTGTTCCCGTCCTCGTTGCCCAGCAGCAGGTCGTACTGCGGCGCCGTGCCGCTCTTCGCCCACGGCGCGGCCCGGGTGCCGGTGGTCTGCGGCCGCGCGACGAAGAGGAAGTGATCGAGCCCGCTCGTGGTCCCCGTCGCCGGCGCGGCGACGTACAGCCAGCGGCCGTCGTAGTCGACGTGGAGTTCGCGCCCGGCGCAGGTCGCGCGCGGCGTCAGGCCCGGATCGAGCGTTCCATCGGCGACGTGCGGTGGCGGGCTCGCGCCGGTGACCGGCACGTGCCAGTCGGCGCCTCCGTTGTTGTCCCACGCGCTGCCGCCGTTGGTGAACACGAAGTCGACCGCCGTCGCGGTGGCGGGGATCGCGTACGTGTAGGTCCAGCGCGACGAGTCGGCGTCGAACGTCATCGCCGGATCCGGCGCGAGGGCGCCCAGCCAGCCCGAGTGTCCGACGTGGATCTTCACCGGGTTCGTCGCGTCGGGTAGCGCGCCGGGCACCGTGTCGTATGTGATCGTGAGCGTGCCGCCGGCGACCGGCGCAGCGGGCGTCCAGGTGACGGCCGCGCCGCCGCCCGTGCCGCCTCCGCCGCCGCCGCCGTTGCCCGCGCCCACCCACACGTGCTGGATCGGGCTCTTCTGCACGTTGCCGAGCGAGTCGACGACCTCGACGTAGTAGTCGACCAGCGTGTCCTGAAGGCCGGTGACGAACGCCGTGTACTGGTCGGCCATGTGCGTCGGCAGTTCGCTGAACGTGATGTCCGGACGGTTGAACACGTTGCCCTTCGGGAACGCGCGCTTCGTCATGGACATCGATTGCCAGGGCGAGACCTCGGGGCCGCCGGCATACGTCTCGTTCTGGGTCGAGGCGAGCGGGTTCGTTCCGTCGGTATCGAAGCGCAGCTTGAGCGTCGCCGAGGCGATGCCGCTCACGTCGTGCGCGAACGTCCACACGTGGAAATCGCGGCTCATCGCGGCGCCCGAGCCGCCCGGGTAGCCCCACAGCGCTCCGCCGCCGGCGCCGCCGGGATTCCATGGCAGGCGCTGCGGCAGCCACACGGTGGGGGGCGTGACGTCGGCGGCCGGATTCGCCGCCAGCGCGGGCGCGCTCACCGCATCGGCGTGCTCGCTCGCGTGGTTGGCGGCCAGGGTCGGCTTGACCTCGAAGTCGAGCGCGCTGCCGTAGTACATGAACCCGCTCTCATGGCCGGCGAGCAGGAAGTGCCACGCCTTCTCGACGTCGGTCGCGCCGGCCGCCGTCGGGTCGACGATGCGCGCCACATTCACCGCGCCCGCGCCGCCGGCGAGCTGTTCGGCGGTGAGCACGCGGTTGGTCGCCGCGGTGAGCACCGCCCAGTTGCGCTCGTCCTCGGCCCAGCCGCCCGGGATGTCGAACTGTCCCGCCGCGTTGGTCAGCGGCCAGTTCCAGTTGATGAACTGCGGCGAGCCGAAGTCGCCGTCGGCGTTCACCCAGCCGCCGTCCTCGACCTTCACCACGTCGGCAGGGTCGACCGGATGGTCGGCCAGGTACTCGGCGATCGTCGTCGGCTCGTAGCCCCTGCCCGCGGCGGCCTGCACGAACTGGCGGACGTTCTCGTTGTAGTAGCTGTAGCCGCCGGACCACGCGTTGTCGCCGTCATGCGAGAACACGATCAGCATCGGCTTCGCCGGATCGTTGGCCGGCGCGATGGCGTCGATCTCACCGGTGCCGTACAGGCCGTACCCTTCGTTCCACGACATCCCCATCGCCGACGGCACGACGGTGAGCGACGAGACCGCTCCGGTGGCGGGGTCGACGTACTGCGCGCGGTGGGGGCGGAAGCCGAACGGCGCGGGCACCTTCGTCACCACGCCGCGCGAGATCGATTGCGTCGTGTAGGCGCCCGCGCCCTGCGCGGGATTCAGCTGGTCGGCGCGATTGGGCGGATCGCAGTTGTCCTGGTTCGCGGCGTAGGGGTAGTCGGCGCAGGCGCGGGCGAGGTGCACGTCGGGCACGATCGACCACGCGATGCCCTCCGACGCGAGGACCGGGATCAGGCGTTCGCTGAAGCACATCTCGGCGGGAAAGAAGCCGGCCGACAGGTCCGCCCGCCCCCACGTGCCGGGCATGATCGCCTTCTGCGCCTGGATCTGGCGGCGGAACACGGCCGCGTCGAGCAGCGGATTGATCG
>Ga0209668_10000453_pt1 | contig 16677 bp, 17 predicted proteins | sample FrelakmetPLP11PL_FD_187150 | JGI IMG/M metagenome (GOLD analysis project Ga0209668, IMG submission 187150) | Freshwater lake sediment microbial communities from the University of Notre Dame, USA, for methane emissions studies - PLP11 PL (SPAdes)... | ecosystem: Environmental > Aquatic >... | reverse complement strand
GATCTGGTGCCAGCTCGGCTAGAGTTGAGGATGCGGAGGTTTCTGTGGACGACGTGAGCCGTTTGGAAGAGGAGATCGCTGGGATGCGTGAGGAACTTGCGTACTTCGAACGGAAAGCGCGTGTTTTGGCGCTTGCAAAAAGTGGTATTGAAGCAGCGCGTGATGAAATGGTTGGCAGTAGCAAGGAGTTCATTGAAAATGGTGTGGAAAAGGGGCTTTCTGTCGTCACCAACGGTCGGTATTCGGACGTTCGTGTGGATTCGGATCTTGGGCTTCAAGTGTTTTCTTCTGAGAAAAACGACTGGATTGTGCCGGATGAAACGCTTTCGCGTGGTACGATCGATCAGGTGTATCTGTGCTTCCGGTTGGCGCTCCTCGAAGTGGTGGCGGAAGGTAAGCCGATTCCGCTGGTTTTGGACGATCCCTTTTTGACTTTCGACGAGGAGCGGTTGGCTTCCACGCAAAAGCTTCTAGCCGACTGGGCGACCCGTCATCAGATCTTCCTGTTTACGACCCGCCCCGAGTACAAAGCTTGGGGTAAAGTTATCGAAATCTAGCGCAAATATTGAATTATTCTTCTTGAGAAGGTACAATTTGCACATGGCGTTATTCGTGCGAATTCTTCAAACGGTTGTTGGTGACTCTTTAGCAGAGCGAACGCAAGCTGAACTGCGGGAGGCTGAACGGATAATGTTTGCCAACTGTCGTTCGGTGGTGCCAATAATGATGCATGGAACCGAAAGATATTTGCCGACTCTTCCAAAGGAACTAGAGGCTGCTCCTTCGGAGGAGCGTGAACTATGGAAAGCCCGTCAAATTGCTAATCGCTACGTTACTGATGTAAAAGCCTTTGGCGAGACCATACCGGAAAGTATCGAAACTGTGCAGGAACTATTTGCCTGGGGGTTTGTCGAGCTCGAGAGAAAGACGGACGGTTCGCTCAGGCAGGTGTCGGAACAGCTTGGGTTTACGTGGAATAGAGGGATAAAGCTATTTGAGCAAACAGTTGAAGTTGTAAGGATAGCCAGATTGGCAGAAATGCGCCGTGAGGATCATATTAATGTCGTGTAACCTTGTGTTTCAATCATTCTCTGCTTTTTCGTCAGGGATTATCTATGGTCTGTTAATTAAGAGTTATTCTGACAATCCTTCTCTTGCAATAGCGGAGAAAGATAATTGGAAAAAATACGATGAAGAAGTGTTTGCTCATCCTGATAGTGTTGGTAAATGTGGGTTTATTTCAGTGGTTAATAACGAGCCAGTTGGTTTTGCCTCATGGGATCCAAGAAATAGGCCAGAGTTTGCCATAATAGGTCACAATTGTGTTCTTCCCGTGCATAGGGGTAAAGGCTACGGAAAGGCGCAGGTGAAGGAAATTCTGAAGCGATTAAAGGCAGAGGGTTTTGTAAAGGTTAAGGTTTCAACAGGCGCAGATGAGTTCTTTTTACCTGCTAGAAAAATGTATGAGTCTTGTGGCTTTAAGGAAACCAGTCGAAGTAAACACCCCACCCTCTCAGGTTTTGAGATTGTATGCTTTGAAGCTACCTTATAGGTTTGTGTTTCCTTCGTTTTTCCGATGGAGTATCAACCATTACAAACCCTATATGTAGGTTTCCGTTCACGAACTGAGTCAATAGAACTCGGATTAAATTCTGGATGGAATCAAAACCATACTCCTCTGCGAGTTTCTTGGCTTTATCAAGGAGGTCTCTCTCTATGGGAACCTGGACTTTTGTCATCTTTGTTAAAGCCATGAGTGCAAGGGCTTAAGTATTAAACTAGTACTATTGTACCACTACCGTCAACGATTACGCTTGAGGACGGGGAAGCTCTTATATTCTGTTGACGAATTGTGAAATATGCTACAATATTGATGTTATGAATCTTCGTCGCTTGCACAAAGCTAGTAAGTGGGTTGTCTTTGTCGTAGCGGTGTTGTCAATTCCTGCGTTCGCGTTTTCAACGTACGTCCCTGCCGCGTCAGCCAAAACAGTAGAAGAGATTATCCGAGAGATCGAGCAAAAAGAGAAGGAGATGCAGGATAAGCAAAAGGCGCTGGATGCGGCGAAAAAAGAGGCTAGCTCGCTCACAGCGCAGTCAGGCACGCTCGAGGACCAGTTAGCGCAAACGACTACCGATCTGCAAACGAGCCAGACCGATTTGGCAGAAACCAAGGTTCAGATCGATGAGTTGCTGGCAGACATTGCAGAGCTTGAGGTCTATATCGAAGATCAAAAGAATAACTTACGGATGTCAGGGACAAACCTTTATCAAATGTCACAGATGAGCGATGTGGAGCGGATGTTTAGCAGCGATGGATTGGGCGAATATGTGATGGCGACCTCGCTTCGCGAGAGGGTGGTGGATCAGAGCCGAACCAAGATTGAGGAGTTGGTAGTGCAGGTGGAGTTGGTGGCGAGTGCCAAGGCCATGGCCGAAACCCAGAAGGCCACACTAGAACAGCAGATCGCGGACTTGACCACGAGGCAGGCTGATTTAAATAAACAGCTGGAGCAGGTGAAGGCACAAATTGCCGCAAACTCCAAGCAAACTTCGGGTCTTCGTGGTGAAATTTCGCAGCTAAATAGTGCAATTGGGCTTCTTGAGGCTGAGCAAAAGCGAATTCTTGAAGAAGAGGCGAGGAAGCTTGGCGAAGGTAACGGGCAGGTTCAGCCTTTGGTTCCAGGCCAGTACTACTTCAGAGTGCGAGGGCGTGATCTGTACGACGGCCACGGGGTTGGCATGAGCCAATATGGTGCTTATGGCATGGCTAGAAATGGCTATACTTACGATCAAATTCTGAAGTTCTACTATACTGGTGTAGCCATCAACGACTATGCGCTCAACGACAAGATTTCGATAAAATACTGTGCGAACACCTCTAAATATCCCAAGGCCGCGGTTACGGTGACGCCTGGTAGCACATGTAAATATCCGGATGGCAGTACAGCTGCGGTTCAGCACAAAAGGATCGGTTTCAACGACTATCTTGGGGGCCTGGGCGAGGTGCCGGAGTCGTGGCCGCTGGAGGTTCGTAAAGCGCAGCTAGTGGCGGCTAGAACCTACGCGGTTAAGTATACAAGTAATGGATCTACTGGTAAAGAGATCTGTATTACCGCGGCCTGTCAAGTGAGCTACCCACGAAATGGCGGAACTGACGAGGATTTTATGGATAATGGAGATTACGATATTGCTGTCGCGACTGCAAACAAGGCGATTACATACAATGGCTCGATGATTACGGCGGTGTACCACGCGAGTGCGCGTGGCCATACCGAGAACAATAACTACGTGTTTACAGATAAGTACGGTAAGGGTACGCCATATGCATATCTCCGTGGTGTAGATGACTCGGCAAACGCGTACAAAAACCAGTATTACGACCTGATTACGCGGACGGATGGATACTCGCTGGAGGAGCTCTCCGCGATCTGTGCGGCGAATTCGTATACAAATGTGGGGCAGTTAAGCTCGATACAAATTGCACGGGGAGCGTCTAATCGTGCTTGGAAGGTGACGGTAAACGGCAGCGCTGGGTCGAAGACTGTTGCGGGCTGGTACTTCAAGGCCGAGGTTTTCAACGACTGGGTGTACGATCACAAACCAGCGAATCAGCGCAACTATATCTACTCTACCGAGTTTTACCTCCTCCAGGCTGAGTAGTTTCAAGGACAGGCTCCGGTGTGGTATACTTCAGATATGACAGGTGAGCGACTAACCAATAAATCTGCAGCTAAAGCTTCAAGCACAACTGTTCCAACGATTAAAGTGCCTAGAAGAGCTGTCAAAAAAACATCAGCGCACGAGACGTTTTCCGATCTAGTTTTTAAGCCCAAAAGTATCCGTTTCCAGCATCAGAACGATGATGAACATATGCTTATGCTTGTGCGAGAACATATTGTTGTTCTGTTTTCACGTATGTTTTCGACTTTACTTCTAGCGATTGTTCCGTTTATATTTCTCTGGTTGTACAGATTTATACAATCGCGTGGCATTGCGATATTCGATATTACCAATAACTGGTGGCTAGTAGCGGTGGTGCTATGGTATATGATGCTGATTTGCACTGTTTTTAAGCAGTTTACCGACTGGTTCTACAATGTGAATATCATGACGACCCAGCGATTTATCGACCTTGATTTCAAGACCCTTTCTGGTTACAACGTTAAGGAAACGCCGTTAATGAAGATCCAGGACGCGTCAGATACTCATGGTGGGCCGTGGCAGATGATTTTCGACATGGGAAACCTGACGATTTATACAGCGTCAGATAAGACTACCTTTCAGCTTCCGAATGTGCCTGCAAGCTCGCAGGTTCGCGACTTTGTGATGGATACGGTGATCGCGTATACAGATAAGTTTAAATCAGAAGATATCATTAATGCTCCCTGAACTACCTACAATTTCGTTACCAGCGATAAACCTGGAATGGTTTGCGAAGGCTTTGGTGTATATTTTATTGTTCGGTTTTATTGTATTTGCTGGTTTTATGTGGAGAGAAGTTGTTTTGGGCTCACGCGTATTAACTACAAAAGCTACGCCCTTGGCTCGGTTTATGGCAGGTTTCTTGTTTTTTATGGTGCTTGGGTTTAGCGTGCTTGTTGTATACCTTCTGTGGTAAAGTGTCTTGGGCTAGAATACCGATACCTCTCTCCATACTGACGACACTAATAATAAAACTCAGATGTATTTTTATTACGGCTCTTTGCTAGTAGGTATGGGCATTCTCTAAGTGTTTTGTCGTTTTTCCATCTGTTATACCTTGACGACGTGGGGTATTTCCACTAAATTGTATGTACATGGATCGCGAAATGGCGGTAAATATTGCGCGTGCAGTTGGCAAAGGGGATAACGCGGTGGCGTCGTCAATAACTGTACCTACAGTGGATCAGTTAAAGGCGGCTGGCGCGGGCGAAACGCCCGCGCTCTTTATCGTTGCTTGTCTTTCTTCGGAGAAGCCTGTAGGAGCTGACAAGATTCTTCCTATGGCTTTGGATGTTTTAGCAGATCAGTTCTATTCTAACAGTCGCGGAAAGGTGCTGGGAGCCATGGACGAAGTGGCTAAAGAGTCGCAGGATATCTTAGCTGAGCTGTTTTTTAAAGCCGGTTTTGGCAAGGACGTTTTTCGCGTCAACCTGGAAATTGCGATGGTTGCGCTTCTCAAAGAAGTATTCTATGTCTGGGCTGATGGCGCAATTGACATGCTCTTTATTCGTAGTGGAAAGTTAGTTAATCTTCGGAAAGCGTTTGGGGAGGAAGGCCAGGAGCGGTTTACTGGCAGTGGACGGTTTAAAACAGGTGATAAACTTGTGGTTTGCGGTAGTTTACTTCAAAAAAGGGAGTGGGTTTTGGATCAACTGAAAAGCGGGTTGACACAGGCAGATGTGATTCTAACAAGTGCGGGCAGGTTGAACTCCTCGGATGTGGCATTAATCCTAGAGTTTGGGGCGGAAAAGAAGGTGGTTGATTTGGTTGATGCAGATGAAGAATCGACTGCTTCGGAGAAGACGGTCGGCGAGTTGGTGGCGGAGGAGGGTGTGATTGGTGGTGGGGTAGATGAAGCTGACGGGGATAAGGATGTGCTGGCGCGCGCGGAGCTTCCTGAGGCGGATGCTCGCGACGAGGACGATTTTGCAGGTCAAGCTGGTGCTGATAGAGGTCGTGAAGGTTTTGGCGGTGGAAGTGGTGGCGGAAAGAAAATGGCCGGAAACGTTGGCAAAACTGCTGAAATAGGTTTTAGCACGATTAAAAAAGGCTTGGTGAATGTTTGGAACTCAACTTTGCTGACGCGTCTTCGAAGTGTGGTGGTGGGGTGGGCGAGGGACGTTGGGTATATGCTTTCGTCTTTGGCTGGTGCGGTTTTTGGCGGACGTGGGCGTCGCGTGGCGCGTAGCGCCACGCGAAAAGTGAACTTTGCTAAAATTATTAAAGGAGTTGTCGGGATAGTTGTACTAGTGGCGGCGTGTGGCGGAATTGCATATCTAGCGAACGCGCAGTTTATCGAGAAAAAAAAGTCGGAAGAGTATGCGGCTTCCTATACTGAGCTGTCTGGGAAAGTAAGCGCTTTTGAAGCGAACGTGCTAGATATGACTGTGAGTGATGAGCAAAAACTGACAGCGGCGAGTGCGCTTCGCTCCGAGATTGAAGCGCTTCGAATAAATAAATATGCTGAGGTGACCGAGTTCGACCTGCTAGTTACTAAGGTTCAAGCTGGTGAAGACCGTGTTACTGGGACGATAGCGATTACAGTTTTAGATCCGATTAATGACGTTGCTCTAGGTTTTGATGACGTGAATGCGGTAGATTTTGATGTTAAGGGTACGGCAGCGTATATTCTGGACGCGCAAGGGAAGCGTGTGTTTGTGATGGATCTGTTAGCGAAAACGGTTTCGGTTTACGCGAGCTCGGATGAGCTCGCGTCAGGTGTTTCTATTGCATGGGCGACAGTTTCTAAAAAAGACCGGCTGTTTGTTTATGATGCAAGCGGCGGCGTTTACGAGGTAAACGCCGCCGGGACCGTTACGCATTTGGCTGGCCTTTCCGCACAGGACGCGAGCGTTGCTGAGCTCGCGACTTACCAAGGAAACCTCTACTTTTTAGTACCGAGCGAACGCGCAGTATATAAATCTACAAGTTCCAGCGGTAGTTTTTCGCTTGCTGCGACGTATAACTCGTCACCTTTTATGGCTGATGCGGTAGATATGTCGGTAGATGGTGCAATTTGGTTGATTGGTGGCAATGGTGCTGTCCAAAAAATGAGCCGGGGGAGCAGTGGTGTCACAATTAGTGAGGTTGCGGTTACTGGTATTCCGTCTGCGCTTGGCAGCGGGTGTCAAATCGATACTCCTCTAACTTCAGGAACTACCCAGAAACAGTACTTGTATATCCTGGACCCCACGGCCAAGCGTATCGTCGCAATCAACAAAGCTCCGGCTGATGGCATAAACTACGTTGCGCAGATTGTTTACCGTGGCGACAGTGGCTGGTTTAACTCGCTTAAGGAACTTGTTTTGGCGCCTGACGGCGCCTCAGCCTACGTCCTTGACGGCTCCACCATTGTAAAGATCGACCTCTCCGTTCTTCCTTGAGGTCCAACCTCATTTTTGAAACTTTGCATGAAGGATGATAGTATTCACACATGAAATTGGAAATTCTTTATCAGGATGACAATGTAGCAGTGATCAGTAAACCTTCTGGAATATCGATGTTTTCAGATAGAAGTTCTGAGGAAAATCTTTGGGACTTATTAAAGAAAGAATTCGGGAATAAAAAAATCTATCAAGTGCACAGAATCGATAAAGGTACCAGTGGAATACTACTAGTTGCACTTTCAGAGAGCGCCCAATCTGATTTAACAAAACAGTTCAACGACCGTACTGTGAATAAAACGTATATTGCAATTTGTGTAGGAGAACTATATCCACCTTCCGGAACCATTGATTTACCATTGTCTCCTGGTCGTAAAAGGCGATTTCGAGTAGCTGGATTACGTGAGCATATTTATCTTGACAACAACGATGTTCCTACTTGGAGGGTAAGACCTTCTGAGAGCTACGAAAGTTCAAAAAGAAGCTTTCCTAGTGTTACAAAATATAGGAAAATCTTATCAAATAAGAGTTACTCGTTAATAGCAGTACGGCCAATTACTGGTAGGACACACCAAATACGAGTGCACTTCTCTTGGCTAGGATACCCACTTGTTGGTGACAATTTATACGGTAAGCCCGATTCGGATAAACAGAAAGCAGAGCGGCTTGCTTTACACAGTTTTCAAATCGAGTTCGAAGAAAGATGGAAGCATAGTCAGCCGTTTGAACGAGTTAAGTTTCAAGATCAGTTACCTTCATTTTTTACAGATTTCCTATTGAAAAATGAAATGATTAAGGATTTTGAGCTAGTAGATCTATCCAAGCGAATAAACGAGACTGTTGATCAACTTGCTTAGTTATGTGGCTAGGGCACTTTATAGAATGTCCTAGCCTATGGTGGTATATCCGCTATCAGGAAGGTCGATCTTTCCATTCTTCTCTGATATACTTCCAGTACCTTAATTAAGAGAAAAGTTATATGGCAGATGCGAACGAAGGACGTACAGGTGCTGGTGGTACAATTTATGGCGGTGTAGTTCCTCCAGAAATGCTTGATGAAACTGAGGGTATGAAGACTGGTCCAGAGCAACTCGGTACTTCACCTGTAGTTCCTGAAGCACCAACTCGTGAAGAACTACCTTCAAAACCTGAAGAACCAGTAAAGGAGTAGTTAGCATTAATCTCGGTGCTCGAAAGAAACGCAGTTTTTTGCGAACTGTTTGAGGGCGCCGCTTTTTACCACTATCGCTTCCATAGGGAATACTGAAGCGTACATATTTAGTAGCGCCACAACGTCAAGGAATGAACGATATCCGGAGAGTCCGGATACATCGATGTACATCTTGTTGAACTCCACTCCAAACGACATGGCCGTGCGAATATCGTATACATCCAGCACTTCAAAACGTATTTCTGGCCGCATTATACGTGCTCTTTCTATGCATTTTTGGCTTACATCTGTGGCAATCAGGTTTTTACACTTCGCGTATAGTAGAGTAGAAGTCGTGCCCCATTCGCACCCGATTTCCAGGACTCTGTCAGTAGGCTTAATATAGTTTTTTATTGAGGCACGATATTCCTCTACGCCGCGTGTGCCGATAAAAAGGCACCGCAACTTGAACTGTTGGTCGTTTGCCATTGTTTTGTCGCTTAAATAAAAAACAAAAAAGCGCCTGAAAAGTTAAACTTTTTAGGTTTAACTTTTCAGGCGCTCTACTGGAGTCATTCCAAATTCTTCGGCACCATTTACAATATCTTGTCCCATCGACCATTGTGAACTTCCAGAATAGCCCGCAATTTTACCTAAATCGCGGGCTTCCTGCGGTGAATATTCGTGAGGAGCGGGAGTTCCTGCGTCTTGAGGTTCTTTAGGTGGCATTTTTATTTTGATAAATTATGTATTAATAGTAGATTATACTATAATTAGGTACGAATGGATAGAAAACGCGTAAGCAAAAGGATACTAAATAAGGGAGTTAACTACCGATATAACATCTCGGAAAAACTGGATGCCGGGATAGTGCTGCGCGGTTATGAGGTCAAGGGCATTCGCCAAAACCGCGCGAACCTTTCAGAAGGATTTGTGCGTATCGAAAATAGTGAGGTATGGCTTTTTGGCGTAACAATTGGATTGCCAGCCAATGCGCGGATCGCAGGATACGATCCGCGCATCAAACGAAAACTTCTTCTCAAGAAAAAGGAGATTGACCAACTTCAGGGTCAAATCGCTTCTAAGGGAATGGTAGTTGTTCCATTGGAGTTCAAATGGGAACATAACCTGATCAAAGTGGTGCTAGGTGTAGGTAAAGGTCTAAAAAAGTTTGATAAACGCGCGAAAATTGCCGAACGTGAAAAACGGCGCGAAATTCAAGCGAATACGAAAGAATTTGGCATTGTTCGATCAGAATAGCATTTGTTGCTCTGCTCTGCTAAAATTACGTTATGCCTACAAACCAATTACCAATACAGGAAAAACCAGTTGTTTCTATGACCGAAGCAGAGAGATTGGCGCAAGAGGATATAAAACGATTAGAGCTCGAGCAGCAGGAACGTCAAGGGGCCAAGCTTGGCCAGGCAGGCAAACAAATATTTGGAACACCGCCTGGACCTCCTCCCAAGAGTTCAACACAACAGCCGATTCAGCAGGCACAAACATCTTCGCAGGCACTGTCTCAACTGTTTGCACAAATGACCTCAGTTGGGTATAAGCCAAGCAGTCAAGCCTTAGGAAATAGCGGAAACCAAGCTGCAAGCGGCTCGCTTTCGCTTTCAAGGACATGGTTGGCTGCTCTTTTTATCCGCCTATTGAAAAGGAAGCACTTTGTAGAGTAATATGACATAATATGACACCCTTTGCCTCGATCGCTTTGCCGAATATTAATATTGACTCAGTTACCATTATTTCGGTTATTATTGCTATTGTTGCAGTAGCGCTTCTTATATGGTTGTTTTATACGGTAGCTCTTCGATTTCTCCGTATTAGCGGTCGTGAAAAAAATGCGTTAGACACGGTAACGTTTGAAATCAAGGTGCCAGCTGACAACGAGTTTGAAATTGCCGCGGCAGAGCAGATGTTTTCTAGCCTGTATTCTATTTATAAAGGGGGCTGGTACAACGAGGTAGCGCGTAAGCAGGATTTTGTGAGTTTTGAACTAGTCGGCTTACCCGAGACAATTCGATTCTACGTGATTTGTCCGAGAAAGATTGGGTCGATGGTCGAAAAGTTGATTCATGGTGCATATCCCACATCTGAGATTACAGAAACAGAAGAATACAACATCTTTCACGAAAAAGGCGCCGTGGAATACGCAGAAATTATGTTAGCTAAGTCAAACTACATGCCGCTTCGGACGTTTGACGAGCTTAAAATTGATTTTATGTCTACACTTACAAGCACATTGTCTAAGATGTCAGAAGGGGAAGGTGGAGTAATCCAGTTTGTGATCTCTCCCTCTGGTGGAAAGTGGGCCAAAGGCGGTCGTTCATATATTTCTGGCATCGAAAAAGCAAAAGCCTCAGAAGATGGGCCGAAAGTGTCTGTTCCTCAGGAGATTGTTCAAAAAGTGGAAAAGAAGTGTAGCAAAGTTGGATTCAACACTGCTATTCGAGTAGTTGTTTCATCAATTGACAAAAGTCGAGCGAAAGCGCAAGTAAACAATATTCTCAGCACTTTTGGCCAGGTAAATACTCCACAAATGAATCGGTTAAAGAAGGCGGATGTTGGGTGGTTGGATAAGCGGCGTTTTATGCATGAATATTTGTATAGATACTCGCGTATCCTCGGCAAGGAGAGCATACTAAACACCGAAGAGCTGGCTACTATTTTCCATTTTCCAAACAAGAACATACAAACGCCGCATATCTGCTGGCTTAAGGCAAAGCGGGCGCCTGCGTCCGAGGAAGTTCCCACATCTGGAACATGGCTGGGAAAAGCGATATATAGGGGTGATTCCCGCGATGTGTACATCTCTGACGAAGATCGCAGGCGCCACATGTACATTATTGGACAAACTGGTACTGGTAAATCGTTCCTTCTTCAAATCCAGGCGATCCAGGATATCAAGGCAGGCAAAGGAATTGCTTTTATCGATCCGCATGGAGATGCGGCAGAGTGGCTATTGGAGCGGATTCCGCCAGAAAGAGTGGATGATGTGATCTATTGGAATCCTGGAGACGTGGAGCGGCCGTTTGGTTTTAACATTCTGGAATGGTCGAGGGAAGAGGAGAAACATCAGATTGTGTCAGGATTTTACGGTATGCTCGAAAAGCTATTCGACCCGAACAGAACAGGTATTATGGGTCCTATTTTGGAGCGTGCGATCAGAAACAGTATGCTTTCCGCAATGTATATGCCAGGTGCCACGTTGGTGGAAGTGCAGCGGTTAATGATGCTGGAAAAGGGTTTTATTGAGGAGATTAAGCCATATATCAAAGACGAGGTGGTGCTGAAGTACTGGACTGAAGAGATGGCTAAAACGACGGATTATCATAAGTCAGAGAGGGTTGGATACTTTGCTTCCAAGCTTGATCGTTTTGTCACAGATAACACTATGCGAGGCATGCTAGGTCAAGCAAAGTCGTCGTTTAACCTGCGAACGGTAATGGACGAGGGTAAGATACTGATCGTAAACTTGTCGAAAGGCGCAATGGGCGCTGAAAACTCACAGTTCTTGGGGCTTTTGATCGTCCCGCGTATTCTGAACGCGGCGATGAGCCGCGTGAATGTTGCTGAAGAGCAACGGAAGGACTTCTACCTCTACGTGGACGAGTTCCAGAACTTCGCGACTGAAAAGTTTTCCGAGATCCTGTCGGAAGCACGAAAATATCGACTGAGCTTGAATGTGGCGAACCAATACATTAGCCAAATGATCCAACAGATTAAAGACGCAGTTTTTGGAAATGTAGGTACTCTGGTGTGTTTTCGAGTAGGTCCGGACGATGCTAAATATATCCAAACACATTTTTCACCAGTTTTTTCAGAGGGGGATTTAGCGAATATTGACAATCAGAACGCGTATGTCAAGCTTCTTGTAAAAGGCAAGTATCCACCGCCGTTTTCGATCTGTACAACATATAGGTCGCCTCCTGGTAACAAGGAAATTGCTAAGGTTGTTAAAGAACTTTCGCGTATGCGCTATGGCCGCGATCGGCGAGTAGTGGATGCTGAAATGAAAAAGCGTGGCGAGCTTCACGTACAAGAAACCGCTCTTCCAGAGACACCGATGGGTGGCGCTCCAATGGGATTTATGTAACATTTTGGAGCCATGAAAAAAGTGGTGCTGGTGATCCCTCCCGAACGTTTTAGGGACGAGGAGCTATTTATTACGCAGGAAATCCTCGAGAAAAACGGCTTCAACGTAGTTATTGCGAGTACGCAAACAGGCAGGTGTCCCGGCTCAAGAGGAGGTTTCGCCACTGCTGATATGCTGATTAAAGATGTAAATCTCGAGGATTCTTTGGCGGTGGTGTTCATCGGGGGTGGTGGCTCCACGTTGTTGTTCAACGATGACTCGGCGATCTCGCTAGCCAAGGCGGCGTATGCGAAGAACATAGTTGTTGCGGCTATTTGTCTTGCGCCGGTTATTCTGGCCAACGCAGGTGTCCTACATGGCAAGAATGCCACGGTAGCGGGCACTAAAGCCAAGCTCCTTGAAGAGAATGGTGCCAAATACACTGGTCCGAGCCTGACTAGAGATGGCAAAGTTCTTACTGCGAATGCGCCTAAAGCCACGACTGAATTCGCTACAACTCTGTGTGAAATGTTAAATGGGTAGGCGGGCCAATGGGATTTATGTAGGGTCTATTGAATCTTTTTGTTGCAGTCGCGGTTTTCTCGATTGTTTTTCGCTTCCGAAATCTTAGAAAACATACTTTTAGTGGAAGAAACACGCTTCACTTGGTACCTAGTCTCCTATACCGGTTAATATAATTGTATTAAACATATAATTATATGTTTGGCAAAAAGGCCAGGTGGGGGTGCCCCTTGATTTTCGTGTGCCATAATTATAGCAAGGGTATTTAGAGGTGGAGACAGGGAGCGGTGTACCCAAATAAGGGGGGGAGGATGTTACATCCAGGATAAATTGCCATTAAAAGTTGTTTTGCCGTGATTGCGGTTGAAAGATGAGTGTTTCTAGAGTTCTGGAAGGGGCTTACTGGACTGCTCAGGTTTCTGGAGAAGATCCAGGTACTTTTCGGTGGTGGAAATCCGGCGATGCCCTACGATTTGTGAGATAGTGACGAGATTGGCGCCACGTTTTAGCTGTTGAGCGATCATGGTGGCGCGAAGGTCGTTGACCTTCGCGCCTTCAATACCGGCCTTCCGAAGTGCATTCATAATATAAGTACGGAGATTTCTAATCCGTACAGGATGTCCTTTTCCGCTGACAAACACGGCCTCGCTCGTCGTTTTCGTACGTATCTTCAAATATTCGTGCAACGCGACAGCCGCTTTAGAGTTTAATGGGATCCACCTACCTGGCACTCGGTTGTATTCTTTGATAAAGACCTCGACGGGTTTGTTTGACTTCATCTTCAGATCATCAAGCTCAAGTCTACAAACCTCTCCGATCTTCATGCCTGTCTGCAAAAGTAACTCAACTATCGCAAAAAGCCGTATGTTCGGTCTGCTTGCCTCCTTCAGGGCCATGTACTCTGTCTCGCTCAAAACCCGAGGTGGCTGCCCTTTGATCCTGGGGTGTTTGATCGAAGCCGCGGGATTGGCCTTGAGCTCCTTAGTTACATTAAGTATCCGATAGAACGTTCTTATAGTGTTAAGTTTCCTTGATATACTTTTGATCGAATAGTTTTTGGCGCGTAAGCTTTTTAGGAAATTGCCGATATTCTCAGTCTTTACTTCTACTGGTCCATTAATTTTACTTCGTTTAAGAAACTTGGAAAATTGGTCGAGGTCTCCGAGGTAAGCAGTGATGGTAGTAGTAGTCTTGCCACCTGACTCAAGAGCTGCCCTGAAGCTTTTTGTGTATTGACGCCACATGTTGATCAACGTATTATAAGAACGAGTATGGGCAGTAGTTCACTAGAGTTACCTAGGATTGTAACAGTAGTGAAAGTCGTTTGCAATAATAAATTACTTTAGGACAGAAAAGAGCAATGAAGTATTTGTTTCTTTTTCTATCGTTGTTCATAAGTCTATCTCTTCTACTATGGAATGTAAGCTCTACAATTTCAAAAGGATATCGTGAGCGTGGAAAGTTCGAACAGATCTCGCTTGAAGTAGAGCAGAAGAGGGTAGAGGTAGAGCGGTTAAAAAAGGAGTTGGCTTACGCGCAAAGTGAGGAAGCGGCTGAGCAGGGTGCTAGAAATGTGCTTGGAATGTCCTACCCTAACGAAGAAGTGGTTTTTGTAGACGAGCAAGGTCTCGCAGGTGATAGCTCTGATAATGACAACAGAGAGACGACTGATATATCCGTAGGTTCATTTCCTGACCATTTACAAGCAAACATAAATCTTTCTTCATGGCTGCAGCTTTTTTTCTTCTAGTGTCAATATATGGTATACTTATACCTCGGAATCCTTAGTTAATTAGCATATTCTTTTATGAAAAAAGGTCTTCGCAAAGCAGTTGATGAAGCGTTTAAAAAACATATTGCAGAAGAGAAGTTAAGCAATAAAGAGGCAGAGAATGTTGCAAAGCCGGTTGAAATACCAGCCCAAAGTCAAACGATTAATTCTGATAACGCTGAAGTGCCGGCCCAAGCAGTCGCTGACGCAGCAGAAAAGGAGCCTTCTGGTTCGCAAAAACCCCAAATACAGAAAGGTTTTCGCAAGGTAATAGTGATTCAAAATCCAATGAAAGCTGGCAAGAAAAAGTGGTACAAGAATCCAGTGCTTTGGATTCTTGTAATTGTGGCGATTGGTGCGATCCTTTTTCAGCAGTATCGGACAACCGCGCCAACTGAGATCTCTTTAGACGATGCATACACATACATTTCCGAAGATCGTGTGAAAGAAGTTAAAGTCGATGCCACGCGTGCTGTGCTTCAGCTAGAAGATGACAGTATGGTTTACGCAGTAATACCATCAAAGGAGCGTTTTAGCGAGGAGCTGGAGAAAAAGGAGGTATCAACCGAGAAAATAACCTATGTAGAAGACCGTGGTTCATGGGTGGACATTGTGTCTACATTGGTTTATGTGGCGATGCTTGGCGGAATAATCTTTTTTGCAATTTCGTTTAGCAGGCAGATGGGTAAGGCAGGCGGTGGTTTACTTGGGATGGGGGAGAGCCGAGCCAAGGTTTGGCTCGGTAAAAAACAGACGACTGGTTTCAAAGATGTGGCTGGATCAGAAGAGGCAGTAGACGAAGTCAAAGAGATCGTGGAGTTTTTGAAAAATGCACAGAAGTTTCGTAAGGTTGGCGCACGTATACCCAAGGGGGTATTAATCGTGGGGCCGCCTGGTACGGGTAAAACGCTGATTGCTCGGGCAATTGCTGGTGAAGCGGCTGTGCCGTTCTTTTTTACTTCGGGTTCAGAGTTTGAGGAGATGCTTGTGGGCGCAGGTGCTTCTCGTGTGCGCGACTTGTTTGAGAAAGCTAAAAAAGTTTCCCCTGCAATTATTTTTATCGATGAGATTGATGCAGTTGGCCGCAAGCGAGGTACAGTGCTCCACACCGGAACATCTGAGCAAACGCTTAACCAGATCCTGGTTGAGATGGATGGTTTTGACAAGAATACCAATGTGATTGTAATGGGTGCGACTAATAGGCCTGACGTCTTGGATCCTGCGTTGCTTCGTCCTGGCAGGTTTGACCGGATTATTGCGCTTGATCTTCCAGATATCGCGGCTAGAAAAGCGATTTTGATGGTGCATTCTGGAGACAAACCGCTAGGAGAGGATGTAGACCTGGAACGAATCGCCCGCCGAACAGTAGGTTGTAGCGGTGCAGACCTTGAGAACGTCCTTAATGAAGCGGCGATCCTGACGGCTCGCCGCGACAAAGACACGATTACTATGGATGAACTCGAAGAGGCTATTTCGAAAGTCCAGCTTGGTCCGGCAAAGAAGCGGATGCAGTCTGACAAGGTGAAAAAGATGATCGCCTTTCACGAGGCTGGCCACGCGCTGGTTTCGCATCTGGTTCCTGATGCTGACGAGGTTCTGCGGGTGTCGATTGTTTCGCGTGGTCTCTCACTTGGCGCTACCGAACATCTTCCTAAAGAAGAGCACGAGCATATCCGTGCCAAAAGCAAGATTGAATCAGATATTGCGGTACTTGTTGCAGGTCACGTGTCAGAGAAGATTGCATTTGGCGAGGTTAGTACTGGCGCCGAGAACGATATTCGTGAGGCGACCAAGCTTGCGCGTGCAATGGTTTCTCGCTTTGGTATGAGCGAACTTGGCCCGATCCAGTTTAGCGAAAGTGACGATGTAAATAGCTATCTTGGTTACGAATACCAGAAGAAGCCGTTCTCGGAGAAGACTGCGGCTGCTGTGGATGACCAGGTTTTCAAGATTGTGGATAGTGCTTATCAGCGCGCGGAGAAGCTTTTGCTAGAAAACAGGTCAAAACTCGATCGTATTGTCGAGGCTCTAGTTGAAAAGGAAACTCTGGACTCAACTGAGTTTA
>Ga0209668_10000452_pt1 | contig 16734 bp, 14 predicted proteins | sample FrelakmetPLP11PL_FD_187150 | JGI IMG/M metagenome (GOLD analysis project Ga0209668, IMG submission 187150) | Freshwater lake sediment microbial communities from the University of Notre Dame, USA, for methane emissions studies - PLP11 PL (SPAdes)... | ecosystem: Environmental > Aquatic >... | reverse complement strand
ACCGCCTACACGCCGTATCAGCCCGAGGTCAGCCAGGGCACGCTGCAGAGCATCTACGAGTTCCAGACGATGGTCTGCGAGCTCACGGGCATGGACGTCGCGAACGCCTCGATGTACGACGGCGCGTCGGCGGCCGTCGAGGCCGCGTACCTGGCCCGCGCCCACACCGGCCGCGCGCGCGTCGTCATCGCCGGCGCGGTGCACGCGCACACGGTCGGCGCGCTGCGCACGTTCCTCGGCGCGGACGTCATCACGGTGCTCGCACCCGACGCGAAGACCGGGACCGTGTCCGCCGCGGCGCTCGAGGCGGCGCTCGACGACACGGTCGCCTGCGCGATCTTCCAGTATCCGAACTTCATCGGCGCGATCGAGGATATCCCCGCGCTGTGCGCCGCCGCGAAAGCGAAAGGCGCGCTCGCCGTGGCGATCGCCGACCCGATCGCGCTTGCGCTGCTGACCCCGCCGGGCGCGCTCGGCGCCGACCTGTGCGTCGGCGAGGCGCAGTCCCTGGGGGCTCCGATGTCGCTGGGCGGGCCGGTGTGCGGCTTCTTCGCCGGGCGCAAGGAGTTCGTGCGCAAGTTCCCGGGCCGCATCGTCGGCGAGACGCGCGACCAGCACAGCCGCCGCGGCTTCGTGCTCACGCTGCAGACGCGCGAGCAGCACATCCGCCGCGAGAAGGCGACGTCCAACATCTGCACCAACCAGGGACTGATCGCGCTCATGAACACGATCTACCTGGCGCTCGTCGGCCGCGATGGCCTGTACGAGGTGGCGCACCTGTCGTTCCAGAAGACGCACTACGCGGCCGAGCGCGCGGCCGCCGTCGCGGGCGTGAAGCCCGCGTTCGCCGGTCCGTTCGTCCGCGAGGTCGCGCTCCGGCTGCCGGTGCCGGCCGCGCAGGCGGTACGCGCCGGGCGCGAACACGGCTTCCTGCTCGGCGTCGACGCGGGAGTGTTCGCTCCCGCGCACGCCGACATCCTGCTGGTTGCCGCCACCGAGAAGCGCACGAAGGACGAGATCGATCGCTGGGCCGTGGCCCTGGCGCACGCGATCGGCCGCGCACCCCAGGCGACGGGAGGCACGCGATGACCCCCACGACCGAGACCCCCGGCGTCCAGTCCGGCGCCGCACAGGCGCGCGGCACGACCGCCGCGCCGCCGCCGCCGCCCCCGGGCGCGCTGGCCGGCCTGCCGCCGCCGGCCGCGCCGGTGCTGCCGCTCGTTCCCGAGGGCATCGTCGAACCGCTGCTGTCCGAGCTGTCCGCGTCCGGCCATCGCGGCGTCCGTCTTCCTGCCTGCGACGTCCCGGTCACGCCGCTGGCGTCGACGCTGCCGGCGTGGGCGATCCGTCCCGAACGCGCGGCCCTGCCCGAGGTGAGCGAGCCCGAGGTGATCCGCCACTTCACGCGGCTTTCGGGGCTGAACCACCACCTCGACAAGGGCTTCTATCCGCTCGGTTCGTGCACGATGAAGCACAATCCGAAGATCAACGACGAGCTCGCGTTCCTGCCGGGCATGGCGCTGGCGCACCCGTGCACGCCCGACGAGGGGCTTCAGGGCGCTCTCGAGTTGATGTGGAACCTCGAGCGCCACCTGGCGGCGATCACCGGCTTCGACGCCGTCTCGCTGCAGCCGGCCGCCGGCGCGCAGGGCGAGTTCACCGGCATGCTCGTGGTGCGCGCCTATCACGCGTCGCGCGGCGACGTGGCGCGCGACACGGTGCTGGTGCCCGACTCGGCGCACGGCACGAACCCGGCCTCGGTCCGCGCCGTGGGCTGGAAGGTCGTCGAGCTCAAGTCGAAGGACGGCCTGCTCGATCTCGACGCGCTGAAGGCCGCGCTCGGGCCCCATGTCGCCGCGGTGATGGTGACGCAGCCGTCGACGCTGGGGCTGTTCGAGCCGCACATCAAGGAAGCCGCGGACCTGATCCACGCCGCGGGCGCGCAGCTCTACCTCGACGGCGCGAACTTCAACGCGCTTGTCGGGCTGGTGCAACCGGGCAAGATCTTCGACGTCATGCACCTCAACCTGCACAAGACGTTCTCGACCCCGCACGGCGGGGGCGGGCCGGGCGCCGGACCGGTCGCGGTGGGCGCGCACCTGACGCCGTTCCTGCCGGGGCCGCGCGTGATGAAGAACACCGACGGCACGTTCCGCTGCGAGCGCGACCTCCCACAGTCGGTGGGGCGGGTGCACGGCTGGCACGGCAACTTCGGCGTGCTCGTCCGCGCCTATGTCTACATCCGCGCGCTAGGCCCCGAGGGCCTGACCGAGGTGTCGACCGAGGCGATCCTCAACGCGAACTACCTGATGCATCGCCTGAAGGGCGCGTTCGAGCTGCCTTTCGACCGTCCGTGCATGCACGAGTTCGTGCTCTCGGGCCACGGCCTGCGCAAGTACGGCGTGCGCACGACGGACCTGGCGAAGCGCCTGCTCGACTTCGGTGTGCACGCGCCGACGGTCTATTTCCCGCTCATCATCGAGGAAGCGATCATGATCGAGCCGACCGAGACCGAGACGCTGCGCACGCTCGATCTGTTCGCCGACGTGATGCTGCGGATCGCCGGGGAGGCCGCCACCGACGCGTCCATCGTCACCGGCGCGCCGTGGACGACGCCCGTCTCACGGCTCGACGAGGGCCGGGCGGCGCGCGAGCTCAAGCTCACCTGGAAGGCGTCGTAACCCCCGAGGCCGGCCCGTTGTCGTGGTCGGTCGGCCCCGGACGGGCACGTCCCGGAGCCGCGCGCTGGGGCCTGCTCGCATGGCTCGTCGTGACCGCCCTGTGGAGCCGGTTCGGGCCGCCGGGATTCGTGCCGCTGCTCGTGATCGCCGGGCTCTACCTGCTCGGGCCGCTGTGGACCGCGGTGCGCTACACGGTGGACGGCGCCGGCATCGAGCGCCGCACGCCGTTCGGCGCGAAGCGGTGGCCGTGGGGCGGCCTCGCCTCGTTCCGCATCGATCGGCGCCTGCGCTCGGCGTGGGTCGTGCCACGGGGACGGGGGGCCGCGCGCTTCCTGCCGCCGGTGCTCCTGCTCTGGGAACCTGGCGCGGAGGACGAGGCCTTCGTGCAGGCGCTGGCGACAAGGCTCGCGACGCATCTGCCGGGCCGGAGCGAGCGATGAAGCAAGAGCCGGCGGCTCTGCCGCCGGGAGATCAGGCGATCCTCGATCGCCTCGCCCGCTGGCTGGTGGAACGACGGCTCGAGACCCCGGCGCTCCTGTTCCTCGAGAGTTCCCGCCCGCTGTCGTTCGTGGGCTCGCAGGCGATGCACTTCTTCCAGCCGCTCGCGTCGGTGCTGTTCGCCACGCGCGACTACGAGAGGCTGGCCCGGCTCCTCGAGGAGCGGGACAACTTCGAGATCCTCCTCGCGACCATCGAGCGCGAGGCCGACCGACGAGACGAGGGAACAGCATGAGCCACCCACCCGAGATCCGGTCCATCCTGGCGACGGACTGCGGCTCGACGACGACGAAAGCGATCCTCATCGAGAAGCAGGGCGACACGTACCGGCTCGTCACCCGCGGCGAGGCGCCGACCACGGTCGAGGCGCCGTTCGAGGACGTGACGCGCGGCGTGCTGAACGCCGTGAAGGAGGTCGAGGAGCTGCGCGGCCGCAAGATGCTCGACGGGGATCGCATCCTCACGCCGCAGAAGGGCGACGAGGGCGTTGACATCTACCTCAGCACGTCGAGCGCGGGCGGCGGCCTGCAGATGATGGTCTCCGGGCTCGTGATGTCGATGACCGGTGAGAGCGCACAGCGCGCGGCGCTGGGCGCCGGCGCCATCGTCATGGACGTCATCGCGATCAACGACGGCCGGCGGCCGCACGAGAAGATCAAGCGGCTGCGGCAGCTGCGGCCCGACATGCTGCTGCTCTCCGGCGGCACCGACGGCGGAGCGGTCAAGAGCGTTGCCGAGATGGCCGAGCTGATCGCCGCGGCGAACCCCAAGGCCCGCCTCGGCGCGGGCTATGAGCTGCCCGTCGTCTACGCCGGGAACAGCGACCCGGCGGCGCGCGAGATCGTGCGCCAGCGGCTGGGCGACAAGACGGCCCTCCTCATCGTCGAGAACCTGCGCCCCAAGCCCGAGACCGAGAACCTCAAGCCCGCCCGCGACGCCATCCACGAGCTGTTCATGGAGCACGTCATGGCGCACGCCCCCGGGTACAAGAAGCTCATGACGTGGACGGCGCAGCCGATCATGCCCACGCCCGGCGCGGTGGGGCTGATCATCGAGAAGATCGCGAAGCGCGAGGGCATCACCGTCACCGGCGTCGACATCGGGGGCGCCACGACCGACGTGTTCTCGGTCTTCCAGGGCGTGTTCAACCGCACGGTCAGCGCCAACCTCGGCATGTCCTACTCGGTGTCGAACGTCATGGCCGAGGCCGGGCTGCCCAACATCCTGCGCTGGGTCTCGTTCCCGGTCGACGAGGTGCAGCTGCGCAACCGGATCAAGAACAAGATGATCCGCCCGACGACCATTCCGGACACGCTCGAGGAGCTGGTCATCGAGCAGGCGATCGCGCGCGAGGCGCTGCGCCTCGCCTTCCAGCAGCACAAGGCGCTGGCCGTGGGCCTGAAGGGCGTGCAGCAGGAGCGGACGATCTCCGACGTCTTCGAGCAGGACGAATCGGGCGCCACGCTGGTCAACCTGGCCGACCTGAACCTGCTCGTCGGCTCGGGCGGCGTGCTGTCGCACGCGCCGCGCCGCGTGCAGGCCGCGTTCATGATGATCGACGCGTTCCTCCCCGAGTTCGTCACCGAACTCGCGGTCGACTCGATCTTCATGATGCCGCAGCTCGGCGTGCTCGCCACCGTGCACGAGCAGGCGGCGACGCAGGTGTTCGACCGCGACTGCCTGATCCGCCTCGGCAGCGTGATCGCGCCGGTCGGCAACGCGAAGGACGGCGCGCCCTGCATGAATGTGCGGGTGAAGCATCCCGACGGCCGGGTCGGGGAAGCGGAGTGCCGGGCGGGGGACATGAAGCTGATGGACCTCCCCGCCGACGGCGACGCCCGCCTCGAGATGACGGTCGAGCCCGATCGGGGCTGGGACATGGGCGAGGGCAAGGGCAAGCCGATCACGGTCACCGTGCGCGGAGGCATCGTCGGCCTCGTGCTCGACGGCCGCGGCCGGCGCCCGTTCGAGCTCCCGAAGGACGACGCGAAGCGCATCGAGAAGCTGCGCGGCTGGAACCGCGCCCTCGACGTCTACCCGCGCGAACTCTAGGCAGGACGAGGAGAAACGAACATGGCGCACGCCTATACCCCCGGTCTCCGGGTCACCCCGCAGACCCTCGTCCGGCGCGAACGACGGCTGCCGCTCAAGGGCGACGTCCTCGTCGCCGTCGGCGATCGCGTGAGCGCGACCACCGTCGTGGCGCGCACGCTGCTGCCCGGCAACGTGCAGACGATGAACCTCGCGTCGGCCCTCGGGGTCGAGCCGTCCGACGTCGCCGGGAAGCTCACCTCCCCGATCGGATCGATCGTCGCCGCCGGGCAGGTCATCGCCGCGACGAAGGCGCTGTTCGGCCTCATGAAGTCCGAGGTCAAGTCGCCGGCGGCGGGAACGATCGAGAGCGTCTCGGATGTCACCGGCCAGCTCATCCTGCGCGAGCCGCCCATCCCGGTGGAGATCGACGCCTTCCTCGAGGGCACGGTCGTCGAGGTGATCGCAGGCGAGGGGGTCGTCATCGAGTCGCCCGCCGCGTTCATCCAGGGCATCTTCGGCATCGGCGGCGAGACGCACGGCACGCTCGTGGTCGCGGTGTCGGGCCCGGATGACGAACTCACGGTCGACCGGCTTTCGCCCGCGCTCGAGGGCCAGATCGTCGTCGGCGGCTCGTACGTCAATCACGCGGTGCTCAAGGAGGCGATCCGCCTCGGCGTGCGCGGCGTGGTGGTCGGCGGCTTCGACGATCGCGACCTGCGCGACCTTCTCGGCTACGACCTGGGCGTTGCGATCACGGGGCATGAGACGCTGGGCATCACGCTCGTCCTGACCGAGGGCTTCGGCCGGATCCGGATGGCCGAGCGCACCTTCCGCCTGCTCAAGTCGCTCGAGGGCAGCCAGGCCGCGGTCAGCGGCGCGACGCAGATCCGCGCCGGCGTCATGCGCCCCGAGATCCTCGTGCCGCGTGCCTCGAGCGCAAGCGATGCAACGGGAGGGGGAGTGACGGGGATGGACATCGGATCGCTCCTGCGCTGCATCCGCGGCGATCACTTCGGGCGCATCGGGCGGATCACGGCGCTGCCGGCGCAGTTGCAGGAACTGGGCAGCGAGTCGCACGCACGCGTGCTCGAAGCCGAGATCGAGGGCGTCGGCCGCGTGATCCTGCCGCGCGCCAACATCGAGCTGATCGAAGCCTGAGCGCGGGGCGAGACCCCCGCGCGGGTGCGTCGCTGCGATTCGGTCATTGACAGGGCGCGAGACCGGTTGCTAGCGTCCACCTGCTCTGCTGCGGGCGACTGCGGCCCGCTCGTCCCCGTCCCGCGAGGAACCGTCGGATGCCTGCCTGCGTCACGCAGTCCCGCCGTCACCCGTCCTTCCTCGACTTCGTTCCATCCCTGCTCCTCGCACTCGTCCTGGTCCTCGGCCTCGCGCCGCCGCCTGCCGCCGCGGCCCAGGATTCGCTCGCCACGACGGCGCGCACGCTCGAGGCCGCGCCGCCGGTCGCCGCTCCGGCGCCCGCCGCCGACGTCGTCGGCGTCGACGGCAAGAACGACTCCGGGAAGGCGATCGAGCTCTCGTGGAGCGCCTCGCCCGACGAGAAGGCCGGGATTGCGACCTTCACCGCGTACCTGGTGGAGCGCGCCGCCTCGACCGCGGGCCCCTGGACCCGCGTCGACTCGCTCCCCAGAGGCACGCACAAGAAGTCAGACACGGTCGAGCGCGGACAGACGTATGTCTATCGCGTGACCGCGCTCGGTCCCGGCGGCGCCGCCGCCCCGGCCGTCTCGGCGCCGGTCAAGGCCGTGGCGCAGTGGTTCAACACCGGCCGCGTCAGCATCCTCCTGGCGATGCTCCTCTTCTTCGTCCTCGTGATCGTCTTCACCATGCGGGCGCAGGCGGGGGAGAAGCTCTTCGTCCGCCGCATCCCCGGCATCGACGCCATCGAGGAGGCCATCGGGCGCGCCACCGAGATGGGCCGCTCCGTGCTCTACGTGCCCGGAATCAACGACATCGACGACATCCAGACGATGGCCTCGCTGAACATCCTCGAGTCGGTGTCCAAGATCACGGCTCGCTACGAGACGCCGATCATCGTCCCCTGCAACTACCCCGTCGTGATGACGCTCGCCCAGGAGATGGTGAAGAACGGCTACGTCGCCGCCGGCCGGGCCGACGGGTATGATCCCGACAGCGTGCGCTACGTCACCACCGAGCAGTTCGCCTACGTCGCCGCCATCGCCGGCATCATGCTGCGCGACAAGCCGGCCGCGAACATCTACCTGGGCTCGTTCTACGCCGAGTCGCTGCTCCTGGCCGAGACCGGGTTCTCGACCGGCGCGATCCAGATCGCCGGCACGGCGCAGGTGGCGCAGCTGCCGTTCTTCGTCGTTGCCTGCGACTACACGCTGATCGGTGAGGAGCTCTACGCCGCCGGGGCGTACATGTCGCGCGAGCCGCGACTCCTGGGATCGCTCAAGGGTTCCGACTACATGAAGGTCGCGATCATCCTGGTCATCGTCGTCGGCTGCGTCCTCGAGACCGCGGGCGTGACCTCGTTCAAGCAGTTCTTCGCCTCGCAATAGGCGCCCGGAGAGACCGTGATGATGAACCTGCTCCCCGTCGTGCTGACCGCGATCGTCGGCATCCTGATCATCCTCTCGTTCTTCATCCCTCACCCGATCGTGGCCGAGCCGGCCCAGGTCCTGCAGGACTGGGCGATCGTCATCGTCGCCTCGGGCTACGTCCTGGGCGCCGCGAACGTCTACAAGATCAATGGCGAGGCGGCCATCAAGCAGCAGAAGGACTGGATCTACAAGTGGGTCCTCCTCGGCTCGATGACCGGCATGATGGTGATCGGCTTCTTCTTCTCCGGCGGGACGCAGTTCCTGGGCGACGGATCACCGTTCAAGTGGGCTTACGACTACCTCTACGTGCCGATGCAGGCGACGATGTTCTCCCTGCTGGCGTTCTTCATCGCCTCGGCCGCGTTCCGCGCCTTCCGCATCCGCACCGTTGACGCCGCGCTCCTGGCCGTCGCGGCGCTGGTCGTGATGGTCGGTCGCGTGCCCATCGGCAACCTGATGACGCACGGCCTGCCCGAGTCCATCCAGTTGCCGACGATGGCCAACTGGCTGCTGGAGTGGCCGCAGAACGCGGCCAAGCGCGGCATCGCGATCGGCGCGGGCCTCGGCGTCATGGCGACCGGCCTGCGCATCATTCTCGGCATCGAGCGCTCGCACATGCGCGAGGAGGCCTGACATGGCGTTCGGCGATACCCTCGAGAAGGTCGACCGGCGCTGGATCTTCCTCGTCGTCGCGCTGCTCGTCGTGATCCCGCTGCTCTTCCCGCTGCGGCTGCCGCTCGCCGTCTCGGGACCGGCGCGCAACTTCTACCAGGCCGTGGAGGCCGTTCCCGAGGGCTCGATCGTCGTCCTCGCGGGTGACTTCGATCCGGCGTCGGCGCCCGAACTCATGCCCATGACGTCGTCGGCGGTGCGTCACCTGTTCCGCAAGAACGTGCGGATCATCGCGCTCGAGCTCTGGGAGGGAGGTCCGCCGCTGGTGGACCGCATCCTCCACGAGATCGGCGACGAGATGGGCAAGAAGTACGGCGTGGACTACGTGAACCTGGGCTACAAATCCGGTCGCGAGGCGGTCATGCCCTCGTTCGGCAACTCGTTCTCGCGGACGTTCCCCAACGACTACAGCGGGACGCCGGTCGGCAAGCTGCCGCTCATGGCCGAGGCCGACAACTTCACGAAGACGGCCCTGTTCGTGAACATCTCCGCGGGCTACCCCGGCACGAAGGAGTGGGTGCAGCAGGTGCAGGGGCGCTTCGACGTCAAGATGGTCTCCGGCTCGACGGCCGTCCAGGCCCCCGAGATCTACCCGTACCTGCAGTCGGGCCAGGTGCTCGGCCTGCTCGGCGGGATGGCGGGCGCCGCCGAGTACGAGAAGTCGATCGAATATCCCGGACCCGCCACCAAGGGCATGGACGCGCAGTCCAGCGCCCATATGTTCATCGTGGTTCTCATCCTGCTCGGCAACGCGATCTACTTCTCGCGCCGCCGCGCGAATCGCTAGGAGACGGTCATGCACCCCTCGATGGACTTCGGCGTCTGGGTCGCGGCCGCGCTCACGCTGTTCATCTTCTCGTTCCTGTACAAGGACAACCCGCTGTACAAGTTCGCAGAGCACCTGTTCGTCGGCGTCTCGGCGGGCTACGTCGTAGTGCAGCAGTTCTGGCAGGTCCTGTGGCCGAACCTCATCGAGCCGGCGACCGCAGCGGGCACGCCCGACCGCTGGAAGTTCTTCGTCGGCGGACTGTTCTGCGTGCTCCTGTTCACCCGCCTGTTCCCGGCCATCGCCTGGACGTCGCGCTACACGATCGCGATGCTGATCGGCACGTTCGCCGGCCTCAAGGTCACCGGATTCTCCCAGGCCGAGGTGGTCGAGCAGGTGCGCGCCACGATGGTGCCGCTGTGGAACGCGGCCGACCTGGGCGGGTCGTTCAACAACCTCGTCCTCGTCGTCGGCGTGATCACGACGCTCGTGTTCTTCTTCTTCTCGAAGGAGCACAAGGGCGCCATCGGCGCCACCGCGCGCGTGGGGATCTGGTACCTGATGATCTCCTTCGGCGCCGCCTACGGCTTCACCGTCATGTCGCGCATCTCGCTCCTCATCGGGCGCTCGCAGTTCCTGCTCGACGACTGGCTCGGGATCGTGCGCTTCTGAGCGTCGTGCCGTGAGCACCGGACCGACTCGCGAAGCCCCCGCGTCCATGGGGGCTTCTTCGCATCCGGCGATGGATCCGCTCGGGCTCGTCTTCGACGACGCGCCCCGTCCGGGCGCCGCGCACATGGAGCGCGATGCCGGGAGCTTCGCGGCGGCCGAGCACGGGGACGACGCATGCGTCCCCGTGCTCCGCTGGTTCACCTGGGATCGTCCGACCGTGTCCCTCGGCCGCCACGAGTCCGTGGCGCGTTTCGACGAGGCGGCGTTGGCCGCCGCGGAGATCCCGCTGTGCGTCCGCCCGACGGGAGGGCGCGCGGTCTTCCACGTCGACGAGTGGACCTATGTCGCTCTCGTCCCGCTCGACCACCCGACGCTCGGCGGCTCCCTGGCCACATCGACCCGGGCGTTGACGCAGCTCGTTGCGACGGCCCTCGAGCGCGCCTACGGGCTGCGCTGCGACGGCCCGGGTGACGCCGGGGCGGGGGACCGGCTTCCGGCTGGCCCGCCGACGTGCTTCGCCCGGAGCTTCGGCTACGAGCTGACCGTGGGCGGACGCAAGCTCATGGGCAGCGCCCAGCGCCGCGGTCGCCGGGCCCTGCTGCAGCAGGGAAGCCTGCTCGTCGGGCCGGGCCATGAGCACATCGCCCGCTTCCTACGCGACACGGCGGGTGATCCGGGCACTGCCGCGGGCGAGGCCGCCCTGCGGCACGCGACGACGAACCTGGCCGCGCTCCTGGGGCGCCGACCGGATCCCCGGCCGTTCCGCGAGGCGCTCGCCGGCGCATGGCATGCGGCGCTCCAGGGGACGTCGAAGACGGGCGGCGCGTCAGGAAGCGGTCAAGCCTCCGCCGCGCCCCTTGACAGACCGGGTCGCCCCTCCTAATCTCAAGCGTCATCGTCACTTGCAAAGCGGAACCGATGTGCGCCAGGGGAGGAACGGGATGCGGAAGAGACGTCGGTTGTCGCCGGGCGCGCTCGCGCTCGTGGCGGTCGGTCTGGGACTCGTCGCCACGCTCGGCGCCGGTTGCGGCCGCAAGGAGAGCGCCCGACTCTCGTTCACCGATCCCAATCCCATCCCCGCAGGTGCGCTCAAGCGGGAGATCGAGGGCAGGCACGGCGGCCGCTTCGTGTTCGTCACCATCGGCGACCCCAAGACCTTCAATCCGCCGCTCGCCAACGAGACCTCGTCGACCGACATCATCAACGGCCCGCTGTTCGTCGGCCTCTTCGAGTACAACAACGCCGAGCAGAAGACGGACCCGGGCCTGGCCGAGTCGTGGACCGTGAGCGAGGATGGCCTGCGCTACACGTTCAAGCTCCGCCCCGGCCTGCGCTGGTCCGACGGCGTGACGCTGGACGCCGACGACGTGATGTTCAGCGCTAAGGTCTCGCTCGATCCCGAGCTGCCCGGCGCGACGCGCGACATCTTCCAGAGCGGCGGCAAGGTCTGGGAGTTCGAGAAGATCGACAGCCTCACCGTGGCCGTGAACCTCGCCGCCCCGTTCGGTCCGCTGGTCGACGTCATCGGCTCGATGTACATCATCCCCGAGCACAAGCTGGCCGAGCCCTACGCCAACAAGACGTTCGCCTCGATGTGGGGCGTCGACACAACGCCGGCCGAGATCGTCACCAACGGGCCGTTCATGCTCAAGGAGTTCCGGCCGGGGGAGAAGTGCGTGCTGGCGCGCAACCCGCACTACTGGCAGGTCGACAAGAAGGGCCTGCGCCTGCCGTACCTCGACGAGTTCGTGTTCCTCATCGTCAAGGATCTGAACACGATGGCCCTCAAGTTCCAGGCGGGGGAGACGGACCTCATCGATCCGATCGTGCTCGACCAGGTGCCGCTGTTCGAGGACGAGGCGGAGAAGGGGGGCTACCAGGTGATCGACCTCGGGCTCGACCTGGCGACCGACTTCATGTGGCTGAACCAGAATCCGGGCCGGGATCCCAAGGGCGTGCCCTACGTCGAGCCCTACAAGTCGAGGCTCTTCCGCGACGTGCGTTTCCGCCGCGCCATCTCGCACGCGATCAACCGGGAGGGCATCATCAAGTCGGTCCTGCAGGGCCGCGGGGTGCCGCTCTACGAGCCCTACACCCGCGCCAACAAGCTCTACTTCAACGAGAACGTTCCCAAGTTCCCCTACGATCCCGCGAAGGCCACGGCGCTGCTCGACGAGATGGGCCTCGTCGACCGGAACGGCGACGGCGTGCGCGACACGCCGGAGGGCAAGCCGGTCGAGTTCACGCTGCACACGAATTCGGAGAACAACCTGCGCAAGAGCTTCGGCACCGTCATCTCCGAAGACCTGGGCAAGGTCGGCGTTCGCGTCAACTTCGTGCCGCTCGAGTTCAACACGCTGATCACCCGCCTGCGCAGCGATTACCGTTACGAGGCGATCCTGCTCGGCCTCGCCTCGTCGACGCCGCCCGAGGCGGCCCTGTCCGGCAACGTCTACCGCTCGAACGGGATCACCCACAACTGGTACCCGCGCCAGGACAAGCCCGACACGCCCGGCGAGGCCGAGATCGACAAGCTGATGAACCAGCTCATCGCCGAGCGCGAACCGGCACAGCGCAAGGTCTACTTCGACCGGATCCAGGAGATCATGGGCGACCAGCAGTATTGCCAGTACATCGTGAACCGGAAGCTCTTCGTCGGCATGCGCAATCACGTGCGGAACGCCCGCCCCTCGGTCATCCGCCAGCATGTCACGTGGAACATCCAGGAGATCTGGGTCGACAAGGCGGACGCGAAGGTCGCGGCGCGCTGACGCCGCGACTCCCCGCGCCGCCCCCCGTCCCGCATCCTCGTGCGCACCTACCTGCTGCGACGGATCTTCACGCTGATCCCGCTGCTGCTCGGCGTGACCTTCCTCGCCTTCCTGCTCATCTATCTCGCGCCCGGCGACTTCCTGTCGCAGATGGCCGAGAATCCCCAGATCTCGGCCGAGACGATCGAGGCCATGCGGACGAAGTTCGGGCTCGATCAGCCTTGGTACGTGCAGTACGGGCTGTGGCTCAAGAACGTCTTCTTCCACCTCGACTTCGGCGAGTCGTTCGCCTTCCGCCAGCCGGTGTTCCACGTCATTGCGCCGCGCCTGGGCAACACGCTGATCCTCGCGCTGTCCGCCGCGGTGGTCGCCTGGGGCCTGGCCATCCCGCTGGGCATCCTGTCGGCGGTCAAGCAGTACTCGTGGCGCGACAAGACCGCGTCCTTCCTGGCGTTCCTCGGGCTGTCCATCCCCGAGATCTTCTTCGCGCTGCTCATGATGTACATGGCGGCGAAGACCGGGTGGTTCCCGGTGGGCGGGATGCGCTCGCTCGATCATGACCAGCTGCAGTGGGGGGCGCAGATCGGCGACATTCTCCACCACCTCGTGTTGCCGGCGATCGTCCTCGGCACGGTGCCGATGGCCGGCCGCATGCGCCAGATGCGCGCCAACCTTCTGGACGTTCTGCGCCTCGACTACGTGACCACCGCGCGGGCCAAGGGCCTCGACGAGAACGTCGTGATCTGGAAGCACGCGGTGCGCAACGCGATCAACCCGCTCATCACCCTGTTCGGCTTCACCCTGGCGACGCTTCTCTCCGGCTCGTTCATCGTCGAGATCGTCATGAACTGGCCGGGCCTGGGCAGCCTCACGCTCGAGGCCCTGCTCAAGCAGGACCTCTATCTCGTCATGGGCTCGGTCGTCATCGCGGCGACCATGCTCGTGCTCGGCAACCTGATCGCGGACGTGCTGCTGGCCCTGGCCGACCCGCGCATCAAGTACGACTAGGAGCCGCGATGTCGTCGTCGACCTCGATGGGTGCCGCAGCGCCGCTCGGAGGCAGGGCCATCGGTGTGCGCGTGGAGCCCGACAGCGGCCCCGAGCGGGGGGCCGTGGACCGCTCGCCGTGGCAGATCTTCTGGCGCGAGTTCCGCAAGAGCCCGGTGGCCCTGGCGGGCGCCGGGATCCTGTTCGTGCTCTACTCCTCGGCCATCTTCGCCGATTTCCTGGCCCCGTGGCCGATGCCGAAGCAGGACCTCGATTTCGGCTACCACCCGCCGACACCGGTGCACTGGTTCGCCGACGGCCGCTTCGTCGGCCCGTACGTGCGCGGCACCGAGCTCATCGACCTGGGGCGCAGCACCTACCGCGTGATCCCCGGCAGCCGCCACCCGATCCGCTTCTTTGTGCAGGGCACGGAGACGTACCGCGTGCTCGGGCTGGTCCCGACGCGCACCCGGCTGTTCGGCGTGGACGCGCCCGGACACGTCTATCTCTTCGGCAGCGACAAGTACGGCCGCGACACGTTCTCGCGGCTCCTCTATGGATCGCGCGTCTCGCTTTCGATCGGGCTCATCGGCATCGCCATCAGCTTCTTCATCGGGACGCTGGTGGGCGGCCTCTCGGGCTACCTCGGCAAGGGCGTCGACCTCGTGGTCATGCGCGTCACCGAGCTCATCATGTCGGTGCCGGCGCTGTACCTGATCCTCGCCCTGCGCGCCTCGTTCCCGTCGAACGTGCCGAGCGACCGGATGTACCTGATCATCGTCGTCATCCTCGCCTTCATCGGCTGGGCCAGCCTGGCGCGCGTCGTGCGCGGCATGGTCCTCTCCCTGCGCGAGTTCGAGTACGTCAACGCCGCGCGCGCGCTCGGCGCGGGCACCCTGCGCATCCTCTTCCGCCACATCATGCCCAACACCATGTCGTTCCTCATCGTCGCCGCGACGATCGCGGTGCCCGGCTACATCCTGGGCGAGGTGACGCTGTCGTTCCTCGGGATCGGCATCCAGGAGCCTCAAGCGTCGTGGGGGAACATGCTGACCGAGGCGCAGAACATCCGTGTCCTCAAGTCCTTCCCGTGGATGCTCATCCCCGGGTTCTTCATCTTCATCGTGGTGCTGGCGTACAACTTCCTCGGCGACGGTCTCGCCGACGCGCTCAACCCGCGCAAGGTGACGGGAGGAAAATCCTGATGGCCGGGGCCTTTGTCCTCGAAGTGCGCGACCTGCGCACGCATTTCGTGACGGACGACGCCACGGTCAAGGCCGTGGACGGCGTCTCGTTCGCGCTGGGCGCGGGGGAGACGCTGGGCATCGTCGGCGAGTCGGGCTGCGGCAAGAGCGTGACGTCGCTGTCGATCCTGCGCCTCATCCCCAACCCGCCGGGCCGGATCGCGGGCGGCGAGATCCTGTTCAAGGGAACGAACCTGCTGAACCTGTCCGATCCCGAGATGCGGAAGATCCGCGGCAACGACATCTCGATGATCTTCCAGGAGCCGATGACGTCGCTCAACCCGGTCTACACCTGCGGGGACCAGATCATGGAGGCGGTCATCCTCCACCAGAAGGTGGGGAAGACCGAGGCGCGCTCGCGCGCCATCGAGATGCTGCGCCTGGTCGGCATTCCGTCGCCGGAGCAGCGCGTCGACGAGTACCCGCACCAACTGTCAGGCGGCATGCGCCAGCGCGTGATGATCGCCATGGCCCTGTCGTGCCAGCCCGAGGTCCTCATCGCCGACGAGCCGACGACCGCGCTCGACGTCACGATCCAGGCCCAGATCCTCGACCTGCTGAACCGCCTGCAGCGCGAGATGGGCATGGCGATCCTGCTGATCACCCACGACCTGGGCGTCGTCGCCGAGACCTGCAACCGCGTCGCCGTGATGTACGCCGGCCAGATCGTCGAGTACGCCGGAGTCGAGGATATCTTCGCCCGCCCGCGCATGCCTTATACGGTGGGCCTGCTCGGCTCGATCCCGGTGCTCGGCGAGGAGCGCGAGCGTCTGCGCGTCATCCCGGGCAACGTGCCGAACCCGTCAGAGTTCCCCTCGGGCTGCAAGTTCCACCCGCGCTGCCCGGTCGCGATCGACCGCTGCACGATCGAGAACCCGCCGCTGACGACGATCCGGCCCGGCCACGAGGTGCGCTGCTGGCGCGCCGGCGAGGCCGAGGCGGGCACGCTCGACATGGGACGTGCCTTCGAGGAGCTCACGTCGTGAGCGGTGACGTCCTCCTGCGCGTCAAGGACCTGAAGAAGTACTTCCCGATCAAGAAGGGCCTGTTCTCGCGCGTCGTCGGCCAGGTGAAGGCCGTCGACGGCGTCTCGTTCGAGCTCCGCCGAGGCGAGGTGCTCGGCCTGGTCGGCGAATCGGGTTGCGGCAAGACGACGACCGGCCGGGTGATCCTGCGCCTCATCGAGGCCACGAGCGGTGAGGTGTGGTACGAGGACCAGGACGTCCTCAAGCTCGACAAGGGCGCCATGCGGGCCATGCGGCGCAAGATGCAGATCGTCTTCCAGGATCCGTACAGCTCGCTCAACCCGCGGCTCACGGTCGGCTCGATGATCGAGGAGGCGCTGACCATCCATCGCCTCGCCTCCGGGCAGAAGGCGAAGGATCGCGTCGCCGAGCTGCTGACGCTGGTCGGGCTGGCGCCGCACCACGCGCGGCGCTATCCCCACGAGTTCTCCGGCGGCCAGCGCCAGCGCATCGGCGTGGCCCGGGCGCTCGCCGTCGACCCAGAGCTGATCATCGCCGACGAGCCGGTCTCGGCGCTCGACGTGTCGATCCAGGCGCAGATCCTCAACCTGCTCAAGGACCTGAAGCAGCGCCTCGGGCTGACCTACGTGTTCGTCGCCCACGACCTGGCCGTCGTCGAGCACATCTCGGACCGCGTCGCCGTCATGTACCTGGGGCGCATCGTCGAGCTGGCTGACGCGCGGGCGCTCTACGCCTCGCCGCTGCACCCATACACGAAGGCGTTGCTGTCGGCCATCCCGGTGCCCGAGCCCGAGCGCCGGACGAAGCGCATCGTCCTCACCGGCGCCTTCTGCGAGCA
>Ga0209668_10000450_pt1 | contig 16755 bp, 3 predicted proteins | sample FrelakmetPLP11PL_FD_187150 | JGI IMG/M metagenome (GOLD analysis project Ga0209668, IMG submission 187150) | Freshwater lake sediment microbial communities from the University of Notre Dame, USA, for methane emissions studies - PLP11 PL (SPAdes)... | ecosystem: Environmental > Aquatic >... | reverse complement strand
TCTGATCTTTGATGTAAATAGCCCACAATCCACTGACAGAACTATCAGATTCAACTAGAACAGTATATCCAACTGGGATAGTGATTAGATTTATATAACTCAATTCTTCAAGATTTGCAACTATTAGATCATAAGCGCCAGAATTGGCAGCTGGGTATGGCTCCCCCTGTGACAGGGTAGTTAAATCAAAACCTTCACTGATAACATTATTTGCAAAAATTGTGTTAACATAAGAAACCATTTCCTTGACTGCTTCACTACGGTCAATAAACATGCTTTGTCGAGGTCTAATATCAATCCCATACCGAGACTGTACTGGCAAAGTGGGATCTGGGACTGGATTTCCAAATAAATCTATACCACTGACACTATCTATTAACTTTTTATAAATGTTTTGCGGTATATTGCTGGATTTAACATTATTTTCAGATAACAGTGAATATTCACTGTGTATAATGTTACTATTAAGTTGAGTTGCATACGCCAGATGAAATATAGTATTCTGATCAGTAGTTTCCCCGATCATATTGTAAATTCCAATACTATCATCTCGCAGTGTTGAAAAATACTTCACACCACTACTCTTAGGGTCTCTAATATAATCTGCAATAGTCACCGTGGGCATGCTTCGACCAAATTGATTAACAGTTAATGTGGTTTTATCCTTGACCCAAAAATAGTACTTTACTGTTGTAAAATTTGTAACAGGATCAATATAATTTAAAGTTACATAGGCATCATTATTGGGATACTTTGGAATTCCACTACCACCAGTTTCAATATAACGATTCGGAGGGTAATCACTTTCTACCCATTCATAGACATCTATGCTTGATCCCGGGAAGGTTCTTCCCCAGTTTGCGTTTCGATATTTAATAGACCCCTGCTCGTACAGCATGTATCTGACCTTGCTAAGATCCCACCATACCTGGCCCACTTGTTGATTACCCCAATACAGTGTATTATTAGTACTCAACTCATCAGATGTTGCATAATTATATACTGCTGGATCGTAGTCAATTTTATATGATATATCCTGTTCAGCAAGACCCAATATCTTACCCTTGGCAGGATCTATATAGTCAAAATTATATTGAATTTGTTGTGTGGCAGCATTGTACACATACGCCTTAATAATACTGGAAATATCAACACGTGGTTCTTGATATCGTAATACATCCCAGCCCAACAATGTAGATGTATTATTGAATTGATAAATCTTTCCTGCGTTGTTTCCCAATTGTTTATTACCATTGGCACCAATTAGCATTGTATAGGTGTTAATATCAATATCACTGCCAAATCTATCGTCGGATTGCAGACTAGAACCAACAACAGTGGGTGTTAATTGCTGTATAAAAATAAACTTACCTGGGCTATTTATAGATTGTACATTGCTTGGTAAGTAACTATAAATCCAAACAGCCCCACTGGCAGCTACTGCTTCAATAAATCTAGTGGTGGTGGCATCAAACGTGGTTGCCGCCGCCGTGTTAATCAATGATGCATCAAAGGTTGTTTCTTCAAGGGTGGCAGCATCTTTACTAGCAACAACCAATGTGTCCCCGTTGTAGTTTATTTTAACTTTTTTACCAAAATAATCATAGGATTTATCAGTTGAGTTAGATATAACTTCAACTTGCGTGAATACATCTAACCCCAAATCCACTAAAGCTGATCCAATGCCGGGTAATATGCGCAACTTATCAGCATTTAATGAGGAATTACACGTGATGTTCAAATATCCGTCATAATTAGTGGCAACAACACCGGGTATGTTTGCAGAATTTATAGCTGCTATCACACTAGACAAGCTCACATCGTTAAAATTGACCATAAAGTCATTGATTCTAATAGAGTCACCACTGTTGACTACTGGTGACTGCACAGTGCCAGTGATAGTGCCATAAACTCGTCCCTGATTTAAAAATCTATATGCTGCGCCCGCAAATGTGTTTGTCTCAGACTGATATGGCGCACCAACGTATATACTACAATTGTTACTGCAAATATCAGTGCTGTAACCAAATTGTTGATTAGCGTATGGCGTCAGAGGTATCTCAGAACCAGCCAATCTGAATACATTAGTCTCAATAGTCACTATAGAACTTTGTGGCGGGGCAGAATAAAACTTAACCCAGTTAGCTGAAAATATTTCCCAATCAACATTCAATGTTTTTACTTCGTTATTAACATAGACTTTGGTAAACTGTGTTATTGCCGCTACCCCACCAAAGAATATCTGATTTTCTGAAACTATGTAATCCTCAATTGATCGATCGTACACACTAATAGATCCTGAAGATACATAGGTGTTTGCTCCGATGGTGATATCATCAAGAGGCGAACCAACAACAAGTTGCGCACCGTCATTGGTGGCGGAGATACTAAATCCAAAGTTGCTGCCAGCATTGCCAGTTAGTACTGTGTACGGAGTGAAACATGGAGTCTGAGTGATAACCATGGTGCTGGCAGTTGGAGGGCTGGTAAATGTCAGCAATGATCCAGCCAGCGTATAATCCACAAAAGGCACATAGGTACCCGCCGAAGACCTTACTAAAATAGATTCAGCGGACACTGGCGCAAAGGGCAAAGTATACGAGCTAGTAAGTCCATCGACTGAAAATGTCACATTAGACGTTGGTGCTAGGGCATTGTATGCATAGACATAAACACAGTCATCACCAGGAGCGCCCACGTACAGCCATTGACTATCTTGACTTATTGCTATACTATTACCAAAGTTACCAGACGATACCACATTGGGAGCTAGTATTTGGGTTTCTGAAATGGCGCCAAATTCATCACGATTGTAAATAAAAACGTATCCACGATTGTTTGAACTGCCAGGTGCACCAGCAATTACATGATAGAGACTACTATTAACCATGGCACCAAGACTAACCGTGTCAGTTGCCGTTGAAGTCAATGTTATATCTTCCACCAGCTGCCCATCAAAATTCACAACATAGTTTGTTATCGCACCAACCCCATTATTGTATCCCGGAATACCAGTAATGGCAAATTTGCCGTCATTACTTAATTTTAATGATTCACCAAATAGACTGTTGGTATCTAGTGTGCTCTTGGGCAAACTTCTTGACAGCGACCAAGGCTCGGATTTGTTGTATACTGCCCACTCATTAGAAGAATTGTGATAATTAACCCACGCCTTGTCGTTGATTTTCCAACTATCCTGTGGTCTTAAATTAGCAATGTCAACAGGATAATCAACTTTCATACTTTGAAGTTTTAACATCACACCATCATACAGCTCAGTGCTAAATCCATCTAGGTCCCCAACATATTCAACTATAAAAGTGACCAGGGAATCCACAAATGTCACTTTGTAAAATCCTGAAAAAATAGATACATCGTTTAATATAACAACATCATTTACCAATAGTCCGTGGGACATACTGGTTTTAATTTTGATACGACCGTTAAGCGCATTGGAAATTTCAATCACACTTACTCCGGTCTCATTAACCCGTAAAATATCCCACTGTAGTTGATAGTCCTTGGCCACCCAGATAACATCACCTGATCCTATATTTGCCAATTCTGCATTTAATACGCTAATTTCGGTAAGATCAAATATAGTGTAGTCAATATCTTCAACATTAACATATCCAGCTGTCTGTATGTCATCACTATAATTGCTGTCAGTGGTCCGGTTCAATAAAAACGGGGGTGCCCAGGGAAGCTGTGAGGTTTTAAAGATTCCCCCGTTGTTTAAATACAATGAACTATAGGTCACTGCATTATTTGATTGAATTTCTAAACTAGTTGGATTGTTAAGTGTATAGCTTTCGTCAAGTACCAGTTCAACATATTGATTAATGTTTATACTACCATAAGTACCCACACGGAAAGCCCAATCTTCACTAACTGACACATCTGAAGGATTTCCAATAAATGTCACATGCCCCAGTGCATCAATGGCATTTGTAGTCCCTTTTTCTTTGATAAACCCCTGATAAAACTTAACTTGGCTGACGTCGTCTAAGCCCAAATCATTTAAATAATTTCTATTTTTATACCCAATTAAACTTAATGAAAATTGATCAAAATTGCTTTCTAGATTCACACGGTCCACATTGTAAAATGTTTCACCAATTTGTGCATTTCTAGAAAAATTATTAATCAGGCCCGTTTTAATTTTATTTTTATCAACTGGCATCCAGTCTGAAAAATTAAATGCTGTGGCCCCAGGTAAATTAGTTATTGCAGAATAATAAAAATCTTTATATTCTACCAGATCACCTTTGAGATAATCAGTGTTTAATCTCCATGGGTCCACGCCAGCCTGATTGTACATGAAGCCCTGTGCACTTAGTGTACCAGTCCAGCCCCCAGTTTTTGTACCAACGAACTTTAGTCGGTACTGTCGTTGTCCCAGTATGGGATCATAGATAATATCGTTAAACTGGGTTCTATTATTAAAAATTACCACATGCTCATATTGCACCAAATTAACTTCAATGTACCCTATTAGATCTGTGGATGAATTTAATGTTGCGCGGAATACATTATTATCACGCATTACTGAATAATCAGCAACAGTTAGCACTCTAGAGTTTTGATTTACTATTTTGCTACCATAAACAGTATTTGTTATTGCATCCACAGTGGCCAATGGGTTAATTAAACGTATACTGTCTGCGCAGGGACTCATAACTATAACACTAGATGATTGCCACCCTTGCTGTTCCCAGAATAAAAATTCTTTTAGGCTTAATTCCCAGTTACGTATTTGCCCCAAATCTTGATCAAATTGATCGAATCTGAAACCTAAGCTGTTTAAGTACCTCTCGTATCCAGCAAATAGATTTGCAATTTGTTGTGGGGTAGTTAGCTCAGTGCCGTACGGAATACTAATTTTATAATTATTAAATTCTGTATAATAATTTGCAGATTTTTCTAAAATTTTAACAACATTGTACTTGCCAGTTAGCATTGGCGGTATTATTGTAATATAGGGTCTATTAGAATCATAACCTGATAATCTATACCCATTTGCAGTCTTTTCTATAATAATAGCACTATATCTTGCATTTAGAATTGGAGTAGATTTATTCAACACTAAATTAAAGTCATCATCAGGAATTATGATGGAGTCGTTGGTACTATTGGGACTATTTTGTTCTGCAAGTATTTTTAAGTATTCTTTCCCACTGTAACTTGCCATTCTGTAAGATAATTGAACCGAATAATCTTTAACAAAATGCATCAATGGTAGCTTATCTGTTATTCCCAAGTATGTTTGATAATCCGATACCCAATTTAAATAACCAGTTGCGCGATGTATCACCCCAGCAGTTGATGTGTAACCATTAACTTCAACATCGGCTGGTGTTATTCTTTTATTAGTATTAGAGATCACATATTGTGACAAATCTTCATTAAACCGATATTTGTTGGTCTGTATCCCATAAGAAAAGTATTTTGCAGGTTTGATCAATGCACAGACGAATTGCAATGCAAATGGATACTCACTGCTATTACGCCAAGCAGTTTCAGTTGGACTCATCTGCCCAATGGTCCAATTTTTCTTAAAAGTATTTGATACGAATTCTGTGGTCAGATTGCCAATGGGCGGCACCAGGCGGCCGAATTCATCCACGGGTATAAAGCTCAATAGCCCGGGTCTAGCGAATTTAGTATCGTATCCCTGACGTATGCCGCTGGCAATATAGCCATTTTGTAAGTCAGTCCATAGTATAGAGTTACCCGAAGTGTACGGTGCTGGGCCATAAATGTCACTCCACCAACTTGGCTCTTCACTAAATCCCAACATCTCCCAGGGAGTATTGTTGGGTGTTTGGGTGTCGTAAAAATATTCAAAACATGCTCGCCAAGAGCCCGGAAGCGCTTCGCCATTTACTACATCTGGGCTACCGCCATAATTATAAGTAAATGGTGCATTATCCTGATATGTGTTATTGGACACATAGTCTAACTTATTATTACCAACCCACTGTAGATAAATTCTGCTCAATAAATTATTAAACTCGTTTATAGAATAACCAGTATCCCTAAACTTACCAGGAATGGCATCATATATATTAACTAATTTATCACTATAGGCTACTTTGATGTTATTGAAAATTCGTTTTTCAAGTTCTAATATCAACTGATCTCTAAAATCACCAAATGCTGGAGTTAAGCTGCCGTCATGGCCCATGATCATGGTCTGAGGTGTTAAATACGTTTTGTCCAAATAAATTTTTGGCACATATTTAGGATAAAGTCCCAATTTACTGGGAGTTTCGGGCACCCAGCCACCATCAGTATTGTTGTACTCAACAATGGATACTACATCATTCACGGATAATGTAATCGAATCAGTCAACAATACACCAGGGCCGTTGGTAGAGAATTCGTATTGTTTTCCGTAAATTAGTTGCGTACCATTTAAGTACAGCAAAATAGCTTTATTAGAGACAACGTCATTGCTAAAAATAGTTGTTATTTCAAATATTTTTTGGCTTGGATTGAATACCGTGTAGGTAATGACATTTTTATTATCCCCATAGGGCACGGTCCCACTGTAATACCAGGGGAAAGATTTGTCTTTTACGGCATTTATCTGTTTAATTATTGTATCACAACCAGTCACTGGATCCAGTTGGGAAATATTAGTACCAGTATATGCTATTTGCAAAAACTTATTTTTAAATCTAGTATATTCTTGTTGAGCATGCGATAAGCTGTCAATAAAATTATATTGGTCAGAGTTCAAAAATAAACTAGCATAAGTAGTTGGTGCACTTTGTTGCAGCATTAACCCAGGTTCATTACTAACATACAAATCTCTAAGATTGCTTAATCCAGGATAAGTGCCAATAAAGTTTAGATTGCTTTGTGATAGTTGCCCAATATGATTTCTCATCTCACCCAAGGTGGGTGATTGTAATTCACTATTCTGTGCATTTAAATTTAAATTATCCGGAATCTGGTAGAATCCTATTTTACTAATATCGTCACTGTAAATAAGAACATCAATCCTATCATTTTGGCGAATTACTGATTTATTAACAGTCAACAATAACTGATTATTTGGCAGTCGATATGTTTGGTAGTTTGAATTTAATTGCCGTTTAGCATTAATAAATACTAAAAAATTTGGTTGCGTGGATGAAATGTTAGGTACGATATCTACTACAAACGAATTATCAATACCATTGTACGTATATGCAAGATCTTGCATTTGACGACTATAGTTTATAACTGTAGTCCAAACATTTAGCTTTTTAATAACACTATCTGAAATATTTTTGTATAAAAATCCAGAGTTTATATTCTGGGAGACAATGCCCGAGTCAGTATTGTATTGGAAATAATCAGAGTCAAAATTATTGGTAAATTGTATATCACCTATATTATTGAAATTTTTATACGATAATGAAAATCCCAAAACTGGATCCACCGGACCAGTGCCTGTTTTATAACTAAAAATTTTAGTACCAATGAATTTAGTTTGTTCGTTAATTGAGGGATATACTGCAACGTCTGAATAGCTCACGCCGTTACTGTCAAAAACATCAAATAATGGTGCTTGATTGGTTGATGTCTTTTGCTGCCCATTGACCCAATTGATCCCGTTGTTCCAAAAGCTTTTACCATTGTTTGCATATCCATTAAACACACTCACAGTTTCATTAACTAGAACAGTACCGTCAGTGGCCTTGGTTAAGTGAATAATCTTGGGGTCAGTTTCGCTTATACCAACCACATTGACAAAATTTGCAACCCAGATTGCATTTCTGACCTCGGGGTCTGTGGCTGCTGAAAATACTATTCGCATGCCTTCAATGATGTTTACACCGTCGATGTAAATACCTGCGGTCCCTTCCACGGAAAGAAATGGATCAGTAAACTGTGTATCATATATATCAACTGGCTGTTTTGCAATCTTACCAAAATTAATTAATTGTAAGTCGGGATCAAACTCTATAATAGGGCGCACTGCTCTACTTGACGAATCTAGTGATTGCGCTGTATTATTATACGAATTTGACAATGCAATTACACTTTGATGGAACCATCGGTTCCTGCGAGTCCAGGGATTTAAGTCCTTACTTGCTCGGTTAATTAACAAATAGTCTGGTTCAGACAAACTTAAATTGGTATCATAGGTAATACTTCCATAGTACCCGGGGCCTATGATATATGGATAAGCGGGCGCACCCGAAGCCAACTGAGTCACAAAGTATGCATACGTGCCCATTGGAAATTCTGGGGTCACACAGTACCTGCCATTGTACTGATCCAACGTACCAGAATTTTCTTCATAGGAGTAGTCTTCAATAAACGCACCGGCCAAAAATTCAAATGTTAAACTCGCATCAATTGGTATAGTCACATTAGCACTTAGTTTAACTTGTCCAACCCCGCCGGAAAACTCTGATAGCCCCTCTGCTGTTTTTAATCCATTGTCAATGATCCAAACAGTACCAGGAATGATGCCTGCGGTATTCTCCATGATCCGCATACCGGGGTTTAATCCGTAGGTGCTAGTCACCCCCAAATAATTATAATCAGTTATACTGGAAGTGGCTGTAGTGGTTTTGGGTAATGGCCTGTTGTATGCATCATTTGATGCATCGTATGAACTAATCATACGTATAATAGTACTGGAAGATGATGTTGGGTTTGAATACCCATAAGGTCCATAAATTGGATACCCGTCTGCGGAAAAACCCACTAACTTGCTATGGCCGCTGGGTATGTCAATAAATCCATCAGCAAAACCAGAAACATTTGCCCAGGCTGCACTGTTAACGAATGCACCACTAGTGTAAACATATTTCCCTTCAATGGGCAGTACTTGGCCGCCATATGCGTCCTGCCCGTTGATCAGGACCTGATTAACGTCGTAGTTCCATCGAGTATCATCGGCACCAGGGATATACGCCCCATTGCTAATACCATTTATTGGGATACCTGCCAGGCTCATGGCAATTGTCTCTGTAGACAACATCAGGCTAGTATGTTCCCCTGGCAAATCTTGCCCGGCGCGATATGGATAGCTTATTACTATATTCTGGGCAACAATTTGATTGGTATTATTGTTATTTGGAAAAATTCCAGTTGTCACATTACTGGTCGTTGGGAATACATTGGATGTAATAGTTAATACATCTTTTGCCGCGGTCAAATTTGCCGTCGAGCATCCGGCAAAATATAAATCAGGATTATATGATGGTTTGGACTGCGCTTGGTTTATAATTAATGATGATACCGAAATCAATACTATACCAGATCCAACCCCTTCCACATAATATTGATTCCCCTGATAAGATTCTGGTATTACACTGGAATCAAATTCCACTTTTAATCCATTGGTAAATGTGACACCATTAGGGCTAACATAGGAAAGTTTTCCTAGAATTTCGTTATCTATATCAATCTGATTAGTATTTTGATCAACTAATCGAATAACCCCATATTGACTGGCATCATTACCGTCTTGATAATACAATACGTCCAAGGGGGCCGTTATGATGGGCACTTGTGCCAATACATTTTCCGGAGTATAATACCATTGTGTATTCCCATAGGAGACCCCGGATAAAATTAAAACCTTGTTGTTTATTGCAATGTCGCCTGCATGGTAAACATCAAAAATATAATCCCCGGCCACAGGAGTTAACACTATTTGCCAGATTCCATAACGCTCATTTTCAGGAACTACCACAGAGTCATGAGTCCAATCTGCTGGATCTGCACTGTAGTTTGCAAATATAATTAACTTACCGTTTAAATTTGACCGTTGGCCATCGATTCCACCAAATTCTTGAACGATTTGTGACAGTAATTTGCCCTGTAAACTAGCATAGGATTCCGGAGACACTAGGTCAACATTACTAGTTATTGGCATGGTAATGTAGAAATCCTGGGCTGTTTCAGCTGGTACCGCAATAGTGATAACCCCATCATCGGCACCATTATTGGCAACTCCCAAAATTTCTCTAGTGCTTAAATTAGTTGCTGCACTAATACCAGACACCCCAGGTTCAGTTTGTATCCAAAATGGCTTTCCTGTTTGTGACACATTAAAAATATAATTGCCACCACGCACCAATGTCAGTACTGGATTGGGGTTATTACCATATCCACTCAGATTGTAAACATGCGTGCCATTGTCGGGATACACGTAAAATGCTCTTTCCAGATCAGCAGGACCGGCAAATACTTGCACTGGATCAGGCCCGTTGGGTAACCAATAATATTGGCTGAAATTAATAAATGCATCTGCATTTATTCGAGGATTAAAGCTATAATATTCGCTTTCCCAGAGGTTATCCTGGTTATCCGTTTTTGCCCCGTAATAACTAATTTTTTGTAACACTTCAGGATAGGTTGTATGAAATTCCACCTCTCCGGTGTTGCCATCTTTGACCACAATACCAGGTTCAAGTTGGTAATCAGCTCGATCCGCAGTATTTTCTCGAATATATGTACCGATGCCGTCAAAACCTGGAGCGAACTTTCGTCCCACATAGCCGTTGATCGGCACCAAATTAGGCTCAGTCACCAACTGATCCAGCGTGGCATTTAAAAACTTACGATTTGTTTCGCTTTGGAATACGCTGGGTAAAAAATTTATGGTTTTTGTAATAGGCATGTCGGTTTGTAACTTTAGTTAATAACTGTATTTACCACAGAATTTTGAAGATTTAACTGCGCAGCAGTAATTGCACTGATAACTTCAATGTTCTCAACAGTGGCACAACTTATTAGTATTTCATCAGGTTCGCTATTGATCTGTTGTAATGAGCCATAGGTCTGGCTGGTACTGTTTGGCACTATAATAATACTGCTGATATTGGGTGCTAGTCCCTGCTGAATGTAAGTAGCCAGTTCAGTAAAGTAAAAGATTTCACCAAAGTCCCAGTTACCAATTGCAAAGAATGAATTAATAAATGCCAACACCTGACTTCGAACCTCGCTGTCAGTAAGGTTGATGTTGGCGTTTTTTACTATTTTAAAAGTTGCCTGTAATTCAGATCGCGCTTTATTACCAAATAATAGTTTAAACCGTGCGCTATTGTAAATCAGCGCATCGCTAACAGACTTATAATTTTCTAAATCACCAAAACTTAATGCAAGACTTTCGCTGCCAGGTCTAGTGGGCTCTATCACATTGCTCGTAGAATCCAGGGCCCAGGTTCGATATTCTGTTTCATATTCTTTGGTAAGAAGATATAGATCAATAATATTACTGGGACTAGGGTCAATACGTCTACTACCAGGTGCATTATGTTTATATTGAAAATACAAGCTGGGTCGCCCCACTCTGGCTAGATAATCATTAGATACCACTAAACTTCTATTTCCATTTTGGGCAGTCAGTACATAAAAAATTTCGTCATCATATGTATAAAATATTTGGCCCACTGGGTAATTATTAAAATTTGGTATAATTGAATACTGAGTGGGATAATCTGCATTAATTGCCCCGGCAGGCACTGGCTCATATGATACAAAACTACTATAGCCGTAAGTTTTTATAAAAAATACAAGCTTTTGTGTGGGGTTTACTGCTGGTTGTACTATTTCAGTAAAAATATCAGGATTATCTGGTACACCGTCGTCATTGACATCACTAAAGGTTACTAAAACTTTACTAGCATCAACATATCCATCAGATTCTGCAATCTGATCATAAATGTACCATAGCACATCAGTGGTCAATGGGTATCCAGTATCTGGGAACCCGTTTACTTTTAGAACATTTACGCTATCGTTAATAGTATAGCCAGTGACTGGATCAAATATCTTTACTCGATCATCAAAATAGAATTTTGTCTGTAGAGTACTTTCAAAAATGTAACTCAGTCCACGAATTTGCACTGTGTATATTGGCCCGTTGACCGTAAAAGACATGAGCCAGCTAGAATCCAAATTCTGATTAATTGTCGATCCTTCAAATTCTTGGCTGAACGTATTGGTTAGGTCTAGATCCTGTGAGTTTATTATAGTCCAGGTCTGTGTAGACTGGTTGTATCTGATACCAAACTCAGTATACGACCCCATTAGCCCTATTAGTCTTGCAATAAACGGTGTTGTAAAAGAATTACTAAATGCTGGAATAACTGTTATTGCTTGCGCCCCAGTTGGTAAATTTTGACTTAAACTCACTGGGCCTTGGCCAGAACTTAAATTGCCCTGATTCCCATTGCCCACTAAATTCATAATAGAAACATACAGATATGGTTGCCCGTTTTGTGGTACCTGGCCAGATGGTGGTAAATTAAAAATTTCGTTGTTGCCATTGAAATATTTTCCAGTACCGGGACTAAAAACAACAATACTACCCTCGGTCATGTATCTATTGTTACCAACAACGCCCTGCCCAATGGCAACTTTATTCCCGTTGGAGTCTATAAAATACCCCGACGATGACCCTGACCCAACCACACTTCTATTCCAATAAACATTGGTTAGATTAAATCTGTTAAAATAGGCATAATAAAAATGCAGTAATGTTTTATTGCGAATTGCTGGTAGTAATTGATTTTCAATCACACGATATATGTCAGCAGTAGTAGACCAGGTAAAATTAAAACTGCTGGCTGAATCTTCTTTATATACTATACCGTCGTCGGCAAAAATATTTGTACTACTGTATCGTCCAGTGGTGTCCACCACATCCAAAAATCTACTTACACCACTGCTTGATCGGTTAACTGCCTTTACTTTGCTAATGGTGTTATAATTCGCGTAGGGAAAAGTATTATAATCTTCCCCAGTGACCATTCGATTTTGTGTATAATAAAGTTGTGGGGCTTTATTTTTAATTTCTGTTAGACTTTCTTTGGGGACTGCATTGGCCACTGTATAGTTTAAACTTGCAGTTACTGTTAATGTTTCAATTCTACCAGCTTGGCTAATATAGGGTATCTCAAGTTTGATGTTTTTCATTTCATCAGGAGTTATTTTATAACTCAACCCTGTACTGGTTCGGTAAAAAACTCGATAGGTCCCATAAGGGATTGCTGCAAAAGTACCGTCACCAAAAACTAAATCAATTTGGTCATTGGCCCTGCTGCTGACCTGAAAGCTCTTTTTAGCTGCATTGTTATTATAGATTATGTTAACACCAGTCACTGCAGGAATCTGCGACCACTCGGTTGACGTTAATCCTGAACTGTTTACCTCAAATAACCATACGTCAGTATTATTAATATTGTCGGCATTTACACTGGCAACATTGTTGGGTATACTTTCTGGGAATACAAAATTTTGATTTTGCAGTGTTCCCTGTTTAAAGTAAAAGAAAAAACCAGTATTATTACTAGCATTGCCCAGATTATCGTTTTTATAAACGATGTTTAATGGTGTGCCAGGTATTGGGCTTGCTTCGTAGATGTATTCTTTTCCAATGCTAGTCCCACTTACTACTTCAAAATTCATAGCAGCATTTTCAACCTGAGTGCTATACCCGTATACTGGCAATGTACCTGGTGGTAGATTAATGTTGTATTCTGATGTCTGAACACTAGCGATTGACTTGCTGTTTGCCGGTTTACCAACCTGCTGATTTTTAGGCAGTGCGGCATTAATTATGGTGATAAATTGCTCATACCAATTAATATTAGTTGAATCATTCCATTTTACAATCAAATTAGTTAAATCGATGCCATTGCTATCCATTAACCGTTGGGTAGTCTGTATGCTATCAAATTTTATATAACCAGTTGCAGTTTGATTACGCTTAGGGATATAACTGACCAGCTTGGCCAATTTGAGCACACTATCACGTCGTTCAGCTGTATCAATAAAATTTTCCCGGGCATTTAAATCTGTCCTAAAAGCCAAACTTTGACCCAAAAATGCGATTAGGTCTATTAGAGCAATATATTCACTAGATTCAATAAAGTCGTTGAAATTTTCCGGGTAGTATACCTGCAAATAATCAATCATGGACTTTCTTAATGTTTGAAAATCATAACTTTGGAAATCTGCGTTTTTAAAACTCTCGTAGATTTTTGTCCAGTCCTGATTAACTAGTAGACTACTTTGTCGGGTCGTGATAGCCATATCTTCCTCGTTTTATGTATTTATAGAGAAAATAATATGGTAGTTTAAAGCCATTGGCTGGGGTTTTTAGAATTTTGATTAAAATCAAGCATCAGCTGCCCGACCTGGTTTGTAGACACATATACCAATTCAAGCTCTACCTGCAATCCATGCTCGTACTGTGTTACCAGCACATTCCTGGCAGATATCCTGGGGTCTGACGCTACGATACGTTTAATATCCTGCATTATGCTATTTTTTGTTTCTTCGTTTAATGGCTCAAATATCATATCCCAGATAATCGTACCAAAATCAGGATTCATGAGCTTTTCGCCCTTGCGAATTGCAAAGTGATTTTGCAAATCACGTTTAACTAATTCAAAATCAGTTATTCTATATTTTTTGCCGTCAGCAAGAGTGCTAAAACCGTTATATAATGCCATGTTGTATTTACCCCATTATTGTCCAGAATTACTGGCCACAATCACTGGGACTTGTGTTTGGCTATATGTCCCTTTGAGATAATAACTAGCAGCAGTAACCCCATTTGCATCTGACACTGGCTGGCCTGTACTAGCCCATTTTGCGGTACCGCTTGCTCCCACCAGGTGTGATGACGACAACAGTCCGGCAATTTCCTGAGTGGATGACCCCGCGGCAATTAGCCCTTTATTCTGTAAAACAGAGTAATTTCGTTTAGTATGATCATACATGGCTGCTTCTTGAACACTAGGATTATTTAAAAAGTCCAATGAGCTTGTAACACCATCCTTGCCAGTCCAATTGTTGGGATTGGACATCGCCACTGCGGTCTGTGGCGTCCCTGGTTTGATAAATCCTAAATCTTGTAATGCTGCGCTACCCAGCTGATACTTACCCTGATACCCAAATTTGTTAACGGCATTATAATTATTGGTACTTTCACTATAACCCATCTGCGCCATGTACGCTCTTAGGTTGTCTTTTGAAAGTGCACCAAGTTCACTAGCTGGATCGGGTTGCAATATAAATGCCGATGCGGGCGCTGCTTTGGTTAGTTGTTCGTTTAGTGTTGAGCTAGCTATGCCACTAGTGGGCAGTTTAATTGGTCCAATGGGAATTCCAGCAACTGTGGTATTAGTAGACGTCTGGCTTGTGGAATTTGGTCGCGCATAGGGCTCATGGGTGGGCACTTTAACATTAATTGAACTTATTTTATTTGGTTCCTCTACCCACAATTTTCCGTTGTAATTAGTGTCAGGTAACTTGTATCGTTTTATTTGGCTGGGTTTTGTTGGTACCGTGGCCGTGCTGGACCCGCTGTTTAATAATACCACAGACCCATCCACATTAACTGGTCCACTGGATTTAACCGATGCACTACCTCCTGACGATACTGCCACTGTTGATAAGCCAGTTAGTTTTGCTTTGCCACCATATAATGATAATCCCATGATCCCATTGGCTTGCACTTGTTGTGATTCGATCTTGATTGATTTACCAGCCACCATCTGTATAGATTGCTCGGCATAGAGACTTATATTTCGATCACTATGCATCATGATATCACCCTTGGTGCGTATGGACATATCATTTTGGCCATATATTAATATTTCTCCCTTGGCTGTCAATTCAACCCAAGCTGTACCATTTTTATTTGCAATGTAAATAAAGCCCTCGGAATCATTAAGCATGATCTGATGCCCAGCCGCAGTACGCAATCTGACTAGATTGTTTTTATTGTAGATATCACCATCATCCATGACAAAACTATGGCCGCCGACCCGTGTGGTCACTTTGTAATCAGCGCTGTTGAAATTGCCACTGGACAACTTGTTCTGTAAATTGGGATTTTGGGCAGGATCCTGCGATCCGTCGGGCCTGCCCGGACTACTAAATCCAAAAACCGAACTAACAGGATCACGCTGGCTGCTACTAGTTATGGGACCACGCAACGGATCATTGTCCAACCCCTGTCTGATTAAAATAATAGTCTGTGGTACATGCAATGGCTTTGGTATATCAGTAACACTAGACTTACCATAAAACTCTGGTATATTTTCATTTGCCTCGGCCACTGGATAAACATTGCCACGAAGAACTGATTCAAGCCCCTTCATACTAATTGGATCAATTTTAGTCTTGTCTATACCACCAATGGCTGGTAGCATGGTCTGCGATATTGACGAATTTATAGAAGCAAACCAGTAGCCCTCGTTAATGCCCTCCAGCCAGCAGCATAACACTTCACTGCCTATGTCCGGGGGTGTCATAAAAAAGCCGTAGCTCTGCTGTGTTTTGGAAAAAATATTTTCGCTGCGATCAGCTTTGGTGTACCCAGAAGTAGCGCCACGTGTGGTGCCCATAAATGGACTAGCATAGGATACCAATCGCCAATTTTTTGGATCGTCTGGGTCGGCGCCGCCGAATTTACTAATATACACTTGCAATCGACCAGTGCGTGTATTGGTGTCAATGTTTTTCACAACCCCTTTATAGACCCCTGATGGTATGGGGATGTCAATCTTGTCGTTATAATCTGCGGATTTTGTGCCCAGATAGGGCTTGTTGAATGCCATAATTAACCTTTATTACTCATTGTATTTGCTACTATATCCGATAAATTACTAGGTAAAGAAATCACCAATGGCAAATCCTGCATCCGTAATTGTCGCTGTTATTTCTGCCGCAGCCTGGTTGAATCGGTCCAGGCTGTTGATGTCAAGGCTAGTGGTTAGCAAGTCG
>Ga0209668_10000449_pt1 | contig 16834 bp, 8 predicted proteins | sample FrelakmetPLP11PL_FD_187150 | JGI IMG/M metagenome (GOLD analysis project Ga0209668, IMG submission 187150) | Freshwater lake sediment microbial communities from the University of Notre Dame, USA, for methane emissions studies - PLP11 PL (SPAdes)... | ecosystem: Environmental > Aquatic >... | reverse complement strand
TTAGCCAAATTACCGGTTATCTTTCCAATTGCACCTAAATAAATAATCAGGGGAAAAACAAGGATAATTACAAAAGATTCATAGAGACCGTTTAACCACAATCTTTCATTTCCTCCTATTCGAGGAATAGAAAGTACGATTATAAGTATAAGTGCAGCCAAAACGAATGTATTTCGATTGCTTTGCACTTTCACGGCCCTGCGCAGCAGCATACCTGCCATATAGGGGAATAACAAACGAGTGAAACCGATTTGTAACTGATCGGTTGTAAATGCCCATCCCCCAATCAAATCGCCCTGCGTTCCAAAAATGGCCAGATTACATAAGGCTCCCGCAGCCAGCAACACTGCGATAAAAAGCGCGGGGTTAGATAATTTACGTAAAATAAAAACATGCAAGAGGTTAGCAATGTATTCGAAAAATAATGACCAGGAGGGACCATTCAACGGATGCATTTCATTCCAACCACGAATATCCATACTGGTGGGAATAGGGATCAGAGTTAATCCAATCAGCATCACCAAAAATAGCTGTGCTGGGGTTGCAGTTGCAATTTTGGGGAAAATAGAGGTTTGCTGAAAATAGAAAAGTAAAGCCCCTAAAATCGATCCAACAATAATCAATGGATGTAACCGTATCAAACGTCTTTTGAAAAATTGCTTAACCGTCATGGTATTCCACCGATCATCATAGGCATGCGCCATTACATACCCCGATAACATAAAGAAGAAATCAACTGCCAAATATCCATGATTGATTACCATTTCATGATAATTGCCCTTACAAAAAACTTCAAAACCATGCATCATTACTACCATAATGGCAGCAATACCCCGTAATGCATCCAATATCAAAAAATGGGTTTTGGAATCCACATAAGCATAAGTAGACTTTATCATATAAGCTTAATTATATAAATAAATGTTTATGATTTTGCAAACACAATATAAGTCTATTTCAAGAATTTTCAGTCTAATCACTTACTAAGCATATTATTATATATGGAAACAATAAAGGCATATACCTGAAAATTTCATTTGTATTAAAATATAAAGTAATTTTCAATTGATATATGCGCTTATATAAACTTATCTATATGAAACATTTTTATTCAAAATGCTACAATCAAAGATATCCACGCAATGCTTCTTATGCTTTGGTAATACTATTGCTGATTGGTGCATGCACACAAAAGCCCAGCAATTCAACTGTTGAAAATATCAATACAAATTCAACCGGAATTACAGAAACATTTCTTCAGATAGATCAATCAGTAATTGATTCTCTAAACCGTAAATTACAAATTGCAAAAATTTCAAATGCGGAAGATATACCAGCATTGTATAAACCGAAACAAATCGAAACTGAAGGTAACTATACCTATACCATCAGTAGACATAAACTCAACGATTCTACAACAGAACTAACGCTCATAGAGTCTGGGTTAGCCGATGATGCAGTAAAAGGTATTAAAACTATTTTGGTTGTTCAAAACAAAGGAAATCAATATAACATTATCGAGATGAAAGAAAACTACCAATGCTACCGTGGCCACTCAAACTGGAGTGCTGAAAAATGTCCATAAAGCAAAAATTTCTGCAGTAGGATTTCGTAAGCTACCAAAGCAGTTTTGCTTCTTTGTGTTGCTTGTAACAGATTTTCCTGAATAAATGGAAAATTAATGTTACAATAATGATTATAAAATAATTAGATAAATACAATTACCATTATAGATAAATTGACACAAAAAATTTAATAAGCATATTAGTTGTATCTGATACTAATTTGCTAACCGATTATAGCAAATCTTTAATTTTATATTTCTATTTCTATAAGCATTTTCTTTTTAAACTCCATTTTTCACTTGTCTGTTAATACGAATTATAATCTGAATAATCATTCATTTACAGTTCTTCAATTAGGTATGCTAGTGAAAAAGAGCATTGATAGAATCGTGCACTACTTTCTTTACCCATCCTCGCAATATAAACAAAATAGAATAACTCTTTGGCTTAGAGAATTAACTGCAGCTCTGTTTAATTTACTGAGTTGCCTCATTATTTTCTTTGCAGGAATACTTGATACAATAAAGAATGGATTTGCTTGGCCTTATGGGTTCTTGTATCAAAAAAATGGCATCCCCTTTTATCACGTATTCTATTCATTGCTGAGTAGTATTGTGGGCGGACTAATATCAGTTACCGGACATATGATTCATTGGATGGGAATCGTCATAAGATTGCTAGATATGGGCAGACCAGTTAATGAAAGTGAGAAAGAAATAATTGTAAGCGTATTTCATCAATCGGTAAACCCAGAAATCATAAGAATAATTCCATTACCATTTTGGAACAAACACTTTTTCGTTTTACATAACTATATTTTTACCCCCAGCAATGTAACAAGCATATCTAGTGCTTTATTAATACATGAAGTAGTTCATATATGGCAGTTTAGGCAGGAAGGGTGCAGCTATATTTTTAATGCGTTGGCTGCTCAAATTCGTTATGGAATAAAAAACACTTCTGGGAATGCGTATGATTGGAAAGCCGAATTAAAAAGAGGAAAAATAATTTGGCAGGATTTTAATAAAGAAGCTGCTGCCCAATTTATTGAAGATGTATGGAAGGAAGGCGCTTCTTGCATATATTCAAATAAAGGAGATAAAACAATTACTGAAGCAGGGAATGGAAAATTTTTTCAAATGATTAATCTTTCAGTTACAGGAATTCAGCATGAGTTACCTATAATGATAAGTAAAAGTAATTTACAGGATTACACTGCACTGGCAATGCAAGCTGTTAAGAAAATACGGTCAACAAAATATTAGTAAAAGAGTACTGAAATTTTATTCGCTTCAGCATTTCTTAAATGAATACTCAATTTTCGAAAAGAGTGATTGTCGGAATTTTTGGTTAAGGGAAATGATCTCCCAGGCAAGTAAGTGGCTGGAAGTTCTTGAAAAGTAGCATCTAAGGGATACTGAATAATAACACGCAAGGTTTTATCTTGCAATTTCAAAACGGCTTCTCGCCCGTTTGATGACAATTGGATATTAGCTGCAGTATGCATAGACCACCAAACAGGCAATGACTGTTTAACTTGAAATGTATCTTTTACTTCTACAGAAGCAATATTATTATTTAACTGAATTGTTCTAGTATAAAAAGATACATCCCGGGAATAACAATTTTGCAAATTGCACTCAAAACCAATTGTACTTTGACCATTTTCTGATATAGGCAATATAGTAGCAACGCCATTTTCATCCTGTTCCGGACGATAACCCGGATTAAACACCAATGCATTTTTACCTTCGGTGCGCAAACGATAAAAATGCCATCTCCCGGGAGTATCAGGTGCTGTATCAACGGTATTAAAATAAGCCGGTTGTGTTATTTTAGAAAAATAACCCGGATAAGTATAATCATCCCTACCTAAATTACCAACTGCCCAAACTTTACCCTTAGCTTGCAAATAAAAGCTGCCAGCATCTAAATGCCCATGACTGGCATTATTACTTCCACCATGAATTGCTATCATAAATGCAGTATCCGTCCAACTACTTCGTACAGCAGCGATTTCAATGCCCTTTATTTGATATGCCAATGGCAAAATTTGAAGATCAACTGCGCTAGTAGTACTTTCAGGATGAACGTATAATAAATCAGTAAAATGAAATTGATTCAACTGAAAACAAGTATTCATTTGATATTGCATCAATGAAGGAATTTTATAATGGTAGGCGAACCATGCTAAACCCTGACTTCTTTGAGTTCGAACGGGATCATCCCCCACATTGAAAGCAGCTAGGGGACCAGACATTAACAAAGGGAAATAGGGTGTTTTTAATAAACCCGGAAATTGATCGAGGTTCCAAGAAGTTTGAAAAGCAGTATGCAGCGCCTCTAAAGCAAGTGTAGTATACATTAATCCATAACCCCAATACATTAAGCCTTCTTCACTTTGCCCATCAGGCTCAAATGAGCGGAGATACAATGGTAGTCTGTTCACCGAAGCAGCAATCAGTTTAGCACAAAAAATACTGTCAAAAGGCAACAACAGTATAGAAGCAGTAATGAGTCCGCCATGGCAAATTCCATTCCAGTTGTGTTTAGATGTAGACCACCAATTATTTTGATTAATCTGATTCAATCCTGGCGTAAGTATTTTTTCTTTAGCCACTATATATATCTTTCGCTTCTGATCTACAGTTAAAAAATCACCAAACCCATCTAACATAAAAGCAATTAGAAATGACCCAATTCCGGTATCAAGAAAATGGCGTTGGGCGCCCCAGTCTGGATAATCTAATAATATTTGTATTTGCTTCCAGGCTCTCAGTGCATATTTTTCATTACCCGTAACCTTGTACACTAAAGCCAAAATGGGAATTTGAACAGCAAATTGGTGGATAGAGGGTATTCGTAATTTAGCATCATCCAAACCATATTGAAGAAATGGCAGGTCACAAATTTTATCAGCCTCTGCTTTCATTTGAGAGAAGCCACGCACAAAAAAACTATCATCCCGCTGTAATCCGATGCGAATAGATTGAATTTTTTGTTCATCAAAAAAAAGTCCCTTATTTATTTGAGCCGTGTAAACTGATTGATAAAGACGTAGAACTTCTTGATAATCTATTGGTTTAAATTGTGGCGCATTCAATTGTGCCATAATCGTATTAGTGAACAAAAGTATAAAAGCAAAAAATATAAAAAACTGCTTCATTTGCTAATTAGAATAAAAGTTTCCAGTTTCCCGAATAAAACGCCTTATCAATAAGTGAAATTTTTTCAGGGTACTTATGAGAAGCGATAAACCGTAAATCCTGATAGATATAAAAATTTAACCAAAATGCATAATCATATTGCTCTTGAATTGAATGAGGCTGTTGATAAAAGGCATACCACTGTGTATTCATATTCATTTTCTTTGCTACTTGCAAAGCATCATTAGCTCTTATCCACTGATCGGAAACCAGCTTTTTAAATAATTGTTGCATTTGAGTTGCAGACTGATTAGCCAACTGAATAAAAGGCTGTTGATCGTTAATACCTAGTTGAAACAAAGAAACGGAATCCTCCAGCTGTTGATCTCCATCCAAATCGTACCCAACCCAATCGATAAATCCATTTCCATCGGTATCCTTGTATTTTACTACTGCAAATTTGGAAGGAACTAATTGCAATCGTCTGCGATTCCATTTTTCATAGAATCCACCAAATCCTTGAAAAGAAAAGGCCGTCTGATCGATGCGCCATGCCCCCCATTCGGCTCCAAAGAGATGAATTTTACCATCAAAAGCCCCTATGTATAAGTTACCCTTTCCGGAATTATCCATATCAAATTCACCTCTATCGCCTACTGCATCTGCCTGCCCATTATGATCTAATCCTCCATTTTCAATTCCGGTTTTCCATAAATCTTTCGGATCATAAAACTCAACCCGTTCCCACCTGTTACAATCATCATCTTCATCAAAAACTAATCTACATTCCTGCCAGTCGCCACGAGAAAATATAAGCTGATAAGCTGTATCACGATCAGGATAGAACAATTCATTTATATTTCTCCATCTATGATCATAGAAATAAGGCTCTTCCCCTTTAATGGCTTTAATAGAGTAAAATCGGTGACTTTGATCATCATAGTTAAATCCTTTTCCTTTAAACAAAATACTCATATCAAAATCGAACTCATTACCGGAAGTATTATCATTATCTAAATCCCACGTAATTGCAGCGTAATTGATTTTTTTGGTAAAAAGCACATCATAGGAAGAATCAATAACACCAAATAGTGGATTACCCGATTGCTTAGTCGACCTAAATTCAGGTGTGTCTACCAAACGAATTGCCATTTCAGTTAAACCATCCTGATCCGTATCAAAAAATAAAAATGGATTTTCCCAGTTGTATGCCAAATTCGATATGCGAAATGAAGATGCATGCATTTTTAAGAAAGTAGAATTGCCATGATAATCTTTATAAAAGTTTGCATGCCCGTTATGTTCCCAAGCCCGCATCATAATTTCATTCCAGTTTACATAATGCATTATCTGATCTTTATCAACGTCTATTACATACATGTAATCGGCACCCCAGTCAAAATAATTTCGAACCTTAGTACCCGCATTATTAATTACTAATTGAATATCAGCTTTACCATCCCCATCCTCATCACTCCAATCAATAGAAAAATCCATAGGTCCGGCAAAAATGCCATCATGGTTTCTATCAATCAATAAACAATCATTATCGGTATCGCCTTCCCAATCGCCCTGCTTCATATCATCATCATCATCAATCCAAACAATCGGAATGGTATCGTTGATAAAACAAGAAAGGATATCGGGATCCCCATCCTTATCTAAATCTACATACTGCAACTTCGTAATCTCAAAACTAGGTCGCCAGGGAATAAGTTGTGTATGCTGGTTCCAATAAGTAGTTTTTTGAGCAGACAAATACAATCCCTCTAACAAAATGCAGCAGACAAATAAAAATTGTTTCATCGTACATTCAATTAATTAGTAAAGGCCCTTATATCCTGCATCTCCTCTTTTTTCATTTATTTTTTTCAGTGGAATTTGCATGCCACCAGTTTGTTCAAGCCAATTCCATAATTCATTACGCATCCTTTGAATTATCGGCTGAAATACAGGATTTCTATATAAATTATTTTTCTCTTCCGGATCTTTTTCAAGATCGTATAATTCATTAATATCCCAGATACCCGGATAAAAAATAAACTTATATTGTTGTTCTCGTATCCCAAATGTGGTGGGAGTTTGAGGATAACTAAACTCCCAATAATACTCATAATATGCCCTACGTACCTTTTTCTCGAGTGTATCTCCTTTTAATAACGGTAAAAAGGTTGTTCCTTGCATTTTAGAAGGTATAGGTATTGAAGCAATATTCAAAAGCGTTGGTGCAATATCAACATTTTGAATAAGTGCATTCAAATTTGATCCTGGCTGAACTACTCCAGGATACTTCATCAGAAAAGGAATACGCATGCTGGCTTCATACATATTTCTTTTATCTATTAACCCCAATTCCCCCATCATAAATCCATTATCTCCTAAATATAAAACAACTGTATTATTTTCTAATTCATTTTCCTTGAGAAAATCGAGTAATTGACCAGTACTTTCATCTATACTTTGAAGTGTTTCTGCATACCGAATATAAAATTCATCAAAAGAAACACGCCCATCATACATATAATCTACACCATGCCAACTATTTCGCTGCTTTTTTACCCATTGAGGAATATCTGCTACATTATATCCTTGCAGCTTTTGCGCTATTGATGAACTCGGCTGAAGTAAAAATGTGTCACCAAAAATCTTACTATTGGATTGAGCAGTAAGATTAATAGTGGATGGATAATTTATTTTATTGCCAGCATATATTCCACGATGCCTTTTCGCTGGCATAAATTCATCATGTACTCCTTTATGAGATAGGTATAGTAAAAAAGGTTTGCCTTGTTTATGCACTTCAGAAAGCCATTCGAGTGCATGTTTGGTAAGTAAATCAGTAATATAGGTACTATCCACAAATGCTTTCCGAACTCCATTTATATTAAGTGTTGGATTATAATAAACTCCTTGTCCCTGAAAGCTTTCCCAAAAATGAAAGCCTTTCTGTGGCATATCATCGGTATTTCCCATATGCCATTTTCCAAAAAAAGCAGTTTGGTATCCGGAAGACTGAAAATAGGATGGAAAGAAATTTAACCCTTTAGGTAAGGGAGAGAAATTGTCTACAACATTATGTGTATGCGCGTATTGCCCCGATAATAAAGTTGCTCTCGAAGGAGAACAAAGTGCAGTAGAAACTGAGGCATTTTTTATCCATACTCCCTCATTTCTTATACGGTCTAATGCCGGAGTTCGCAACCAGGGTACAGCACCAACAAACCCCATAAAATCGTACCGATGATCATCTGTTAATATGATAATAATATTGGGTGGCTTTGGATCGGAATATTTTACCTTTTGGTTATAGGCATTTGGGGAACAACAGATTGCAAAAAAAACAATTAGCAAAACAGTTTTCCCCCAAATGATACTTATATGTTGGTTTGCTAACTGTTTCAATATTTTCAATTACTGGTGGTCCACAACATCATGGGAATGGGTTCTGAAATACTTGTAGGTTGTTTATTCACAAACTCAACAGCGATGGTAACTTTACCCGAAACTTTGGGTAACTTAATTTGTAATTTACCAAAATATGGATTAAATGGGTTCTTTCCATTCATAATTGTTGAAAAATAAGGTGCAGACTCAGCCAAATAATTAATCTGATTGGGAGACCTGTCTACCTTTTCAAAAATTGCATTGGAAGGGCTTTTAATAACTGCATACAAAGTTTTACCATTTCGAATCAACCCGGCCGAGCGCCCATCAGCACTAATGGTGAGGGCGTCGGTTGCGGGTGTTTGCATCAACCAATAAACTACCGATTCAGACCTAAGTATGCATTCATCCTGTACAAGAATGGCTCCATTGGTCCGATTTATTTTAATACCACGATTATACAAACTCATATCACGATTGTAACAATCGGTAAGTGAAAATTGAAAATACCCTCCATTGGCATCATTAGCTTGTGCGGTTAATATCGCTTTCCCGTTTGGATTTTGTTCAGGACGACCATCTGGATTTACAATTAAACAATTTTTGCTTTCAGTTTTAACTCGATAATAATAAAATCTTCCGGGAGTAGCTGCACTACTACCGGGAAGTGCATTATATAAAGGGTCAGTTACAGTAAAATAATCTGCAGGATAACTATCAGGCCTCCCTAAATTACCAATCCCGAAATTTTCTCCAAAAGCTTGCAAATAAAAAGAGCCTGCATCCAAATGACCATGACTCGCAGCGTTATCTCCGGCATGAATACCTATATAAGTTGCATTCTCATCGTTATTTTTTTCTAACAAAAACGCATACTCAATACCACTTACATAACCTGAAAGTGATGACTGAAAAGCAGCTCCCTTTGCTGCTAATGCGGGTGAATAAAATAATACATCCGTCCACCCATTCAATTGATTGGTTTTACCTGCATTTACCGATTGGCAGAAAACGGTATGTGTTTTAGCTAAATTGGCATCCTGAAAGTATTGAGCAAACCAGGCAAAAGAAAGAAAACGATAATTTTTGCCATTGTAAGTATAATCGTCTCCAATTGATGCTGTTCCGGCAGGACCAGCCATAAGATAGGGGAACCAGCCAGTTTTTTTAAACCCTGCTTGCTCAGCTAATCCAAAAGTAGAACTTAAACAACGCTTCAAACTTTCAAAAGCCAAAAAAGTATTGCTAAGTCCGTATGCCCAATAACTCATCCCCTCTTCACTTGCTCCATCTGGTTCTAAAGATTGCATGTAGGGAAGTATTCCATTCGTGCAAATGGCAACTACTGCACTATTAAAAGTTGAATCAAACTCGTAACCTGCGAGAGCGGCCATTATCATTCCTCCATGACAAATTCCATTCCAGTTATCATTAGACAAATACCATTTCCAGACTCCGGTTTTCGTTTCAATTTGTGTTTTTCCAGGCTGCAATACCATTGTTTTCACTGATTGATATAATTTCAACCTTTGTGATTCGGAAAGATAATCGTATAAACCATCTAAAGCCAATGCTACACCTTTTGCGGCGATACCGGCATCTAAAAAATGTCGATTGGCACCCCAATCTGGAAAGTTACACATGATTTCCAGTTGCTGCCAGCACTTAAGGGCATACCGACTATCTTTAGTAAACTGATATGCCAGCACGAGATAAGGTACCCAATCATTCCCAATCGTATGGATAGCTGGAATTCTGAGTCCGGCAGCATCTAAACCATAAGTTAGTAAAGGCGCAGCCAGCAATTGATTTGCCTTTTGCATGATATCATCATAACCACCCTTTAATAAAGGAGAGGAAGGCAGCTGCTGTAAAATATTTGTAATATCACTAGATGAAAATAATAATCGGGGATGAATCCCTTGCATTTTCATACCAGTAAAACCTTCCCTTACAACTGCATCAGTTATTGGAATGGTAGCCTTACTAACATAAGGCGTAACCGGTGTAATGGGTGTTACAGGAGTGGCAGGCTGCGGAGTTACTGCCGTATCAGAAACTTTTTTACAGGAGCAAATAGCGAAAAACAAACAAGGCAATATATATACAATCCGCTGCATGATAAACAATAATATCTTAGATTGTACAATCTCTTTTAGTGTAATTGAATAGTTGTCAATCGGAAATAAAGTAAGCCTACCATCCTGGATTTTGTATTAATAAACCATTGCTTTTGGTTATTTCGGTAAAAGGTATCGGGAATAGATACATTTTGGTTGAAAAAGTTCTGTTTTCAACGTTAAACCGCTGGTAAACAAAAGTACCGGGTGTAGTGGCGGGTATCAATTGCATGCCTGTTAAAGGTTGATTTTCGGTTACTTCGGCAATTTTCCAACGCCTTACATCAAAAAACCGATGTTCTTCAAAAGCAAGTTCAACACGACGCTCGTTTCTAATCCGATCTCTTAATTGAGCCTGACTTATTCCGGCTGCAATGGCAGGCATTCCTGCTCTGCTGCGAACTAAATTAACAGCTTCACGAGCAGATCGAACTGCGGCAGTACCATTCAGTATTGGTTTAGCATCAGGACCAAATGCCTCATTAGCAGCTTCAGCATAATTCAATAAAACTTCTGCATATCGCATCAACACCCAAGATTTTGCTCTAGTACCAGCTTGTGCCAGGTTATAATTTTCTACACACATTTTTCTGAGGTAGTATCCTGTACTGGTAGCCCCAACTTTAGCCCCAATTCCATCAAGTCCGCCTGAAAAAGATTGCACTGTTCGATTGGTATTATCCGTATTGAGCCCCATCACTGAGCCATTTAATACTACAATCCAACCCAAACGCTGATCGCGATTATTATATGGATTCGCAGGATCATATCCGGATGCTGGATCTGAAATGGGTAATCCAGTTGTGCGCATTTCAAAAGCATCAACCAAATTTTGAGATGGACAAGTTGCACCTTCACCACCATTTACCATACCTACCGGATAATTGGCACGTTCAAAAGTATTCGAGTTCAACTGAAAAGGACGCGTTAATATAATACCAGAGTTAGCACCCTTTCTTGGAGTCAGGTTATTGGTTGTATTTTGCGACATAAACAAATCCTTATAGTTGCCATTTAGAAAGTTCACATGTGCACAATTAGGATCCGTAAACAGTTGCTGTGCAGCCTCCGCAGCTTTTTGCCATTTGCTAATATCATTATTGGTATTAAATAGAGGACTCGCTGCATATAATAATACCCTTAGCTTGAGGGCGACTGCTGCAGGTTTTTCAACACGACCTAACCTATTTACATCCGTACCCGCATCACCCCTCCCAATAGCTTGTCCAGCAGGTATTCCATAATTAAAATAATGATTGGTTAAATCAACATAAGCTGAATCACATTCCCTTGCTATAAAATCTGCACATTCTTGAAAAGATGATCTTTGAAGCGTATAAGACTCCTCTTCAGTCAAAACTTTAGTTATAATAGGCACTCCTCCATATCTGCGAATCAGTTCCATATAAAAATAAGCACGCAAAAATCTTACTTCAGCTCTCAGTTTGATGAAGTCATCCACATCAATTACATAGTTGGCTTTATTGCTTATAGTATCTTGAACTAATAGTGACCGGAAATTAACCGTTTTTTCTAGAAAAAGATTTGCATGGCGAATAGCTTTGTAATAATCGCCCCAAACATCATCCGGATTGGTAAAAGGGTCCCAGGCGCCTGAATTAAAACGCTGAAGATTATTAAACCGGGGATAATCAGCTTCATCACATGCAGCTGCCAGCAGGGCATTGCCTCCAAAACGATTGAATTGTGGAAGATAAGAGTATACCCCCATTCCAAAAGATTTAAGATTTGCTGGTCCTGAATTTAAGAAGAGATCTTCACTAAAATTCTGTTGCACCTGTGTACTTAAAAAATCTTTTTTGCAGGCAGATTGAAACAACAGTATCCCAAGTAATAAAGAAAGACTAAGTATACGTTTCATGAATCAAATATTGAAAAGGTTCGCCAATAGTTATTATAAATGAAGAGTAAAACCCATATTAAAGGATTGCATGGGTGGATGAACAAACGGATTCATCACTTCAGCATCCACTGTGGTTTCTTTCAGTTTCTGCCATGTAATCAGATTGTTCCCACTAAAAAAGAAGCGAACTGATTGCATGCCTGCTTTTTTTACCCATTTATCAGGAATCTGATATCCAATTTCAACAGTTTGTAATCTCAGCAAAGATCCATCCCGTTGCCAAAGTGTAGAAGCCCTGTAATTATTATCATTTTGCTCTGCAGTTAATCGAGGAAAATTAGCAGCATCTCCCCTAGCATTTGTCCAATAATTATTTTTTAACCATAATAAAGGCTTCACACCTCCATTTAAAAAGGGGATGGCAGTTCCATTATCTAATAATGAAACCGTGCGCTCAGCAATTCCTTGAACAGACACAAATAAGTCCCATCCCTGATACTGTAACCCTGTTGAAATTCCGTAAAAAATTTGAGGTAAACTTGTAAATCCGGTGGGTATTCTATCCCGACTATCAATTACACCATCCTTATTTTGGTCTTTATATTTAATATCACCCGGGCGTACTGAACCAAATAATTGAGCAGGACTTGCAGCAATGTCTGCCTGATTTCTAAAGAAACCCGTAAATTCCAATACATAGGGCTGATTAATTGGATTTCCCTTAGCCGCTAAATATGGATCAGATGGAGCTGGCTCTGCTATATCTATGATTTTATTTTTTACATGAGAGAAATTACCACCAAATTGCCAATGAACATCTCCGAATACATCTTTGTAAGACCATTCGATTTCATATCCACCAGATTGGGTTTTACCCTTATTTACACTTGAAAAATTAGCCCCCATTAGTGCAGGAATATAAGAAGAGGGGTTTAGGAAAATATCCGAGCGATTTTCACGGAACCATTCAATGGTTAATGAGAGTTTTTTATATAATTCAAGATCCAGTCCAACATTGTATCGCATAGCTTTTTCCCATGTAACATTTGGATTAGCTAAACTTCCCTGATTATACATTCCGGAGCTAACACCTAATCCATTTCCTACTAAATAACTTCCAATAGAAACATAGTACTGATTATAAATAAATCGACCTGCATTTCCTACATTATCGTTACCCAGTAATCCACCAGAGGCTCTAAGTTTTAAGAAACTGATTGATTTACTATTCTTCAAAAAATTGGCATTGCTCAACGTCCATCCAGCAGAAAGAGTTGGAAAGAAGCCGAACCTGCTCCCAGCAGGGAAGTTTTCTGATCCGCTATAGGCATAACTGAATTCCGCAAAATAGGTAGACTGATAATTATACCGGATTTTTCCCATAACGCGCTGCTTCGCATAAGTCATATCAGATCCATCACCCTTGAATTGCTCTTGAAAATAAATTGCAGATGCATACAAATTGTGCTTACCAGTATTTCTATCGAATTCCAAGCCACCTAAAAAAGTAGATCTGTTAAACTGATTGCCATTACCTTGTGTTATTGTAAAATTATTATCAACTGTTCCTCTGGTTACAACATTATAGGGAATATTTCCTGCAGTAGTAACTAAATCGAGTCGAGGTATCAGTTCATCATAATATAAAGGACGGGTTTTATTATAAGTATCATAAAAAAAGTTACTAAAATTCACCTGAGCAAATGCTGATAATCCTTTTACCAACTTACCCATATCAGCCATCAATTTCACATTTGCATCTACTGTTCGATCATTAATGGATTGAAATCCTTTTTGCACAATGGATGCTTTTGGATTATCGGCATATCCTTGTGTTCCTCCCCATTTTCCATCCATCGTTTTTACAGGGTAGGGATTAAAAACAGCCATTGTTTTCCAAATCGCATTCTCGGCAATATTTGGGAAATATTTATCAATCATTGTTCCTCTTAAGTTTGCTTGTGCACTTAAAAAGGAATTAATTTTTACATCGAAATTGGCCCGCAGATTATACCGCTTTAAATTATAATTAGAATTAATTTCTCCTCTAACAGGTACATCTGCATAAATCCCTTGATAATCTGCGAAACCCATAGCAACAAAATATTTCACATCTTGCTTACCTCCACTGAATGTTAAAGCATAATCCTGACTCATCGAACGATTCTTAACAACCTCTTCATACCAATTAACATCCGGATATAAAAAAGGGTAGTCTTGATTCTTAAAGAAATTTACAATTGAGTCTGTTCTAAAATATCCATCCCGAATAGATCGGCCATCAGCAACAAGGGCTTGATTATACATATCGGCATAATCACCATTATTTACAAATTGAGGTAAATATCTCGGTGCATGTACTCCGATTCGGGAAGTGAATGAAATCTGGGTTTTTTCGGATGCTTGGCCACGTTTTGTAGTAATTAAAATTGCTCCATTTGCTCCATCCATTCCTAATTGCGATAATGCTGCAGCATCTTTCAAAACACTGATGGAAGCAATTTCATCCGGTAATAATGAGAACCAGTTAGATTCAAAACCGTCTACCAGAACTAAAACACTGTTATCCTGAAACGTTTGACGTCCTCTTACAAAAAGGGATGGAAAATCAGTATTTCCAGGCGCACCTCCGCTTTGTGCAACATATAAACCACTCATCTGCCCCATAAGGGTATTACCAAGCAACGGAGTATTCACTCTTTTTGCATCACTCCCTAAAATAGAGGCAATTGCAGCGGTTGAATGTTTCCTCTTTATTGCTTTGCTAAACAATTGAGGTTGCATTTGCTCCCATTGAATAGCTGCATCTTGACCTTTGTACACCGTAATAGACGAGTCTTTGTTAGACTGAATCTGCTGGGCATGAAGATCAGTGAATGGAATCACACTTGTGCCGGTAAGCAATGAAACTGAAATAGCAAGAATCTTAGATACCTTCATATAAAAAAATTTACAGTCCGGCAGATTACCATCCCGGATTTTGTTTAATGAAACCTTTATTTACTTCACTTTGCGGAAAAGGATAGAAATACATTTTATTATCCCATACCCGGGTTTCAAATGTTTCAATTTTGTAACTCAAAGTATTATCATTGGCCAAACGTTGGCTAGCCGTCATACTGGTAGTAGGTTGAACATACGCTGTGCCTGAATTTTCGTAAAGAAATATCCTTGTAAAATTCCCCTTCATTACTCCATCATTGGCAGCAATTTTCCATCTCCTCACATCAAAAAATCGATGTTCTTCTCCATATAATTCAATAGCCCGCTCCCGCTGAATATATTCACGAATCTTATTTTTGTCGCCTACTATTGAGGCATACACTGCATTCCCCGGAGCCAAATCAGGCAAGCCACCTCTTTTTCTAATCACATTCAAAGCTGTAAAAATTGCCGGATCATTCGGATTCATTTCATTGAGGGCTTCAGCATAACCGAGATAAAATTCGGGTAATCGGAAAATAGGCCAGTAAAGATTTACTGTTCCGTTATTTGCATTAACCAGATTTATAAATTTTCTCTGATGAATCCCATTAGGTATTCCATTTCCAATCAGCGCCGTTCCTGCACCTGTTTGAACAAAAGAACCGTTAACACCACCCTTCTTATATAAAAATTTTGCTGTATCATTCCCTCCAACTGTGTTCATCAATCCGGTATTGGTGTATACAGAACCGGGCCACCAGGCCACCGCATGAAAGCGTGGCTCCATTCTTTTCATAATCGATTTGAGCTGAGTAAATGAACCATCAGTAGGAATGGCTACATCATTACCATTAACATCCCGATATGTTTTGCTAATGAAATTCATCGGTAATGCCATCACAGTATTTCCCCATGAAAAATAAATTGGGCACCCCCATCTAATTACATTGGCCCCTCCAGCCTGTTGACCATGTGATTTATCATACAACAATAACTCTTTGTTTCGGGGGTCGAGTGCTGCTCCGGTAGCATAATTATAACTCTCTGCCTTACCCAAAGTTGGATCATCTAATAAAGCGTATCCGTTATTTTGAGCCCAATCTAATAAAACCTTGTGGGCATCAGCTGCATCTTTCCATCGATTAGCGTCTGTATTACCTAAACATACTAAACTATCTGCACCTGATGGTACTGGAGGAACCGCAGTATTTACCAAAGGAGATGCTGCCCAAAGTAAAGTAACCGCCTTCAAACTTAAAGCAGCACCTTTATTCATCCTTCCAATATCGTTAGCAGGATAATTATCCGGCAAATATGGTATAGCCTCGTTACAACTTTTAACAATAAAATCAATGGTAGATTGTAAACTTCTTCTAACCCCTGTTGGCAAAACCTGTGCTTGATTTACACCACCCACTTCATTAATTACTACAGTGGGCGTTGCATCAATAATAGGAATACCTCCATAGCGAATCATTGCCTCATAATGCATCATTGCTCGTAATACCTTGGCTTCTGCAATGGTTTGTTGTTTTAACTGCTCAGTCCAATTAATTGCCCCCGTATTTCCTAAGGGAACTTTATCGGCATTTTCGATAAAAATACAGGCATTGCGCATCCCAATGGTAACCCGGTTATAAGAAAATTCGTCTTGATAATTTGGGCCCCAGGTTCCTGCATTAAATGCGTTGGCCCGCCCACCTGTTCCAAATTGATCACCCTCATCACTAGCCGCTAACAAAAATCCATCAAATGTTCCTCCATCCGACAAACCTGAACCCCCATCACCGGTAATAAATCCATTAACTACTGAAGTTGCATAAACATTCC